>TARA_R110002012_G_scaffold89061_2_pt1 | contig 115253 bp, 118 predicted proteins | sample TARA_R110002012 | Tara Oceans TARA_R110002012 (sample SAMEA4396515) | marine metagenome | biome: Westerlies Biome; feature: [DCM] deep chlorophyll maximum layer (ENVO:01000326); material: water (ENVO:00002006), including particulate matter (ENVO:01000060) such as... | depth 40 m
TATGAGTATAAACCTTCATCACTAGATGAAGGTTTTTTTATGCTTTAAATTCAACAACCCTTAAAAATAGTTTTAGATTCACTCTAGAGTCTCATAAGAACATTTTATATTTGCACCCGCATTGATAAAATGCCGCTTATCTACCCGGGTGCTGAAATTGGTAGACAGGCACGGTTGAGGGCCGTGTGCACTAGTTGCGTGTGGGTTCAAGTCCCATTCCGGGTACAAAGAGAGTTAATCACATGATTAACTCTCTTTTTTATTACAATTCTTCCATAGATATTCCACAACCCATTAAGCGATAAGGCTTCAGAAGGTTCACTGAACTAATTCTTACCTTAAATTATCACGCTTTCGCGAAAGCGCAACTACATTTTCATAAACTTTGTTTAAATTTTAATACTCATAGGTTAAACAAAATAATTTAATTCCCTACTTTTACATATAAATAAGGAGTTTTATGAAAAATGCTGTAAAGACAAAATTTAGTATAAAGGACCTTGAAGGCCTAAGTGGCATTAAGGCACATACTATACGTATATGGGAAAAAAGATATGGACTCCTTGAACCACAACGTACGGATACCAATATTAGAACATATGCACTAAGCGATTTACAGAAATTACTTAATGTTGTGTTTCTTACGGAGCATAAATACAAAATCTCAAAAATTGCCCGTCACTCTACAAAAGAAATAGCAGCACTCGTTGCAAGCTTAATTTCTGAATCTAACGAGTCTAGTGAAAATCATGCTATCAATTCATTTAAGATAGCAATGATGAATTTTGATCAAAATTTATTTCATAAAACATACAATGCACTCAATGAGACGAAACCATTTGTAGATATATTTTATGAAGTCTTTATACCATTACTACACGAAATAGGATTGTTATGGCAAACGGATACCATAAATCCATCGCACGAGCATTTTATATTCAATCTCATCAAGCATAAAATTCTTATTAATATTGAAAAAACGCAAATCAGTGTCCCACCGTTAAAAGAAAAGACATTTGCGCTTTTCCTGCCTGAGAATGAAATACACGAGTTAGGATTATTATTTCTTAATTACGAATTGGTTTCTCACGGATATAAAGTTATTTACTTAGGACAAAGTATTATGCTTTCAAATTTGAAATATCTTTCAGTTAACCATCCTAATCTATCATTTGCATCTTACTTCACTGTTAATCCTTTAGAAAGTGAGATTCCTCAATACTTTGAAGATTTTAATGCTGTTTTTGAAAATCAAAAATTAGATTTATACGTATTAGGCGCAATGACTAGTAAAATAGATGAAACAAAAATCCCTTCAAACATTCATATTATGCTTAGCATAAGAGAGTTTGTAAATGTTATAAAACAGTCTACCCCATCATATGCATAAAAAAATTATAATCATAGGTTCTGGATTTTCCTCTCTATCTGCAGCAAGTTATCTTGCCAAAGCAGGAAATGAGGTTCACCTTTATGAAAAAAACAGTACGCTAGGAGGACGAGCAAGACAGCTCAAACGTGATGGATTTACCTTTGACATGGGACCTAGCTGGTACTGGATGCCAGACATTTTTGAGAAATTCTTTGGGGATTTTGGAAAGAAAGTATCAGATTATTACAGCTTAGAAAAACTGGATCCTGCATATCATGTTTGGTTTGCAGATGAGATTGTGACCATAGGTGACACCCTTGATAAAATTGCTATAGAATTTGAACGCATAGAACCGGGCAGCTCACCAGCATTAAAAAAATTCATCAAAGAAGCAGGGGTTAATTATGACATTGCTATTAATGATGTAGTAAATAAACCTGGCCTTTCTCCATTTGAGCTAGTAACACCGGAGACTGCTGTACGAGTTGCACAATTTTTCAAAACGATAAGTGATGATGTGCGTAAAGCATTTAAAAATGAGAAACTTGTTTCTATCTTAGAATTTCCAGTGCTTTTTCTTGGTGCAAAACCAGACAAGACGCCTGCTTTTTATCGCTTTATGAACTATGCAGATTTTGGCTTGGGCACTTGGCACCCTAAAGGTGGTATGCATTCTGTTATTCAAGGAATGATCTCACTAGCCGAAAGTCTAGGTGTAACCATGCATACAGATGCAGGCGCATCAAAAATCATTGTAGAAAACGGAGTAACTAAAGGAATTGTTGTCAATGGAGAAACGATCAATGCAGACATCGTAGTAAGTGGCGCAGACTATCACCATACTGAGACTCTATTAGACCCTGCTCATCGCCAGTATTCAGAGAAATATTGGGATAGCCGAGTTTTTGCACCATCTTCCCTCCTATTTTATGTAGGATTTGATAAGAAATTTGATAAAGTCGCTCATCATAATTTATTTTTTGATACCGATTTTAATGAACACGCAAGAACGATTTATGATGATCTTGCTTGGCCTAAAGAACCATTATTTTATGCAAATTTCCCATCTATAAGTGATGATACTATGGCTCCAGCTGGTAAAGAAAATGGATTTTTCTTGATACCAATAGCACCAGGAGTAGAAGATACACAAGCACTTAGAGATAAATATTTTGATATTATAATGGAACGGCTAGAGCGACTTTCTGGTCAAGATTTTAGAAGTCACATACTATTTAATGAGTCTTTTTGCGTCAAGGACTTTATAAGCGAATACAACAGTTTTAAAGGAAATGCATACGGAATGGCAAACACTTTAAAACAAACTGCATTTCTTAGACCGAATTTAAGAAGTAAAAAAGTGAAAAATTTGTACTTTACTGGGCAGTTAACGGTTCCTGGTCCTGGAGTTCCTCCAGCACTTATATCTGGTAAGCTAACTTCCCAACTTATAGCAAAAATTAAAAGTTAATATGAAATCATTATTTGACACCGTTTCCAGAAGTTGTGCAAAGGTTGTAACCCAATCTTATAGTACTTCCTTTGCCAGCGCTACAAAGATGCTTGCGCCGTCAATAAGACAGGACATTTACAATATTTATGGTTTCGTACGCTTTGCAGATGAGATTGTAGACTCTTTTCATGATTATGACAAAGCGCTTCTTTTTGAGCGTTTTGACCAAGATCTTAAAAATGCGCTAGAAGACAAGATAAGCTTAAACCCTATACTCAATGCTTTTCAAGAGACGGTGCACAAGTTTGCTATAGAACAAGAGCACATAGATGCTTTTATGAAAAGTATGCGTCTCGACCTCACAAAGTCGGACTACTTAACAGATGCAGAGTACAGAGAGTACATCTATGGAAGCGCAGATGTAGTAGGTCTTATGTGCCTTACTGTTTTTGTACAAGGAGATAAGGAGCAGTATGAATCTCTTAAGGAAAGTGCCATGAGTCTAGGCTCTGCTTTTCAAAAGGTAAACTTCTTACGTGATCTCAAGGCAGATTTTGAAGGACTAAGTAGAACCTATTTTCCAGATACAAATCTGCACGAGCTTGACGAAGCTTCAAAGCAAAGCATCATTGCAGATATAGAAGAAGACTTCGCCAAAGGTCTTGCGGGAATCAATAGACTACCTATAGAAGCTAAGTTTGGAGTTTACACTGCTTTTAGGTATTACAAAAAGCTGCTTACTAAACTCAAGAAAGTCCCTTCTGCCGAAATTAAAAATACGCGTGTACGAGTGCCAGACTATGTAAAAGCTAGTCTATTGGCTCGTAGCTATGTGAAATATCGTTTAAACCTCATTTAAATTTTACCCTATACTAATGCAAACATTTCTTTGGATACTCGTTTTTGTAATGACATTCGTCGTAATGGAATTTCTAGCCTGGGCAACACATAAATATGTGATGCATGGCTTTTTATGGTCACTTCATCAAGATCACCACCACAAAAAACACAACTCATGGTGGGAAAAAAATGACCTCTTCTTTATTTTTTATGCCCTAGTTTCAATAGGCTGTTTCTTATTGTGGCAGTATGAAGGCGTGTGGATAGGCCTACCTATAGGCTTAGGTATTTTTGCTTACGGCCTAGCATACTTTGGAGTACATGATATCTTTATTCATCAGCGATTTAAGTTATTTCGTAATGCAAATGGATGGTATGGTAAAGCATTGAGAAGAGCACATAAAATGCACCATAAACATTTAGGTAAAGGAGATGGAGAATCTTTTGGGATGCTCTTTCCTCCAGTAAAATACTTCAAGCAAGCGAGAGCAAGCAAGAGATAAAATATAAAAGACCACTGTAAAAGGTGGTTTTTTTATGCTTTCGCGAAAGCAAAACAACACTCCTCTCAATTCCTTTTTCTAAGTTTGCAGCATGCAAATAACCTCATTAGTTACTGGTGGAGCTGGCTTTATAGGAAGTCATGTTGCTCGTCATTTACTAGATTTAAAACATCAAGTCGTAATACTTGATGATCTCTCTGGTGGTTTTGAAGACAATATTCCAGAAGGTGCGACATTTATAAATGGCTCTATTACAGATGTCACACTTATTGATGCTATATTTAATCAATATAATTTTGACTATGTGTATCACCTAGCTGCATATGCCGCCGAAGGATTAAGCCATTTTATACGTAAGTTTAACTATGAAAATAACCTGATAGGGAGCATCAATCTCATTAATGCAGCGGTTAATCACAACATAAAGAAGTTCATCTTCACAAGCTCTATTGCTGTCTATGGAACTCAAGAATTACCGCTCAATGAATCGCAAAAACCACACCCAGAAGATCCTTATGGTATTGCAAAATATGCGGTAGAGATGGATCTAGATAATGCACATAAAATGTTTGGTCTAGACTATATTATCTTTCGTCCGCACAATGTGTACGGGCCTGGGCAAAACATCGGAGATAAGTATCGCAATGTGGTGGGTATTTTTATGAATCAAATTTTAAAGGACGAACCGCTTACCATCTTTGGCGACGGAAATCAGACCCGTGCTTTTACCTACATAGATGATGTGGCACCATATATTGCGGCTAGTTACGCTTTCGCGAAAGCGGACAACCAAATCTTTAACATAGGCGCAGAAACCGAAAACACGGTAAATGATCTAGCTAAAGAAGTAGGACTTGCTATGAAAAAAGAGGTAACCATCAACCACCTTGAACAGCGCGAGGAAGTGGTACACGCCTATGCAGACCACTCGAAATTTACAGAAATCTTTAGCCCAAAACCAGCCACAACACTTGCACAAGGGTTACAAGAAACCGCAAAATGGGTAACTGAACACGGCGCGAGAGAAAGTAGTACTTTTGACCCTATAGAAATCACAAAAAACCTTCCAAAATCGTGGCAGTAAATCAACCCCTCGTATCTATCATAATGGCCGTAAAAGACACGGCTCCATATCTACACGATTGTATAAACTCAGTTATAAACCAGACGTATCAAAACTGGGAACTTATTGCTGTAAATGATCACAGTACAGATGAGACTCCAGAGATTCTTGCGGCATTTGCAAAGCAAGATGCACGCGTACGTGTTTTTGACAGTGACGGCTATAAACTCATCCCTACATTACAATGTGGATACAGAGAAGTACGCGGAACCCTGCTCAACAGGATGGACTCTGATGATAAAATGCCAGATTATAAAATTCAGCTTCTCGTAGATGAGTGGCATAAGTATGGAAAAGGGCACGTGATTGCTGGAGGTACAGAGCACTTTGTAGATGAGGGCGAGGTAGGTGATGGTTTTTTACGCTATGAGCGCTGGCTTAATGAAGTGGCAAGAACAAGCACACACTACCAGCAGATTTATAAAGAGTGCGTTATCCCGTCACATTGCTGGATGATTCATAAAGATGATTTTGATGCCGTAGGTGCTTTTGACCCTGTTATCTATCCAGAAGATTATGACTTGTGTTTCCGCATGTATAAGTACGGACTTAAAGTTATAGGTGTAGATGCCATACTGCATCATTGGAGAGATCGCTCTAACCGTATCTCACGCACTTGGGATGAGTATAAAGACAATCGCTATTTTGACTTAAAAATGCGTTTCTTCTACGAGATAGATCGTGATAATAAACGACCACTCGTACTCTGGGGTGCCGGCCGCAATGGTAAGGATATGGCTAAGATTTTACAATCGTATAATGACACCTTTCACTGGGTTTCTAATAATGAGAAACAGATAGGTAAAGACATTTATGATGTACGTATGCAATCTTTTACAGATGTCCCATCTATAGAAAATGCACAGATTATGATTGTAGTTTCTTCTCCCGATGGTAAGAAGGAAATACAAGCACTACTCGATGCCTGGGGCAAAGAAGCGGTTAAAGATTACTGGTTTTTTGCTTAGATAATTAATTTGAGATAATAACAAGTTCTTCTTGTGGAGCGATAAGATACTCCGCTCCATTTTCCGTTACTACGGCCATCTCTTCTACAGACATTGTTTTTACACCACCGTCTGCTAGTTTCCAAGAGTGAAAACCGTCAAAGGCAAACGTCATCCCTTCCTTAATCACTTTTTCTGAGGCTGGTCTCACGTGAGATGCTTGAGAACCTCCTAGATTAGGTCCTACATCGTGAGCGACATAGCCTACTGGGTGACCCGTGCTCCACATCACATAATCAGACCCTGCTTTTTCCATAAGTACGCGCTGGGCTCTATCTACATCTACTCCTTTTACGCCAGGCTGCATCGCAGCGAGTGCTGCCCTATTTCCAGCTTTAGAACTTTCCCAGTAGTGCATAATCTCATCTGAAGCCTCGCTCTCGCCTTCTTTTAAAACATATGCAAATCGTTGTATATCTGTCACCCATCTGTCATATACTTTGATGCCAAAATCTATTTGTATCACATCACCAGGCATAATTACTTTATCTGTAGCGTGCGAGTGCCCACGGTCTGGACCAGAATTTACATTAGGGTTTTGAGCAGGTGCCCATCCATCTGTCACGCCATACTCGGTCATTCTTTGTTTTAAATATTTTGCAATGTCTGCATCTGTAGATGTACCAGGTACGACTTGCTCGTAGGCTTCAATCTGCCACTGGGCAGTGAGCTTTGCTGCTTTCTTTAAGATGGCAACTTCTTCTGGTAGCTTTATAGATAACCACTCATAGACCACCTCTTCAGAGGATACTAGTTTTGAGGTTTCGTCACCTAAGGCAGTAGCGATTTCTTCATACTGTGTATGCGTAAGTCCGTCTGCCATCACATTATTTGAAGATGTGTTTACGGCAATACTTTTAAAATCTTTTGTTTTGATAAAATCTGAGGCTTGCTCAATAGCAGAGGTTCCTCGCTCTACACTCACAACTTCGTCGTGTATATCTAGATCATCTAGCGCAGTTGCTTCTCCAGAAGGTGAGAATACCTTGGAGTGAAACCCAGTTGCGTCGTTGTAAAATAAAAATACGGCGGTACCTCCAGCATTTTCTCCTCCTATGTGGTCTGCAATGGGATCATTATTATTTTCTCTACAAATAGTCATCCAGCAATCTACCTCTGCAGTTTTGAGCGCTTGCGGTAATAGCTGGCTAATACGCTTCATTCTAATATCTGGCCAAGGGTTTTCCCCCCAGTAAGTTTCTGGGTTTATGGCAACTTCTGGTTCTTGCTGCTCAGCACAACTACAAACTAAAAAAATGTTAAGAAAAAAGAGTACAGGTTTAAGCATCGTATCTAGATTATTTTCAGAGTAATATAGAAATTTTGTTCCTATCTCTAAAAATAAAATGATGCAAATTAAACTAGCTGCTAGCTATTAAAATGCCTCTGCAATCCCTAAGTAAAACTCGCTAGAGCCTCTACCAAAACCTACATCAAAACGAAGATTGAGACGCTCTTCCTTATCTATCATAAAACGAAGACCACCTCCATAAGTAGGTTTTAAGTTCTTAAACTGAAAATCGCTCACATCATTATAGATATCACCTCCACCTGCAAACAATACAGCGCCAAAACGAGAGTTCTTAAACGTCTTTCTATACTCTACCTGGCTTGCCAGTAAATCCCTACCTACATAACGGCCTTCTCTATAACCACGCATAATCTCACTACCTCCAAGAAAAGAAAATTCAGAAAATGGTAAATCACCACGTGTGAATCTCCCAACAAAATTAACGGCAATTACATCCTCCTTATTTGCAAAAGGCTTCATATAGTGTCTAAGGTCAAAACGAGTTAGGTTAAAATTATGTGTGCCTCCTAGCCCTTCAAAATATTGTCCTCTTGTAGCTTCTAAGTACCACCCATTATTTGAGTTTAGCACATTATTTCTACTGTCATAAAGTGATGCAACCTCAACACCTAGTGATGTAGAACCATCATAACCAGTAGGTCTGGTTTGATCTATTAGTCCGCCCTCTTCTATGTCAACTGAGTAAATGTGATTAAATCGCACACCAGCACCCACAAAAAGGTAACGTGTAAAAGCCTGTTTTAAAAAGATAGGCTCTACGAGCAACTGGTAATAATTATACTCCTCCTCTGCACTTTCTGGTGCGTTTGTGCCAAAACCATAAAACAGTCTTGGGTAATTTTGAAAAAGTATATTACCCTCTATCACCCACTTCTCTTGATTTGTAAAAATCTCAAATCCAGAATAAACAAAAAACTGACTATTAAGTGTGTACTGCAGCGTTATAGGCATATTAGACACACGCGTCTCCTCTCCACTACCATTAAATTTAAAGAGATACTTTGCCCCCGTTCCAAAGGCAAAATTTGTCTCTGGGCTATAACTCACAACGGGTGCTGCTATAAACTTAGATGCATATAGCGTAGAATCTTGCTCAACTGCCTTGTGGTTTGGGTAAAATGTAAAAAACTCTTTGATTTTTTCAAAATCTTGTGCTTGTGCCGTCTGTGTATTACCTAAAGAAAAAAGAAGGATTACAACGGTATATATAATTTTCTGGGGGAAGTAGTTTACTCTCAAAATGCTATTTTTGGGTAAAGATACTGTAGACGGGAGTTATAGCCCGTGACCAGCTTTAGTTTTTGTGATAACATTAGTATCTCACACACCATTTATACACCATACATCCCATCAAGCAAGCCATTATGCTCAATATTGTACTCATCAATCCAGAAATCCCAAACAACACAGGTAACATAGGTAGGCTTGCCCTCGGTTCTGGCTGCAAGTTACACCTTGTAAAACCCTTTGGTTTTGAGATAGACGACACCCGCCTTAAACGCGCAGGTCTTGACTACTGGAAGCATCTAGACGTACAGTATTATAATAATACAGAAGACTTTTTTAAAAAGAACGCTTTCGCGAAAATGGCCTTTCTCTCAAGTCACGGCACAAAGTCACATTATGACATTCCTTTTGAAGAGGACCTATTTCTCGTCTTTGGAAAAGAATCTAAAGGACTCCCAAAAGAAATCACCGAAAAACACCCCGACCAACTTTATAAAATCCCATTATTTAGCGAGCACATCAGAAGTTTAAATCTCGCAAATGCCGTTGGAATTGTAGCTTATGAGGGGATAAGGCAGTTGGGTTTATAGATATCTTATATTATGAAAAGTTTTTTACCAATACTGTTAGTCTTATTATTTATCAATTCTATTTTCGGACAAAATTTTAAAGTAAAAACAGAATTGTGTGTCATAAATGTGCTTGGTGCAAAAGTCTATGAAAAGCCGAATTTTAAATCGAACATAATAACTGAGCTGAAAGCAGGAGAAAGCTTAATTATTGAAGATATAATCCAATCGAATGACCAATTAGAAATGGGCGAAGAATTTTCTTTGACTGGAGATTGGATTAAGCCCAAAAATATTAATGGATTTGTTTTCAGTTCCAACCTATCTGACAAAAATGTGGAAATTGGAAAAAGCTACAAAGGCCAAACACATATAAACCTCTTAGGGAAACTGATTGATCAGAAAGAACAAGAAAAATTAATAAATTCAAAAGATGGAGAGTTTCATAAATTTTACAAATACAAATATTACGAAAACGGAACTTACACTTACGGAGCTTGGGATAGTTGTTTTGATCATATTACAGAATATAAAAATCTAACTTTAAACGAGGTTTATCATCAAATGGTGAGTGACTATGGAGCACTAATGAACGAAAATGAGTTTTGGAAACCAATCTTTCAAGAAAAAATAGGAAACATTATAAGATTTGAAGGAGAAGGAGCCACTGAGGATTTAAGAATTGAATTATTAGATAAAAGGACAATTATAGTTTCATCATATGATTGCACATGAAAAGACTTTAGTCACAAGGCATAAGGATACTGCTTTAATATATAAATGTCCTTATACAGACGGAAAGAAAGATGGTGAAGAATTTTGCATAAATGATAATGGAAATCCAATAATCACAAAGTTCATAAACGGGAAGAAGGTGAAAAATGGAAATCAAGAGAAATAATTATCCCAGATATTTTCTCACTTTAACCCAAGATAAGTATATACCAAGAAAGAATCCCAAAGGAACAATTACACCAAAACAAACGTCATAGTCACCAATTTGAAAAGCGTTATGAAGCAATAAGATGCACATAACAATTAAAAGGATTGATCCAAATATCATAAAAAACCAAATAATTGAGGTTACGGCGTATTTATCAAAATCATTTTTAAATGGCAGCGACATTATTGAGATAAATGCAAAAAATGCAAACAGTATGTGATATAGCAAATTGATGAATATCATAAACTGAAAACGAACTATTAAACTCTCCTCACTCGAAAATAAAAGTGAAAGCAAAGAAAGAATAAGATTTAAAATACCAAATCTCACATAGTATTTTTTAATAGCTTCTTCAGTCATCTACTCTATTACAAAGTAACCACCGTAAACTCGCCGCCTAGCGGCTCAAGAGCATTTACTAGCTCAGGGATGAGTTGTTCGCCAAATTCTAGATAAAACTGTGAGAAGTTGGTATTTCTTTCTTGCAGGCTTTGCATTGGGAAAACTTCGTTTTGTAAATCTACTAGGCGTTGTACGTGATCACTTAGTTTACGCTTTTGTGCGCGCAGCAATCTACTCTCTAAGTTTTCTAATCCTTTGAGTTGTTTTACTTCTTGAGCTTTTACGGCTCCTATAAAACTAGCCTCTGTCTCTTCGGCTAGTAAGTGCATTGCTTTAAACTGCTCTTTCAAGAAGCTGCGTTGCGCAGAGAAGTCTATCTCTATATTTGAGATGGCACGCACCTTTCGGTTAATGAGTTCGTTTTGTTTTAGAAATAAATTTGGCAATGACACGCCTAGATTTTCTGCCTTTGTACGTTGCTTTTCTGTACGTATTAATGCCGAGTTACGAAGTAATAATGCTGGAAATGGAACTCCTACTTCTTCAAAATATGTTTTAAGCTGGAACCAATAAGCCAGCTCTCCGCCTCCACCTATGTAACAAAGATTCGGTAAAATCACTTCTTGAAAAAGCGGTCTCAGCAAGGCGTTAGGCGAGAACCGTTCTGGATGGTTAACAAGCTCGTTGAGTATCTCATTTTCGCGAAAGCGGATATCTGTATCATTTACCACATACATATCATCCATCTTGATAATGCGCTCACGTATGCCCTCTTTTATGTAAAACAAGTTAATCTCACGAGGGTGCACTTGCTCTGGGTAGCCTAGCGCAGTTAGTTGCTCGGTTTGCTGTATCACCTTTGCGTGCGACACGCCCTCTAGCAATTCTCGTTGTACATAAGGAGCAAATAACTCTTTAAGTCCTGCATCGTTACCATCTACAATGACAAGGCCGTACTCACCAAAAAGCTCGTTACCCAGATAGCGCGTTGCATCTGCCAGGTTATCGTGATTGAGATAGGCATCACTAAAAAGTTTTGAGAGGTACTCCGCATTTCTAGAAGTCCCCAGCTGGGTTTTAAACAATGCTAGTACCTCAGCCAGTCCATCGGTTGAGAGTTCGCCTACGGCGCCACCGTCCTCGCGATTCCACTGTACTTTTTTACCTTGAAAATTGAAGTAGTTAATCTCGTCAAAATCGTGATCTTCTGTCGCCATCCAGTAAATAGGCACATAATTGCGGTCTGGATCTTTTTCTTTAAGCTCCTTGCAGAGATTAATAACAGAAATGATTTTATATAAAAAGTAGAGCGGCCCCGTAAATAAATTGAGCTGGTGCCCTGTGGTGATGGTAAATGTATTTTCGCTGGCAAGATGCTCTAGGTTGAGCTGTGTCTCGGCAGAGGTGTTTGTACTTTTATATTGCGCGATGAGGGAATCATATAAACGCTTTCGCGAAAGCGGACTAAAAAATTGTCCCTTCTCTGCTGCCTGTTTGATAAGATTATCTGCTGTAGGAAATCTGTGATAAAAGGGCTTAAGTGCTTCTTCTTGATCTAGATAGTTCGTAATAAGATTAGAAAAATACCCAGTTTCACGGTACGGCAGACAGTCAGTTGGCATAAATTATGGTTTAGATAGTAAAGATAAATCCGTTAAATAGCGACTTTTCCCAAAAAAACGTTAAAACGCTGATTTGCGGCGAGCTCTTTTTATAGCTTTAGCTTTTGCTAAAACCAACCAAATGCTCAGAATCTACAGCTTTTTTGTCGCCTTATTTCTCACAACATTACTTACCGCACAAGTACAATCTCCCTCAGAATTTCTGGGCTACGAGATTGGAACGCAGTTCTCACGTCATGCAGATGTAGTGCGTTACTTTGAGCATGTTGCAGAAAATAGTGACCTAGTAACGTACCAAACATATGGTAAAACAAATGAGCGCAGACCGCTTACGTATGCAGTAATTACAAAAACTACAAATCACAACAATCTAGAAAACATACGTAAAGCAAATCTTGAACAAACAGGTATTGCCTCTGGTAATTCTGGCACGGCAGATAAGGCAATAGTCTGGCTTTCATATAACGTGCATGGTAACGAAGCTTCTTCTACGGAGGCATCTATGGCTACATTGTATGAACTTGTGACAACAAAAAAAGACTGGCTAGAAAACACTGTGGTTATTATAGATCCTTGTGTAAATCCAGATGGACGTGACCGTTATGCAAACTGGTTTAACCAAGTGGCATCTACACCATATGATCCAGCTCAAGTAGCTGCAGAGCACGATGAGCCGTGGCCAGGAGGAAGACCTAATCACTACCTTTTTGACCTAAACCGCGACTGGGCTTGGGCTTCTCAAGTAGAGTCACAGCAACGACTAAAAGTTTATAATAAATGGATGCCACATGTGCATGTAGATTTCCACGAGCAAGGTATCAATAGCCCTTATTACTTTGCTCCAGCAGCAGAGCCTTTTAATGAGATTATCACAGACTGGCAACAAGAATTCCAAGTAGAAATAGGAAAAAACCACGCTCGCTATTTTGATAAAGAAGGTTGGCTATTTTTTACCGGAGAGAGTTTTGACTTACTTTATCCATCATACGGAGATACTTACCCTATGTTTATGGGTGCAATAGGGATGACCTACGAGCAAGCCGGTCACGGTCGTGCAGGATTAGGAATAGATACAGATCAAGGTTTTGAACTTACCCTTGTAGATCGTATAGCACATCACAAAACCACAGGACTTTCTACTATAGAAATATCCTCTGCAAATGCTGGTAAGCTCAATACACAATTTAAAGACTACTTCAACACAAGCGGCCTTAAATATAAAAGCTACGTACTTTCTGGAAATCTAGACAATCTTAAAGAACTTGCGACACTACTAGACAGGCACGAGATCAAATATGGCTTCTCATCAAACGGGAAAGCCTCAGGTTTTTCTTATACCTCAAACGGTCAAGGAAGCATGAGTTATGATATGGCTATGGTCGTGAGCACTAATCAGCCAAAAGGTAAAATGGTAAAAGCGCTTCTTGAGCCAGATGCAAAACTGAGCACACCACTTACCTATGACATTACTGCCTGGAGTTTACCACACGCTTACGGGCTTAATGCTGTAGCAAGCACATCACTCGTTACTGCAAATGCGGCAGATCCTTTTACCACAAACAACTCAAACCTGAACGCAAACGCAGCAGGTTATATCGCAAAGTGGAATAGCCTTGAAGATGCAAAGCTACTTGCAGCATTATTAAAGGAAGGAATTAAAGTCCGTTTTACAGAAAAGCCTTTTGCAAATAATGGTATCTCTTATGAACGAGGATCGCTAGTAATTACAAAAAGTGATAACAAAGGACGTACAGATTTTAATGAGGTTGTAAATACGCTTTCGCGAAAGCATAACAGAATCCTTAACGCAACTAATACTTCATTTTCGACCTCTGGTCCTGACTTTGGATCATCATCTATGAAGCTTATCAATCCGCCGAAAATTGCATTATTAAAAGGAGAAGGAACCTCATCATTAAGTTATGGAGCCACTTGGTATTTCTTTGAGCAAACACTAGGATATCCTGCTACCTCGATTGATACTGGTAATTTAGGACGCGTTGACCTAGAAGATTTTGACGTCCTAGTAATGCCTAGCGGTTGGTACGGAAGTGTGCTTAATGATAGTACACTAGATAAAGTAAAGGATTTTGTACGCGGTGGCGGAAAAGTAATCGCGATAGCAAATGCCGTAGGAAGTTTTGCTGGAAAATCTGGATTTAACTTAAAACGCAACAGCAATTCAAGTGATGACGACGATACTTCGAGCGATGATAATCTCACTCCATATGCTGAACGCGAGAACGCAAGCACTACCAACTTTATAACAGGTTCTATCTTTAAAACCAAAGTAGATCCTACACATCCTATGGCTTTTGGGTACGATGACACCTACTACTCTTTAAAACTAGGAAGCAACTCTTATTCATATCTGGACAAAGGTTTTAACGTGTCTTACATTCCAGAAGAAGTAACCAACGTTGCAGGATTTGCGGGTGATAATGCCAAAGCAAAACTGAGCAAGTCTCTTATTTTTGGAGAAGAGCGCATGGGACGCGGTAGCGTCATCTATATGGTAGATGATCCACTTTTTAGAGCTTTCTGGCACAATGGAAAGTTATTTTTTGCCAATGCTATTTTCTTGACTAATAATGGAAAGTACAGATTGTAAATACAACGCTTACTAAAACAAAAAAAATGCCCTGATCTACAGGGTATTTTTTTTGTTCCAATTTCTTTCCCCAATCCTGAGTCATTCTGCCAATTTATTTTGCCCTAGCTCGAATCAGTCGGCCAATTCCTTTCCCCGGCCCTGAAGGGTGGGAATTGGAATTAGAAAATTCTAGTTTACTCACTCTTGCGAACATCTCCCTGACTCCCTCTTGGAAGAGGGACACTGTTGTGGGTAGGTTATATGCTTTGAAAGTTTAAATTCTAAGAAAAGTTCACCCTTTAGGGCCGGGAAAAACTTTTCGGATTGCAATTCCTTGCTCCGACCCTAAATCAGTCAGCCAATTCCGTTCCCCAGCCCTGAAGGGTGGGAATTGGAATGGAATCAAAATTTAGAAAAGTCACCCCTTAGGGACGGGGTAAAACTTTTCAACTGGCGATTTCCTTTCCCCAGCCCTTAAGGGTGGGAATTGGAAATAAAAATTAATCTTGATTTTAATCTCTGCATTGGAAAATAGAAAATTCACTTCAAAGACTTAATAATGAGTTATATTGCCAACTAATTATGAGTAATTCAAAAGAAAATATGCACGCTGGGTCAGCTGCTTCTAAATTTGAGTTTGCAGCTGCTTTGAGAAAGCGAGAAACTATAGCTGAGAAGAAGGTTTGGGAGTATTTGAAAACAAAACCATTTGGTGTAAAATTCAGACGTCAACATCCTTTTTCTGATTATGTACTCGATTTCTATTGTCATAAACTTAAACTCTGCATAGAACTAGATGGAGAAATACATCATAACCAAAAGGAATACGACTCCGACAGAACCGATGTCATAAACTCTTATGGAATAAAAGAAATTCGTTTCACAAATAATTTCATCCTGCTCCAATTTGAAGAATTCAAAATATTTATTGAAGAGGAAATTAAGTCATATCCTTAACTCAGAAAAGTCACCCTTTAGGGCCGGGGAAAAACTTTTCGGCTGCCAATTCCTTTCCCCAGCCCTGAAGGGTGGGAATTGGAATAAAAAAACCATAGTTACATTCTTACTCTTGCGGACATCTCCCTGACTCCCTCTTGGAAGAGGGACACTGTTGTGGGTGGGTTACGTTCTTTTTATGTCTAATTCCCTAAGAAAAGTCACCCTTTAGGGACGGGGAAAACTTTTCGACTGGCAATTCTTTTTCCTAACCCCGACTCAGTCTGCCAATTCCTTTCCCCCGACCCTGAAGGGTGGGAATTGGAATTAGAAATTTTTAGTTTACTCACTCTTGCGAACATCTCCCTGACTCCCTCTTGGAAGAGGGACACTGTTGTGGGTAGGTTAGGTTATTGGAAAAACTAGGCTATTTCATCTCAAACCTGACCATCTTGACCTGACTCTTTTCACCATCAAGATCTGTCCAGGCGACATACACCTCATCTCCTATTATCTCAAGCTGCGGGAAGCCGCTTTGTCGTTCGGCAGAGGTATTGGTTACTGTCACTGGGGTATCGTGTGTGCCATCTACATACACTCGGGCTACTTGTAGCACTACATTATTTCCCATTGGCTCTAACCACGAGATGAGAGCGCTGCCATCACTCATAAAATCTGTATCTACTCTGCCTATTGCGTCTCCGTTGTCTATACGTATAGCACCTCCAAAAGAGGCTCCATTATCGTTTGAAAAAGCTGTGAGCACTCTAGGAGCATCACCCTCTGCAGTAAACCAACTCACCACCACATTTTCTTCTTGAGTCGCGACTGCAGGTCCGTTTACGGGGCAACCGTTAAGTTCCCAATTATCATTACCTATAACCATAGGTTTTGACCACGCTCCATCTACCCATCGTACGATTGCCATATCTCGTACCTCAGGTTTAGTTTCTGTGCGATCTCTATATACGGTAATAGGACCATTATTTGTAATTGCGATAGCAGTATTACAACAATCACAGACTCTATTATCGATCTCCGTATCTTGAGTTATATTTCCCGCTAAATCTATGTAGGCATTGCGTAGCGTCATTTGGTTTTTACTCTTGTCTTCGTTTTTTGTATTTCTACCGTCTAGCCAGCTAGCATAAAAACCTCCATCATACGCTTGGATTGATACAAAGCCATGCTCTGCATCTACATCATCTGTATTGAGCAGGAAATCATCTTTTATTATTTGATCACCTTTAGATAATTGCAATTTGATATTATAATCATACGTACCCTCTGCAGATTTTTCTAAGATGTTAGTGAGCAGGTAATCACCATTTATGCCCAGTGCCGGAAAATCTGCCCAGTTTACAAACCAATTATCTCCAGATGTAATGGTTCTAGGTTGGCTCCACTTGGCACTATCGTAACTAGCATATTTTAAAATGGCTTGTTTACCTTCTTGCTCCACCCAAGTCATATGTAATTTACCGCCACTTGCTTTAAGTCTTGGCAAATGAGACTTTCCTGTAGATGGTAGATTTATAGTAGTGAGTGAGGCATTTACAGTAGCCACTTCCAGAGCAGGCTGCTCTGGAAGTGGCGCAGTCTCCGTTTGATTAGCCTTTTTACAAGAAGTGAAGAAGATTAAAACAAAAAATACCAAACCAGTAATACGCATAGGGAATGTGTTTATAATTACTACAAATGTAAGCGTTGCGCAGAAACTCTTACACACAAAAAAGCCTTTCAAAACATTTGTTCCAAAAGGCTTTTTGTAAATTAATTTACTGCTTCTTATTTTTTAGTAGCACGTTTTGCGTGTAGTGCTTGTGGTCGCTCTAAAGCTACAAGTGGTTCTGCATAAAGGTCAAAATCTTCGGCCTCTGTGATAGTTACCATCGCGTAGTCTCCTGTTTTTAAGTAGAATTTTGTTGCGTCTACAAGTACTTCATTATCCACATCTGGAGAATCAAATTCTGTACGACCTATAAAATAGTTTCCTTCTTTACGATCTACTACAATCTTGAACTCCTTCCCTATCTTCTGCTGATTAAGCTCCCAAGAGATTTGTGATTGGATTTCCATAATCTGGTTAGCACGATCCATTTTTACTTCTTCAGGCACATCGTCTTCTAGGTTAAATGCGTGTGTATTTTCCTCATGAGAATATGTAAAACAACCCAAACGCTCAAAACGCTGATCTTTCACCCATTGCTTCATGAGTTGGAAATCTTCTTCTGTTTCTCCAGGATACCCAACAATAAGCGTAGTTCTTATGGTCATTCCTGGTACGCTTTCGCGAAAGCGGTCTAACAACGCATTTGTTTTCTCCATCGTAGTACCACGACGCATAGACTTCAAAATATGATCTGCAATATGCTGCAGTGGTATATCGATATAATTACACACCTTAGGCTCGCGGTTCATCACGTCAAGCACATCAACTGGGAATCCAGAAGGAAATGCATAATGCAAACGAATCCACTCGATTCCTTCTACCTGAACGAGGTTTTCAAGAAGCTCTGCTAGATTACGTTTTTTGTATAAATCAAGACCGTAATAGGTAAGATCTTGGGCAATAAGAATTAACTCCGTCACTCCGTTTGCAGCAAGTTTTTTTGCTTCAATCACTAAGTGCTCTATTGATTTTGATTTGTGCTTACCTCTCATTAAAGGAATCGCACAGAAAGAACAAGGACGATCACAGCCTTCGGCTATTTTTAAGTATGCATAGTTTTTAGGTGTTGTAGTAATACGCTCCCCTATAAGTTCATGCTTATAATCTGCCCCAAGTGCTTTGAGTAATCCAGGTAATTCTGTTGTTCCAAAATACTGATCTACATCTGGAATTTCCTTTTGAAGATCCGGCTTATAACGCTCAGATAAACATCCCGTTACAAACACCTTATCAACTTCTCCTTCTTCCTTTTGCTTTACATACTCAAGAATAGTGTTTACAGACTCCTCTTTTGCGTTGTCTATAAAACCGCAAGTATTAATCACGACGATATTACCTTCTTCCTCGTGAGCAACATCCATCTCATTTGCTTTAAGCTGGCCCATCAAGACCTCACTGTCATAAACGTTCTTTGAGCAACCTAGAGTTACTACGTTTATCTTATTCTTTTTTAATGATTTTGTACGCATAGCATTCCTTTTAAGGGAGTGCAAAGATAAGCCAAATAACATAGTAATAAGAAAGCTATCTAAAACGAGAAAAGTCAGCATCTTACTGCTGACTTTTTTCTCATTATAATATGTGTTTTTCTTTCTAAAAGCGGCTAGCTTCTAGTCATCTAGATTATTTTTATTCCTGATATCCTTCTGGTAACGTTCTAGCGTTAAGTGTACTCTCTACACCTACTGCAATATTGTAAATTACTTCTTCCTGCTTAGATGGAGTGATGATGGTAATTCCCTTAGGCTCGCCTTGTGCGGTGAAGCCCATAGGTATTGTGAGTGCTGGATAGTGTGCTGCTGCGGCATAGCCAGCATCATAATTATTTATCGAGAGTATGGCATCTAGCTGACCACCAGCTTCAGGGTGCTTGCTCAATGCGTCTTGAAAATAAGCCTGAGTAACCTTCATAAGGTTTTCTTTAATTGCTTTAAGCTCTACAGCGGTTGTGCTATCTGCAACGATACCTTTAAAAAGCTGTTGCCCGTAGGGAATACGTGTTAAGCTATCTTGATTGTTAAATGTGATAAGCTCCTCTATATTTCTATTTTTTACAGATGAGGCTACCTCAGCATCATAGTAAGCAGGCAGATCATTTTTCATATCTATATTTAAGATAGACAGAAAACCTGGCATATTAACTCGCTCCATATCCACCTCAACAAGTGTTGCTTTCGTTTCCTTAAGTTTATTAATTGCCGCAGCATACGTACTGTCTTGTAAATAACCTTTTATAACACCAAGATATTTTCCTTCAAGACTTCCATTTTTTACAGCAGTTACATAATCACTAGAAGAAGTGTAGCTATAAGAATCTGTATTATCCTTACCTGTAAGCGCTTGTAACACAATCGCATTATCCACTACATTCTTCGTCATAGGTCCTGGAGTATCTAAGTGACTAGAAATTGGCACAATTCCGCTACGGCTTAAAAGACCAATGGTAGGTTTGAGCCCAACTAGATTATTTTGGCTAGAAGGAGAAAGTATAGAACCACTCGTTTCTGATCCTATGGCGGCTACTGCATAATTTGCTGCTACACTCACCCCAGACCCAGAACTTGAACCTCCCGACTCAAATTGTAAACGACCGTATGGGTTAATAGTTTGACCACCCACGGCACTATAACCTACAGGACAACCTGTACATAAAAAGTATGCCCACTCACTCAAGTTGGCTTTACCAAGTATTATGGCATTTTCTTCTTTGAGCCTTTTCGTAATAAATGCATCTCCTGCATTATTATCTGCAAGCGCTACAGATCCTGCAGTCGTAATCATACCAGCTGCACCTATATTATCTTTTAAAAGTATAGGCATCCCATATACAGAGTATTCATCTATGGTAGATTTATCAATCGCATCTAGTGCTCTTGCTTCTTGTACCGCTTCTTTATTGAGTGAGATGACTCCGTTAAGCGCCAAGTCGTTATCACTTTCAAAACGAGCAATACGGTTTAAATAAAATAGCGTAAGTTCCTCGTATGAGAAATCGCCATTTTTGATGTGCTTCTGGATGGTTGGAATATCCTGCTCTAAGATAAGCGGAGAAATTTCTGAGATGCGCTTTCGCGAAAGCGTATTTATCTCCCCATTAAGATCTTTCCAAATATCATTTTTATCGAGTCCCTTAGCATTTACAAGCTTGAGGTGCATTCTGCTATTTTCAAGGGCTTGCGTTTTTGCAATATCTAGAGAGTCATTATAAGCTTCCCACACATATCTAGGAGTTATATCTACTGTGGTTGTAGGAGCTTCGTTTTTACAAGAAAAAAGCGCCGTTGCGAGCGCGAGAGTATAAAGGTATTTCATAGTGAATTTTTATAGTCCACTAAAAATACAAAAAGGTTTATCCAAAAGGATTAACCCACATCAAGAAACCGTAGATAAAAAACTTAGTAGATTCAAATATAATCACTGCAATTACTGGCACCCACCAATTTTCTGAAGCTAGTGCTCCCTTAAGAATTCTCCATATATAAAATATGATGAGACTATAAAAAACAATAAAAATATAATGAGGAAAAGCAGAGTACTGAGCTAGATACTTAGGTACAAGTTCGCTTCTTACTGTAGCATGTGCCGTATACACGCTCCACACATTAAGTAGCATGAAACCAATGACAACAACTCGTAAAGTGCGCAACGTAAGTTCTGGGAGCCACCTAGGAACGAGTTTCATAAAAAGTAATGGCTTATTTAAAGAAACTATCTACAAACTCAACTTTGTTGAACACTTGCAAATCTTCGATACCTTCTCCTACTCCAATGTATTTTACAGGGATTTGAAACTGATCAGAAATGCCTATAACCACACCACCTTTGGCAGTACCATCTAGTTTTGTCACAGCAAGCGAAGTAACTTCCGTAGCTGCAGTAAATTGTTTTGCTTGTTCAAAAGCGTTTTGACCAGTAGATCCGTCAAGTACAAGAAGTACATCGTGAGGAGCATCTCCTACTACTTTTTGCATCACGCGCTTTACCTTAGTGAGCTCGTTCATAAGGTTTACCTTATTATGTAATCTCCCTGCAGTATCAATAATGATCACATCTGCGTTTTGATTTACACCACTCTCTAGCGCGTCAAACGCTACTGAGGCTGGGTCACTTCCCATTTGTTGTTTTACAATAGGAACATCTACTCTATCTGCCCACACTTGTAATTGATCTATAGCAGCTGCTCTAAACGTATCTGCAGCTCCTAAGACTACTTTAAGTCCTTGCTTTTTAAATTGGTATGCAAGTTTACCTATCGTTGTCGTTTTTCCTACTCCATTTACACCTACCACCATAATTACGTGTGGCTTGGTACCTTTAGGGATTTCAAATTCTGTAGCGTTTCCTACGTTAGTCTCGCTTAGTAAGCCAGCGATTTCCTCACGTAAGATCTGGTTAAGCTCATCTGTACCTACATACTTATCACGTGACACACGCTCCTCGATACGAGTAATTACTTTAAGCGTAGTTTTTACACCCACATCACTCGTTACAAGTACTTCTTCAAGATTATCTAAAACATCATCATCTACCTTAGATTTTCCAGCAACTGCCTTACTCATCTTATCAAAGAAGCTCGTCTTTGTTTTCTCTAAACCTTTATCAAGGGTTTCTTTTTTCTCTTTACTAAATATTTTTTTGAAAAAACTCATAATTGTGTTGGCGGTTTTCTGGTATGGTGTCGGTAAGACAAAAATAGTGCCTTTTAAGGAGAATGCCGTTATGTCACCTTGCAGACTACACTACTGATTGTCAATTTTTTAAATAATTATAGAGACTTGCTATTAAAAAAAGCGCCTTAATTACAGTCGTGGCAATGGTTATGAAGCGTTGAAGTACGCTTTCGCGAAAGCGTAAAAACCTCAAAACACCCATGACTAATTACCTGACTTCTGTTATGGTAGTTTGCGAGTATAATCTTATTTTTACTTCAAAGAATAAGATTATATGAATATCCATTTTATCGCTATAGGTGGTGCAGCAATGCACAATCTAGCACTCGCATTACATCATAAAGGAGAAACGGTTACAGGTAGTGATGACACTATCTTTGACCCGTCAAAATCCCGACTTGAAAAGTATGGATTGCTACCTGAAGCATTTGGATGGTTTCCAGAAAAAATTACAGTAGATCTTGACGCTGTCATATTAGGCATGCACGCAAAGGAAGATAACCCTGAGCTTTTAAAAGCACAAGAGCTAGGGCTAAGCATATATTCATATCCTGAGTACTTATATGAACGTGCCAAAAACAAAACCCGTGTTGTTATAGGCGGTTCTCACGGTAAGACCACTATTACTTCTATGATTTTGCATGTCATGCATTATTGGGAAAAAGAAGTAGATTATATGGTAGGAGCGCAACTAGAAGGTTTTGACACCATGGTGCGCATGACAGATGATGCAGATTTTATGGTACTAGAAGGTGATGAATACTTAAGTAGCCCAATAGACCGCAGACCTAAATTTCATTTATATAAGCCCAACATTGCCCTACTAAGCGGTATTGCATGGGATCATATTAACGTATTCCCTACGTTTGATAACTATGTGGAGCAGTTTCAGATTTTTGTAAATTCTATGACCAATGGTGGTGCAATGATTTACAACACAGAAGATGAAAATGTGGTAAAAGTGGTAGAAAATGCCACTGCACACATTAAAAAGTATCCATATGAAACTCCATCATACAGCATTGAAGATGGAGAGACTTTGCTAGAAACCCCAGATGGGCCAATGCCTATTGAAGTTTTTGGGAAACACAACCTTAATAATCTTGCAGGAGCCAAGTGGATTTGCCAGCACATGGGTGTGGTAGAAGAAGACTTCTATGAAGCCATCGCTACGTTCTCAGGAGCTAGCAAACGCCTAGAAAAAATTGCAGAAACTAAAGACACTGTCATCTACAAAGATTTTGCACATAGCCCATCAAAAGTAAGTGCTACAACTACGGCTGTAAAAGAGCAGTATCCAGACCGCACACTTATAGCTTGTCTAGAATTGCACACCTACAGCAGTCTTAATCCAGAATTTCTAAGCGAATATAAAGGCGCGCTAGACAGCGCAGATGTTGCTGTGGTATTCTACTCTCCAAACGCTGTCGAAATCAAAAAACTAGAACCTGTCACAGCGCAACAAATAGCAACTGCCTTTGAACGCGATGATCTCATCATCTACACAGATCCAGCCGACTTTAAAAAGTTTCTCTTTGACCAAGGGCTAAAAAACAAAGCGGTATTACTTATGAGTAGCGGCAATTATGGTGGGTTAGATTTTGAGGAGGTTAAGGGGTTGGTGTAGCTTCAATTAACTCTTCCATCTAGCTTTCGCGAAAGCGTAAAAAACATCTTAAAATACGCATCGAAAAAGGGTATCTCTTTTTTCCACAATATGTTAATAACTTCAAGGGTTTAGAGAGGTTTTAGAGCCTATTCTGGAGTCCCTTTCTTTATATTTGTTTTTAGACAATTTAACTATTAAAATATGAGCGACGACGCTAAGAAGAAAGAGTACTCGGCAGACAGTATTCAGGCCCTTGAGGGAATGGAGCACGTACGTATGCGTCCATCGATGTACATCGGTGATGTGGGTGTAAGAGGATTACACCACTTAGTATATGAGGTTGTAGATAACTCTATTGATGAGGCTATGGGTGGCTATTGTGACGCCATAGATGTAACTATAAATGAAAATAACTCTATCACGACTAGAGATAACGGTCGTGGAATCCCAGTAGGGCTTCATAAAAAAGAAGGTGTCTCTGCCCTTCAGGTTGTAATGACCAAAATAGGTGCCGGAGGAAAATTTGATAAAGATTCATATAAAGTTTCTGGAGGTCTTCACGGTGTTGGGGTATCTTGTGTAAACGCATTATCTAACCACTTAAGAGCTACCGTTTACAAGGAAGGTAAAATCTGGGAGCAAGAATATGAGCGTGGTAAAGCTATGTACCCTGTAAAAGTTATAGGTGATACAGACTTTACTGGTACAGAAGTTACATTCTTACCAGATGACAGTATTTTCCAGCAAACTACAGAATATAGTTATGACACGCTAGCATCTCGTTTACGTGAGTTAGCATACCTTAATAAAGGAATTACGATTACGCTTACTGATAAGCGAGTTAAGAATGAGAAAGGAGAGCATGAAACAGAGACTTTCCATAGTAAAGAAGGACTTTCTGAATTTGTACGCTTTCTAGACGGTAACCGTACTCCTATTATAGGTGAGGTTATCTCAATGGAAGGTGAGAAAAATGGTATCCCTGTTGAAGTAGCCATGATTTATAATGACAGCTACGCAGAGAACTTACACTCTTATGTAAATAACATTAATACACACGAAGGAGGAACACACCTTGCTGGTTTCCGTCGTGGTCTTACAGGATCGCTTAAAAAGTTTGCTGATGCATCTGGTATGCTAGACAAACTTAAGTTTGATATTGCTGGTGATGATTTCCGTGAGGGACTTACTGCTATTATTTCTGTAAAAGTAAGTGAGCCACAATTTGAGGGGCAAACTAAAACAAAATTAGGTAACCGCGAGGTTACCTCTGCAGTATCTCAGGCCGTTGCCGAAATGATTGAGATTTACATGGAAGAAAATCCGAATGATGCCAAAATCATCGTTCAGAAAGTAATTCTAGCTGCACAAGCACGTCACGCTGCAAAGAAAGCACGTGAGATGGTACAACGTAAGACAGTAATGAGTATAGGTGGCCTCCCTGGGAAACTATCTGACTGCTCTGAAACAGATCCTACGCTTTGCGAAGTATTCCTTGTCGAGGGAGACTCTGCAGGTGGTACTGCAAAACAAGGACGTGATCGTGAGTTTCAAGCTATCTTACCATTACGTGGTAAAATCTTGAACGTAGAGAAAGCTATGGTTCACAAAGTTTTTGAAAACGAAGAAATCAAAAACATTTTTACTGCATTAGGTGTAACTATAGGTACCGAAGAAGATAGCAAAGCGCTTAACTTATCTAAACTACGTTATCATAAAGTAGTCATCATGTGTGATGCCGATGTAGATGGTAGTCACATTTCTACCCTGATACTTACTTTCTTCTTCCGCTATATGAAGGAGCTTGTAGAAAATGGTTATGTATACATTGCCACTCCTCCACTTTACCTAGTAAAGAAAGGTCAGAAAAAGCAATACGCTTGGAATGATAAAGAGCGTGATGCCATTGCAGATTCTATGGGAACTCAAGGAGTATCTATACAACGATACAAAGGTCTTGGAGAGATGAATGCAGAACAATTATGGGATACAACAATGAATCCTGAGTTCCGCACATTACGTCAAGTTGCCATAGATAATGGTACAGAAGCAGATAGAATATTCTCTATGCTTATGGGTGACGAGGTACCACCTCGCCGTGAGTTTATAGAAAAGAACGCTATTTATGCAAACATAGACGTTTAATAAAACTCTTATATTTTATTACAATGGTCCTGAGATAATTTCTCAGGACCATTTTTTTTTGAAGTAACTAACACCTCTCTAAATCTAAAGACCTGTGCATCGTATTACACTCGCTTTTACAGCCAACTATCCTAGTACCCAACAATACTCAAGATTTTCAAACTCGGCAATTAAATAGACAAAAAACACTTAATTATCGATAAAATACACATATTGCTATTCGCATTATATTCGTTTTTGAGTTTCCTATTGAATTAAAAGCTATGTCTATATTTACTCTCGAAAGGGATATTTTTAGATTATTTATAACATATTTCTGCTAATTTCTTAAGATTAGATGTAGGGGTTTAATTGGATAGAGATTAGCAACCTATAAATCCTTGCTATTTTATAGCAAGGATTTTTTTTGTCTTATCATAAACGAACTCTACCCAACGGCATAGTCCTCAAATCTATTACTTGGACAACATAAAATCCTATTTAAAAGCCGTTAACAAGCACTTATCTTCGATGAATTGCTTGAAACTTAAAATTATCGGGCAATGCTAGTGATCATTTATTCAATACAATCCAGCTCCTTATTTTTGTAATGCAGCATAACAACTGTCACACTTACACTATTATAAGTTGGGTATTTAAAATAGTTTAAGAGTGAAAAACGAGCGATTATTATTTGATTCATTTGGATTGTGAATTTCCCCGCTTGTTCATCCCCGTTTCTCAATGAGAAGCGGGGATTTTTTTTGTTGGTTAACATACATTTAGCGTCAGAGCTCACGATAAACGAGAGAGTTATTGTATTTTCGCAAAAGCGTAAAAAGCTATTAAAATCATACTATAAATCCTTAAAATTACATCCATATGAAAGTTACTGTAGTCGGTGCTGGAGCCGTAGGAGCCAGTTGTGCAGAATACATTGCAATCAAAGATTTTGCAAGTGAAGTTGTCTTAGTAGATATTAAAGAAGGTTTTGCCGAAGGTAAAGCAATGGACTTAATGCAAACTGCTTCGTTAAACGGGTTTGATACAAAAATCACAGGTACTACTGGTGATTATTCAAAAACTGCTGGTAGTGATATCGCAGTAATTACTTCTGGAATTCCTCGTAAGCCAGGAATGACTCGTGAAGAACTTATCGGGATCAATGCAGGTATTGTAAAAACAGTTGCCGCTAGCCTTGTAAAAGAATCACCTAATGTTATTCTTATCGTTGTTTCTAATCCTATGGATACAATGACTTACCTAGCACATAAAGTAACTGGACTTCCTAAAAACCGCATTATCGGTATGGGTGGAGCACTAGACAGCGCTCGTTTTAAGTACCGTCTTGCCGAAGCTCTTGAAGCTCCTATCTCAGATGTAGATGGAATGGTAATAGGTGGGCACTCAGATAAAGGAATGGTACCTCTTACACGTCTTGCAACTCGCAACAGTGTACCTGTATCAGAATTTATTTCTGAAGACAGACTTTCACAAGTAAAAGAAGATACTAAAGTAGGTGGAGCAACGCTTACTAAACTTCTAGGAACTTCTGCTTGGTATGCACCAGGAGCTGCAGTATCTGGACTTGTACAAGCAATTGCTTGTGACCAAAAGAAAATTTTCCCTTGTTCTGTACTTCTTGATGGAGAATACGGTCTTTCTGATCTTTGTATCGGAGTACCTGTAGTATTAGGAAGAAACGGAATTGAAAAAATAGTTGAAATCAACCTTAGTGATGCAGAAAAAGCGCATCTAGCAGAAAGTGCTGAAGGTGTTAAAGCAACAAATGGTTTACTTGACGCTTAATAAGTCAGTAAATTGATCATATCAAAGGCTACCTATTTTTAGGTGGCCTTTTTTGTTATATATAATAAGGAGTCATTTTCTTTTTTAGTTACGCTTTCGCGAAAGCGTAAATACACACATCAAACCTTCCTCCTTATACGTTTATCATGCAGCTTAACATATCATTATAATGACACAAAAATTATTGGGTACTACCACTGAGAATCCTATATTTGCGTGTTTGATGAAAACAGAAATCTATATGCAAAACTGCAATAGATGATGTTTTATAATTAAGTGTGTGAGAAATAAGTGGTTCATAAGTGCTTTTATAATTGCCCTTGCTATCGTAAGTATAAGCATGGAGCAACGCACTACGCCTAATCAGGAAATAATTATTACATTTTCTGACACTGAGGCAAATCTTTCTCAATCTGAACATGCCATCGCATTAGTAAAAAACAAGCTGAGCTCGCTTGAAGTTGATAATATTAAAGTAGAGCAACTTGATAATGGATCTTTAAAAGTATCATACTACAGTACTATTGATGTTGCAGAGATAAAGAACAAATTATCACCTACCTCATCACATACTGTTTATAACCTTGAGAATGATAACTCAGATATACCAGGAGAAAACGAGCTCGGTCATTATGAGCTTGACGTTTATAAAATACAAGACAGCACAGACATGGAAGGTGCTGCTGGGGTTATTGTTGAGTCAAAATCTGAGTCTACACGTTCTTCTACCGTAAAAGTATATGCTAGCCTTCACAAACTAAGTGAGCACGTAGCTAAAACTCAAACACAAACGGCTTACAACAATCACAAGAGAAGTGATGTTGCTTTCATTAACTCTTTCTACAACATACCTGAGACAAGGGCCGGCCCCTTTGCTTAAGCATAACAACATTAGCTAATGCAAGACTTGCTCTAGCTAATTGCTTTTATCACAAAAGCAATCCCACAGATTATAATACCAATCACTTTACATTAATTTCAACGTAATAATCACACACTGATGTGCTATTTATTATGTTGATACAAACACACTAAAATGCAAAACAAAGGACTCATTAGATTTTTTGCGATAATTTTTGGTTTGGTATGTTTATACCAACTATCATTTACGTATTTCACAAACAAAACAGAAGACGAAGCTAAGGCTTACGCGATCTCTCAAGCACCAGAAGATGCAGACATGCAGGATGTGGTAGAGCGCGCATACTTAGATAGTATAGGAGCAAATCCTATTTTTGCTGGTATCACTTATAATGATGCTAAGGAAAAAGAACTTAACAAAGGACTGGATCTTAAAGGAGGTATTAACGTAATCCTTCAAATCTCTATCCGTGATATCTTAGGTGGTCTTTCTAATAATAGTACAGATCCAGCTTTTATAGCTGCATTAGATGCTACAGATGAGGCACAAAAAGATAGCCAAAACACATACTTCGAAGATTTCGTATCTGCATTTGAAGCGCAAGGAGGACAACTAGCGTCTCCAGATATCTTTGCAAACGTAATTCTTAACGAAAAAGTAGATACAGGAATGAGCAACGCAGAAGTTGCTAGTGTTCTTGAAACAGAAATCAAAGAAACAATAGGTTCTGCTTTTGAAACTTTACGTAATCGTATTGACAAATTTGGAGTAACACAACCTAACATCCAGTCTCTAGGAGATAATGGGCGTATTCTTGTTGAGCTTCCAGGAGCAAAAGATATTGATCGTGTAAGAGGTCTTCTTGAAAAGACAGCACAATTGGAGTTTTACCAAACTCACTATGCTGGAGATGCACTTAACTACTTAATAGGAGCAAATGAGACACTACGTGGACTTGTTGCTAGTAATGAAGAGAAGCAAGAAGCTGCAGTAGCTCAAGACAGTACTCTTGATGATAATGTATCTGATCTACTTAAAGATGCAGATGAGGAAGAGGCAGAACAAGATTTTGGACCACTTTTCAAAATATTTAGCCCTAACCAACTAGCGGTTCAAAATAGCGCAACTCCAACTATAGGATTTGCTGCTGTAAAAGATACAGCAACTATCAACTCTTACTTAAGAAACCCATCGGTTATCAAGCAGCGTCCAGCGACTTTACGTTATGCAAAATTTGCTTGGGGAGTTCCTGAAGAAGAAGGAGCAGATATCGTAGCACTTTATGCACTTGAGTCTAACAGACAAGGTGCTCCATACATGGACGGTGATGTTGTAAACGATTCACGCCAGCAATTTACACAAACTCAACAACCTGCTGTAGGTCTTGATTTTGAAGGACAAGGTGTAAACCAGTGGGCAAAAATGACTCGCGAAGTTGCACAAAAAGGAAACGCTATTGCAATTGCACTAGATGGTAATGTATACTCTGCAGCATCAGCTCGTCAAGAGATTAAAGGTGGTGCGACAGAAATCTCTGGAAACTTTACAGTAGCAGGAGCACAGGATCTTGCAACAGTATTAAACGCAGGTAGACTTCCTGCATCTGCAAAGATTATTCAAGCAGAAGAAATTGGACCATCATTAGGTAAAGAAGCTATTGATTCTGGAATCTTATCATTCCTTATCGCACTAGCACTAGTATTAGTATGGATGGTATTTTACTATGGTAAAGCTGGTGGATTTGCAGATATTGCTCTTGTAGTAAACATCCTTTTCATCTTTGGAGTGCTTGCAGGTCTTGGAGCTGTACTTACACTCCCTGGTATTGCAGGTATCGTACTTACTATAGGTATGTCTGTGGATGCAAACGTACTTATCTTTGAGCGTATCAAAGAAGAGCTACGTAAAGGAAAATCTCAAAAAGATGCGATTAAAGATGGTTTCAACAACGCACTTTCATCTATTCTTGATGCAAACATCACCACATTCTTAACGGCACTTATCCTTTTCTTATTTGGAACAGGACCAGTACAAGGATTTGCAACTACACTTATGATAGGTATTGCAACTTCATTATTCTGTGCAATTTTCATTACTCGTTTATTCATTGATGGATATGGTAAGAATGGAAAATCACTTGAGTTTGCTACTTCTATGACTAAAGGTCTTTTTGTAAATAACAATATCGACTTCTTAGGAAAACGTAAAATTGCTTATGCTATCTCTGGTGTACTTATCGTAGGTGGTCTTGCTGCTTTACTTACTGGCGGCCTTGATACTGGTATTGACTTTGTAGGAGGTCGTACATATACTGTACGTTTTGATCAACCTATGAATGCACAAGAAGTAGAAGATGCACTTGTTGCAGATTTTGGAAGTGCAGATGTAAAAACTTTTGGAGCAGATAATCAATTAAAGATTACTACAAAGTATCGTATCGATGAGACAGGTACAGATATTGACGCTCAGGTTGAGCAACAATTATTTACTTCACTTACTCCTTACTTACCTACTGGAATGACGTATGCAGCATTTGCAAAGTCTACAGATGATAAGCAGGTAGGTAAAATGGAGTACTATATGGTAGGACCTACGATTGCAGATGATATTAAGAAAGGTGCACTTTTTGCAGTTATCGGATCATTAATCGTAGTATTCTTATACATCTTATTACGTTTCCGTAGATGGCAATTCTCTCTTGGAGCTGTAGCTGCAGTTTTCCATGATGTATTATTAGTGTTAGGAGTATTTGCAGTCTTGAAAAACATCATGCCATTTGACATGGAGGTAGATCAGAACTTTATTGCGGCAATTCTTACCGTAATTGGTTACTCTCTGAATGATACCGTGGTAGTTTTTGACCGTATACGTGAGTATATTAAAGAACACGGATCTACTAGAGGATTTGGTAAATTAATTAACCAAGCACTTAACAGTACATTAAGCCGTACACTTAATACGTCTGTAACTACGTTAATCGTACTTCTAGCGATCTTCTTCTTAGGAGCTCCATCTATTAGAGGATTAATGTTTGCACTTATTGTAGGTGTGATTGTAGGTACATATTCTTCACTATTTATCGCAACTCCTGTAATGTTTGACACAGTACAGAAGAAAGGATTAAAGGAAGAAAAAGAAGAGGAAGAAGTAGAAGCATAAGCTTCTAAGAAACTCAATAAATAAAAAATCCGCTACTGAGAAGTAGCGGATTTTTTTATGCACTTTCGCGAAAATTAGCTGTTAGCAAATATAAAGTTGCTGGATAATAGACAATGAAATTTTTAACAAAGCTGTACAGAAACTGTTGGGCTACCAACTTCATCATCTCCCTAAAAGTATCCATAGCTTATAGCCTATCGCCTAAAGCTTTAAGCCTACTAAGGTATATTCAAATACTTATGCGTCTGTAAACTCACCTTCCACTTTGGGTTTTTCATCACATAATCTACAATGAGTGGCACTATTTTATCACGCACAGACCATTCTGGCTGTAAGTATAGAATACAGTCCTCCCCTACTTGCTCTGCGTGTTTCTCTGCAAAGTCAAAGTCAGATTTATTAAAGATAATCACCTTTAGCTCATTTGCTTTTTCTAAAACAGACGTTTTAGGTAGCATTAGCTTTTTAGGAGAAAGACAGATCCAGTCCCAATCACCAGAAAGCTCGTAAGCACCAGAAGTCTCGATATGAGTCGTAAGACCTAGTGACTTTAACTTTTGAGTAAGCGGGTTCATATCCCACATAAGCGGCTCACCACCTGTTACAACTATAGTATCAGAATACTTTGCTGCATTTTCGGCAATGGTATTTGCGTTTGTAGGAGGATGAATCGCAGCATCCCAGCTTTCCTTAACATCACACCAGTGGCAACCCACGTCACATCCACCCACTCGTATAAAGTAGGCAGCCGTTCCTTTATGGAATCCCTCTCCTTGTATAGTGTAAAATTCTTCCATAAGCGGGAGCATCTCACCAAGGTCTATTTGTGCTTGTAATGAATCTAAGGCCTGTTTTGTCATAGCGTGCAAAGATAAAGAATACAACTAGATTTAAAACTATTTACAATAACTGTCTACTTTACCTTAACATACGTATAGCTATAGTTGGAGTTAATTACGCTTTCGCGAAAGCGTAATCCCAATAATCATCGCTAGTAATGCTCCACCACCTAGCACTGTAAAGCTCAGTTTGAGACTTGAAAAATCTGCCAAAAACCCCACCAATGGTGGACTCGCAAGAAACCCTATAAAACCAGCTCCCGCAACAAAAGAAATACCGTCTGCGCTGTTTACTCCCTTTGCCTTCCCTGCAAGTCTAAGCAACTCAGGAATAATCACAGAAAAGCCGAGCCCTATTATTGCAAAACCTACAAGAGTGACATAGGTACTAGCTGAGAGTACCGCTAGGTAGCCTACAACCGCAAGAAGAGCACCGCCTATGATAATTTTGAACGACCCAAAACGCTTACTCACCCCATCACCAAAGAAACGCCCTATCGCCATAAACAGTGAGAAAAGTAAAAACCCCATTCCTGCAGTTTTTTCTGTAGCCACTTGCACAATATCTTCTAGATATAGTTTACTCCACTGCTCAATGGCTCCTTCGCTGCCCATAATTATAAGAGTTATAATGGTAAGACCTAGCAGTGGTTTAAGTAAATTAAAATTAAGTGTCCCGTGACTATCATATATAGGTGTTCTATGAGCTATATAACTTTTGCAAAGCCATAAATTTGTGACAATGACCAGAATTGCAGCTCCCATACCGTGATAAACAGGCACCTTAACAAGGTCTATTATAAAATAACCTATCACTGCGGCAATTGCTCCTCCTATAGAAAAGAAACCGTGAGAAGAACTCATAATATGCACATCATCTTCGGTTTCAATATCTGAGACGAGCGCATTCATTGCTATATCTGTAAAACAAGAAAATAGCCCTACAGAAAACAAGGAAACACATAGAATTGCATAAGATGGAGCAACTAATGGCATTAAAAACAATAGTGAGAAGATAATAATACCTGCTACTGTAGATGCCCCTACTCCCACTCGCTTTATAACTCGAGAGGCCACCGAGAGCGACACGAGACTTCCTAACCCCATACAGAATAAAGCTACGCCTAGCTCACCATCATCTATTCCTAGCTTTTCTTTTACTCTCGGGATGTAAAGCACCCAAGTACCTATCATAATATTGATAGATGCAAAAACCCAAGCGGGTGCAAAGTATCTTTTTCTTGATAGTATGAGAAACAGAGAGTTCATCTCTCAAAAGTAAATCATCTTATAACTCAAACCACAATAGCGCAAGAATTTGTACGCAAACGTTTTATAATAAAAAGGTCTCCCATATTGAGAGACCTTTTTATTATAGTATGTCAGTAATATTTACTCTTGAACTGTTACATTTTTCCATTTTCCACCACCAAAGTAAAATCCTAAAGAGATACCAAAGTACCCATTCTTTACAGTACCAAACTCATTATTATTAAGGTCACGTAATTGACCTTCTGGCGCAAAATTATACTCTGCAGCAAGTCTAAACTTAAAGTAGTCAAAACCTACTCGCAACATTCCACCTAGACCATTATCGGTTTCAATATTATTTGCATCATCATATTCATCAAAATCTGCGATTACGTTTGCACTAGAAACATATCCTATCCCAGCACCACCAAATACTGCAAAAGGTGACCCGTCTTTATGGTAAAAGTAATAATCTATTGTACCTAAGTATGATCCATAAACAGTGACAATATCTGTTTCAAAAGCGTCAATTCCACTAGAAGCATTTGTTAACTCGGCAAGTGCCGCACCACCTATTCTAAAACCTACATTTATCTTTTCATCTATTGACCATTTAGGTTCCAGATTAAATAAAACGCCATCGCCATATTCATTACCGGCAGCATAACCTAGGCGTATATCAAATCTAAATTTTTCTTTTTCTTGTGCAGTAACCTGTGTGTAGCAACCTGCAATTAGTAAAAGTAGTACAACTAGTTTTTTCATAAAATTTATTATTAAATGGTCCACAAATATAAATAACCACGGCTCTCAACGTAAGAAAAACTCAGTTACATATTACAATTTAAATGTGCTGAACATTTAGGCTGCTTCATAAGCCTGTAAAGACATTTTCTCCCTTAAAATCATTATTTTTAGACAAGCAACAGTTCTTCAAGAAAACAGCATATATGATGTATGAAAACAATCTCGCTTTCGCGAAAGCGCAAGATGAAAAAGATCCACTTAAAGAGTACCGTGACCGCTTCTACATACCCGTAGACAAAGAGGATAACGAACTTATCTACCTCTGCGGAAACAGTCTTGGCTGCCAGCCAAAATCTGTAGCACAATACATAGAACAGGAACTCAATGACTGGGCAGATCTGGGTGTTGAAGGGCATTTTAAAGAAGAAACTCCGTGGTTGTCTTATCACGAGGAACTCGCAAAACCTATGGCACACATCGTAGGTGCAAAACCTAGTGAGGTAGTCATAATGAATACGCTCACGACAAACCTTCACTTGATGATGGTTTCGTTTTACAATCCTACACCATCACGTCATAAAATCATTATAGAAAGCGATGCTTTCCCATCAGATAAGTATGCGGTAGAAAGTCAGATACGCCAGCGTGGTTATAATCCAGAGGCGAGCCTTATACTATGGCAACCTCGAGAAGGAGAAGAATTATGTCGTTATGAAGACCTAGAAGCACTTGTAAAAGAATACGGCGACGGCGTTGCGCTTCTTTTAATTGGTAACACAAACTATTATTCTGGACAGTGCTACCCTATTAAAAAAATCACTGATTTAGGTCATAACAACGGCAGCAAAGTAGGCTTTGACCTTGCACACGGCGTGGGTAATATTATGCCAGACTTACACGAAAGCGGTGCAGATTTTGCCGTGTGGTGTACTTATAAATACCTCAACAGCGGCCCAGGAAGTCTGGGTGGATGCTTTGTACACGAGCGCCATCATACAGATAAAAATATACAGCGCTTTACGGGCTGGTGGGGACAGAATAAAGACACACGCTTTAATATGCGCAAAGGCTTTGACCCAATCCCAACTGCCGAAGGCTGGCAATTATCAAATCCTCCTATCCTCAGTATGGCAGCGGTAAAAGCGAGCTTAGATATTTTTGAGGAAGTTGGAATGAGTAACATACGCGCAAAATCTGAAAAACTCACTGGCTACCTAGAGTTCTTAGTAAACGAACTCAACAATGAGCACATCGCTATCATCACACCTAGCGATCCAGCGCAACGTGGGTGCCAATTAAGTATTCAAGTAAAAAATGCCGATAAGAGTTTACACAAAAAACTAACCGAAGCAGGAGTCATCTCAGACTGGCGTGAGCCAGATGTAATACGCGTTGCTCCAGCACCGCTTTACAATAGTTATCAAGACGTATTTGAAATGGTAGAACGACTCAAAAAGATACTGTAATGTATATCCCTGAGATTTATAAAAATGAAAACCCAGAGGAGATAAGCAGTTTCTTAAAAGAAAATGCTTTTGGGATTCTTGTCACAAATCTTGACGGAAAATCGTGTGCGACACACATCCCTCTAGAATTATCAAAACGCCCAGATGGCACCGAAATCATACACGCACACATCTCAAAAATGAATGAGCAAGTTGCTCATCTCAACAATGACGCAGAGGCGCTCTGTATTTTTAACGGACCTCACAGTTATATTTCGGCTAGTTGGTACGATTTTGAAGAAGTATCCACCTGGAACTATACGGCCGTACAAGTGAGAGGTAATGTGCGTTTACTAGATAAGGAAGGTACTTATAAATCCATCAAAGCATTGATGGATAAGTATGAAGCTCCGCAAAAAAATCCAATAGATATGGATGCGCTTTCAGAAAAGACATTGCGACAAATAAACGGCGTCGTGGCATTTGAGATTGAAATTACGAGTATTGAGGCTGTAAAAAAGATGTCACAAAACAGAAACGATAAAAATCACGCTGCTGTAGTTTCTAGCTTACGCGAAAATGGAACTCCAAACGACAAAGCCGTCGCAGACGAAATGGAGTGCTTGAGAAATAAATAAAATTCAAACAGTACTAACGGAGAAATCACGCTAGTACTCACAATATTATATGGCAAAACAAGAACACATACTCATTATAGGCGCAGGCCTTTGCGGTTCGCTTCTAGCATTACGTATGGCGCAACGTGGTTATAAAATCACTTTGATGGAAAAGCGCCCAGACCTAAGAGCCGTACATCAAGATGCTGGTAGAAGTATCAACCTCGCTTTATCCGATAGAGGTTTAAAGGGAATACGCCTTGTAGGTCTTGAGGATCGAGTAAAAGATTTGTGCATCCCTATGAATGGAAGGATGTTGCACGACAAAGAAAGTAACACCCTTTTTAGCCCATATTCTGGACGTACAGATGAATACATAAATTCTATCTCACGTACAGACCTCAACATTATGCTACTCAATGCGGCAGATGAGTATGACACTTTGCAAGTTCACTTTAACCAAGCGTGTACAAACGTAGATCTTAAAAATGCTACGGCAACCTTTACAGATTATCACACAAAGGAAGAACAAACCATCACTGCAGATATTATTCTAGGAGCAGATGGTGCAGGATCTGCAGTGCGTAAGAGTATGTATATGAGTCGCGACTTTTTATTCAGCTTCTCACAAGATTACTTAGGTCACGGTTATAAGGAACTCACCTTCCCTCCTGCCGAAAATGGCGGTTACCGTACCGAAAAAAATGCCTTACACATCTGGCCACGTGGTCGTGATATGATCATTGCTTTGCCTAACCTAGATGGGAGTTTTACTGTCACGCTATTTATAGATTATGAAGATGCACCAGATAGTTTTGCATCGCTAGATAGCCCAGCTGCAATTACAGAATACTTTACAAGACAGTTTCCAGACGCTATCCCTATGATGCCTGAACTAGTAAAAGAGTATGAAGAAAATCCTGTAGGGCCGCTAGGTACTATAAAATGCCACCCGTGGAGCGCCTTTGGAAAAACGTGCATTCTAGGAGATGCGGCACACGCCATTGTTCCATTTTATGGGCAAGGGATGAATGCCAGTTTTGAAGATGTGGTAGTTTTTGACGAGACGCTCGATGCATTTGGCGATCAAGGATGGGAGAAGGTTTTCAAAGAATTTGAAAAAACCAGAAAACCAGATACAGATGCCATTGCAGACCTTGCGGTAGATAACTTTCACGAGATGAAAGAACACACGGCGCACCCTATGTTTCAAGAGAAGAGAAAGCTAGAGACACAATTTGAGAAAGAATTCCCAACGGAGTATTACTCAAAATATAGTTTAGTAACTTTTAACGAGGCAATAGGATACAAAGAGGCAATGACGCGCGGTAGAGCACAAAACAAGGCTATTTTAAACCTACTGGATGACGGACTGCTACCTGATTCTCTTTCGCTTAAAGCGAAATTAAAAAAAGTACAACAGGCTACAGAAGACATCTTGCACGACGATGCCATAGCCAGAAACATATAATAAAGTCATATACTTATGAGTGATAAAGATTTAGACCTACGTTTACAAGGTGATCCTTTTAATGAAAAGAAAGTGACACCTAGAGGAGCTTATCCTCATATTAAAAGAGCTGGAGACTTTCTATTTGTCTCAGGCACCAGCAGCCGAAAAGCAGATAATACTTTTGCTGGCGTGCACGTGATAGACGAGATGGGCACAATGCATCTAGATATCAAAGAGCAAACCAGAGCCGTGCTAGAAAACATCAAGAAAACACTTGCAACCGCAAATGCTACGATGGAAGATGTGGTAGATGTCACTTCGTTTCTTGTAAATATGAATGATTTTGGCGGTTACAACGAGGCCTACGGAGAATTTTTCAATAAAGAAACTGGCCCTGCAAGAACCACCGTAGCCGTACACCAGCTACCACACCCACATCTGGTGGTTGAGATTAAGGTAATGGCTTATAAGCCGATAGAAAAATAGAAGTAATGTCTCTTCGAGCGCAGTCGAGAAGATGTCCATAGGCTAGAAATTCTGAAAGTGTCTCTTCGAGCGCAGTCGAGAAGTTGTCCCTTCTAGCACGGCCGAGAAGATATCTTTTTAAGTAAAGTGGAAATGACGTCATTTCCAAAGCAGTCGAGAAGATGTCCGTTCGAGCGCAGTCGAGAAGATGTCCGTTCGAGCGCAGTCGAGAACTCAATGAACCTAACCTAATGAAAACCTATTACGTCTATATGCTCAAATGCAATGACAACCTGATTTACACAGGTGTTACAAATGACATAGCGAGACGTTATGAAGAACATCAACAAGGACGAAATAAGAGTAGCTTCACATACAAGCGTCGCCCAGTCACATTGATTTGGCACGAAGTGTTTAATGATATAGAGCAAGCAATTACCTTTGAAAAGAAGCTCAAAAAATGGAGTTCAAAAAAGAAATTGGCTCTCGCATCTGAAGATTATGATATGATTCAGGCTTTAGCAGAATGTAGGAATGCGAGTCATTTTAAATATAACCCTGACAGTTAGTTCTCGACTGCGCTCGAACTGACAGGAGAAATTCAGAGCCAGAACCAGAATTAGTTCTCGACTGCGCTCGAACTGACAGGGAAACTCGAATGCGCTCGAACTGACAGCAGAAAAATGTAGAGATTGAACTGATAAAAAAAAAGACAATGAATATCAAAAACTACATAAACGGCGACTATAAAAACCCAGCATCAAATGATTGGTTAGATAATTATGAGCCAGCTTCTGGTGAGGTATATGGGCAGATCCCTAATAGTAGTGCGCAAGATATTGAGGAGGCTGCCGCTTTCGCGAAAGCGGCATTCCCGCAGTGGTCCAGCACCACACTTGATGAGCGTAGTCAGATCTTGATGAACATTGCAAGTGGTATTGAAGCTAGACTTGAAGAACTTGCTCAGGCCGAAAGTCGCGATAATGGGAAACCGGTTTCACTAGCAATGGCCGTAGATATCCCGAGGGCGGCGAGCAACTTTCGTTTTTTTGCAAATGCGATCACCCAGTTTTCGGCAGAGAGTCACGAGAGTGTGGGAATGAACGCAATGAATTTCACCCTGCGTAAACCCATAGGCGTGGTGGGATGCATAAGCCCGTGGAATTTACCACTGTATCTCTTTACCTGGAAAATCGCTCCCGCAATAGCCGCTGGTAATTGTGTGATTGCAAAACCTAGTGAAGTCACTCCTATGACGGCTTACCTGCTAGGTGAGATTTGTACGGAGGCCGGACTTCCTCCTGGTGTTCTCAATATTGTACACGGACTGGGGCAAACAACGGGACAAGCTATTTTAGAACATAAAGATATCAAAGCAATAAGTTTTACGGGAGGCACAAAAACGGGAGCTCATCTTGCAAAAACGTGTGCACCTATGTTTAAGAAACTCTCTCTGGAACTAGGCGGTAAAAATCCCAATCTAATTTTTGCCGATTGTAATTATGAGGATATGCTTACCACAACCGTGAGGAGCTCCTTTGCAAATCAAGGGCAAATCTGTCTCTGTGGAAGTCGCATTTTTGTAGAGCGATCTATTTATGACCGATTTAAAAGTGATTTCATTTCAAAAGTTAAGGAGTTAGTCGTGGGACATCCATCACAAGAGAAAACAAACCTTGGAGCGCTCGTTTCAAAATCACACCTTGAGAAAGTAGAAGATTACATTAACAATGCGCAGGCATACGGAGGCACTGTTCTTTGTGGTGGTGAGCGAGTAACCGTTGCAGGATATGAGAATGGCTATTACTTAGAACCTACGGTTATTGAGGTGGACAGTAATGACTGCAAACTTAACCAAGAAGAGATTTTTGGACCTGTGGTGACCATAATGCCTTTTGACACCGAAGAAGAAGCCCTTGCACTAGCAAACGGAACAAAATACGGACTCTCTGCAACAGTTTGGACTCAGCAACTTGACAGAACAATGCGTTTAAGCAATGCACTTGAAACTGGTATTGTCTGGGTAAATACGTGGATGAATCGAGATTTGCGCACACCCTTTGGCGGAGTGAAAGCTAGCGGCGTGGGTCGTGAAGGCGGTTTTGAAGCGCTTCGATTTTTTACTGAAGCAAAGAATATTTGTATAAAATATAATTAGAAAATAAAATTAGAGCTCAATCGAACAGATTAGTTCGCTACGCTCGCAATCACATACTATGAAACTAAACCTAACTAATAAAAATGCACTCGTCTGTGGCTCTACAGCAGGGATCGGACTAGCAACCGCAATGGGGCTGGCAGAAGAAGGTGCAAACGTAACCCTTGCTGCTCGTACAGAAGAAAAGCTCAAAAACGTTATCGCACAGTTACCTAATAACGGTTCACAAAAACACAGCTATGTGGTGGCAGATTTTACCAATCCGCAGGATGTGGCAGCTGCTGTTTCGGCAACGGGCAATGTGTATCACATATTAATCAATAACACGGGTGGCCCTCCAGGTGGCCCAATAGTGGATGCAGATGTTACCGCTTTCGCGAAAGCGTTTACACAACACCTACAAACCAATCACCTATTAGCACAAACCGTACTCCCAGGAATGAAAGCCGAAGGATATGGGCGTATTATTAACGTGATTTCTACCTCGGTAAAGCAACCGCTAGATGGTCTAGGCGTGAGTAATACGATACGTGGTGCCGTGGCAAATTGGAGTAAAACGATGGCAAATGAACTAGGACAATACGGCATTACCGTAAATAACGTACTTCCTGGTGCAACCGCTACGGGCAGACTTTCTGAGATTATAGAAAACAAGGCAAAAAAGACTGGGAAATCTATAGAAGAGGTATCACAAACTATGGCAAACGCTTCACCAGCAAAACGTTTTGCAAAGCCAGAAGAGGTTGCAAATGCAATCGTTTTTCTTGCTAGTGAAGCCGCTTCATTTATTAATGGAATAAATGTCCCTGTAGATGGAGGACGCACAAAAAGCCTGTAGATGGATATTAAAAAGATTTTCTGGATACTAAGTTGGCTCGTGGCGGGAGTTACCTTTGCGATGATTCTGATACATTATGGGGATATTCCAGACGAGGTACCTATGCACTTTGATGCGACTGGGGTGGTAGATAGATATGGTTCAAAAAATGAACTTTTTATCTTACCCATACTTAGCGTCTTACTTATCTTACTATTCCAGTTTATGACAGGCAATTCTATAAAGATTAACAAGCATAAACAAGGGTTTAAAAATGAGGCACAGGTTACGGTTACAAAAATCTTTATGTCACAAATGGCGCTGTATTGCACCCTACTTTTTGGGTGGCTGGTATATCAATCTATGGCAGTTGCCGTGGGTAAACAGACGGGATTAAGCAGTTATTTTTTGGTTGCAACCTTTGGCGGTTTTATTATACTACTCGTCTTATATTATATACAACTCAAGAAGGTAAAAGAGTAAGGCGGTACTCATATAATAATTGTATTTTTAAAAACACAACAGCGATTGCGTAGTACGCTTTCGCGAAAGCATACTCAATATGTCACATAAAAAACTTCGCATAAACGGTCACTCTCACCTACTTCCCTACCCTGAGGAAATTCCTCAGTTTATGAAAGACAAAGGGATTTTTTGGGTAGACAAAGACCGAAAGTTTATGCTCCAAAAAGACTGGAGCAGACCTGTGACAGATTCTAGTTTTTTCTTGCACGAAAAACTGGAGTGGATGGAACGTAACAAGGTAGACCACGCGGTGGTACTTAACCTCTCGCAACTTTATGGAAACGGACTGCGTCTAGAGGAAATGAAGCAAGCACTTAAGTTTCAAAACGACTTTAATGCGCGAGTACAACAAGATCATCCAGATAAGTTTACAACTGGTTTTGTGGTACACCCTGGGTTTGTGCGTGGAGCATTATGGGAGATAGAGCGATGTGTAGAGGTGCTAGGTATGGATTTACTATGCTTGCCTACACACTATATGGATACTATTGGGACGTGGCGATGTATTTTTGATGAAGAAAATGAACCTATTTTTGAACTTGCAAGCAAGTATAATCTCGCAGTAGAGATTCACCCGTATGATGGTGAGAAATTTATAAAACTGCAGAATACAAACTGGCGTTTTCACCTCATCTGGATGCTTGCACAATGTGCAGATGCCTACCACTTTTTTACGCTTAATGGCTATGCAGATAAGTATCCAGGTATGCGTGTGTGCTTTGCACACGGTGGCCAACTAGCACAAATAAATCTAGGGAGACGTATACAAGGTTTTGACGGAAGGCCAGATCTTTTTGAAGGAAAAACACACCCACGTAAATCTGTGGGGCATCCTAATATCTTTTTTGACACCCTAGTACACGATACTAACAGCTTGCAGATGGTTATTGAAAATCAAGGAGCCAAGCAAGTTGTGATGGGCCTTGACGATCCTTACCCACTGGGAGAAATGGAAAGTGCTAACCAAAGTAGTTATCCTGGTAAAATACTTGACCTTGCTCTCGAACGTAAGATCGTCAACTCGGCAGAATATGATGCTATCTGGGATGATAATGTTGTGAGATGGCTTTATGGTAATGACGAGAAACGTAAAGAAGCCTTTAGAAAACGTATTTTAAAAGAATAAATGAGCAGCGTTTTGTACGCTATGTTTATAATCCTTTAAAGAGTGAGTACGACCGTGATCGATAAGATTATTACATTTACAGCCGTTACCACATACCCATTACACACCTCTATTACAGAAGTAAATATTTTATGCACTTTTTACCAGAAAATCTAGACGACTACGTCGTAGCACACTCAGCTCAAGAGCCAGCACATCTCAAAGCACTTACAAAGGAAACGTATCAAAAAATACTACAACCACGTATGCTTTCTGGAGCTTACCAAGGTCGTGTACTTAGCATGATTTCAAAATTAGTAAATCCTAAGAGCATCTTAGAGATAGGGACTTTTGCAGGTTATAGTGCGCTATGTCTGGCAGAAGGGCTTCAAGATAACGGAACACTTCACACCATTGATATTAAGGAAGAGATGCAAGATTTCCAGCGTAAGCATTTTGACGCTTCGCCTTACGGATCACAAATTATACAGCATCTAGGTCAAGCATTAGATATCATACCAACCATTGACACTACTTTTGACCTTGTGTTTATAGATGCAGATAAGCGCAACTACATTAATTATTTTCACACAATAATAGATAAAATGAATCCTGGTGGGATTATCCTTTCTGATAATGTACTATGGAGTGGTAAAGTAGTTGAACCACTTAAGAAAAAAGATGTGGATACAAAGGTGTTATTAGATTATAACATACTTCTTAATGAAGATCCTCGAATAGAAACGGTATTACTACCTATAAGAGATGGTCTTACAGTAAGCCGTGTTTTATAAATTTTGCTTCTTAAGCTATTAAGGAATATACATTAAGATCTCAATACTGAGATTGGTCTAGCATTATAGAGATCTCTTGATAGGACCAGTAATATCATTAATATCCTCCTTAGCCTTATCAATCTCCTTTTTAATATCCTTAGTAAGGTCTAAGTCGATATCATTTCTTTCGGCAGTTTTTGTGATTTCTGACTTGATATCATTTGTAGCGTCTTTAAGTTGGCGCATGCCCTTCCCTAAACCGCGAGCGATTTCTGGAACTTTGTCTGCACCAAAAACCATAATCACTATAAAAATAATGAAGGCAATTTCGGCACCAGAAATAAATAGAGGTAAGCTTATCATAGATAACAAAGGTATTTAATAGCGCAGTAGTTTAAAAACTTTCAAATGGAATAATAACAAACTATATGCGATTGTTTTAAGGGTATAAATTACGCTTTCGCGAAAGCGTAACTATTCACACATAACGCTTAATAACAACGTATTCTCAGAAATAATAGCTAGCACCTCATAAATCACGCTATGTAAGGATTACTAAAAAATCGCAAATTATTAATTCATAGGTAATTATACCAGTCTAGCAAGTTGCATAAGCTATAACTTAAAAATCATTTAAAAAAAACTTTAAGTTTTTTGTAACATTTTGCAACTTTGCTGCGTATAACAGTTATAATAGACAAACCCTAGTTCATTACAACCCTATGAGACAGCTTAAAATTACTAAGCAGGTCACCAATCGTGAGACCGCATCCTTAGACAAGTACTTACAAGAAATCGGTAAAGTTGACCTTATCACGGCAGATGAAGAGGTGGAACTAGCACAGCGTATAAAAGCTGGTGATCATCGTGCTCTAGAGAAGCTTACTAAAGCAAATTTACGTTTTGTAGTTTCTGTGTCAAAACAATACCAAAACCAAGGACTTACCCTTCCAGATCTTATTAATGAAGGTAACTTAGGGCTTATAAAAGCTGCACAGCGCTTTGATGAAACTCGTGGTTTTAAATTTATATCATATGCAGTATGGTGGATACGCCAGTCTATCTTACAAGCACTAGCAGAGCAATCACGTATTGTACGTTTACCTCTCAATAAGATTGGGTCTATTAATAAAATTAATAAAACCTTTGCTTTTCTAGAACAAGCAAACGAACGCCCACCTAGCCCTGAGGAAATTGCCAAAGAGCTAGACATGTCTATTAATGATGTAAAGGAATCTCTAAAGAACTCTGGACGTCACATAAGTATGGATGCGCCTCTAGTAGAAGGAGAAGACTCAAACTTGTATGATGTCTTAAACTCTGGTGAATCACCAAATCCTGATCGCGAACTATTACATGAATCCCTTAAGACAGAAATAGAACGTGCTCTTGAAACACTTACTCCACGTGAGGCAGATGTGGTTAGACTTTATTTTGGCTTAGGAGATCAACAGCCTATGACGCTTGAGGAAATAGGAGAAACTTTTGATCTTACTCGCGAGCGAGTGAGACAGATTAAGGAAAAAGCCATCCGTAGATTAAAACATACATCACGTAGCAAGATTCTTAAGACTTATTTAGGATAAGCTTATCACTTTTACCGATAATGTGTTAAAACCAATAGCCAATGCTCTTGGTTTTTTTTACAGTGAAAAGATTTGGTATCTTTGTGATACAAAAATGTAATTAACGCCATTGGCGACTTAATAATGACAACAACAGTTTATCATAACTGTTCGTTTTTTGATTGATGAATGAATCCCCGGCTGATTACCGGGGATTTTTCATTTTATATATTCTGGGTTACAAAACTTGATACTCCACTCTTCATACCTTAGAAGAGAATCATATCTTTACATAAAACATCTATTATATGTCAACTACGCTCATTGCCCCATCCATACTTGCTGCAGATTTTGCAAACCTTCAACGTGATATTGAGATGATAAATGCTAGTGAAGCAGACTGGTTTCATATTGATATTATGGATGGTGTTTTTGTACCTAACATTTCTTTTGGAATGCCCGTACTACGTGATATTGCAAAGCACGCTAAAAAAACAATCGATGTACACTTGATGATTGTAGATCCAGATCGTTACGTACAAACCTTTGCAGATCTAGGAGCAAACATACTCACCGTGCACCACGAAGCATGCACTCACCTGCACAGAACGCTACAAGTAATTAAAGCTGCTGGGATGAAAGCTGGTGTAGCTCTTAACCCACACACGCCTGTAAGCCATCTTGAAGATGTTATACAAGACATAGACTTAGTTTGTATGATGAGTGTAAATCCAGGATTTGGAGGACAACAGTTTATAGAAAACACTTATGATAAGGTTGCTGCTCTTAAAGCCCTAATTACAAAGAAAAATGCTCCTACGCTCATAGAAATTGACGGCGGTGTAAGTGATAAAAATGCTGCGCAGTTGGTTCAAGCTGGAGCAGATGTACTTGTAGCTGGAAGCTTTATTTTTAAATCATCCAATCCTACGGAAACGATCAAAGAACTTAAAGATATTGCAGCTCGCTAATTAATAATAGGATCAACTACTTGAACCTTTGCTGTATCTTGAATTACAGGAAGCACCTCATCAATAATAAGCGTATCCCTTCTTCTAAGATTATATAAGTACGTCGTATCTGATTGTGCTAATGTTTTTGCTTCTGTCGCATTCATTTCTAAAAATGAAGGACATGGAAAATAGTCAAAATCGTATTCAAAATTTGTGAGCATTGGTGATTTCCAAGAGCTCAGTCCTTTAAATACAGATGCTACCATAGGCATTGCTGTATTTGCACCAGAACCATAATACGTTTTTTCAAAATGCACTCTCTTATCTCTTGTTCCTACCCACGCTCCTACTACAATTTCTGGTGAAGCACCTATAAACCAGCCGTCCCCATTATTTTGGGTAGTACCGGTTTTACCTATGAGATTATAACCTATTTCATAATTTTTCATTCCTGAGGCGCTTCCTTCTGTAATTACTTCCTCCATCATTTTCTGCAATTCCTTAACATGTTGTACACTGGCTACACGCTTTCCTCCAGTAGAAGTATGTTTGTATAATTCATTACCATCCTCATCTTCTATGCGCTGTATTGCATAAGGCTGTATACTTGTCCCTCCGTTTGCAATACTTGCATATGCAGTAACCATTTCAAATAAGGTGAGCTCTGCAGTACCAAGCACGATACTTGGTACTTCTGGAAGAGTGGTAGTGATACCCATCTTCTTTGCCTGTTCTATCACTTTCTCTACACCTACATTAAGCTGTAATTGTACAGATACCGTATTTACAGAATTTGCAAGCGCTCCGTGCATACTATAACTTCCCCCATAACGACCACTAGCATTTTTAGGCCTCCAGTCTTCATATTGCTTATAAGTCATTAAGGTGTTATTGTAATAATTACATGGATATTGTCCTCTCTCTAAAGCAGCTAGATACGTGATAGGTTTAAAAGTCGAACCCACTTGTTTTTTAGTCACCACGTTATCTGTCTGACTAAAACCATAATCTATCCCTCCCACATATCCTAAAATAGCACCAGATCTACTATTTACAGTAAACACTGCTGCGTGTAATCTATTAAGACTTGTAGCTATAGAATCTCGTAAAGACTGAAGCCTTGGTTCATATCCTTTTCCAATATTCCAGAAGTCACGCTCCTTAACTTTCATAGAAAACTCAGTGATAGAGCCTGCTGTAGCATTCTTTGCTTTCATTCTTTTTACAGCTGTTTGCTCCTGGACTATTTTATCTAAAAGAGCTTCCTTCCCTCCTTCTGTAGTGGTAGCTGCCCAGTATTTATCCATTAATACTTGTAATCGTTCTACTTGTTTTTGTAGCGCCTTTTCTGAGCTTTTCTGTATCGAACTATTGAGCGTCGTAGTAATCTTTAATCCATCCGTGTGTAGATTATAAATATGACCATCTGGAGCTGGGTGCTGTTGCGCCCACGTATTAAACTCGGCTTCTACAAAGTTTTTATAATAGGTGGAAAATGAGGACTGCTTTTTACTTGCTTGATAATTGATTACTAGAGGTACTTGAGCTTCTATTTTCTCCTCATCGCTAAGGAAACCATACTTTACCATTTGATTTAAAACCGTATTGCGCCTGCGTTCTGCACGTTCTGGATGATTGCGCGGACTATAATAACTAGGTGCTTTGAGTAATCCTACGAGCGTAGCACTCTCTGTAATGGTTAATTGCTCTGGAGGTTTATTAAAAAAACGTAAAGATGCTTTTTCTATCCCGTATATATTTTCCCCAAAAGACACTGTATTAAAGTACAGCAACAATATTTCATCTTTACTATACACAGACTCTAGCCTTCTAGCAATAAAGAGTTCTCTAAACTTATTTATAGGAGTACTGAGAAAAAACTGCTTTTTACGGCCAAAGATATTCTTTGCGACCTGCTGTGTTACCGTACTACCGCCGCCTGCATTCTGACCTAAAATAATAGATTTTATAAATACACGCCCATAGCTTTTATAATCTATACCTCCATGCTCATAAAAGCGAGCATCTTCGGTGGCAACTAGGGCATTTTTAAGCGCTTCTGGAAGTTGTGCTAAATCTACATTTGACCTGTTTTGTAAAAAGTAAAGACCGATGGACTCGCCTCTAGCATCGTATAATGTAGAAGTAACTGGGTTTTTAAGCTTCTTGAGATAGTCGGCTGTTGGTATTTTTCCAAATACACCTATGTAAATACTCAATAAGAACACTGTAAACAATCCGATCATACCGACCAGTACATATCTTATTGCTCTAAAAGGTTTGGCTTTAACTTTTAACCAAATTGCCTTAACCTTACTTTTATAACTATACAAATGACCTCAGTTTATTAGATTGAATTGTAAATTCCCACATGACTGCATAAAAAAAATGCGCACCTCCTATTATCTAGGAAAGTACGCATTAATATTTAGTAATTGAGAGACCTTAATCTCTTGACATAAAAATTCTCAAAATATACCAGAATAATAACATCAGAGATGCAAATAAACCTAAAGCCGCAGCAACATATTGCTCCTCATCATATTTATGCACCATATTTGAAGTAGTATATAATATAGATCCAGCCGCAAGTGCCACCATAGCAACACTAAACCATAAGCCGAGGTCAAATCCAAAGAGAAGTCCCGCAACCATAAGGCCTATTGCTAGAAAGAAACCGATGGCAAGTATAGATCGTAAGAAAGAAAAGTCTTTTTTAGTAAGGATCACCACTGCAGATAATCCTGCAAATAATGCAATAGTCATCACGGCAGCTTTTTGTAAAATCTCTACTCCATCTATCATAGAGAATGCCATGAGAAGTAGCGGAATAAAAATAAAAGCCTCTGCAACTACATAAATCCCTAAAGCTAAATAGTGCTGATTTTTATCTCTGGACTTAAGTGCTAGTCCTTCTGCATGGTTTGTAATAAACATAAATGCACCTAACAATAATAGCCAGCTCCAACCACCTGTAAGAGATAAAGCAAAATTCACAATAACTGGTGATTGAAAAAACAAGTATTCGGTGATGATGAATAATAATACTGCAAGTGCTACATAGGTGTATGTCTTGCGATAAAATGCCACTCGGCGCTCATCAGATAATGCACTTACTGGTACTATTTGAGGTTGATATGATTCCATTGATGTTATTATTTTAGTTTTGAAAGTGATGTATAAATGTAAACAAACTAGAAATACGCTGTTCCTAAAAATTAAATATTGTAGACATCTTAGAGACGTATCTTATATAATTATCGGGATGTATTTATTTTTTGCTTTCGCGAAAGCGTACTTATATTATAAATAGTCTGCTGTATCAATTTACCTCAGCAGTTACTTCTTAGAAGAAGCACCTTTAAAGTTTTGGGACGAATTCTTGAACAATACATTGAAGGTAGTAAGGCTACCGTAAATACGAGTAATGTACTGCTGGAGATCAACCTTATCTTGATCATCAAGTGTTTTACTAGCATTAATCTTTTGTTCCATCACGCGCACACGGTCGCGCACCATCACAATTTTATGAAAGAAGCTTTCTATAGAAATATCCTTTGATGACAAGTTACTATCCTCTGGAGATAATGTCATTGTTCCTCCTCTCCACTTATCTGCTATAGGCACCACCTCAGATATGTCGCTATATCTCTTGAGTAAATCTCTGAAGGTTTTTTCTACCTCGTACATACTCACACTATCTACCTCACCTTCTATTGCTTCTATAACTTCAAAATTATCATCTAATGTTATAGTCTCGAGTCCTCCGTCAATAAAAGTAACCCAATACAGCTCTGAGGTAACATTTGTAATTACTCCTTTACCTAGCTTGTTATGGTCTATCCTACTTCCTATTCCTAATATGGTATTCATAATCTTATATATAGTTTCTTTTATATTATTACTTATTTACGGACGCTAATATATGTAATAACAACATTGTGTTTTGGTTTTAGATATTTTTCTCTTAACAAGAATTTAACGTCTTAATAGAAACCTTGCGATTCTTAACTGCGTAAGTGTTCCCAAATAAACAATATACAACAATGAAAAAATTACCAAAAATTCTAATCGCAGGTGCTGTCTTACTTGGAGTAGGTGCACTTATCGCAGCCGATCACTTAGATGCTCCTGCAGTAGGCGGAACAACCGCAGACATTACTGATTACTTCGCATTTGAAAGTGCTGAGAATTCAAGCAACACCGTATTTGCAGCAAACGTACAAAGTTCACTAGCTGGAGAGGCTGAGTTTGACGAGAACGTTCTTGTTGAGTTCAACATAGACAACGACGGTGATCTAGTAGAGGATAGAGTAATACAAGCAATTCCAAGAGACGGAAAAATGTATTTCTTTGGACCTTATGAAATTTCTTCAACTGGACTTAACAGTACAATTGACGAAAGTGCTCTTATTGGATCTGTAGATATCTCTACTGGAGCTGATGCAATCACAATGACTACAACTGATGGAATTAAAATATTTGCTGGATTAAGAGCAGATCCATTTTTCTTTGATTTTACAACTTTTAATGCTGTTGTAGGAAACCCTGCAGGAGACTTTACAGGAACAACTGGACCAAATGGTGGTTTTCAAACTGCTGAAAATGCTTCTGATCCTTTTGAAGGAACAAATGTACTTTCTGTAGTAGTTGAAGTTCCTAACACATTATTAGGTGGTACTTCTGCGCATCCAGCTGGAACAGGCGTTCAAGTTTGGAATACTTGGGTTGAAGCAAAAACAAAACAATAATAGTTAAAAGACATATATCATGAAATTACAAAATATAAAATATCTATTTGCAGCAGTTCTTCTAGCAGGAGTTGTATCATGTAGCGACGACGACGATAACACACCTATCACAATTGATCCAGTACCAACGCCTACAGAAGTTGACTTTTCTGGAACATTTGCTCAACAAGATCAAATGGGACGTGCAGCAATTAATACTGTATTAGGAGGAGATAGTGCTGCTAAAAATAGCTTCAACACAACAATCCCTTCTGAAATGGTTGCAGGATTTCAACAAGCCTTTCTTGACAAAGCTGTAGCATTACACGGTGCATTCGGAGTTGAATATGAAACAAACATTTTAGGTCTAGACGCTCCAACGCTTACAACGATATTAGCTCAAGATGTATTACAGGTAGCACCAGATGCACCTACTACGTATTTTGATGGAACAAATGTTCTTACAGGTCGTACGCTTAGTGATGATGTTGTAGATGTATCTTTAATTTTACTTTTCGGAGGAAATAATGGAGATAAATACAATGGACAAGATCTTGACAATGATGGAACACCTGATTTACCAATTTTAGTTACAGATAACGTAAGCGCTGGGACAGGTGCGACAGGATCTACTTCATTTCCTTACCTAGTAGGGCCACAATAAAAATTTGATTATTTTTAATTAGCTTAAAAAAGGGTCTGAATTTTTCAGACCCTTTTTACATAAAACCAATTGATCTTATGAAATATATAACCTTATTATTACTCACAACCGCCCTTTGTATCTCTTGTTCAAATGAGGATGAAAAAATCCTCAATAAAGCAGATTATGAAGAATACCTGCAAACAAGTAATTCGAAAGAGATTACAAAAGCAGAAAAAGAATTAAGCTTCTGGAATGAACGAATAAAAAAAGATAGCATCCAACTCATTGAACTATCTAAAAGTGCAGGAATGCAGACGAAGATTTTTCAACTTAATGCATCTATAGAGCAACTCAAAAATGCAGAAAAAAACCTAACAAGATCTGCGCTAGTAACAAACATAGGCAAGGACGGAAAACTACTGGCATTAGCACAAAACTATATCACTCAGCACCGTTTTAAAGAAGCAAAAGCACTCGTTGATAGTGCTCGCGTGATTGCTGGTGGAGAAATTAAAGCAATTAATCTAGTTGCCTTTGATGTAGCAATGGAACTAGGTGATTATGAAAATGCAGAAAAAATCTTAACAAAAGAAACAGACTTCTCAGACTACAACTACCTAATTAGACTTGGGAAACTAGAAGATTACAAAGGAAATCTTGACAAAACAATCCAACACATGGAAGCTGCAAAAGCCATTGCAGAGAGTAGCAAGCAAAAGGGATTACAAGTGTGGGTTTACACAAATCTCGCAGACTATTATGGTCATGCTGGAAGAATTAATGATGCTTACAATCACTACCTCAAAGCACTAGCAATTGATCCTAGTAATGCTTACGCAAAAAAAGGAATTGCCTGGATTGCATATTCTTATGAAAACAATCCTACTGAAGCTTTGCGCATAATTGAAGCTATAGAAAAAGATAGTAAAAGCCCAGATTATGAATTATTTAAGTCAGAGATTTATGAAAGCACTGGCGATGAAGATAGCGCCAGAGAAGCGTTAAACAATTTTTTATCCCGAGTTTCAAATCCAAGTTATGGAGATATGTATGGAGCATACCTAGTTGAAATATATGCAGGCAAGCCTGAGACATCACAGCAGGCTATAACCCTAGCTCAAAAGGAAGTAAACAATAGACCCACTCCTATGTCTTATGACCTACTAGCACATGCTTATTATGGAAATGGAGATTATGAAAAAGCCTTAAGCATAACTCAAGAACATGTAATTGGTAAAACGCATGAGCCTATGGCGCAGTTTCACACAGCACAAATATATAAAGCTCTTGATATGAAAAATGAGCTAGCGCCTATCAAAGAAGAATTACTAGAAACAAGCTTCGAACTAGGACCTGTTACCTACAAAGAAATACAAAATTTATAATTTTATCAATCTATGAAACCGCTTCACAATGTTTTACGTAGATATAGTAAGGTTATTAGAAAACTATTAATGGTTGGATAGTTTTTGATTTTGTTTGTATGAGCGTCTTACTCTTTTGGGTAAGACGCTTTTTTATGACCTATAAGTCAAGTTACCTTTATCACCTCTCCTTAGGCGCAAGTCACACATAATAGTATATGACCTACACACAAAAGCAGTCGTCATCCTGCTTGTTTAAAGCATGCTCATTTAGTACCTTTTTGACGTTAATTAAGAAGCAACATAACCCACTAGATAATTGATGTAATCTGCATAGAATGTAAGCAGATTATATAAATAGATATTTATTAGTGAGCTTATGTATTTGCAAATGAATTGGTGGGTCATAAAAAACTCCTTGCTATAGAACTAGCAAGGAGTTTTTAAATTGATATTAAACTTATGTATATTAAATATAATTAGAAGTCTCTTAAGCATCTTAAGATGATGCAACCACTCCTAATGTATATAGTTGCTCTAGTGTAGGAGAAGCACTTCCTCCTTCTGGTTCTAACGTAATACCAAAGGCTTCAGACTCATTAGGGTTACTTAGCTCAAAGATTTGATTTCCGCTAGCGTCATACTGATCAAGAACTCCAATGCTCGTAGGCGTAAGAGGTTCTAAGGTAAGAGACCACACTTGGTAAACCTTCCCTTTAGGAGGTTCTGGTAATCCTTTTACATCTATATATGCTTTACCACTTTTCTTATCCCAATACACAGATGCATAAGCTTCTGGTGCAATAGCTTGCGCTCCTAGTGGCACTGCTATTAAATCTTGTTTACGTATTACATTGAGTAATCCTCTGGTTTGATCGAGGTTTGTCTCTGCAACTTGTGTTTTACCTTCTTGAAGTAACAATTCTCTCTCCGTATCAACGATACGATCTTCAAGCTTGTTATTTTCAGTATATAAGTAACCTATACCCGCAAGAAGTAATATTGCAGCGGCCCATCCCATAAATGCAACGATAGGAGTTTGCTTTCGCGAAAGCGGGATTACTTTCGTTTCATTATCGTCTATATACTTTCTTAGAACACTTACATCCTTAGGCTCACCAGGAGCGGCTGCCTTAGCAAGATGCATTAAATGGTTTTCGATCTCTTCTACTTCTTGAAGTAACGACGCATCTTGAGATACCTCACGAGCAATCTCCACCATTTCCTCCTCAGGAAGTGTTCCATATACAAAGAGCTCGAGAACCCCTGAATCTATATATGTTTGTGAATTTTTCATACTACGCCTACTATATCTCTTAGTTTTTTAATACAAATTCTATTTCGCGTTTTTACGGTACCCAAAGGAATGTCTAGCTCTTCGGCTGTTTCCTTTTGAGTGTATCCTTGAAAAAACAAGAAGTGAATTATTTTTTTACAAAGCGGTTCTAGAACGTCTACATACTTCTTGATACCTATAGCGTCTACCGAAGTATTAAAGCTTCCTTTCGCCTCGAGAATATCTACGAAATATTCGGCAGTATGGTTTTTCTTTTGATTTTTGAAATCTTTAGAACGTGTTTTGTCTATAGCCCCATTACGAGCTATATTTAGCATCCACGTAAAAAATCTTCCTTTAGAAGGGTTGTACTTATCTGAATTATTCCAGATTTTAACAAAGGTGTCTTGTAATAACTCTTCTGCCACCTCTTGGTTATGTACAACACTATTTATGACTCCAAATAAGCTCTCGCTATAGAGTTCATAAATTTTCTCAAAAGATGCAGGATCTTTCTGGAGAAACTTATTAATTAATGCGTCTGGTTGTGTCATCATAGATTAGACTACCAATGTAGGATTATGATTTACCATATGCAACTATTGAACTGTTAAAGCCTATAATAATTTACTTGTGGTTGTAATTAATCTCAGACTCCTACTAGTTTATGGAATATACATCTGTAATGAAACTTTCACAAAAGGATTACCTCTGCTTTGAAAATAGAAAAGCCCAATTGCAAATTCAAGCACACTTAATTTGCTATGGGAATTTTGTACTCCTTAGTGAGCTGGAAGGGACAGAGATCAAACTTTTTAAAGGAAGATGTATTTGTAATTGAAACTTTCACGAGAGGATTACCTCCGCTGCGCTTCGGTGATCCCACAAAGCTCCGCTTTGAAAATAGAAAAGCCCCAATTGCAAATTCAAGCGCACTTAATTTGCTATGAGAACTTTGTACTCATTCGTGAGCTGGAAAGGACAGAGATCAAACTTTTTAAAGAAAGATATATTTGTAATGGAAACTTTCACGAAAGGATTACCTCCGCTGCGCTTCGGTGATCCTACAAAGCTCCGCTTTGAAAATAGAAAAGGAGAAAAATAATTTCTGAGCAAGCTCAAATTATCTCCTCCTTTTCTATTTATTCGTGACCGCGAGAGGATTCGAACCTCCAACCCTCAGAGCCGAAATCTGATATTCTATCCAGTTGAACTACGCAGCCTTTTTACGCTTTCGCGAAAGCGCAAATGTAAATCTTTACTGAGTAATCACAATAAATTCTGAACGACGATTTAATTGATGTTGCTCCTCTGTACAGTCTGAGTTGTTATCACAGTTATTTACGAGCTCTGTCTCACCATAACCTTGACCAGAAATTCTACTAGCATCGATACCTCTAGAGATAATATATGCTACTGTAGACTTTGCTCTTCTATCTGAAAGTGACAGGTTATAGTCATCCTTACCTCTACTATCTGTATGTGATCTTACGCTTATTACCATATCTGGCACTTGCTTCATTGCCGATATCACTTTTGTAAGCTCTAATGCCGCATCTGGTCTTATGTCAGATTTATTATAATCAAAATAAATAGGATTAAGATTAAGAAGCTTTGCAAGGTCATCACCCACTCCTACTTCTGTAAGTCTCAACTCAAGCTCTATATCCTTCTGCAATGTTTCTGGCTCTGCTGGTGTGATCACAATCACCTCCTTTGCATAATATAATTTTGAAGTCGCACGGATCACATAATTCTCTGAGCATACGAGACTAAATCTATACAGGCCGCGTGCATTTACGTCTACCTCTTTTACCACTTCATTATCAGCATTCATGAGCTGTACTTTTGCATCCGTTATAGGTTGCTTTGTAACTGCATCCGTGATAAATCCTAAGACATCTACGTCACAACGTGGCTCTGGCTTTTCCTTTTGCTTGAATCTATAAATGTCATCACTTCCCATTCCTTGGTTACGACTTGAAGAGAAGAAACCAGTTTTTAAAGTATCATTCACTATGTACGCAAAATCATCTGCAGAGCTATTAATAGGCTCACCCAAACTTGCAACCGTAATCTCTTCTGAAGATGGGTTAGTCACAAAAATATCAAGTCCTCCCAGCCCTGGGTATCCATCTGAGGCATAGTAAAGATTTCCTGTACTACTCATAAATGGAAAGGCATCTCTTCCTTCTGTATTTATAGGCTTGCCAAGATTTTCAGGCTCACCAAAGCTTCCATCGCCGTTAATAGCTACTTTCCAAATATCTGACAACCCCACACTTCCAGGCCTATCTGATGAGAAGTATAAAGTTTTTCCATCTGCACTTAACGCAGGATGTGCAGTAGCATATTCCTCCTCATTAAATGAAACTTCAACCGCTTCAGACCAACTTCCCTTTTCCTTATCCACTAGCGTAGATTTATAGATCTTCAATTTATTAATCCCATCTGACGATTTTGCAAAATCTCCATCTGTAAAATTATTTCTTGTAAAATACATTGTCTTTCCATCCTTTGTAAATGTGGGAGTACTCTCATGGAAGATGGTATTTACCTTGCGGTGAAAACGTGAAGGCGGAGACATGCTCCCGTCTTCTTTCATAGTAGATTTATATAAATCTAGAAATGGCTGATTGTTCCACTTATGTATACGTCTTGTAATGGAACCCGTATCTCTTGCCGAAGCAAAAATCACTTGGCTCTTATAATATGACGGGCCAAAATCTGAGTATCGAGAGTTCATCTCTCGTATCATATTAACCGTATAATAGCTTTCTCGATAGCCTTCTACCTTTGTGTAATCTGGATTTTCTTTGAATAATTTTGCTCTAAAGTCATTACCGCTTCGATCTGCAAAGATTTGCATCATCTCATCAGACTTATCATATTCTTTAATAGCACGTAGTGTTTGTGCATATCTAAAGTAGTGCTCATCACTTACAGAGTCTGCATAGCTTTCTGTGAGTTTTCCATACCATTCCTGAGCTTGAGAATACTTACCATTATAATAGTAAGCCTCTGCTATCTTATTAAAAACTTGATATGATTTAAAACCCTCTGCTACGAGGTCTTTATAAATCTCGATAGCATCTATATATGCTAACTGATTAAACTTTTTATTTGCTCTCGCAAGCTTCCCTTGCTGAGCATTAGCACTATGGATTGTACTAAAAATAATCACTAAAACAAAGGCGCACCTCATAAATCCCTTCATAACCTGTTGGTATAAAAGTTAAACGTTAAAAACTATTTAGGGGGTTTATTTAAAGACTGCTTGAGTCTCGCTGGGGAACACAATATTAGTAAACCTTTTTTTTAAATGACACAACTACGTTGTCAATTCGACAAAAAGACTGCTTTCACGTATTAAAGGCTATTATATGAGAATTTTAAAGAAAATTAACTGACTACAAGACTATTATGAAAGACGAGCCTTCACAATTGTACTGATGGTTTTACCATCTGCTTTTCCAGTAAGTCTAGCATTTACCTGCCCCATTACCTTACCCATATCTTTCATTCCTTGGGCTCCAGTTGAGGCAATTATCTCATCTACTACTTTAGTAACATCCGCCTCACTCATTTGTTCTGGTAAGAATTGAGAGATTACTTCTGCCTGTGCTATTTCTGGATCTGCAAGATCATTACGTCCCTGCTCTGCAAAGATAGCTGCACTATCCTTACGCTGCTTTACAAGTTTCTGTAATAACTTAAGCTCTTGCTCTTCGGTAATCTCTTCTTTTGCTCCTGTCTCTGTCTGCGCAAGTAAGATTGCAGATTTTATGGCACGTAGCGATGTTAATGCATTTTGATCTTTAGCTTTCATAGCTTCTTTCATTGCAGTCATCACTTGTGTAGATAGGCTCATAATAGTATATATTTTGTACTCAACACTCCTAATAACGTTATGGAGTTTAAGAGATAATTTTATTGATTGTAAATATTTTATTGAAGTCACGAAGATACGAGAAATGGTGAAATTAAATACACACCTATGTAGCTTATAAAAAAGAAACCCGTCTATCTTGGGGAAGATAACCGGGTCGCTAAAAACTCTAAGCAGTACCTGCTTAATCTACATTATCATGTAAAAATGAGTTATTACTTCTCAATTGAATTTCATCATTATCATCTGTAGAAAGTGATGTCCTAGATAAACTTCCATCCTTTGCTGGTGTTTCTTCTAGATCAATCCCCATACGCTTGTACGCAGGTTGCTTTTCTATCTCCTCAATACGAGACTGGTTTGTGCGAAATTTATAATTGAATTCTTTCATCTTGCGCTTACGCTCAGAAGCTCTATCTATAAGAATCTGTGAGATAGGACTATTCATAGGGTCTATCTCTGCATTTTCATCTTCACGCTTTTGTTGAGGAGCAACAGTTTTTGTTTCAAAAACAATTGTTTCTTCTTCAATGTCGCTTTCATCATCATCATCACTAGATGCATTAGAAAGTGTCTCTTCAAGCTCCATGTAATCCTCAAGACTATATCTAGTCTCTCCGTCATTAGTATGCTCAGTTACAGGTACAATTTCTATAGGCTCCTTCACCTCAATAGATGCTGTAGTGTCATCAAGATCAAACATGATAGGCTTCTCATCTTCCTCCACAGGAGCTTCTGTCGTTAATGGCATATCAAAAAATAACATTCCATTATTTTCTGGCTCTTTATGCTCTACTCTAGTCGCTTCATGACGCACTGTAGTATCTATGATTTCAAAATCTGCTTCATTCTCTAGAAGTATCTCATCATACACAACAGTAATATTCTTAATTACATCTGTAGTAGGAACTATATCCATACTATATTGCTGCGCAGGAGGCTGTACTGGCTCAGCTTTAGGAGCCTGCTCTGGCACAGCTTGTTGCCTTGTAATTTCTTTTACGGGCGCTTTCGCGAAAGCGGTAGGCTTCTTTTCCTCTATTTCATCAAGATCAAGTGTATGCACTATTTTCTTAGGAGCAACCGGTGCTTGTGGAGCTACTGGTGCCGAAGGTGGAATCTCTACAGTAGCATCTGGCATTAAATCTTGCTGTGCTCTCTGCTCCTCTTCTAGTGTATGAATGATCTTCTTAGTCTCTACGTTTACAATCTCATTCTGCTGCTCTGCATTAAATCCCGTTGCTATAATAGTTACAGAAATAGCATCACCTAGAGAGTCATCTTCACCTACACCCATAATGATATTTGCGCTGTGACCTGCCTCTGCTTGAATGTGATCGTTAATCTCTCCTATCTCGTCTATCGTGATTTCATCACCACCAGAAACTATAAGTAACAATACATTCTTAGCTCCAGTAATTTTATTATCATTAAGTAATGGAGAGTCAAGTGCTTTTGATATCGCCTCGTTTGCACGACTTGTACCACTAGCTGTAGCGCTACCCATGATAGCTGTACCAGATTTACTTAACACTGTCTTTGCATCACGTAAATCAATGTTTTGTGTATAGTGATGTGTAATTACCTCTGCAATACCACGTGAAGCGGTTGCAAGAACCTCATCTGCCTTACTAAATCCTGCTTTAAAACCAAGATTACCGTAAACCTCACGGAGCTTGTTATTATTAATAACAATAAGTGAATCTACCTGGGCACGAAGTCTATCTACTCCTTTTTGAGCTTGCTCGTTACGCATTTTACCTTCAAACTGGAATGGTATCGTGACAATCCCTACGACTAGGATATCAAGCTCACGAGCCATTTTGGCAATAACTGGTGCAGCACCAGTTCCTGTACCTCCACCCATTCCGGCAGTAATAAATATCATCTTTGTATTGGTACCAAGCATTTGCTTAATATCCATCTCACTCTCTATAGCTGCCTGCTCACCCACATCTGGATTTGCTCCAGCCCCAAGACCTTCTGTAAGCCCTACTCCGAGTTGTATTTTATTAGGTACTGTGCTATTCTCAAGTGCTTGCGCATCTGTATTGCAGATTATAAAATCTACTCCATTTATTCCCTGCTGGAACATATGGTTAATAGCGTTACTACCTCCACCACCTACACCTATCACTTTAATTACGTGACTTTGGTTTTTAGGTAGATCAAATGTGATATTATCAAATTGTGTCGTACTCATATGATTTGTTTTTGCCCCTTATTCTTATACAATCAATTACTACTTGCGTAGCTATCTTATTATTTCCTACTTACTCTTTACTGATTTAATAGACTACTCTGCGTTGTCTAGAAAATCCTTAAACTTATCTGCCCATCTATCAAATATGCTTCTTTTAGGCGCTTGTGGTTTTTTAGGCCTTGCCTCGATATCTGTTTCTGGTATTTCATTAATGGTGTCTGTAAAGACCTCTTCTTCCTTTGCAATGATTTCCTCTTCTGGTTCTAACTGACTGTTATATAAACCGTGCTCAAGGCTATTCATTACTAATCCCACAGCAGTAGCATACAGCGGACTCGTAGTCTCTGCATCACTATCTCCTGCAAGATGCTCGTTAGGATATCCTATACGAGTATCCATACCTGTAATATATTCTACTAGCTGTTTTAAGTGCTTGAGTTGGCTACCTCCTCCAGTTAGTACAATACCTGCGATGAGCTTTTTCTTTTGCTCCTCGTGTCCGTAATTCTTGATTTCTAGATACACTTGCTCAACAATCTCCACAACTCTCGCGTGAATGATTTTAGATAAATTCTTTAGCGTTATCTCCTTAGGCTCACGTCCACGTAATCCAGGGATAGAAACAATCTCGTTATCTTTATTTTCTCCTGGCCATGCAGAACCAAATTTAATTTTGAGAAGCTCTGCCTGTTTTTCAATAATTGAACAACCTTCTTTTATATCTTCTGTAATAATATTACCTCCAAAAGGGATTACAGCTGTATGTCTAATAATACCATCTTTAAAAATGGCAAGATCTGTTGTACCACCCCCTATATCGATAAGTGCTACTCCAGCTTCTTTCTCTTCCTGGCTCAACACAGCGTTTGCAGATGCTAGTGGCTCTAGTGTGATGCGATCTAGGTTTAACCCTGCACTTTTCACACAACGACCTATATTTCTTATGGATGCAACTTGACCTACGACCACGTGAAAATTTGCTTCTACACGACCACCGTACATCCCAATAGGTTCTTTAATCTCGCTTTGCCCGTCTACTTTATACTCTTGTGGTAATACATGAATAATTTCTTCACCTGGAAGCATTACCAGTTTATGTACTTGATTACATAATGCATCAATATCTGCTGCATCAATTACCTCTTCAGAGTTGTTACGAGTTATATAATCACTATGCTGTAAAGAGCGTATGTGTTGCCCAGCAATACCTACAACAACGTCTTTAATTTTTATTCCTGATACATCTTCTGCCTCTTGTACAGCTTGCTGTACAGATTGTATGGTCTGGGTGATATTATTTACCACACCACGGTGTACACCAAGACTTTTAGACTTCCCTATACCGAGAATCTCCACCTTGTTGTACTCATTGTACCGCCCTATCATCGCCACGATCTTCGTGGTCCCTATGTCCAGCCCTACTGCGATATTTTGATTTTCCATACCTTTAATTTTGAGAGTTTACTCCCTCCCGATAGCTATCGGAATAAGCGAAAGCTTACTCAATCCCCGTTTTATTTTTTCTCACAAACTACTTGCCCCTCATACTTGAGCTCTATAGTTTTATACTTATCTAAACTTTTATCTTTAAGCGCTTTTTGATAAAAAGCCTTATAGTTACTAAACCTCTCTTCTAACGCTTCTACCTTGCCTAGTGATATAATGAACCCTAGTTTTCTGGCCTTTAACGTATACTCTGCATTCTTACTTCGAGATATACCTATGATGTGCTTTGCAAGAAACTCATCCTTCCTTATAAAATTTACAAGCTTGTATACTTCGCTTAATTCTTTCTCGGTTGCTCCGGTCACAAGGGGTACATGCGCGGAGTGATTTTGTGACAATGGCATCACCTCACCACTCTCATCTATATAAAAAGAAATAGCACCGCTAAGTCGTGCTATAGGCTTACGTTGCTCTATTGCAACACCTATATCACCACCCATCGTTACGTAAACATCTGCATTCTTGATAATTGGATGCGCCTTCACGCGCTTTTCCATCTCACTCAAAGCTATATTTTCTTTAGCCTTTCCTGCAAGCTTTTCGTTACTTACTATCAACAATTTATTAACGGTCTCACGCGTCACAAAAGGAGCACTTTCATCCTTAAATGAAACACTAACTTCAGCAACTGTGCGCGCTTCATTTCTTTGAATGGCAAACGCAAACAAAAACACCGTCAACAGCAGTAAAACCGACATCTTTATGTAAAACCAGTTAACCTTCACCACGCAGTTCTTTCGTTACTTTTAAAATCTCTACACCTATATCTCCAGCCCCCATCATCACAACAATTTTGTGATTTATACCTTTCACTAAATCAGTAAGCTCATTTTTCTGTATGATTTGCTTTCGCGAAAGCGTCATTTTACTAAGCAATACCTCGCTAGTAATACCAGCAATAGGCTCTTCTCTTGCTGGGTAAATATCCAGCAGTGCTACTTCATCAAAATGAGAAAGCGCTACTGCAAAATCGCTCATAAAATCTTTTGTTCTACTAAATAAGTGTGGCTGAAAAATAGCTAGCACACTCTCCTCTGGATACATCTCTCTTACACTTTGATGTACCGCAGCAATTTCTGTAGGGTGATGCGCATAATCATCTATCAACACCATATCTTCTTTTTGAATACGGTATGTAAATCGGCGATTAACACCTGAATAACTCGCTAGTGCTTTTACCAATTCCTCTTTAGGACTGCCATACGATAACGCCATCCCTAATGCAGCTACAGCATTAAAAAGATTGTGTCTTCCTGGTAGGCTAAGTTGTAAATTCTCTAGAATGCCATCTGGATAATGCAAGTCAAAGACATAAGCACCATTCTCTATACGCACTCGCTGCGCAGTATAATCTGCATCCTCTTCAATACCAACCGTATTTCCTGCAAGTGGAAGTCCGTTTTTTACAAAACGCTTATCCTTTGGAGCTAGTGCCCCAAATTCTTGAAACGTAGCGATAAGGTCTGCCTCATCTTCATAAATATCAAGATGATCTGCATCCATAGAAGTCACACAGAGAATATCTGGTCTAAGCTGTAGGAACGAGCGATCAAATTCATCTGCCTCCACTACCACAATTTCACTTCCTTTTTGGATTAAATTACCATTATAATTATTTGTGATACCACCTATAAACGCAGTTACCGGAGCTCCGGTTACCGCAAGTAGATGACCCAAAATACTAGAAGTAGTCGTTTTACCATGCGTTCCTGCAACAGCAAGCGAGAACGTTTGATTTGCAATCATACCAAGCACTTCTGCACGTTTTTTAAGCATAAATCCGCTTTCGCGAAAATATACTAGCTCTCCCATCATTTTAGGAACGGCAGGAGTAAACACCACTAGGGTATCTTCCTTACTAGTAAACGAACTATTAATCCCCTCTTTTTTATCTTCAAAATGAACCTTAATACCAGAGTCTTGCAAAGCTGCAGTAACATCTGAAGGTGTTTTATCATAACCCGCCACATTCTTGCCCTCCCTATGGAAGTACAAAGCTAGTGCGCTCATACCTATCCCACCGATACCGATGAAGTAAATGTTCTGTATGTCTTTTAAAGGTTTCATTTATCTATGCTACACACCATAGTTTAAAACTACGATTGTTATATTTTCAAATTAGTATTTCAATAATTGCTCTACCTCATCCACAATGTCTGCTGTGGCATTTGGCAATGCAAGTGTTTTTATTTTTCTTCCTAGCTCAAAGCAAACTTTCTCATCGTTAAGGAGTCCCTTAAAAACGAGCTCAAATTTTTTATCGAGGTCTTTTTCTGCTATTAAAATTGCAGCACCCGTCTTCTCGATAGCTTGCGCATTTTTAGTCTGGTGATCCTCGGCAACGTTTGGAGAAGGGATAAAAATGGTCGCCTTTCCTACAATACATAATTCTGATACAGATCCTGCTCCTGCTCTAGAGATAATAATATCTGCTGCTGCATAAGCCATATCCATCTGGTCGATGTATGCCATTACCTGAACACCATCTGCTTGATGATGTTTGTACTTATCATAATACAGTTTGCCAGTTTGCCATAAAACCTGTACTCCTTTGCGTTTAAAAAATGGGAGTTGCTTCTCTATCAATTCATTTATAGCTCTTGCACCTAGACTTCCTCCTATGATTAATACCACCTTTGAACTGTGAGACAAATCATATTTCGCAAAAGCGGTACTACGCTTACTTTCTATATCTAATAAATCTGCACGAACAGGGTTTCCTGTCTTCACAATATGCTCTAATGGGAAAAAGCGCTGCATATCATCATATGCCACACATACTTTCTTCACAGACTTACCTAACAGTTTATTTGTAATACCTGCATAGCTGTTTTGCTCTTGAATTACTGCCGGTATCCCTGCAATGGTAGCCATCTTAAGCAATGGCCCACTTGCAAAGCCTCCAGTACCTATTACGACGTCTGGCTTAAATTTCTTTATGATCTTACGAGATTTCATCAAGCTACTAATGAGCTTAAACGGAAACATAAGATTATCTACTGTGAGCTTGCGCTGTATTCCAGCTATCCACAGCCCTTCTATTTCAAAACCTGCTTGTGGCACTTTTTCCATTTCCATGCGATCACTCGCTCCTACAAATAGAAATTGTGCGTCAGGATGACGGCGCTGGATTTCCTTTGCAATAGCAATAGCAGGATAGATATGACCTCCTGTTCCTCCTCCAGATAATATGACTCTATATGGCTTCACTAAGTATGTCTAAAGGGTTTAACTCACTCTCATCTTTTGGAACAACTGGCGCTCGTTTTGCACTTACACTAAGTACAATACCTACAGCCAGACAGGTCATCCATATAGAAGTACCACCACTACTCACCAGTGGTAATGTTTGACCAGTAACAGGAAATAACTCTACCGCAACCGCCATATTAATTAAAGCCTGAAAAACAATAGGTAATCCTACACCTACCACAACTAGCTTTGCAAAGACAGTCTCTGCTTTATGAGCAACTACAGTAATTCTAAATAAAAGCAACATGTATAAAAACAGTAAGAATCCTGCTCCCGCAAGACCAAACTCCTCTACAATTATTGCATATATAAAATCTGAGGATGATTGTGGCAAGAAGTTTTTCTGAACACTTTTACCTGGACCTAGACCAATTACTCCGCCTGAGGCTATGGCAATTTTTGCTTTTTCGATTTGGTAATCCGCATCTGCATCTACTTCGTTATTTGCAAAATTCTCTACACGGCTTATCCACGTATCTACACGGTTAGGGAATACACCTGGAAAAGCTTTAGCTAATAGCACAAAGAACAAAAGCGCAACGACACCAGTTGCAATAATAATACCCAAATATTTTAATGGATAGCCTCCCAGAAATACTAGAGCAACCACCATTGCTGCAATAATCGCAGTAGTAGAAAAGTTTGCCGGAAGTATTAGTGCAAGAACAGCAGCCACTGGCAACCATAACGGCACAATAGTTTCTTTAAAAGTAACCACCGTATCTTTAATTTTTGCTAGGTACCTAGCTACATAAACCATTAAGACAACACCTGCAAATGTGGAAGTCTGAAAACCAACACCCAGAATAGGAATTTTAATCCATCTACTTGCGTTTGCTCCACCCATGGTGGTTCCCTGAGCGAGTGTAACTATGAGCAATATGATCACAACTGGAAGCGCTATAAAGGAAAGCCCCTTAAAGTAATGATGCGGTATTTTATGAACCCCATATAACATTGCAAATCCTAATACTAAGTGCATGCCATGCTTGATAAGAAACCTCACCGTATTTCCGTCACCTTTAATATATGCTAGGTTACTTGCAGCGCTGTACACAGGTAAAAATGAAAACAACGCAAGAAGGGCAACAATAGCCCATATAGTCTTGTCACCTTGTAATCCTGCAAATATGTTTTTAAATGTGGTACTCAACGCTAAGTAATTATTTGTTATTCGGTTTCTTAAGCTTATAAATTCTGATAAGCTGATTGCCTTACACGGGGGAATGAAGTACAATCAGCTTTCAAATCAGAATTAAAGGTTACGTACAGCCTCCTTAAACTGGCGGCCGCGATCTTCATAATTTTCAAACAAGTCAAAACTGGCACAAGCAGGAGAAAGTAATACGTTATCTCCGCGCTCAGAAACTTTATAAGCTATTTTCACAGCCTCCGTCATGGATGGTGTCTCTACAATAATATCTACCATGTTACCAAAATGACTCATCAATTTTGCATTATCAACACCTAAACAGATAATGGCTTTTACCTTCTCGTTTACAAGTGGATACAAATCACGGTAATCATTACCCTTATCTACTCCACCTACAATCCAAACAGTAGGCTCGCTCATACTATCCAAAGCATAAAATGTTGCGTTTACATTAGTAGCTTTACTATCATTAATGTATTGTACATTATTAATCTTAAGCACCTGCTCTAATCTATGCTCAACTCCTTGAAAACCTTCTAGACTCTCACGTATAGTAGCCTTACGGATATTTAATAGATTTGCTACAGTAGAGGCAGCCATTGCATTTTTCTTATTGTGTTGCCCTTTTAAAGCGAGGTTATTTGTAGCCATGGTAAAGGTGTTATTATCGAGTTGTACTGTTAGGTTATTGTCTTTTATGAATGCGCCATTTTCAAATTGTTTATCAAGTGAAAAAGGCAATAATTTTGATTTGACTGGATGCTTTTTGAGCCAGTCTACACTCACAGGGTCATCTGCATCGTAAATGAGATAATCTGTTTCTTTTTGGTTCATTGCTATTCTAAATTTTGAAGCAATGTAATTTTCAAACTTATAATCGTATCGGTCTAAATGATCTGGTGTCACATTTAAAACCACCGCGATATGTGGTGCAAAATCTGCGATTCCATCTAGCTGAAAACTGCTTATTTCTAGCACATACGTATCAATCTCTTTCTGTGCCACCATCTTTGCGTAGCTATCACCTATGTTTCCGGCAACTCCTAGATTGATTCCTGCTTGCTCTAGAATAAACCCAGTGAGCATCGTTGTCGTGGTTTTTCCGTTACTTCCAGTAATACCCACAATTGTAGCGTCTGTATATTGAGAAGCAAATTCTATCTCAGAGATGACAGCAACGCCTTTTTCTAGTAACTTCTGTACAATAGGCGCTTTGTCTGGTATTCCAGGACTCTTCATCACTACATCTGCATTGAGGATAAGCTCTTCTGTATGTCCTTCTTCTTCCCAAGCAAAATCTTCGGCAATGAGTATATCTTTATAGTGATCTTTAATTTTTCCAAAATCAGATAAGAATACATCATACCCTTTGGCCTTACCTAAAATGGCAGTTCCTACGCCAGATTCTCCGGCTCCTAATATGACTAATCGTTTCTTCATTTTTTATGCTTTCGCGAAAGCGTATTATCTAATTTTTAATGTTATAATAGAAAGCACCGCCAGTAAAATACCTACAATCCAAAATCTGGATACAATTTTACTCTCGTGAATACCTTTCTTTTGATAATGGTGGTGCAGTGGTGACATCAAAAAGATGCGTCTACCTTCACCAAACTTCTTCTTTGTGTATTTAAAATATCCCACCTGCAACACCACCGAAAGATTCTCCATTAAGAAAATTCCGCACAGTATTGGGATAAGCCATTCTTTTCTAGTTGCAATAGCAAGCACAGCAATAATTCCTCCTATAGTAAGACTACCTGTGTCTCCCATAAAAACTTGCGCTGGATAAGCATTGTACCATAAGAATCCAATAAGTGCTCCTACAAATGCAGCAATAAATATGAGCATCTCACCAGTACCTGGGATGTACATCACATTGAGGTAATCACTAAAAATGATGTTACCAGATATAAATGCAAAAATTCCGAGAGTAAGTACAATAATCGCACTTGTTCCTGCCGCCAGGCCGTCAATACCATCAGTGAGGTTTGCACCATTAGAAACCGCCGTGATTATAAATATTACAATAGGTATAAATATGATCCACGCATATCCTTTCCAATCTTCGTTAATGCTTGTGAGGATTGTTTCATAATTAAGCTCGTTATCCTTGACAAATGGTATGGTAGTTTTTAAACTTTTATGCGCTTCATCAAATTTCGCATCTCCTCTTACAGTAGTAATTTCTACTTTTTCTGTACCAGCAGTTTGCTTGATTTCTTCACGGATGGTGATATCACTATGAAAGAACATCGTTGCTCCCACGATAATTCCTAATCCTACCTGACCTATTACCTTGTACTTACCAGCAAGTCCGTCCTTATTTTTTTGCATTTTCTTCTTATAATCATCTAAGAAGCCTATGATGCCCATCCATACTGTTGTAACGATAAGAAGGAGGATATATATGTTTTGCAAGTCACCCAATAGCAATACAGGGATCAACGTAGCACCTATAATAATAAGACCTCCCATAGTAGGAGTACCTGCTTTCTCTGCCTGACCTTCCAGACCTAAATCGCGTATTTGCTCTCCCATTTGCTTGCGTTGCAAGAGCTTAATAATGCGCTCTCCATAAATAGTAGAAAGTCCTAACGATATTAATACAGCAAGCGCAGCACGAAACGTACTGAACTGAAACAACCCTGCTCCAGGCAAGTTATAAGCTTCGTCTAACCATTGAAAAAGATGATACAGCATTACTTATTAAGTTGTTTAAGGGTTTCTTGTACTATTTTATAATCGTCAAAATCAAATCGCTCTCCCATTATCTCTTGGTAAGTCTCATGACCTTTACCTGCGATTAGAATTATATCTCCTGGATTTGCTAGTTGGCAAGCTGTTTTTATAGCTTGCTTTCTATCTGTGATAGATAAAATCTTCTTGTAGTTAATAGGCTCAACACCTGCTTCTACTTGCTCAATAATTGTTTCTGGCTTTTCTGAGCGCGGATTATCACTTGTGATAATTGTCTTTGTACTCAGCGCACTTGCAATATGCCCCATTTTAGGACGCTTTGTAGTATCTCTATCTCCACCAGCTCCTACCACCGTAATGAGCTCCTCATTTTTAGTGCGGATATCATTTATAGTCTCTAGCACATTTTTAAGTGCATCTGGGGTGTGTGCATAATCTACAATTGCCGTCACATTCCCTTCAGAAATAAAATACTGAAAGCGGCCTGATACGCTTTCTAACTCACTTAGGAGTTTAAGCGCCTCTATTTGATCAAGCCCCAAAAGCTCCGCAGTTGCAAAAATGGCTAGTAAATTATAGGCATTAAATGACCCTATAAGCTTTACCCAAACTTCTTGATCTTGAATTTTAAGTAATAATCCAGACAATTGGTTTTCTAAAATCTGCGCTTTATAATCTGCATATGACTTTAAGGCGTAGGTTACTTTCTTTGCCTTAGTATTTTGAACCATTACCGCCCCATTCTTGTCATCTGTGTTTACAAGTGCAAAAGCAGTTTTAGGTAACTCATCAAAAAATTTCTTTTTTACGTCCCTATATTCTGCAAAGGTCTCGTGGTAATCTAGATGATCGTGAGATAGGTTTGTAAAAATTCCTCCCTCAAAACGCAAGCCTTCGGTACGCTTTTGATGAATCCCATGTGAACTCACCTCCATAAAACAATACTCTACGCCTGCCTCAGACATTTCTGCCAGATATTTGTTTATTGTCAAACTATCTGGAGTAGTATGCGTCGCTTTATACTCGGTCTTATCTACTAAAATCTTCACCGTAGAAAGCAATCCTGTCTTATAACCTGCTTTTTGAAACAGTTGGTATAACAAACTAGCGATAGTCGTCTTACCATTAGTTCCCGTAATACCTATAAGCTTTAAGTTAGCCGAAGGATTTCCATAAAAATTAGAAGCTATTGTAGCGAGTGCGCTAGAAGTATCTGCTACCTTAACGTATGTTATTCCGTTTACAATTTGCTCTGGAAGTTCCTCACAAATAATCGTTAGTGCACCTTGATTTACAGCTTTTGCTATGTAATCATGACCATCACTTTGCGTACCACGCACTGCAACAAACACGTCATTAAGTGACACTTTGCGCGAGTCAAAATGAACATTAGTAATTGCCACGGCAGTGTTACCCACCACAGTTTCTAGCGTTACTTTATATAATATGTCTTTAAGTAGTATCAAGATAATTGTAGCGTGATCGTTTTATTCTTCTCTAATTTATCACCAGCTTTTATAGACTGACTTTTTACTTTTCCGCTTCCGCGAAAATTTACTTTTAACCCCAGGTTTTCTAGTAATGCAATTGCATCCATCCCTGGCATTCCTTTCACATTAGGCATCTTGCTATGTGCTTTATTCACATTTGCATAATACTTCTGATAATCTCCCTCAATAACCTTTGAATTACCTGTAGGCAAATTCACCTCATCAATTACCGGAGTGTCTGTATAAATCTTTTGGGCAATCTCTTTAAATACGGGTGCAGCAACAATATTTCCGTAAAATCCGAGAGACTTTTTAGGTTTGTTTACCACTACAATACAAGAATACTTAGGCTCATCTGCTGGAAAATAACCTGCAAATGAAGAGATATACCTCCCTGCTTCTATCCAATATTCTGTCTGGCAAGTACCCGTCTTACCCGCCATTGAAAACTCTTCGCTATAAATATTTCTAGCTGTTCCACGCTCAACAGTATTCTTCATCATTTCCTTCACTACATTAATAGTAGCTTGAGAAGCGATACGAGAATTGACTACCTCTTTGTCAAAAGTCTCAATGGTTTGATCCCATTCTTTTACCTCTTTAATAAAGCGAGGCTTTACCATCTCCCCATTATTTGCTATTGCATTATAAAATGTAAGCGTCTGTAATGGCGTCAACTCTATTCCGTAACCAAAAGCCATCCATGGAAGGGTTGTTCCGTACCAGTTTTTATCGCCTGGGTAAGGAAAGTTCGGCTTTCCTTCTCCTTTAATTTCAAGTCCTAATTGATCGTTAAGCCCCATATTAAAAAGTCGTTTTACAAACTTTTCTGGCTCTGACGCGTAGTTATCGTTTATCATTTTGGCGAAAGCCGTATTACTACTCAGCTCAAAAGCCTTTGCCGCTGTTATCTTACCATAACCTCCACGCTTAGAATCTATCGCGGTGCGATCATAAAATTTTACACGTCCATTTTCTGTGTCAAAAACTGTACTTGAGTCTATTACTTTATCCTCAAGTGCTGCTACCATAGACATCAACTTAAATGTAGAACCCGGCTCATGTGCCTCGCCCACTGCATAGTTAAGACGCTCATAGTATTTACCCTCAGGAGTTCTACCTAGATTTGAGATTGCTTTAATCTCTCCAGTTTTTGTCTCCATTACAACCACACATCCGTGGTCTGCTTGATATTTTTGCAGACTCGCTAATAATGCATTGTGCGCTACATCTTGAATATTTACATCTATGGTTGAGATTACATCATAACCATCTCGTGGCTCGATTACATTACCTACACCAAGAGGCTTCCATTCTCCTTTTGCAATCTTTTGCTTAAGACGACGTCCTTCCTTACCGCGTAAGTAATATCCATATGCTCCCTCAAGACCTACGCGTGTGTAGTAGCCACTATCATCTTGACGTTCATACCCTACGGTACGCTCTGCCATTTTCTCTAGTGGATGCTCACGCTCTGTATGCTCCTCGATAATTATTCCACCTCTAAATTGTCCTTTATTAAATAATGGTAGAGACTTAATCTTCACATACTCTGCGTATCCGAGTTTTCTAGCAATAAACAGGTAGCGGTTTTTTGTATTACGTGCTTTACGCAGTCTATTCTCATAATAAGATTGAGGCTTACCTAAAACACCAGAAAGTCCCTTAGAAAGACCAACTATATTCTCGTTGAAATTTTCCTTAGATGGCGCTACTGCGTCCCATCGTATATCGTACTTGATTTGTGAAGTAGCAAGAAGACTCCCATCTTCTGCATAAAGGTTACCGCGAGTAGCTGGGATGGTTACCATCTTCTCTGTGCTAGTAGTAGCAAGCTCACGATATTTAGCACCCTGAAACACCTGAATCGCGATAAGCTTGTATGCAATTATGATCGCTAGGAGGAACATACATCCAGCGACGAAATAAAGGCGGTTTAATATGTGCTTCTCTGTGGTTGCCACGTTATTAATCTGTTTCTTTTGTTGTTACTTTTATCTTTTTTGGCGGCACATTAGAAGGTTTAATTCCTCTTGCTTCTAGCGCTCTTGCCACACTACTATTTGTTTTTAACTTCCAGAGATTTACTCGACTGTCTACCGCTTCGCTTCTCAGCTCAGCTACTTCTTCTTTTAACCTTGCAATCTCATAGACCTTCTCATCTGCTCTGTGCGAACTAGCAATCATGATTAATGCTAGTACAGAAATAAAGATGATCATCCTCCAGTTTTTAAAGGCATCCTCGTCTACTAGAAATTTACCCTTGAGTATATTATTAAACTTGCTCACTGTGTCCCTTAAAGTTTTTCAGCGATTCTCAACTTTGCACTACGTGCTCTGTTGTTTAATTTTATCTCTTTATTGCCTGGAATAATGAGCTTCCCTACTTTCTTAAAAGGAACTTCAAAATTTCCATACATATCTTTCTCCGGCTCACCTTCAAACATCCCACTTCTTATGTACCTCTTCACTAAACGATCTTCAAGCGAGTGATAGCTTATCAAGCTTATTCTCCCACCCGCATCAAGTAATTGCTCTGTTTGCATTAAGAACTCCTTAAGCACTTCAATCTCTTGATTTACTTCAATGCGAATCGCTTGATAAATCTGAGCAAGTATTTTATGCTCTCTATGCTTAGGTAAAAACGGAGCTAACACTTTTTTGAGATGCTCACTTGTTTTTATAAACTGACTATTGCGCTCTTGCACGATAGTGCTAGCAAGCTTAGGCGCATTACGAAGTTCTCCGTACTGCCAGAACACTTGTCTTAAATCTTCCTCCTCATAATCATTGATCACGTTATAAGCAGATAAAGTATCTTTTTGATTCATTCTCATATCGAGATCACTCTCAAAACGAGTAGAAAACCCACGCTCTGCAACGTCAAATTGATGCGAACTCACCCCAAAATCACCAAGAATTCCATCTACTTTTTTTACACCATGAAAACGCATAAATCGCTTGATGTATCTAAAGTTTTCTGGAATAAGCGTGAATCGCTCATCCTCAATAATATTCTCTTGAACATCTACATCTTGATCAAAACCATAAAGTTTGCCCTCAGGACCTAGCCTACTCAAAATCTCACGTGAATGACCACCACCACCAAAGGTGACATCTACATAGACGCCATCTGGCTTGATATTGAGACCATCTACGGTCTCTTTTAATAATACTGGGTTATGATAATCCATCTGGTATATCGCTATCTCCCATCACTTCCTCAGCAAGATCTGCAAAATCTACTGCTGCCTCATCAATGGCTTTTTCGTATAAATCTTTATCCCAAATCTCCAGAATATTGAAAGCAGCATTTACCACAATCGACTTCTCAAGTTTTGCAAAATTTCCTAAATCTTTCGACACTAAAACTCTTCCCGTCCCATCAACTTCTACTGGCTTAACACCTGCATTGAAACGACGTATAAACTCATCATTTTTCTTATTAAAACGATTAAGCTTATTCACCTTTGCACTTAGCGTGTTCCACTCTGCAATAGGATATAACTCAAGACATTTTTGAAACACAGCGCGCTTAAGGACAAAACCATCCTGAAGGATAGGAGCCAGCTGCTTTTTAAACGCTTGAGGCAACATGAGTCGGCCCTTAGCGTCTATTTTACATTCGTATGTTCCAATGAGGTTAATCACTCGAGATAGGTTAGTTTTTATGTATTAACTCAAATATAGCGCAAATATTACCACTTTTTACCACATTCTACCACTTTGTTGATAAGTTGTACCACCTTCCTCCACTTGTTAACAATATGTTGATGGCTAGAATTTTTTAATTTTTTTCTATTTTGAGCTTAATTTTCTTTTTTTGCTTTCGCGAAAGCGCACTAAAACAACTTGTTATAACCTTAAAAATGCTCAGTATCATGCATTAAGACCATTGTAAAAAAAGAGCAACTAATCAAAACCGAAATAACTATATTTGCTTGTACCGATTACTAACCACTTTTATGAAACACGACTTAATTACCGAAGGGAAATTTACTTATCTAGAAAAAGGCGAAGGGACACCAATTATCATTCTACATGGTTTAATGGGAGGCTTGAGTAATTTTGATGCAGTGACTTCTCATTTCTCGGACAATGGGTATAAAGTGGTAATTCCTGAACTTCCAGTATACACGATGCCTCTTATCAAAACTGGGGTAAAATCGTTTGCAAAGTATCTTGATGAGTTTATTGAAATGAAAGGCTATGAAGAAGTAATTCTTCTAGGTAATTCTATGGGTGGTCATGTCGGACTGTATCACACAAAAATGTCTCCAGAAAAAGTAAAGGCTCTTGTAATTACAGGCAGCTCTGGACTTTATGAAAGCGCAATGGGAGAAAGCTACCCTAAGCGTGGAGATTATGAGTACATCAAAAAGAAGGCACAAGGAGTATTTTATAATCCAGAGTGTGCTACTAAGGAAATAGTAGACGAAGTATATGATACAGTAAACGATCGCAACAAATTACTTAAGACGCTTGCTATAGCAAAAAGCGCAATACGTCATAACATGGCACAAGACCTTCCAGACATGAATACTCCTACTTGTATTATCTGGGGACGTCAAGATGGTGTTACACCACCAGAGGTTGCAGAAGATTTTAATAAACTACTTCCAGACTCAGATCTGTTTTGGATAGAGGAATGTGGTCATGCAGCTATGATGGAAAAACCAACAGAGTTTAACGACATCTTGTTGAAGTGGCTTAAGGAGAGAGCATTTTAATAACCCTCAGCCACAACAAGCATACATAGACAACTCATACTCATTCTTGAGTCTTTGAGCATATAATGTGCTTCATATTCTTTATTAAAGGATTACATTACTATTTTTGCGATATGAAAATCAAGTCTGCCTCTTTTGTAGTAAGTAACTCCGAAGTCACAAAGTGTCCTAACACTCGCATCCCAGAATACGCCTTTATAGGCCGTTCTAATGTAGGAAAGTCTTCCCTTATTAATATGCTTACTAACCGTAAGAGTCTGGCAAAAACATCTGGAAGACCCGGTAAGACACAGCTTATTAATCACTTCTTGATTAACGAAAACTGGCACCTCGTAGATTTACCTGGTTACGGATATGCTCGTGTATCTAAGAAAGATAAAAAATACTTCCAAAAATTCATTACAGACTACTTTGAGCAACGCGAGCAAATGATCTCTGCCTTTGTGCTTGTAGATTGTCGTCACGAGCCTCAAAAAATAGACATGGAGTTTATGGAATATTTAGGCGAAAAAGAGATTCCATTCTCTATCATTTTTACCAAAGCAGATAAGCTACGTCCACAAGCACTAGAACGTAATATAGAAGTCTACAAGAAAATTATGCTTGATGGCGTATGGTGGGAATTTCCTAAATACTTTGTGAGTAGCGCATCTCATGGTGATGGTCAAGATGAAATTTTAGGTTACATAGAAGACCTCAATGAAAACCTAAAGCCGGGTTACTAATAACTAGGTCAACTAATAGGATTCTATAATTTTATTGACTTGCTCAATAAGTTCTTGAGAAGATGCAATACCAGCAAATGTATCTGCACTTATTACAACCTCCAGACCAGCTTCTGTAACTGCTAGCACCAAAGGAAATTCATACTTAGGCAACCACTTAGATTTATAAGCTTTTAAAAACTCATCCTTGTGAAGAAATTCTAATGGAGTATGTACGCTTTCGCGAAAGCGTAACCATTCCTCCTTTTCCTTAAACACTCCATGAGTAATCTCACAGAGTGCACATTGATAGGTTTGTGGACGCACCACTTTATGAGCTGCGTCTAAAATGGCGTTTATTGCGCCAGAGTTTGCGTTGTACACAAACAATAGTTTGTGAAGCTTACTTTTTATCTTCAAGGTCAAGGTGTTCTGCAAAATAATCTGCAAAATCTTTCATAGTATCTGCCATTTTCTCATCATTTGTAGCACGACGAAAAGACTCTGTCATACCCACAAGCACTTGATGGAAAAATTGCTGCATTTCATCTACAGGCATATCTTTTGTCCATAAATCAATACGTACAGTTTCCTTTTGATTAGGATCCCATAAAGAAAGAAGCATTGCTTTTGCTTCCTCGTTTGCTACTCCACCATCACGTGCGGTCCAAGCCATACTTTCTGGAACACGATTCTCATCAAGTTCGATTGCTATTTTAATTTCAGATTTTTCTTTCTTAGCCATTCCTTAGGGTTTGTATTTTGCGTTTGCAAAGATAATAGTTGCATCTTGATTCAATAAGACTTTAAGTGACACATCGTTGTTATCCATATATGATTTTACAATCTCATGACCTATATATCTCCCCACTCGACCAGGTGTCTCATTGTCAAAGGAAAGATAGAATTTTGAGAAAGGCGCTGGATTTATAAAACGACTTAAAAGCTTTCTATCTGTACTATATAACAGTTCGTTTTTTACAAAGAACTCCCACATATTTTTTTCATTCTCTTGTGCAAACAATAACTCCTCAGGTGTATAACCTAATATTTCATGTGCAGGTGTCTCACTAAGCAATAGCTGCATGAGGTATAGTTTTTTACCTTCATGTATGATCTCAGAAAGGAAATCCTTTTGACGTAATCTATTAGCTTTAGTTTTTGCAAATGCAGCTGCTATATCTACTGGCATCTGCTCTTTTCTAAAATTCTTACTTTGAAATTTTGGAATACCTACATAAAAATGATGGTCTGCACCTAAGTATGTATCTAATCCTATTAACAAGAGGCTGTCTGCAAGTACCACTTTATTTCTATAATCTACCTCTGTCGTTAAGGTTACAATCTTAGGAATTGTAGTTTCTGGGAAGTAATACTTAATATGACGAAAAAGATCTTCTATAGAAGCTTTTTCACTCTCAAAATCCGGAAATACTTTTGCAATCTCCTCGTTAATTTCTAGCTGTATAGTATCTGTAAAACGTTGTGCCCAGTACTCGTCAGGAAATTTTTTTGAAAACAAATACGGAAACTCTGCTTTTAGTGGCGCTAGATCTTCCTTTGAAGCAGCTGCAAACAGTTGATCAAATCTTCTCACCTTCATATCTACAGACATTGCTTTGATTTCTGGTGGAGTCTTTGTGTCTTCTGTACAACTAGTAAGGCATACCAGCAATGACAGAATTATAAGTATTTTATTCATAGAGTTTGTATCTTTATATTCAAGAAAAACGAGTCCTTTTCTTAAAGTGTATATTTCATACATTTAAGGATACAAAAGTACCAATTTAAAGCACTTCAAAACAGAGCAACCTATGCAAACCGATAAAGTAGTAGACCACATTGTAAACTGGCTTAAAGAATATGCAACAAACGCCCGAATGACTGGCTTTGTAATAGGTATAAGTGGCGGTATTGATAGTGCACTTACCTCAACACTTTGTGCAAAAACTGGACTACGTGTTCTCTGTGTAGAAATGCCTATACATCAAGATGAGCACCAGGTGACTCGTGCTAAGGAGCATATCAACCAGCTCAAAAAGCGTTTTGCAAATGTCTCGAGCTTAGAGGTGAATCTTACAGAAACCTTTGAACAATTGAAAAGCGCAGTCCCAACTGCAGAAGACAGCGAGCAGCTCAACCTAAGCCTAGCAAACACAAGAGCTAGACTTCGCATGAGTACCTTATATTACTTTGCGGGTCTTCATAAATACCTCGTTGCTGGTACAGGCAATAAAGTAGAAGACTTTGGCGTAGGATTCTACACTAAGTATGGTGATGGCGGTGTTGACCTCAGCCCTATTGCAGACCTTATGAAATCTGAGGTTTTTGAACTTGCAGCAGCAGTTGGCGTTCCAGAAAGTATACAGAACGCAGCTCCAACCGATGGCTTATGGGGAGATGATCGTACGGATGAAGATCAAATCGGCGCAACTTATGACCAACTTGAATGGGCAATGCATCAAGATGAGTTACTTAAGAGTGGTGATAATAACAAAACTGTTGAAGCTTTCACTACAGAACAACGACGAGTTTTTGATCTTTATAAGAAATTAAACACTGCCAATTTGCACAAAATGAACCCTATACCGGTCTGCAATATCCCCGTTAACCTAAAAAAGTAGGTATTTGAACGAATAAATCATCAAAAAGGTTAAAACTATAAACAATTGAGCGTACTTTGCAGTGCAAACAAACAAGTACTACCCCTCAATCACTTGTTTCATTACTTGTTAAACAAAATAACTAATGAACAAAGTTTTAATAGCAGACCACCACCCAATAACGCGTAAAGGAATTACTTCCATACTTCTCGCGGAAGGGAACTATGAAGTTATAGGACATGTTAACGATGGTAATGACCTACTTAACACCCTGACTACAACAGAGATTGACATCCTCATTCTCGAGATAGACATTCCCAACCTCAATAGCATTACTGCACTAAAGGCTATAAAAAGAGAATTTCCTCACATCAAGATACTAGTATTAAGTTGCCATCCAGAAGAGATGTACGCTTTAAGCGCTATAAAATATGGTGCTTCTGGTTATGTAGCAAAGACCGCTTCTATACAGCGCGTGCTTAATGCCATAAACCAAGTACAGCGAGGAGGAATCTATCTTAATGAAGCTTTAAGTCAGAGACTGGTAAGCGATGGAAACGCAACACAAGGACTTGCTTTTAAATACAAAAAGCTCTCTAGTAGAGAGATAGAAGTATTAAACTTATTATCTAATGGAAAGCGCAATAAGGAAATTGCAGCAGAGCTAGACATTAACGAGAAGACAGTAAGTACTTATAAAATGAGACTCCTTAAAAAACTAGAAGCACAAAACGTTGCAGAGCTTATAAAGCACGCAAGATTATTACAGAGCAGTCACGTTTAGACAGATAGTACTCGCCCTAGTTTATTACCTAGCAATGTATTGAGAGATTGATAATCAAGAATATCTTTTATGATTTCTTTATTGTCTGTACTATCCTTGGTTTGATTCATCAACTCTTTTATCTTTTCTGTAATAAGATATTTTCTAAGACTCAATACTGTTTCGGTAACAAACTGCCCGACAGAAGTATCTTTCTTACGCACATAAACCTCTCGTGTATCCCAGCGGTGAAGCTCATACTTCTCATCATTGAGAATAATATTAGATATCTCACTAGCTTCCTCTGGAGCTAGCTCGTTGATAAAGTTCTGAACCTGGAAATTATTATCCAAATGCATTTGTGCCACTATTTTACCATAGAGCACCTTGAAGAGGTCATTTGTAAATTCCACCTCATCATCTTGAAGATCAAGATAGATCTTCTCAAAAACTCTCGCCTTATGAATGATAGGCTCTAGCTCAAGACTACCATCCTCATTTTCTTTAAGAACAAGATCTTCAAAATCCTCCTCTACCTGGCCATATAAAAGTAAAGACTCTATAAGCTTACGCTCAAGTTCATATAGCACATTAACCTTCTCAACAGCATTAGGCATCTCATCTGGCACCACAGACATGTATTCTGGTGGTGGTGATTGATTACCTCGATCTTGTTTTACAGTTTCCTTTTTATCTTTTTTAAGTATTTGAGCAAGCGTATTATAAAGAACTGTTTCAGAAACCTCCATGATACGCGCACACTCTTGCACATATATTTCTTGCTTTATGGCATCAGGTATTTTTGAAATACTCTCCACCATATCACGCACAGTATCTGCCTTTTTAATAGGATCACCAGCTGCCTCTTTTACAAGAAGATTTGCTTTGTACTGTATAAAGTCTTTTGCATTTTCATCAAAGAAAGCGACGATTTCTTCTTTACTATGCTTTCGCGAAAAAGAATCTGGATCCTCACCCTCTGGAAAAGAACACACCTTTACGTTCATTCCCTGCTCAAGAATCAAATCGATTCCTCTTAGTGCAGCTCGCTGTCCTGCGGCATCACCGTCAAAGAGAACCGTAATATTTTTTGTCAAACGATTTACTAATCGTATTTGCTCTGGCGTAAGCGCTGTCCCAGAAGAAGAAACCACATTCTCTATTCCAGACTGTACCATCTGGATTACATCTGTATAGCCTTCTACTAGGTAACAGTTATCTTCCTTTGCTATAGATTGCTTTGCATAATAGATACCATAAAGCACTTTACTCTTATGGTAAATATCACTTTCTGGAGAGTTAAGATACTTTGCAGCTTTCTTACTACTATCTAGTATTCTACCCCCAAAACCAAGTACACGACCACTCATAGAGTGTATAGGGAACATTACTCGACCCTTAAATCGGTCAAATTGTTTCTCCTCCTTCACAATGGATAGTCCTGTCTTTTCTAGGTAATCTAGTTTGTATCCTTGACGTATTGCCTCACTTGTAAAAGCATCCCATTGATCAGGATTATAACCTAACTCAAATTTTTCAATAGTCGCCGCAGTAAACCCACGCTCTTTAAAATATGAAAGACCTATTGCCTTTCCTCGCTCAGAGTTGAGCATTGTTTTATGGAAGTAATCACGAGCATACTCACTCACGAGATACATACTCTCACGCTCATTTGCAGCCTCCTTTTGCTCATCTGTACGCTCCGTCTCCTCTATCTCAATATTGTACTTTTTGGCAAGGTACTTTATGGCTTCAGGATAGCTAAAATGCTCGTGTTCCATTAAGAATGAAACAGCAGATCCTCCTTTACCTGTTGAGAAATCTTTCCAAATTTGCTTCACAGGACTCACCATAAAACTAGGCGTACGCTCGTCAGAAAATGGAGAGAGTCCTTTAAAGTTTGACCCCGACTTTTTAAGAACTACAAAATCGCCTATCACCTCCTCTACACGAGCAGTTTCAAAAACTTTATCTATGGTTTCTTTGGATATCAAGGCAGTACAGAGTGTTTATTTAAAAGTGCCAATGGCAGCTTGCAAAAGTACTTCAAATTACAACAGTTTTCAATAGAAATAGCTGCAAGCTGTCCACAAAATCGAATCACTCTCAAATAGAAATAGCCCAGACATTTAAATATCTGAGCTATTATTATTTTTAATCACGCTTTCGCGAAAGCGTAACAACGAACCTATAAGTCTAATCGCAATCCAAGAGAAATATTATTTACCTCTCCTAGCTCTACCGTTTTAAACGCCGAACTCAAATCGTACTTAGCATACAAGCTAAGGTCTCCAGTTACTCTTATGTAACTTGACAGTCCGTAAACTAGGTTATCACCGTCGTAGTCTTGACGTGACTTCGTTTTTATACGGTCTCCGTTTTCTTTGTATTTTAATTTTTGCTGAGTTCCTAAGCGCACCCCTGCATATCCACCTATTCCCATTCTAAATTTGCCACCCGTTCTGTAACGCACATAATCTTCCTTCTGTTCTTTCTTCCATCCTCCAAATTCAAAATGCAAGGGCACCACAAGATTTGTCACTCTAAGTTTTGCCTTTTTAAGATCAAATGGAAATTCTTGAAAAGTATTTCCTCCTTCTAGGCTTTCTAAAGTTCTGTTGTCCTTAATAGATAAGAAATTGCTCTGTAAAGAGAGTCCGTACTTAAACTGTAGTGCTCCAGAATTTTTAAAAACTCTCGTTTTCCAAGCGTACCCCAACTCCACAAACGTAGATTTACCTATAGAAAAGTCATCACCTATATCTGCATCATCACTTATCGCATTATTAAGACCCAATGCAAAAACGGTTTCCCCATAGGTGCGTCTGTCATAATTTGTTACTCCAGGTTTATTTCTATTTACAGCAACTCCTAATACTCTATTACCATCTCGGTCAACACCTCCTAATCCTATCTCAACCGAAGTTCCATAATAGGGATTCATGTGTCCGGTACGCTTCACTAATTCTATTTGATTATCAATAATTGCTAACTCATTTTCTATATTAAGTGCTATTTCTTCTGCTGCTTCTTTTTTTCTCTCCTCTACTTCTACTGCGCTTAGATCTAGCTTCTCTTGTTGCGCATTTATATATTCAATACGTCTTTTAAGTGTTTGTTTCCAGTTTTCTGTTAATTGCTCTTTTCTTTTTTCTAGAGCCGACACTTGGCTCACGATATCCCCAGAGACTTCTTTCTTGACTTCCTCAACCTCTTGTGCTTGTACATTTTGGGCAAAGATGACCACTGTTGCCGCTAGGGCAATTTTAATAATTGACTTCATAATTGTTTGTGTTTTGTGCGCTCGATGATGGCGCGTTATTGATGAATTTTCTTAATTATCTTTATTTGCAACTGCTTCTACAGCTCTATTAAATTCTTTTTTGAGCGTGCGGAACATTCTATCTTTAAAAGAGTCTGGATCAACCTCTGCCTCTACATCTAGCAGTAATTCGTTTGCATTTACAACTGGAGTTTGTGCTTTATAGATTTCCTGTCGCTTTATTTCAGTTTGTGCATTTTTAAGTAGCATATCCACCTCATCATCCGGCACAGAATGGTCACTTGCATCAACAACTGTTACGCCATTATTTTCTTGAGACACATAAGCCTTGTTAAGTGACTTATCACTTACGATTCCGTCATTATCCTTATCTACCTTAGCTACGGCATTATTTTTAGTTGGAGCAACTGTGGCTGTTGGCTTATAATTATTGCGATAGGTTTTGGTAGCTTCAGTATTAGTTTTTTGCTTCGCATCACGCTTTCGCGAAAGCGTAACTTCATCCTTCTCCACCTCTGCTGCAGCATCTTTTTCTACAACCTCCACCACCTGTATGTCCTCAGTGTTCCTTAAATTAATATTACTTGCATCTTCTTTATCGATGGTATTATTAATAGTTTCTGGCGTTTGTACTATTTGATTTTCTATTCCATCAGTATCACCTCCAAAAATGATAGCTGTAAGAAAAACACCTGCAATAAAACTAGCTGCAATAGCAAGCCAGAACACCATGCCATTCTTCTTTTTTCCCTGCTCCGTCTCAAGTTTGCCCTCTATACGATCCCAAGCAGATGCGGTAGGTGCTATACGGCGACCTTCCAACTTTTCTTTAAAATTATCTTCTAACTTCATTGGTCCCATTATTAATTAATTCTTCTTCAAGTTTTGCTTGCAATTGCTTCCTTGCCTTGAACAACTGACTTTTTGAGGTGCTCTCACTTATTCCTAGTGTAGTCGCTATCTCCTTGTGTTTGTATCCCTCTATAGCATACATTATAAAAACTACACGGTATCCCTCTGGCAGATCATCTATTAAACTCTGGATGTGTGCCACCTCGAGATCTGTCTGGATATTATTTATAGCATCGTTGCTTTCAATCTCACCATCTTCTGTGAAGTACAACTTCTTTATCGCACGTAAGTAAGAAATGCTTTCCCTTACCATAATCCTGCGTATCCATCCCTCAAAGCTCCCTGCATTTTTAAAACTATCCAGCTTTGTAAATACTTTAAGAAAACCATTACACATTGCCTCCTCTGCCTGATGTACATCCTTTATATAATAACGACACACACTTAGCATCTTAGGCGCGTGCTGCTCATAGAGCGCTCGTTGAGCATCTCTATTGCCTTTTATAGCTTTTTTAATAAGCTGTTTCTCGTTATTAAACTGTATGACTTTCATACTTGATTGATGGGTTTCTATCTATAAAGACGTAAGCTCTTTATAAAAGGTTGCCTCGTGTATTTAAAAAAGTTTTTAAATAAAAAATTCCAAAGTCTATAATAAGTATTCTTACTATAAACTTTGGAATTAAATATATGACTATAAAAGTTTTACCCCTTAAACTTCATAGGTAAGTGTACTACCTTTTTAGTTTCAAAAAACTCTTCTTCAAAAAATGAAGGAAGTTCATAAATGGTGGTAGTCGTGTACTTTTGAAGCTCTTCTGTAAGATCGCCACCTTTTAAGTAGAGAATTCCATTCTTGAGTTCGTGATTAGATTTTTTTGCAACTCTACCTTTTACCCAGTGTACAAATGTTTCCATTTGGGCTACTGCACGAGAAACTACAAAGTCATATTGATCCTTTACGGTCTCAACACGATCATTTGTTGTCTTTACATTTGTAATACCAAGGCCCTCTACAACCTCATTTACTACTTTGATTTTTTTACCAATGCTATCTACTAGGTGAAAACTCACCTCTGGGTGTAGTATCGCTAGTGGTACTCCTGGAAATCCTCCTCCAGTACCCACGTCAAGAATTTTACTTCCAGGGTTAAATCGCTGTACCTTTGCAATACCCAGTGAGTGTAGTACATGACGTAAGTATATTTCATCAATATCCTTACGGCTCACAACATTGATTTTAAGATTCCAGTCGTGGTATAAATCCTTCAATTTTGAGAATTGCTCAATTTGAGTTTCGGTGAGATCAGGAAAGTATTTTAATATGATATCCATTAGTAGTATATTAGGACTGTAAAAGTACCATTTTACTCCCTATTATTTTAACGCAGGTTCATAGCTGTGAGCGGGATTAAGTATTACTTTTACAAGGCTATTATAAAAGAAAAACTTTTTCGCGAAAGCGAGAAAAAAACGCTACACACAGTGCAATATCTTGAATTAAAGTGCGCTATGTTAGAGTAATTACAATATTATGGAAAATACAATTAAATTTTCGCGCACGGACTCAGCAAAATTCTTCAGAACGCTGAACAAACGTGTAAATTCTTATTTTAAAGAAAACGACATCAAACGCACAGGTAACTGGAAATTGTACCTCAAGGCGATTATCATGTTTGCTATATACTTAGTACCTTATTTCTTATTCTTAACTCTTGATATGCCTACGTGGCTGCAATTACTTCTTACTGTTGTAATGGGTGTAGGAATGGCTGGAATAGGTATGAATGTTATGCATGATGGAAATCACGGTTCATTTTCTAGTAAAAAATGGGTCAACAAATTAATGGGCAGTAGTATCTATATACTAGCTGGTAATGTGTATAACTGGCAAGTACAACACAATGTACTTCACCACACTTATACTAATATACACGGTCACGATGAAGATATGGAAGCTGGACGTGTATTACGTTTTTCAAAACATGGAAAATGGCACTGGGCTCATAAATTCCAGCAGTACTACTCTGTGTTTTTATATGGACTTCTTACTTTTAACTGGGCACTTACTACAGATTTTTTCCAAATGAAACGCTACATGAAGCGCAAACTATCTTATGGAAAACTACAAAGTCCTGCGAGACAATGGAGCACACTTCTTATCACTAAATCGATTTATCTAGGTATGTGGATTGTGATCCCGATGATTGTGATGGATCTTGCATGGTGGAAAATTCTAATAGGATTCTTTATTATGCACTACGTAGCTGGAGTAATTTTAAGTGTGATTTTCCAACTTGCACACATGGTTGAAGATGCTCACATGCCATTACCTGATGAAACAGGAACCATGAAAAATACTTGGGCGATACACCAATTATTTACTACAGTAAATTTTTCTACTAAAAATAAAATCATGAACTGGTTTTCTGGAGGTTTAAACCACCAGGTAGAACACCACATCTTCCCTCACATTAGTCACGTACATTATACAAAGATTAGTAAGATTGTAAGAGAAACAGCAAATGAGTTCAACCTTCCTTATCATGAGTATGAAACAACAAGAAAGGCGCTTGTTGCTCACTTCAACCACCTAAAAAACATGGGAATGAAACCTGCGATTACTGCATAAAACAAGCGTAATTTTTCAGAAAATATCAAGTGCCAAATCTCTTAAGGATTTGGCACTTTTTGTTAACTTGCAGTACAAAACTTATATCAACATAATATATAATCTCCTAGTATGAATAAACTATCTACCCGTGTAACAGAAATGGCTACCTCTGCAACACTAGCAATGGCTGCCAAAGCAAGAGAATTAAGAGCAGAAGGAAAAGATATCATAGGTTTAAGCCTAGGAGAACCAGATTTCAATACTCCAGACTTTATAAAGGATGCCGCAATACAGGCGATAAATGACAACTATAACTCATACACTCCTGTAGATGGTTATGTAGAGTTAAAAGAGGCAATCATCACAAAATTTAAAAGAGACAACAAGCTCGATTATAAACTACCGCAAATTGTAGTTTCTACTGGAGCAAAACAATCACTAGCTAATATTGCATTAGTATGTCTTGATCCAGGTGACGAGGTAATACTACCATGTCCTTACTGGGTAAGCTACTCAGATATTGTAAAAATAGCAGAAGGTGTGCCTGTTGAAGTACCAACTTCTATAGATACTAATTTCAAAATGACTCCTGAGCAGCTTGAGGCAGCTATTACTCCTAAGACTAAGATGCTTTGGTATAGCTCTCCTTGTAACCCTTCTGGATCTATTTACAGTAAAGAAGAATTACGTGGTCTAGCAGACGTTCTTGTTAAGTATCCAAACATCATCGTTGTAAGCGATGAGATATATGAGCACATCAACTATGTAGGTGAGCACGCTAGTATGGCTCAGTTTCCAGACATGTACGATCGTACAGTTACTGTAAACGGTGTGTCAAAAGCTTTTGCAATGACGGGATGGCGTGTAGGTTACATAGGCGGGCCAGAATATATAGCTCGCGCTTGTAATAAAATGCAAGGACAGATTACTAGTGGTACAAACTGTATCGCTCAACGTGCTGTGATAACAGCTCTAGAAGCTCCAGTAAGCAAAGTACAATACATGATAGACGAGTTTAAAAGTCGTCGAACTTTGATATTAGACTTACTAAATAATATTGAAGGTTTTAAATGTAACGAACCAGAAGGTGCATTTTATGTATTCCCAAATATCTCTTACTACTTTGGAAAAACGCTAGGTGGAACAAAAATAGAAAACGCTTCAGATTTTTCACTCTACTTACTTGAAGCGGCAAATGTTGCGACGGTTACTGGTGAAGCATTTGGAAATCCAGACTGCATACGTATATCTTATGCAGCTAGTGTAGACAACATAAAGGATGCAATGAAACAGATTAAAGCTGCTGTTTCATAGTTCTTATCAATTACGCTTTCGCGAAAGCATAACAAAACAAAACCCGCTAATCTATTAGTGGGTTTTTTAATATCTCTAATTCAACAATAAGTCTTAATATTCTTCTGTGTAATAAGGCACCCAAGCGACCATATAATTTACTTGTGAATAAGTATCTTAGTAACGTAATAGTGAGTGTGAGAATACCGCTTTCGCGAAAGCGCAACAAACACCTTAAAACAACGTAAACTGCAGAAAACTATAGCTGCAATATCTATAATCTTCCTTATGAAAAAAACACTACTCGCAGGAATAATGGCCTTAAGCCTAATAGCCTGTAAAAACGATGCAACAACAGAAACAGCTAGTACAGCTGACACATCACTAGCTTTTAACAATGTGCTAGACAACTATTATGAAGACGGCCTAAAGCTTAACCCGCTTAATGCGACAATGTCTGGTGATAATAGATATAATGACAAATTTCCAGATGCATTATCTCAATCTCATAAGGATGCGGTAAAGACTTATTATAGCTCGTACCGCGACTCTATCCAGCAGTTTGACGACAGTGACCTTACAGACACAGAGAAGATGAGCAAAGAGGTGTTACTTTGGGATATTGCCATCAATCTAGAAGGTATGGAGTTTAAAAAAGACCTTACCCCTATAGACCAGATGTGGTCTCCACATCTTATGTTTGGCCAGCTTGCGAGTGGAGCTAGTGCGCAACCATTTAATACTGTAGAAGATTACCGCAACTGGCAAACACGTGTAGACGAATACCTAGTATGGCTCAACAGCTCAGAGCAAAATATGCGTCAAGGAATGAAAGAAGGCTACGTACTTCCTAAGTCTCTTATTAAAAAAATTATCCCACAAATGGATGCTATGACAGAGGCAACTGTAGAAAATCACTTGTTTTACAAGCCCGTAGCAAACTTCCCAGAAGGAATAACAGACGAAGATAAAAACACTTTACGCACAGATTACGTTGCGATGATAGAAGGTAAAGTTATCCCTGCTTATGCAAAGATGCGTGACTTTTTACAAAATGAATACCTAGCTGCTGGTCGTGATAGCTCTGGCTATAGTGACCTACCTGCAGGTAGCGATTATTATGACTACGCTATCAAACTTTACACTACCACAACTATGAGTGCAGACGAGATACACCAACTCGGACTGAGCGAGGTTACTCGCATACGCACTGAGATGGAAAAAGTAAAAGAGCAAGTTGGCTTTAAAGGAGACTTAAAAGCATTTTTTGATGATGTACGTACTAACAAAAAGCTAATGCCGTACAGTACTCCAGAAGAAATCATTGCAAATTTTAATGCAATGCATGAGACTATAAAGCCTCAAGTAGATTTACTTTTTAGCGTACAACCTAAAACGGCTTTTGAAGTGAGACAAACAGAGGCATTTAGAGAGAACTCTGCAAGTGCAGAGTATAATCCTGGATCGCTAGATGGAACTCGACCAGGTATTTTTTATACACCTATACCAGATGCTAGTACATATAATGTATACTCAGACGAGTCATTATTTTTACATGAAGCTGTTCCCGGACACCACTTCCAAGTTTCTCTAACACAAGAAAGCGAGACACTACCACAGTTTAGAAAAACATTATGGTATAGCGCATATGGTGAAGGCTGGGCATTATATACAGAATCCCTTGGTAAAGAATTAGGTCTTTACACAAACCCATACCAGTATTTTGGAACACTAGGAGCTGAGATGCACCGCGCAGTTAGACTTGTAGTAGATACTGGAATCCACACTAAAGGATGGAGCCGTGAGAAGGCCATTGCTTACTGTTTAGATAATGAAGCAGAAAGTGAAGCAGGTATCACATCAGAAATTGAGCGTTATATGGCAAATCCGGGACAAGCTCTTTCTTATAAAATTGGCCAACTTAAAATTAGAGAATTGCGCACAAAAGCAACCCAAGAGCTAGGTGATAAATTTGACATACGAGATTTCCACAAAGAGGTGCTTGAGACAGGATGTATTCCACTTGCGCTACTTGAAGAAAAAATTAATGCTTGGATAGAAGAAAGTAAATAATACCGCTTTCATGCAAGTGAAGTTTACACAGAGCTTGCCGAAGTGCGAAAGCAAAACATTATGAATAAAAAGATAGTATTACTAGGCTCAGGAGAACTGGGAAAGGAATTTGTAATTGCAGCACAACGTCTTGGTCAAACTGTAATTGCGGTAGATAGTTATGATAACGCTCCTGCAATGCAAGTAGCAGATGGTCGCGAGGTGATAAATATGCTTGATGGCGATGCTCTGGATAAACTTGTCGAAAAGCATAAGCCAGATTTTATTGTTCCAGAAATTGAAGCAATTCGCACAGAGCGCTTTTATGATTATGAAAAACAAGGATATACCATAATCCCAAGTGCAAAGGCTGCCAACTTCACAATGAATCGCAAATCTATACGCGACTTAGCGGCTAAAGATCTTGGCTTGAAAACTGCAAATTATCGCTATGCAACCTCTGCAGAAACATTACAAAAAGCAGTTAAGGAGGTAGGAATTCCCTGCGTAGTAAAACCCCTAATGTCTTCTAGCGGAAAAGGGCAGTCTACCATCAAAACACCAGATGATATTCAACGAGCTTGGGAATACTCTCAAGCTGGATCAAGAGGAGATGTCGCCGAGGTGATTGTGGAGTCTTTTGTAAATTTTAATTACGAGATTACACTTCTCACTGTTACACAAAGAGATGGTGAGACGCTGTTTTGTCCTCCTGTAGGTCACCGTCAAGAACGAGGCGACTACCAAGAAAGCTGGCAACCAGCAACTATGGAAGATGCTCATCTTAAAACCGCTCAAGAAATGGCAGCTAAGGTTACTGCTGCTTTGGGAGGAGCTGGTTTATGGGGCGTAGAATTCTTTGTAGGTGATGATGGTGTTTACTTTTCTGAACTCTCACCTAGACCACATGATACGGGTATGGTAACTCTGGCAAACACTCAAAACTATAATGAGTTTGAACTACACTTAAGAGCGGTTTTAGGACTACCCATAAAAGAAATTACTCAAGAACGTATAGGTGCAAGTGCCGTGATTCTTGCAACTAAGGATTCTGATAATCCATCTTTTACGGGTATAGAAAATATTGCCGCAGCTTCTAAATGTGACTTCAGGCTTTTTGGAAAACCTACCTCTCGCCCCTATAGACGTATGGGAGTTGTGGTAACATATGACGAACTAAATGGTGATATTAAAAAAGTTACCGAAAGAGCAAAAGAGCTTGCTGCGAAGGTCACTGTGAATTAACAAATCATGACCTCTAACCTGAAACAAATTAAAGCGAGCATTTATGACAAATGCTCGCTTTATATTTCGGATTATCATGACGAGCTCGAAAGCAAATCCTACGGTGCCTGTACATTTACGCTAGCAGGCTTTAATATTACATCTAGAGATGCGAAAGTAACGCCTAAAAAAGTAGGCCAATTTGTAACGTTCTGGAAACGATTAAAAAGTGGAGAGATTTCACCTTTTCACGAAAGTGATCTTATTGATTTTTATGTAGTAAATGTAAAGACAGAAAACAAGTTAGGTCAATTTGTCTTTCCTAGATCAGTCCTTATCAAAAAAGAAATCATCTCAACTCAAAGCAAAGAAGGCAAAAGAGCTTTTAGAGTTTATCCAGCATGGGACACTCCAAATAATAAACAAGCTCTAAAAACCAAAAAATGGCAATTAGATTTTTTTTATGAGGTAAGTAAAGACGTAGATATAGATCTTATTACATCACTTTTTACATCCTGTTAAAAATAATAAAATGCGTTAATGTAATAACTACTCTCTTATAAGCGGCAGTGTACTACATCTGAGTAACCCTTCTTGCTTTGCAATCTCTGCATAAGCAACTTCTTCAACAGTAATATTTTGATCTCTTAACCAAGTATTTAGACGAGTAAAATTACGTTCAGAAATTACTACTTCTGGCGATATACTGAATATATTAGAATTCATATTAAACATCTCTTGAGACGAGATTTCAAATACATTTTCTTTTCCGTAATGGTTTAACAACCAGTTATACTCATTTTCTTGAAGGAACCCATTTTTATGCAATATCGCTTTTCCATCTCCTACTGGCTGGAAACAGCAATCTAAGTGAAGTGCGTTACTGTATGGATCTGTGTTTGATTTTCTAAGATCAAATGACATTACTTTTTTATTTGGAAACAACTCCTGTATCATCCCTACGGCAAGCATGTTTGTACGTGCAATGATATAATCTGGATAGTCCGCCCCTCTATATGTCCCAATGAAGACATGATCATCTGCAAGCATCACATCCCCACCTTCAATGTGTGCTTCTTCTGGTAATCTAAACACATGTGTTGGCGCCACTTGCTTTATAACATGTTCAATAGCATCTATTTCTTCTTCCCTATCAGGGAGAATATTAGCCTTAAAAAACTTATCGTCAATCACAAATCCTATATCCCTCGTAAAGATCTGATTCATATCTTTTATAAGTTTAGGTCTATATACCTCTACATCATACTTCTTGAATATAGTCGCTACTGCTTCCATCTCTGGAACCATGTCTTTTTCAAGAGGATATGTACCTTCTTTAATATGAAGCGCCGACTTAGGATCATAAGCATCTTCAAGTGATGGCGTAGGTCCATTACTTTCTGCAGTTCCTAAAACCACGGCTTTAAGACGTGACGTTTCGTTTTTTACATTGAGTTTAAGCATAGCGTGAAATTACAAATTCCACTCTTGAAATCCCAACAACAACGATTAAGTAACATAAAAAATATAGTAATTGAATGTGAGTAAAACTATACGATTGGAATCCAGACATCTTCTTGCGCATCTGGGTGATTAGGTCCTAAATAATCCGAACCCATGTACTCAAAATGTGGTCTATGATCTAATTGATACCCAGACCGCGGAAGCCACTCTTGATACACATGGTGAGCAAATTTTCCAAAATCACGTGTGGTCCCTTTATATGAAAAAACAGCCCATTTACCCTTTGGGATTTTCAACACTTCTAACTCCTTTGGAATATCATCTTCGTTAAATACCGCTACTGCCGCCCATTTCACAAACTTGGTTTCTGGTGTAAAAGGAATAGACATAAAATTATCTGCATAGCACTGCACGCTATAACTCCCATCATTAGACTTGTTATGGATTGACTTTTTTAATGGTCCAAAAGTTTGCCATAATTGCATTGTAGTATTATGAGATAAAGACATTGTAGTCTTTAAACCTGCAAGTATAAGTTCTGCTTGCTCTACAATAACTGGTAATGGATGGTTGGTATCTTCCACGAAAGTGAATTTACAAATTATTAAACAGTCACATTCTGACTTTTTGAGCATAAAAAAAGAGCAAACGAAATGTTTGCTCCTTTATACTTTATTACTGAGTTCTTACCTCTCCGAAACTTCTTTAAAAGATCTTAAGTTTTCACCAGTATATACCTGACGTGGACGTCCGATAGGCTCTTTACCTAATCTCATCTCTCTCCACTGAGCAATCCAACCTGGAAGACGACCTACTGCAAACATTACAGTAAACATCTCTACTGGGATATCAAGTGCACGATAAATAATTCCTGAGTAGAAATCTACGTTTGGATATAATTTACGGTCTACAAAATATGGATCTTCAAGAGCTTCTTTTTCAAGTCCCTTAGCTATATCTAGTACAGGATCTTCTATTCCTAATTGAGTAAGAACATCATCTGCAGCTACTTTAATAATCTTTGCTCTAGGGTCAAAGTTTTTATAAACTCTATGCCCAAAGCCCATTAAACGGAAAGGATCTTCCTTATCCTTAGCCTTAGCCATATATTTCTTAGTATCACCACCATCTTCTTTGATAGCTTCTAGCATTTCAATTACAGCTTGGTTTGCTCCACCGTGCAGTGGTCCCCATAATGCAGAAATTCCTGCAGAAATAGATGCAAATAAACCAGCATGTGATGATCCCACTATACGTACTGTAGATGTAGAACAGTTTTGCTCATGATCTGCATGTAAAATTAGTAACTTATCTATAGCCTCAATAACAGCTTTATCCACCTTATACTCTTCATTAGGCTTTGCAAACATCATCTTATGGAAGTTCTCTACATAACCAAGAGAATTATCTCCATAATCAAGAGGTTGACTCTTTTTCTTGCGCATTGCCCATGCAGCTAGTACTGGAAACTTCGCTAGAAGTTTTACAATAGCAGCATACATATCTTCTTCAGAATCTACATTTACAGTAGAAGGATTAAATGCTATAAGTGCAGAGGTAAGCGCACTTAACACACCCATAGGGTGTGCAGACTTAGGAAAACCATCTAAGATTTTCTTCATATCCTCATCTACGTGAGATTCAGATTTGATATCTGCGTGAAATTTATCTAGTTGTTGTTTTGTTGGAAGCTCTCCAAAAATCAATAAATAAGCTGTTTCAAGAAAATCTGCTTTCTCTGCAAGCTCTTCTATTGAATAACCGCGGTATCTAAGAATTCCTTTCTCCCCATCTAGAAAAGTAATAGCGCTCTCACAAGACCCTGTATTTTTATAACCTGGATCTATCGTCGTGATTCCTCCAGTAGCTCCTCTGAGCGTCTTTATATCAATTGCCTGCTCCTTCTCAGTTCCTGTAATTATTGGGAACTCGTAACTTTTTCCATCTATCGTTAGGGTTGCTTTATCTGCCATCTATCGTTATATTTTCTTTTTTTAATCTATTGTTTGAAGTTAGGCTAAATTACAAAAAAGAAGTCTCATTTTTTAACATATAGGCTTCATAGAAGGTTAAAAATTAATTAAATTCTTACTAGATATGATAAGAGAGAATTTTCCAAATATAGAAGAAGCTTATATACAGGCTTTTTACACAAAGGCAGATATGCTGCTTGTAGAATAATAAAAAAGGACATGTACCGTAGCACATGTCCTTTACCCAACTTAAATCTAGATTTTGAATCTCTTCAAAATCCATTTAAAAAAAGAGCGAGTGTACAACATCGAAGCGTAACTGCCCGCTCTTACCCAACTTAAAGTCATACTTGCTTGTTTATTCACTAACGATGCAACGAATGAGCCAGGTAAAAATTTAAAGAACTATATAGATTTAAAATTCGCTTTCGCGAAAGCAAAACCTACACAACTTCTAAAGATCATAATTTGGAAATATAAAATTAATGTATTTGAACGTGTTTACAACAGTATCGGAGTAAGATTTTACTTACTTGTCGATTTTTACATAAAACACTGGATTACAGAAGCAATAACTAATACTTTAAACAATAAAGAGTGCTACTAGTTTTATTTTTAAAAGAAAAATTACATTTCACTAAGCACATAAACCTCAAAATCTGTTATTAGTCGAATATTGTAGAAATAAAAATGCCTTCTCATGGAGAAGGCATTTTTTAAATAATATAACTCTTATAGTTATTACTTTATCTTAAAAGCATTCATTGCCGGGAAGTATGCTGTATCAGCAAGCATCTCTTCTATACGAATAAGTTGATTGTACTTTGCCATACGATCAGAACGTGAGGCAGAACCTGTTTTAATCTGTCCACAGTTAAGTGCTACAGCTAAATCTGCAATCGTATTATCTTCAGTTTCTCCAGATCGGTGAGACATTACAGAGGTATAGCCTGCATTATGTGCCATATTTACAGCTGCAATAGTTTCTGTAAGAGTACCTATTTGATTCACCTTAATAAGGATAGAGTTTGCAATCCCTTCATTTATCCCTCTTGATAAACGCTCTACATTAGTTACAAATAAATCATCACCTACAAGTTGTACTTTATCACCAATCTTATCAGTAAGATATTTCCAACCTTCCCAGTCATTCTCATCCATTCCATCCTCTATAGATATAATTGGATATTTATCTGCTAGCTCAGCCAAGTAATCGGCTTGTTCTTCACTAGTACGTATTTTTCCGGTTTCACCCTCAAATTTTGCATAGTTGTATTTCCCATCTACATAAAATTCTGCTGCGGCACAATCTAGAGCTATCATAATCTCGTCACCCCAAGAGTAACCAGCTTTTTCTACAGCTATTTTCACACTATCAAGCGCATCTTCTGTACCGTCTAATGCTGGAGCAAATCCTCCTTCATCGCCTACCGCTGTACTCAGGTTACGGTCATGTAATACCTTTTTAAGGTTATGAAAAATCTCAGTTCCCATTTGTAATGCATGACTAAAGCTCTTAGCTTTAACTGGCATTACCATAAATTCTTGGAATGCTATAGGCGCATCACTATGTGACCCCCCATTAATAATGTTCATCATAGGTACTGGAAGTGTATTTGCACTTACTCCACCTATATATCTATATAACGGCATATTCAATTCGGCAGCTGCTGCTTTTGCACAAGCAAGAGAAACACCTAGGATTGCATTTGCTCCAAGCTTTGATTTGTTTGGAGTGCCATCAAGATCTATCATAAGCTGATCAATAGCGTTTTGCTCAAAAACAGATACTCCAAGTAATTCTGGAGCAATTAGTGTATTTACATTTTCAACTGCTTTCGATACACCTTTTCCCATAAAAGCATTACCACCATCACGCAACTCTACTGCCTCGTGCTCACCTGTAGAGGCTCCAGAAGGAACAGCTGCCCTTCCCATTACACCTAATTCAGTAAATACATCTACTTCAACAGTTGGGTTTCCTCGTGAATCAAAAATTTGTCTAGCGTGAACTTCTATGATTATACTCATGTTATAGTTGTTTTATTAGTTACGTAAAAATACGATTTTGATGATGATTTTGTGAAGTCAATGTTCTTTTGTAGCGATAACGTTTTCGCGAAAGCATAAATTTTAAAATAAAAAAATCCCCATCTTAATAATTAAGATGGGGATTAAATTTTTAAGCTGTGACACTTTTAATATTATCTATAAATTGATCGAACAAATATGTTGCGTCGTTAGGTCCAGGGCTAGCTTCTGGGTGATATTGAACTGAAAAACAATTCTTATCCTTAAGCTTAATTCCTGCAACAGTGTTATCATTAAGGTGAACGTGCGTTATCTCCACATCGTTATTAGATTCTGTTTCTTCTCTATTTATAGCAAAGCCATGGTTTTGAGAAGTAATTTCTCCTTTACCAGTAACCAAGTTCATTATAGGATGATTGATCCCACGGTGTCCATTGTGCATTTTATAAGTAGAAATACCATTTGCGAGTGCTATCACTTGATGCCCTAAACATATTCCAAATAATGGATCGTTTGCACTAATGATATCTTTAGCAACTTGTATTGCGTTTTCAAGTGGCTCAGGATCTCCAGGTCCATTAGATAAAAAATATCCGTCTGGATTCCATTCTTTCATCTCCTTATAAGTAGTATTATACGGGAAGACTTTTACGTACGCTCCTCTTTTTGCAAGGTTTCGTAAAATGTTACGTTTGATACCAATATCTAATGCCGCAACCTTAACCTCGGCATTTTCTTCTCCAAAATAGTAAGCTTCAGTGGTTGATACTTTTGAGGCTAATTCTAGTCCGTTCATATCAGGAACCTCAGACAACTGTTTTTTCAAACCTTCAATATCATCTACAGAAGTTGAAATAACAGCATTCATAGCACCATTATCACGTATGTGTGCAACAAGTGCTCGAGTATCGACATCTGAAATGGCGAAAAGCTTACTGTCATTTAAAAAAGATTCCAGAGACTCTTCTGCATCTTTTCTTGAGTATGTGTAGCTAAAATTTCTACAAATTAATCCAGAAATCTTTACAGTGTCAGACTCAGTCTCAACATCTGTTGCGCCATAATTACCTATATGAGCATTTGTAGTTACCATTAACTGACCAAAATAGGATGGATCAGTAAAAATTTCTTGATAGCCTGTCATTCCTGTATTAAAACAAACTTCACCAAAAGAAGTTGCTTCTTTATCTCCTACAGATTTACCGTGAAAGATTGTTCCGTCTGCAAGTAATATTATGGCTGGTCTTCTAGATTGATATTTCATTTTTTGTTTTTTCCTTACAGAAGGCAAAAGTAGTGAATATACTCTTTTTAAAAAAGAATAGTTTTACCACTGACGTTAATTAGAAGAAGATCTAAGCGTGCTTAATTTTGAAAACATTTTCTTCAAATCATGATCTTCTTTATAGGACAACTTATTTTCTTTAATATATTGAACCATTACATCCTCATAATCATTGAAAATAGAGAGTACAGAGGACTTCTTTGGCTTAAATTTCTTAAACTCTCCTTCACTTATAAGATAATAGTTCGTATTACTTACATATTCATCAGGCTCTTGTCCTACTTGTATATCAAATTTTCCTTCTCTTATTCTGACGTTATGGTCTTTCAACAAAGAGAGGTCATCAGATTCGTATATAACTTCCATTAATCTAGATATATTATCTTGAGGATTTAAAGTTCTTTTGAAAATTAAATCATTTATACTAACAGAACTGACAACAAATTGATTTACATCTAATAGATACTCTCCCTCTTTAAAAGAAAATGTCCCTCGTTCCATATCAAAGTTTACATTACGTACGTCTATAACTTGCTTATTCTGCGTTACTACTCTAGCAGAGCTAAACCAATTGTCGAATAAAAACTTATCACCCTCTATCTTAGTTGCAGACTTAAATGTTCTGCCCGAATAATTACCTCCATCAAAATTGACCAATGACCCATCGATAGCTTGATTAGAATTCAAGCTAGACATAAACGTAACATCTTCAGATTGACAGAATGCTGTTAGGGAATTAATAAGTAAAACGGAGATCAAGAAATATTTCATAACTATACAGTTGTTTTGTTTACCAATATAATGCGCTAGCAACGGAATTCAATAGGGATTCGAAATCTTAACAAGATATTATGACTCTTTTGAAATCAAAAAAGGCCCTGCTTAATAGCAAGGCCTTTTTAAAACTGTTTAGATAAAAAATTATCTATTCTTCTTCGTTAGAAGCTTTTTCTTCCGTTGCAGCAGGTGCTACAGCTTCAGCTTTTTTACTTCCACGACGAGTATTCTTCTTTTTTACTGGTTTACCTGGGCTGTAAATCTCGTTGTAATCAACAAGTTCAATCATTGCCATATCAGCGTTATCCCCGAGACGGTTACCCATCTTGATAATACGAGTATAACCTCCTGGACGATCACCAATCTTTGCCGCTACGTCTCTGAATAATTCAGTTACTGCATCTTTCTGGCGAAGCTTTGCAAAAACGATACGACGATTATGAGTAGTATCTTCTTTTGACTTTGTGATCATTGGCTCAACAAACTGCTTTAAAGCTTTTGCCTTTGCCACTGTCGTGTTAATTCTTTTATGTTCAATTAAAGAGCAAGCCATGTTTGCAAGCATAGACTTTCTATGTGCAGTCTTTCTCCCTAAGTGATTAAATTTCTTTCCGTGTCTCATTGTAATATGTATTTTCCCGCTTTCGCGAAAGCGCTAATGCATTTCTGCTATAGCTAACTAGTCTTTATCTAATTTATACTTAGCTAGATCCATTCCAAAACTAAGGCCCTTTACATTTACAAGCTCTTCAAGCTCAGTAAGTGACTTTTTACCAAAGTTTCTAAATTTCATCAAGTCATTTTTGTTATAAGAAACAAGATCTCCTAATGTTTCTACTTCTGCAGCTTTTAAACAATTAAGCGCACGAACGGAAAGATCCATATCGATAAGCTTAGTTTTAAGCAACTGACGCATGTGTAGAGATTCTTCATCATAAGTTTCAGTCTGAGCTATCTCATCTGCCTCTAAAGTGATACGCTCATCTGAGAATAACATAAAGTGGTGAATAAGTGTCTTAGCAGCTTCAGTAAGAGCTTCTTTAGGATGAATAGATCCATCAGTGATGATTTCAAAAACTAATTTTTCATAATCAGTTTTCTGCTCAACACGATAGTTCTCTATACTATATTTTACATTACGGATAGGAGTATAAATAGAGTCTGTAAAGATAGTTCCAAGAGGTGCATTAGACTTCTTGTTCTCTTCAGCAGGTACATATCCACGTCCCTTTTCGATAGTAATTTCCATATTAAGATTTACTTTCTTGTCCATGTTTGCTATCACCATATCAGGATTAAGCACTTGGAAACCAGAAATAAATTTTTGGAAATCACCAGCTGTTAATTGATCTACACCAGATAATGAAATTGTTACAGTTTCGTTATCTATCTCTTCTATTTGTCTTTTAAAACGTACTTGCTTAAGATTAAGGATGATTTCTGTAACATCCTCAACTACTCCAGCCAATGTAGAAAACTCGTGATCTACACCTTCTATACGTACAGATGTAATTGCAAAACCTTCTAATGAAGATAACAATACACGACGTAAAGCGTTTCCTACGGTTAAACCGTAACCTGGTTCTAAAGGTCTAAACTCAAATTTACCTTCAAAATCAGTAGAGTCAATCATAATGACTTTATCGGGCTTCTGGAAATTTAATATTGCCATATCGGTTTTCTAGCTTTAGTGGTTATTACTTAGAGTACAGCTCGACGATGAACTGGGTATTGATGTTTTCAGGAATCTGAAGACGTTGTGGTATTGCCACAAAAGTACCTTCCTTCTTATCGTTGTTCCAAGAAATCCACTCATAGACGTTACTTGAATTTTGAAGAGAGTTAGAGATTACTTCTAAAGATTTAGACTTCTCACGTACCGCAACAACATCACCAGGCTTAACCTGAAATGAAGGAATGTTTACGATGCTTCCGTTTACAGTAATGTGACGGTGCCCTACTAATTGACGTGCACCACTTCTAGAAGGAGACATTCCCATTCTGTGTACAACATTATCAAGACGACACTCACAAAGTTGAAGTAAAACTTCACCTGTAATTCCTGGAGCACGATTTGCTCTGTCGTACATGTTTCTAAACTGACGCTCAAGGATACCGTAAGTATACTTTGCCTTTTGCTTTTCAGCTAATTGTACAGCGTATTCAGATTTCTTTCCTCTACGTCTGTTGTTTCCGTGTTGCCCTGGAGGGTAATTTCTTTTTTCAAAAGATTTGTCTTCTCCGAAGATTGCTTCGCCAAATTTACGAGCGATCTTTGTTTTGGGACCAGTATATCTTGCCATTTTAAATGTATTTGTTGAGGGTGATTAGAAATTAAGGTCAATCCTTTGCTAATCGTTCTCCCTAGAGATATTAATTATAATTTATTATTAAACGCGACGTCTCTTAGGAGGACGACAACCGTTGTGCGGCATTGGAGTGATATCAATAATCTCAGTCACTTCAATTCCACTGTTGTGTACAGCACGTATAGCAGACTCACGTCCGTTACCTGGGCCTTTAACATACACTTTTACTTTACGAAGGCCAGCCTCGTGAGCAACCTTAGAACAATCTTCTGCAGCAGTTTGAGCAGCATACGGAGTATTCTTTTTAGAACCTCTGAAACCCATTTTACCGGCAGATGACCAAGAGATAACATCTCCTTTCTTGTTTGTTAACGAAACTATGATGTTATTAAAAGAAGCAGTAATATGAGCTTCCCCAACTGATTCTATAACAACCTTACGTTTTTTTGCAGTTTGCTTTGCCATTATGCCTTATTATTTAGTTGCTTTCTTCTTGTTTGCAACTGTTTTACGCTTTCCTTTTCTAGTACGAGAATTGTTCTTTGTACGTTGTCCCCTTAAAGGAAGACCCACACGATGACGAATACCACGGTAACAACCGATGTCCATCAAACGTTTAATGTTCAAAGAAACTTCTGAACGAAGTTCTCCTTCTATTGTAAATGTACCAACAGCATCACGTATGCGACCTATTTCGTCGTCATCCCAATCAGATACTTTTTTATCTTCTGATACATTAGCAGCTGCAAGAATTTCTTCTGCTCTGCTCTTTCCGATTCCAAAGATGTACGTTAATGCAATTACACCTCTCTTTTGTTTTGGGATATCTATCCCTGCAATTCTAGCCATAACTATTAACCTTGTCTTTGTTTAAACCTAGGATTCTTTTTGTTGATTACGTATAATCTTCCTTTGCGACGAACGATCTTGCAATCGGCGCTTCTTTTTTTAATGGATGCTCTTACTTTCATATCCAGCTTTTTTCCGCTTAATAGCGGTAAGTTATACGAGCCTTTGATAAATCGTAAGGACTCATTTCTAATTTTACTTTATCTCCAGGTAATAATTTTATATAGTGCATACGCATCTTACCTGAGATATGCGCTGTCACAACGTGACCGTTTTCTAACTCTACTCTAAACATTGCGTTAGACAATGCTTCGATTATAGATCCATCTTGTTCTATTGCTGCTTGCTTTGCCATTATGCTACTGCTTTTCTGTTTTTACCTGATTTCATAAGACCATCGTAGTGCTTATTCAAAAGATAAGAATTTACTTGTTGCATAGTATCTATAGCCACACCAACCATAATTAATAGTGATGTACCTCCATAAAACAATGCCCAACCTTGTTGCATACCTAAAACATTAACTGCTACTGCAGGAAATATAGCGATTAGAGCAAGAAACACAGAACCCGGAAGGGTAATCTGAGACATTATTCTATCTAAATATTCAGCAGTTTCAGACCCTGGACGTATACCAGCAATAAAGCCACCACTACGTTTTAAATCATCTGCCATTTTATTAGTAGGTACTGTGATTGCTGTATAGAAATATGTAAATACAATAATCAATAGTGCAAACACAAGGTTATACCAAAATCCAAAAATGTTATTTCCGAAGTTGGTTTGTAACCAAGTTCCAGCAGTTGTATCTGCCAAGAAACTTGCTCCACCTATCAACCCAGGTACAAACATTATTGCTTGTGCAAAGATAATAGGCATTACCCCAGAAGCATTAAGTTTTAGTGGTAAAAATTGTCTACTACCAAAAACATTTTTTTCGTAGGCTCCAGTCGCTGTTCTTCGTGCATATGAAACCGGCACTTGACGTACTGCCATTACAAGTAAAATACACAATAGGATAATAACAAACCAAATCACTAACTCTATGAGTATCATGATCAAACCACCGTTAGACTCAGTAACACGAGCTACCCATTCTTGTACAAATGATATAGGCATCGTTGCAATAATACCCACCATAATTAAGAGTGAAATACCATTACCAATACCTTTATCTGTGATTTTTTCACCTAACCACATAGCAAAAACACAACCTGTAACTAAAATAAATACAGATGATATATAGAATGTAGGTGTTAAACCCATTACAAAAGCGCTAGAAGGAACTCCTAATGCTGGTAACGCAGCAAGATATCCTGGCGCCTGTAATAAACATATTGCAATAGTTAACCATCTAGTTATTTGGTTAATTTTGCGACGTCCACTTTCACCTTCCTTTTGTAGCTTCTGCAGATAAGGTATTGCTATACCCATTAGCTGCACCACAATAGAAGCAGATATATATGGCATAATCCCCAACGCAAAAACAGATGCATTAGAAAATGCACCACCTGTAAATGCTGCTAGAAGACCTAACAAACCTTGATCAGTACTATCCTGCAAGCCCCCTAATTGAGAAGCATCTATACCAGGTAGTACTACTTGAGCACCAAAACGATATACGAGGAGAAGTGTGAGCGTAAGGAGTATTCTATTCCTTAGCTCATCAATCTTCCAGATATTCTTTATTGTATCTATAAATTTCATCCTCTTTTATCGATTATAACGTTACAGCTTCACCGCCAGCAGCTTCAACAGCAGCCTTTGCAGTTGCAGTAAATTTATGTGCAGATACTTTAATTTTAGCCTTAAGCTCTCCTCTACCTAATATTTTCACTAGATCGTTTTTACCAACTAATCCAGCTTCCATAAGAGATTCTATAGATACTTCTTCCGTCAGGCGTCCAGCATCAACATACTCTTGTAGCGTATCAAGGTTTACACCCGCATACTCTTTTCTGTTGATATTTGTAAATCCAAATTTAGGAACACGACGTTGAAGTGGCATTTGCCCTCCTTCAAAACCAATTTTCTTACTGTATCCTGAACGAGACTTCTGTCCTTTGTGTCCACGACCAGCCGTACCACCTTGACCAGTTGCCTGACCACGACCTTTACGGCTATCGTTTTTCTTAACAGCTCCTTTTGCAGGCCTTAAGTTATTTAACTCCATCTGTTATTTATATTAAGCTTCCTCTACAGAAACTAAGTGACTAACTTTACTTACCATACCAAGGATGTTAGGTGTATTATCATGCACCTTTACCTGGCCTATTTTTCTCAATCCAAGAGATTCTAAGATTCTCTTTTGGTTTTGAGTGCGGTTTATTGCACTCTTAACCTTTGTTACTTTGATTTTTGCCATTGTCCTTGATTTATCCTTTAAACACTTTATCTAGTGTGATGCCACGTTGCTTTGCAACAGTCTCAGCACTTCTTAACTTAAGTAAAGCATCAAAAGTTGCCTTTACTACGTTATGTGGGTTTGAAGATCCTTGATTCTTTGATAATACATCATGTATACCAACTGATTCAAGTACTGCACGTATTGCACCACCCGCGATAACTCCAGTACCCGCTGCTGCAGGTAATAAAAGTACACGAGCTCCTCCAAATTTACCTTTCTGTTCGTGAGGTATAGTTGCTTTATTTAATGGAATACGAACTAAGTTTTTCTTAGCATCTTCCATAGCCTTTGCAATTGCAGAAGCTACTTCTTTAGACTTTCCTAAACCGTGACCTACTACTCCATTCTCATCACCTACTACAACAATAGCAGAAAATCCAAAAGCTCTACCTCCTTTAGTTACCTTAGTAACACGCTGTACACCAACTAAACGATCTTTAAGATCTAACCCAGATGGTTTTACTAACTCTACGTTTTTATAATCTTGATACATACTTCTTAGAATTTAAGACCGCCTTCTCTTGCGCCCTCTGCTAGTTGTTTAATTCTTCCGTGATATAAGTAACCACCTCTGTCAAATACTACAGCCTCTACTCCAGATTTTGTAGCTTTTTCAGCGATTGCCTTACCTACAAGCTTTGCAGTTTCAGTCTTACTTGATTTTGCAGCTGCGATATCTTTATCACGTGACGATGCTGCCATAATAGTTTTCCCCGTAAGGTCATCTACTAGCTGAGCATAAATCTCTTTATTACTTCTAAATACACAGAGTCTTGGTCTCTCCGCAGATCCAGAAATAGTCTTACGAATTCTAAGATGAATTCTATTTCTTTTTTCACTTTTTGATAATGCCATTTCTCTATGTATTATGCAGATTTACCTGCTTTTCTTCTAATTATCTCTCCTACAAACTTGATACCTTTACCTTTGTAAGGCTCTGGTCTACGGAAACCGCGTATTTTTGCAGCTACCTGCCCTACAAGTTGTTTATCATGTGAAGTTAATTTTATAATAGGATTTTTTCCTTTATCAGAAACTGTTTCCACTTTTACTTCTGGAGCGATATCCAAAACTATATTGTGAGAAAATCCTACTGCAAGATCAAGCTTATTACCTTGGTTACTTGCTCTATAACCTACACCTACAAGTTCTAATTTCTTTTCAAAACCGTTAGATACACCTTCAATCATGTTTGCAATCAAAGACCTGTATAGTCCGTGCTTTGCACGAACATCCTTCTTATCTGAGTCACGCTCAAGAGTAATAGTTCCGTCTTCGATTTTAATATCTATACCAGAGTACTCTTGCGTAAGCTCGCCTAATTTTCCTTTTACCGTTACAACACCGTCTGCTACGTTTACCGTAACACCATCTGGAACTGTAATTGGGCTTCTACCTATTCTTGACATCTTGTTGTCTTTTTATCTGATTAGTAAACGTAACAAAGTACCTCTCCTCCAACATTGTGTTGAGCCGCTTGCTTACCTGTCATAACTCCCTTAGAAGTTGAAACAATAGCAATTCCCAGTCCATTCAATATACGAGGTATCTCTGTTGATGAAGAATATTTACGTAAACCAGGCTTACTTATTCTTTGTATATCCTTAATAACAGCTTCTTTAGTAATGCGATCATACTTCAAGGCAATCTTGATAGTATCCTGCGCCTTACCTTCTTCAAACTTGTAGCTAAGAATGTACCCTTGGTCAAATAAGATTTTAGTCATCGCCTTCTTAAGGTTTGATGCTGGAATCTCGACCACTCTGTGATTTGCTGCCGATGCGTTACGCACACGTGTCAGGAAATCTGCAATAGTATCTGTATTCATTTAATTATAGTTACGGTAGTGGTTTTCTCTAGTCTCGCTTTCGCGAAAGCATAAAAAGAACCTTCTACCAATTTATACTCTTTGTATTACCAGCTCGCTTTCTTAACTCCTGGTATTAATCCTTGGTTTGCCATTTGACGGAACATCACACGTGATAATCCGAACTGACGCATATAACCCTTAGGACGACCTGTAAGTTTGCAACGATTGTGCTGACGTATAGGTGAAGCGTTCTTAGGTAACTTTTGCAATCCTTCGTAATCTCCAGCTTCTTTTAAAGCCTTACGTTTCTCAGCATATTTTGCAACTGTTTTAGCACGCTTTACCTCACGGGCTTTCATTGATTCTTTAGCCATATCTTAATTCTTTTTAAAAGGTAAACCTAGTTCTGCAAGTAATGATTTTGCTTCCTTATCAGTTTGAGCAGAAGTTTGAAAAGTGATGTTCATACCATCTATTTTCTTGATTCTATCAATATTGATTTCAGGAAAGATAATCTGTTCTGTAACTCCCATACTGTAGTTACCACGACCATCAAAACCTGTAGCATTGATTCCGTTAAAGTCACGTACACGTGGTAGTGCAGATGTAACAAGTCTATCTAAAAACTCATACATGCGTTCTCCACGTAAAGTAACTTTGGCACCAATAGGCATTCCTTTACGTAATTTAAATGTCGCAACATCCTTCTTAGACATTGTCGAGATAGCTCTCTGTCCTGTGATAAGCGTAAGCTCCTCAACAGCATTTTCTACAAGCTTCTTATCTGCAACCGCAGCTCCAACACCACGAGATACTACAATCTTATTAAGACGAGGTACCTGCATAATATTTTTGTAACCAAACTCTTCTTGAAGGGCTGGCGTTACGCGGTCTTTAAACTCTTGTTTTAGTCTTGGTACGTATCCCATCACTATAATATTTCGTTGTTAGACTTTGCAAAGCGTACCTTCTTATCTCCTTCCATACGGTAACCTACTCTCGTAGTCTTACCATCCTTATCCATCAAAGATAAGTTAGAAATTTGAAGTGGCGCTTCTTTTTCTTTAATTCCACCTTGAGGATTTGCGGCGCTAGGCTTTTCGTGCTTCTTCACCATGTTAACACCCTCAACGATTGCTTTGTTCTTCTCGATAAATACTTTTACGACTTTACCTTCAGATCCTTTATGATCTCCAGCAATAACCTTAACTGTATCTCCCGTTTTTATTTTAAGCTTTGTCATCTTATTGTCTGTATTAAAGCACCTCTGGTGCTAATGATACAATCTTCATAAACTGTTTGTCACGAAGCTCTCTTGCTACTGGTCCAAATACACGAGTACCGCGCATCTCACCTTGAGCATTTAAAAGAACACAAGCATTATCATCAAAACGGATATATGACCCATCTGGACGACGTACTTCTTTCTTAGTACGTACAACTACTGCTGTAGATACGGCACCTTTTTTAATTTGACCGTTAGGTGTAGCATCTTTTACAGACACTACAATCTTATCTCCTACAGAAGCATATCTTCTTTTAGTACCTCCTAATACACGGATAGTCAAAACTTCTTTTGCCCCAGTATTATCTGCTACTTTTAATCTTGATTCTTGCTGTAACATTACTTCGCTCTTTCAATGATTTCTACTAGTCTCCAAGTCTTTGATTTACTCATAGGACGTGTTTCCATGATCCTAACTGTATCTCCTTCGTTGCAGTCGTTTGTTTCGTCGTGTGCTACATACTTCTTCGTCTTTAAAACGAATTTACCATACATAGGGTGCTTTACTTTTTTCACTTCAGCAACAACGATAGACTTTTGCATCTTGTTACTAGTTACTACACCGACACGCTCTTTTCTTAAATTTCTTTTTTCCATCTTAAGCAGCGTTATTGTTCTCTTTTAGTTAATTCAGTTGCAATTCTAGCGACTGTACGTCTCATAGAACGCAGTTGAATAGGATTGTCAAGTGGAGAGATAGCGTGCGCCATCTTAAGATCCATGTAAGATCTTTTTGCTTTTCCAAGCTCTTCTTGCAATTCTGCTACAGATAATCCTTTTACCTCTGATTGTTTCATAGTACTATAATTTATTCAGCTGAAAAATCTCTAGCTACGACATACTTAGTTCTTACTGGAAGTTTTTGAGCCGCAAGACGTAACGCCTCTTTTGCTACTGGTTCTGGAACCCCTCCTAATTCGAACATAATGCGTCCTGGTTTTACAACTGCTGCCCAATATTCTACAGCACCTTTACCTTTACCCATACGTACCTCTAAAGGCTTCTTAGTAATAGGCTTATCTGGGAAGATCTTAATCCAAAGAGTTCCCTCTCTTTTCATGTAACGTGTTGCTGCTATACGAGCTGCTTCTATTTGTCTCGCAGTTACAAAAGATGAATCGAGTGATTTTATACCGAACTGACCATTAGAAAGCAAATGCCCTCTATTAGCTAGTCCTTTCATACGACCCTTCTGCTGCTTGCGGAATTTTGTTTTTCTAGGCTGTAACATTTTTTACTGTCTTTTTAAAAATTACTTTCTACGACGTGGTCCACGGTTGTCCTTACGACCTCCACCACCTTTTCCAGACTTGCTATTTTGCAGTCCTACTAAAGGAGAAAGCTCTCTCTTGCCATATACTTCACCTTTCATGATCCATACTTTGATACCCAATCTACCATAAGTAGTGTGAGCTTCAACCAAAGCATAATCTATGTCGGCTCTAAAAGTAGATAAAGGAATACGCCCATCTTTATAAGACTCTGAACGCGCCATTTCGGCACCATTCAAACGTCCAGAAATCTGGATCTTAATACCCTCAGCATTCATACGCATCGCTGCTGCGATAGCCATCTTAATTGCACGACGGAAAGAAATTCTTCCTTCAATCTGACGAGCAACACTTTGACCTACCAGAAATGCATCAAGCTCTGGACGTTTAATCTCGTGGATATTAATTTGTACTTCTTTACCTGTGAGTTTCTTAAGCTCTTCTTTTAACTTGTCTACTTCCTGACCACCTTTCCCGATAATAATACCAGGTCTTGCAGTAGTAATAGTAACGGTTACAAGTTTAAGCGTACGCTCAATTATAACTCTAGACACACTAGCTTTGCTTAAACGAGCGTGAATATAACGTCTAATCTTATCGTCTTCGGCAAGTTTATCACCGTAGTCATTACCTCCGTACCAGTTAGATTCCCATCCTCTGATTATTCCAAGGCGATTTCCGATTGGATTTGTCTTCTGTCCCATCTAATTAATTGCTTTGTGTGTTATCTTTTGCTCCAAGAATCACTGTTACGTGATTAGAACGTTTTCTAATTCTGTGCGCGCGACCTTGTGGTGCTGGACGTAGTCTTTTCAACATTGTTCCAGAATCAACTTTGATCTCTTTAATAAAAAGATTAGCATCTTCGATACTAGCATCTTCATTCTTAGCTTCCCAGTTTGCAACTGCAGAAAGAACAAGTTTCTCAACTTTACGTGATGCTTCTTTATTACTAAATTTCAACAACTGAAGTGCTCTCTCCACCTGCGTACCTCGTACCATATCTGCTACAAGACGCATTTTACGTGGAGAGGTAGGGCAGTTATTCAATTTCGCGAAAGCGATAGACTTATTAGCCTCTTTGCGACGATTAGCCGCTTCTTTTTTACGAACTCCCATCTCCTGTTATCTTTTACCTTTATTTTTCTTATCAGCTCCGTGCCCTCTGTAAGAGCGCGTAGGTGAAAATTCTCCTAGCTTATGCCCTACCATGTTCTCAGTAACATATACCGGTACGAACTGGCGACCATTATGTACTGCAATAGTTTGCCCCACAAAATCCGGAGTAATCATAGAAGCTCTAGACCAAGTCTTAATGACAGTCTTTTTATCGCCTTCTACGTTTGCAGCAACTTTCTTTTCTAACTTATAGTGAACGTAAGGTCCTTTTTTTAATGAACGTGCCATATCTTATTATTTCTTTCTACGTTCTACAATATACTTATTACTCGACTTCGTCTTAGAACGCGTTCTGTAACCCTTAGCAGGTACACCATTACGGTTTCTAGGATGACCTCCAGAAGATTTACCTTCTCCACCTCCCATTGGGTGATCGACAGGGTTCATAACTACTGGACGTACACGTGGACGACGACCCAACCAACGACTTCTACCAGCTTTACCAGATACAAGTAACTGGTGATCACTATTAGATACAGCACCTATTGTTGCCATACACGTTGATAAGATTAATCTTGTCTCTCCAGAAGGAAGTTTTACCGTAGCAAACTTACCATCACGAGCCATTAACTGAGCAAATGAACCAGCCGAACGCGCCATAACAGCACCTTGACCTGGTCGCAACTCAATACAAGATATTATAGTTCCCAAAGGAATCGCCGAAAGCGGCATAGCATTACCGATCTCAGGAGCTACACTTGCACCAGAAACTAAGTTCTGACCAACCTGTAAACCATTCTGAGCGATAATGTAACGCTTCTCACCATCTTGATAATCAAGAAGAGCGATAAACGCCGTTCTGTTTGGATCATACTGGATTGACGCAACAGTTGCAGGAACTCCTTCTTTGTTACGTTTAAAATCGATAATACGGTAACGTTTTTTATGACCTCCACCTACTTGGCGTATGGTCATCTTACCCGTATTATTTCTACCTCCTGAGCGTTTTTTCGGAGCCAATAGGCTTTTTTCCGGCTTATCAGTTGTAATCTGGTCGAAACCATTTACAACTCTAAATCGCTGCCCTGGAGTGATAGGTTTTAATTTTCTTACTGACATTTTGTTGTCTTAAATGTTGTTATAAAAATCTATTGTATCACCTTCCGCCAGCTGTACAATTGCTTTTTTAATAGCATTTGTTTTACCAGTAAGAACACCAGACTTCGTATGACGAGACTTGCGATCCGGGCGGACATTCATTGTGCGAACTTTTTCAACTGAAACACCATAAGCAGCTTCTACCGCTTTCTTAATTTCAACCTTATTTGTTCTCATACTCACTTCAAAAGTAAAACGATTCATTTCCTCGCTATCTTTTGTTGCTTTTTCTGTAATAACAGGCTTTATTAAAATACTCATCGTGTCTTATTTTGCTAAATTTGCTTCAACACCTTCTAAAGACCCTTCTAAGAACACAACGTTGTTTGCATTCATTATTCCGTAAGTGCTTAATTCTGAGCTTTTTACGACTTTAGCGGTCTTTAAATTGCGCGACGACAAATATACGTTATTATTTGACTCTCCCAACACTATAAGTGACTTTTTATTCTCTAACCCTAAGGCTTTCAAAACATTCACAAAATCTTTCGTTTTTGGAGCGTCTAGATTAAAATCTTCTATTACAGTGATTGCGTTATCGTTAGCCTTAATTGTAAGTGCCGAACGACGTGCAAGTCTCTTCAATCCTTTGTTTAATTTGAAAGAGTAATTTCTAGGTCTTGGTCCGAACATACGTCCTCCTCCTCTAAAAACACCAGACTTGATACTACCCGCACGGGCTGTACCAGTTCCTTTTTGCTTCTTGATCTTACGAGTAGAACCCGCAATCTCTGCTCTTTCTTTAGACTTGTGCGTTCCTTGACGTTGGTTTGCAAGAAATTGCTTAACATCTAAATACACAGCATGCTTGTTTGGCTCAATCCCAAAAACAGCATCAGAAAGGTCTGCCTTTCTCCCTGTTTCTTTTCCTTTGATATCTACAACTGCTATCTTCATTACTTCTGAATGATTACATAAGCATTTTTGTGACCAGGAACACATCCTTTCACTACAAGTAGGTTCTTTTCAGCAACTACTTTCAATACTTTAAGATTTTGAACTTTGATTTTGTCACCACCCATACGACCTGCCATACGCATTCCTTTGAATACACGTGCAGGGTAAGATGCTGCCCCAATTGAACCTGGCGCTCTAAGACGGTTATGTTGACCGTGAGTAGCTTGTCCAACACCACGGAAACCGTGACGCTTTACAACCCCTTGAAAACCTTTACCTTTTGAAGTTCCCGATACATCGACAAATTCTCCTTCAGCAAAATGATCTACAGTGATTGCATCTCCTAATTTAAACTCTCCTTCAAATCCTTGGAACTCGACAACTTTACGCTTAGCAACAGTTCCTGCTTTTTTGGCGTGGCCAGCAGCAGCTTTGTTTGCCTTCTTAGCGTCATCGAAACCAAGTTGAAGGGCTTCATACCCGTCAGCTTCTGTGGTTCTGACTTGGGTGATAACGCAGGGACCTGCTTCGATAACGGTACATGGAATGTTTTTTCCATTCTCGTCAAAGATGCTAGTCATACCTACTTTCTTTCCGATTAACCCAGACATAATTATAAATATTTGTTATTAAAAAAATCTATTCTAAAAAAAACAAGGCCGAACACGTTCGACCTTGAATGTGTGTTTCCGTTTTTCCCTCGCACGCAGCTCAGGACAAATTAGTGCGGTAATTAATACGCTTTCGCGAAAGCGTAAATACCTATCACACCTTAATCTCTACCTCTACTCCAGATGGTAACTCTAATTTCATCAAAGCATCAATAGTCTTTGAAGAAGAAGAATAGATATCTAGTAAACGCTTGTAAGAGCTAAGCTCAAACTGCTCACGAGATTTCTTGTTTACGTGTGGAGAACGTAATACAGTAAAAATTTTCTTATGTGTTGGAAGAGGAATAGGTCCTGTTACTACAGCTCCTGTTGTCTTCACAGTCTTAACAATCTTCTCAGCACTTTTATCTACTAAGTTGTGATCGTAAGATTTTAGTTTAATTCTAATTTTTTGACTCATTTCCTTAGTAATTAATCGTTTGTACCTTTAGATGCTGCAATAACTTCTGCTGCAATGTTTGCAGGAGTTTCCTCGTAGTGAGAAAATTCCATAGTAGAAGTTGCTCGTCCAGATGATAGTGTACGTAACGTAGTTACATAACCAAACATCTCAGAAAGTGGCACTGTTGCCTTGATAGTCTTTGCACCAGCACGGTCACCCATACTTGTCATTTGACCACGACGACGGTTCAAATCCCCTACAATATCACCCATGTTCTCTTCTGGCGTAATTACCTCAAGTTTCATGATAGGCTCCATTATAACTGCTTTAGCAGCTTTTGCAGAGTTTTTAAATCCAAGTTTAGCAGCAAGTTCAAAAGAAAGTTGATCAGAATCCACATCGTGGTAAGATCCATCTCTCAATGTTACTTTGATTGCATCAACTTCATAACCAGCAAGAGGTCCGTTTACCATTGCCATTTTAAATCCTTTCTCAATAGATGGGATAAATTCCTTAGGAACGTTACCACCCTTAATTACTGATTCAAATTGTAATCCTACAACACCTTCGTCTGCAGGCTCAATTGTAAATACGATGTCAGCAAATTTACCACGTCCACCAGATTGCTTTTTGTAAGTTTCTCTGTGTTCTGCAGCTCTTGTAATTGCCTCCTTATACTCAACTTGTGGTTGACCTTGGTTAACCTCTACTTTAAATTCTCTTCTTAAACGGTCTACAATTACATCTAAGTGAAGCTCACCCATTCCTGATATAATAGTTTGACCTGAAGCCTCGTCTGAACGCACTGTAAACGTAGGATCTTCTTCAGCAAGTTTTGCTAAGCCCATTCCTAACTTATCTACATCTGCCTTAGTCTTAGGCTCAACCGCTATACCGATTACCGGATCTGGGAAGTCCATAGATTCTAAAACAATAGGGTGCTTCTCATCAGAAAGTGTATCTCCAGTCTTAATAGACTTAAAACCTACAGCTGCTCCAATATCTCCAGCTTCTATATAATCAATTGCATTTTGCTTGTTAGCGTGCATTTGATAGATACGTGAGATACGCTCTTTTTTACCAGAACGATTGTTTAATACATAAGATCCAGCATCTAAACGACCTGAGTACGCTCTAAAAAATGCAAGACGCCCTACAAAAGGATCTGTTGCAATTTTAAATGCAAGTGCAGCAAAAGGCTCCTTTACATCTGGCTTACGTAATTCTTCTTTTTCTGTATCTGGGTTTACACCTACGATACCTTCCTTATCCATAGGAGAAGGCAAGTAACGACAAACCGCATCAAGAAGGAATTGAACTCCTTTATTCTTAAATGCAGATCCACAGATCATAGGAATGATAGACATATCCATTACAGCAGCACGAAGCGCAGCGTGCACTTCATCTTCTGTAATTGAATCCTCATCTTCCATATATTTTTCTAGCAAGTTTTCATCATACGCAGCAACTTCTTCAATAAGTTTACCACGAAGCATTCTTGCTTCTTCTTTTAAATTTTCTGGAATATCAACAACATCAAAAGTTGCTCCCATTCCTTCTTCATGCCATACAATAGCACGGTTCTTAACAAGATCGACAATTCCTTTAAAATCTTCTTCGTCACCTATGTTAAGAACGATAGGCACAGCATTTGAACCTAACATTTCCTTAACCTGAGTACAAACCTCTAAGAAGTTTGAACCTTGACGGTCCATTTTATTTACAAAACCAATACGTGGCACTTTGTAATTATCTGCAAGTCTCCAGTTAGTTTCTGATTGTGGCTCAACACCATCAACAGCACTAAACAAGAATACTAAACCATCAAGTACACGTAAAGAACGATTCACCTCTACAGTAAAATCAACGTGACCAGGAGTATCAATAATATTAAAGTGGTAATCCTTAGTATCAGGAAGCGTTTGCGCGTTCTCCATTGGAAACTTCCAAGTACAAGTAGTAGCTGCAGAGGTAATTGTAATACCACGCTCCTGCTCTTGCTCCATCCAGTCCATTGTTGCAGCACCATCATGCACTTCACCAATCTTGTGACTTACACCTGTATAATAAAGGATACGCTCTGTAGTCGTAGTTTTTCCAGCATCAATGTGAGCTGCAATACCTATATTTCTAGTAAATTTTAAGTCTCTAGCCATTTCTTAGAATCTAAAGTGTGAGAATGCTTTGTTTGCTTCTGCCATCTTGTGTGTATCAACACGCTTCTTTACAGCAGCACCTTCCTCCTTTGCAGCAGCAAGAATTTCTGCCGCAAGTTTTGCAGCCATTGATTTCTCATTTCTCTTACGAGAAAAACTAATTAACCACTTCATAGCCGTAGAGATCTTACGATCTGGGCGGATTTGGTTTGGGATCTGATATGTTGCCCCTCCTACACGACGACTACGTACTTCTACGTGTGGCATCACATTAGACAAAGCATCTTTCCACAATTCAAGAGCAGTTTTCTCTTCATTTGTGTTTTTTTCTTCTACGATATCAATTGCATCATAAAAAACTTTGAATGCAGTAGACTTCTTACCGCTCCACATCATCATGTTAACGAAACGAGTCACTAACTGATCGTTAAATTTCGGATCTGGAAGAATTGGTCTCTTCTTGGCCTGTTTTTTTCTCATTACTTCTTCTTAAAGTGTTGTTGATTTACTTCTTAGGGCGTTTTGCACCGTACTTAGATCTCGATTGCGTTCTTCCTGCAACACCAGCGGTATCTAAGGCTCCACGAACAATGTGATATCTAACTCCTGGCAAATCTTT
>TARA_R110002012_G_scaffold51138_1_pt1 | contig 114352 bp, 92 predicted proteins | sample TARA_R110002012 | Tara Oceans TARA_R110002012 (sample SAMEA4396515) | marine metagenome | biome: Westerlies Biome; feature: [DCM] deep chlorophyll maximum layer (ENVO:01000326); material: water (ENVO:00002006), including particulate matter (ENVO:01000060) such as... | depth 40 m
ACTTTTGTTTAACACAGAAGTTGCGTTTATTACATGAATCTAGCTTTTTTAAAAGCACCCTTTTAAACTATTATTATTTTATCATTTATTAAGTTGTTGATTTGTAGGCTTCCCTAAAAATAGGACAGTTAATAATTCGAATTTACTAACTTTAAATTCAAACTGTCACAATGAGAAACAGCAAATTTAGCGAGAGTCAAATTATTAAGGCCCTCAAGGAAAATCAACAAGGTAGATCCGTAGGCGATATATCAAGAGAATTAGGTATCGACAATAGTACGTTTTATTACTGGCGTAAGAAATACGGTGGTATGGAACAACACGAGCTTAAACGTCTCAAAGAGCTTGAAGCAGAGAATAACAAGCTCAAGCAAATGTATGCGGATGTTAGTTTAGACAATAAAATGCTAAAAGATATATTGTCAAAAAAGTTCTAAAGCCTTCCGACAAGCGAGTTCGTGTCAAATATCTTGTTAAAGAATTTACCGTGCCTATTTTACGTGCCTGTAAGGTTGTAGGTTTAAGTAGGTCAATGTGGTACTATCAGAGCAAGAAAGATGATATTGAAGTGATTGAGAAACTCACAGAACTTGCGGAATCGTATCCCACTAGAGGTTTTGATGAGTATTACCACAAAATCCGTCGTGAAGGCTTAAAATGGAACAGAAAACGAGTGCTACGCGTATATCGTGAGATGAAGCTTAGTTTAAGACGTAAGCACAAAAAGCGTTTGGTTAAACGTGTAAAACAACCTTTAGAAACACCTAAAGAACTCAATGTTTGTTGGAGTATGGATTTTATGAGTGACGCCCTTACCGATGGCAGAAAGCTTAGAGTATTTAATATTATAGACGACTGTAATCGCGAAGCACTAGCTATTGAAGCAGGACTATCATATCCAGCAAGAGCTGTTGTGGAGACACTAGAGCGTTTAAAAGAGGAAGTTGGAACACCTAAGTTTGTGAGGTGTGATAATGGACCAGAATTTATATCAAAAACCTTTATGAATTGGTGTAAAAAGAACTTTATAGAAAAAAAAGTATACTCAACCTGGAAAACCAATGCAAAACGGATACATAGAACGTTTTAACCGTTTCTTTAGAGAAGATATACTAGATGCCTATTACTTCAATGACATACATCAGTTGCAAAAGATAAGCGATAACTGGTCAGAAGACTATAATTTTAACCATCCGCATAAATCACTAGGAAACAAATCTCCTAAAGAATATATGCCCAGATTTGATGAAGAATTTAAATTCTTCATCAAATCTGACCTAAATAATAATTATTTATCGAAATTTAAGGTGTCCTAAAAAGGGGAAGCCTACAGATTTTTAGGCTCTAACTCCAGTTTTGGTATTTTAATATCGTATATACCACAAAGTAACTATAATTTTACTTAAATTTATTATTAAGTAAGCTTCTGAAAAGATTACATATTTTAAGGATATTCATTTAGTATGCCAAATTATATACCCAACTACAGTTTTGTAAATAGATTTTTTTTCTCTTTTAAGTTTACAGCTCTTGCTACCATAATAGCATCGTTTATAAACATCTACTTTTGGCTATCTGGTAATATTAATAACATATTTACTGGCTACACAATTAACCCAGATGCAACCATGAAAATAATAACTAGTATTAGTTTTATTTTACTAGCATCTATTTATTTTACAAACAACAAGACTTTAATTAAAAGCCTAATTGCTTTTGGCCTGATTATTCAGTGCATACAATTTTTACTCACTTTTTTTAATATTTACACATCAGATTATTGGGCTTTGAGCTCACCAATAACTTTGGTACTCTTCTGTCTTGCTTTTATGTCTTTTTACTTTATAAAAGTTAAAATAAACAAGACCTCTTTTTTAATAGTCAATGGATTTTTATATGTTCTATCTAATTTTGCCGTTTTTCTATATTTATTAAATGTAGATAGAGTAAATGCCATTATAGGTTTTGAAACCTTAAGTTGGAATACATCTATTTTGTTTTTCATGAATTCTATTTCGCTATTTGAATTAAAACTTGTAAAAAGAATAGACACGTTAAAATTCAGGAATATAGGTATAAATGAATCTCATCCTTATAAATACTACCCGTTCTTCTTTCTAATGCCCATATTATTTATAACTGGCATATCTGTATTGTACCAAATTAATCTGTTAACCGTTATTGAAAGTGCATTCATTATTATTCTATTTCTAAACACATCTTCATTTATAAACATGTTTTTGTATTCTTATAATTTTATAAAATACTACATAGAAATAAATGAAAAATCAAATCAGTTACAAATAAAAAATCATGAGCTTTCTATATTAAATGAAAAGTTAACGTCTTTAAATAAAACTATAAGCAAGAAAAAAGCTTATTTAGAAGATTTTGCCACAATAACATCTCATAGCTTAAGAGAACCTATAGTTGCATTAGGCGAATTAAAAAAAGTAACAGATTGCATCCCGTTAAAGGAAGAGTTCCCTAAAGAAGAGCTGAATAACATGTATATGGCTTCAATTCAAAGGTTAAATCAAGGTATAAATTCGCTAATTAATTATCATAAATTTATTAAAACCGAAGACCTAATTCACAAAGCAGAAACAACAGTATCAAAAAGTATCAAAGACACTTACAAAAGTTTAGAAAACTTAAAACCAGACGACACCACTTTAAATATTGACATAACATCTGACCAACTATTTCCTAAAATTTATATTAATAATATTTTTGAAAACTTATTTACCAATTCATTTAAATTTAAAAATAAAACTGAGGCGCTTAACATTCAAATAACTTGTTACAAAACAAAAAATGCGTACAATATTTTTTACAAAGACAACGGAATTGGTATTAACTTAAAAGAACACAAGAACGATGTTTTTAAAAAAGGAAAAAGATTTCATTATCAAAGTAACTCTTCCAATGGTTATGGTTTGTTTTTTGTTAAATTGTATGTTAATAAGCTAAACGGTAAAATTGCTGTTTTTAGTGAGGTTGACAAAGGAACTGCATTTAGAATAATAATTAAAAAATAGATGAATAAGATAGCTGTTATTGACGACAATATGATTTTCAGAAAAGTCACTAAAATGCACATAAAAAAAACAGGCTTTTTAGAAGAGAACATTTTAGTGTTTAAAAACGGAAAAGAAATCTACGATTTTATTAAAAATAATATTAAAAATATTGATTTTTTACCAAAAACACTTTTTCTAGATTTAAACATGCCTATCATGGATGGATGGGATTTCCTGAAACGTTTACAAGAAATTAAGCTGGAATGCGCCTACAATCCAAATATTTATGTTATAACATCTTCTGTTGATGATAAAGACTATAAAGAAGCTATGGAGAAATTCCATGTAAAAGGGTATTTAGTTAAACCCATAAACACTGATGTTTTAAGTAAAATAATCCAACTTTAAGCAAATTATTCTGAAGTCAAAACAGTACGATGCCACGTTTTAAAATAATCAAAAGCTAACAAAAGCCTACTACCATACCACGAAAACATTTCGCCATCCACTAAAAGTATTTTGGCGTTTGGAAATTGTGGTTGAAGATTCTTTTTGTGAGCATCTTTAAAAGGAAATGGTTCGCTGGACAAAAACACAAATTCAACTTCTGGATATATTGTATCTATTAAAATTTCAGGGTAGCGCGACTCCTTTTCAAAAGCATTTTTGAAATTATTCAGTGAAAGCATATACTGCACAAACGTATCATTTGCCGCCACCATCCAAGGATCTTTCCATATAAAATAAGCCACTTCCCTATTAGGTTGTGTTTTTATGAACGCTTCAAAATCCGTTTTAGCATTTGTTATTTTTGAAATAAGCACCTTAGCTTCTTTTGAACAATTAAAAACTGCTCCATACATGGTAATTAATTCTAAACAATCTTCAACGGAATTTATATCACTTATATGAACCGTTGCTATTGCTTCTAATTCCGAAATCATTTCCTGTGTGTTTTCTTCTTTATTACACAGAATTATATCCGGATTTAAATTGCGAATTTTATCATAATGCACCTGTTTTGTACCACCAACAACTACAACATTTGTCATAATATAATTTGGATGTACACAAAATTTGGTGACACCAACCAGTGATGACTCCAAACCTAAATCGCAAATTAATTCGGTAATACTAGGAACGAGGCACACAATACGTTTTGGCGTATTTGGAATAACAAGATGTCTTTGAAGCTGATCCTTAATCTGCATACTTTAAAATGCTTGCCATTTCCAATTGCATCTCTTGGGCTTTTTGAGCAGCTGCTTCTGCAAAATCCGATTTATCAGAGGCATAAATAATACCACGAGACGAATTAATTAATAAGCCCACATTTTCAGCCAATCCGTATTTACAAACATCTTGAAGATTGCCACCTTGCGCTCCAACACCAGGAACGAGCAAAAAACTGTTTGGTATAATTTTTCTGATTTCTGAAAAATATTCTGCTTTAGTCGCACCAACAACATACATCAAGTTTTCAGCATTCTCCCAAGTTTTTGAAGTTTCTAAAACCTGCTTATATAATTCCTTTCCATCAACCTGTTTCGTTTGAAAATCGAAAGCGCCTTGATTGGACGTTAAAGCTAATAAAATGGTGTGTTTGTTTTTGAAAACTAAAAATGGTTCAACCGAATCTTTTCCCATATAAGGCGCAACGGTAACACTATCAAACGCTAAATCTTCAAAAAAAGCTTTGGCATACATACTACTCGTGTTTCCAATATCACCACGTTTGGCATCTGCAATGGTAAAAATATCCGTATGCTTTTCGTTTAGATAGTTAATTGTTTTTTCTAGTGCCTGCCAACCTTTTATGCCATAGGCTTCATAAAAAGCCGTGTTCGGTTTATAAGCCACGCATAAATGATGTGTAGCATCAATAATGGCTTTATTGAATGCAAAAATAGGATCGTCCTCGTCTAATAAATGTTGTGGGATTTTATTTAAATCCACATCCAATCCAATACATAAAAAGGATTGTTTTTTTTTAATTTGTTCGGTAAGTTGTTGTGTTGTCATGCTACAAAAAAGCCTCTAAAATAGAGGCTCTAAAAGTTAAATATGTTCATCACTAGCCTTCAATTTTTCAGTGTTGTCAGCTAACATTAATTCATCTATAATTCTTTGAATATCACCATTTACAATATTAGATAAATCGTAAAGGGTTAATCCAATTCTATGATCGGTTACACGACCTTGTGAATAGTTATAGGTTCTAATTTTCGCACTTCTATCACCAGACGTTACCATGGTGCCTCTTAAGGCAGAATCCTCTTCCATTTTCTTGGCTAATTCCATATCATATAAACGGGAACGCAATACTTTAAAGGCTTTTTCCTTATTTTTATGTTGGGATTTCTGATCCTGACATTGCGCTACTAATCCTGTTGGAATATGCGTTAAACGCACAGCCGAATAGGTTGTATTTACCGACTGACCACCAGGACCTGATGAACAGAAAAAATCAACACGCACATCTTTCGGGTTAATTTCCACATCAAACTCTTCAGCTTCCGGAAACACCATAACGGTTGCAGCACTGGTATGTACACGACCTTGGGTTTCTGTTTGCGGAACGCGTTGCACACGGTGAACACCTGCTTCAAATTTTAAAGTTCCATATACGTCGTCACCAGTGACTTCAAACTGAATTTCCTTAAAACCGCCGTTGGTACCTTCGCTATAATCTACAGTATCTACTTTCCAGCCTTTGCTCTCGCAATATTTAGAATACATACGAAACAAATCGCCAGCAAAAATACTAGCTTCGTCACCACCAGTTCCTGCTCGTAATTCTACAACCGCATTTTTGGAATCTTGCGGATCCTTCGGAATCAACATAAATTTAATTTCATCCTCTAATTTCGGAATACCTTCTTTGGCTTCTTCATATTGCATTTTGGCCATTTCTACCATTTCTGGATCACTGCCATCGTCCAATATTTCTTGAGCTTCTTTTAGGTTATTGGTAAGCTCTAAATAAACTTCACGCTTATCCATTAATAACCTTAAATCCTTGTATTCTTTATTTAAAGCTACATAACGTTTTTGATCTGTCATAATATCTGGTTGAATGATTAAATCACTCACCTCATCAAAACGTTGCTTTATAATTTGTAATTTATCTAACATCTTCTTCCTTGAATTGTTCCACAAAAATACGATAATTTATGAATTGGAATATGTTATCTGAATGTCTTTAAAAATATTTAAACTATTTTTTCGTTTTTAGATTATGATACACCGTTTTGGAGCCATATTATTATTTTACAAACCCTACCTAATTTGGTCGTTTGGTGTGACTATTTTATTACTTTCTCTTGGATCCGATTTAGCTGTTATCTGCGTTGTTAAATTATTTTTAACGGGATTTTTATGGTATTTTTTATCAGAAACAACCGCTAAACGCAAACTCCTTTTTTATAAGAATTTAGGCATATCATCTTTTAAACTTTTCGGTATTATTTATTTAATTGATATCTTTATAACTAGCCTCTTTTATAAGCTAATTGGCGTTTATATATGATTTTAGAATTAGATAATGTTGAACTGTATTTTAAGGAAAAACGCATTCTTAATGGCATTTATCTCAAAGCACAAACAGGTGAAGTTACCGGAATATTGGGTAGTAACGGCTGCGGAAAAAGCTGCATTCTGAATATTATTTTTGGAACGCTTGAACCAAAATACAAGTTAATCCGGTTGGATAGTAAACCCGTTTTAAAACCCTTATATGTAACCAAATGCATTCATTTTCTGCCACAACTTCCTATTGCTCCCAACAACTTAAAACTAAAAACAGCATTTAAATTATTTCAAGTGAATTGGAATGAATTTGTGTCTCATTTTGAAACTTTTTCTATCTATAAAAATTTTAAATTCCGTCAGCTTTCTGGAGGTGAACGTCGGGTTGTGGAAACGTACATGCTTTTAAAAAGTTCGACTGAAATTGTGCTTTTAGACGAACCGTTTTCGCATGTAGCACCTTTGTATATCGAAAAAATAAAAGAACTCATTTCTGAAGAAAAACACCGAAAAATCATCATTATTACCGATCACTTATACCGAGATATTATTGAAACCAGCGATCATTTATATTTGATAAAAGATGGCCATTCTAAATTGATAACGGATTTAAAAGCGTTAGAAGATTATAAATATATTAGTCAGGATATGTTGTGATGATTGATTTCTCGATACAAATTTCATGTTTCAAATAAATAATAATCATAAAAAAAAAAACGCTACCTCTTTAGAAATAGCGTTTCTTCATTTTTATAAACTCTTATGTTTTACCCACATTTAGAAGAGCCACAATCTTTACAAGTCAGGCAACCTTCTTGGTAAATTAAATTTTCCGATTCACAGTTTGAACATCTATGCCCTTTGGCTTTTGTACCATCGGCAACGTAACGCTTTAACGCACGACCAACACCATTTTTCCAGGTATTAATAGACTCCGTATCTAATTGCAAACTATTAATTAATTCCACAATATTATCAATTGGCATTCCATGTCGTAACGTACTAGAAATTAACTTCGCATAGTTCCAATATTCGGGATTAAATTTATGTGATAAGCCTTCAATAGTAGTTTTGTAGCCACGTTTGTTTTCATATTGAAAATCGTAACGAGACGTCCCATCTTCATTTCTGCTTTTCATAATGACGCCATTTTCTGCCCAACGTGGAATTAAAATACCATCTTCATCATCTGCCAATCCAGTAAAAATCTCGTACGGTTTTCCATCAATTAAACCGATAAAAGCAATCCATTTTTCTTTTTTATTCTGAAAACGAACCACATCAGCCTCCAAAACTTCTGGACGTTTTACAGGGAAATTTGTTAAGGTTTCAGCTTGACTTTCTTCCTTTTTCTCATCGTTTGAAATAAGTACTCCAGAGCGAGATCCATCACGATAAACAGTAACACCTTTACAACCAACTTCCCATGCTTTCAGGTATAAATCGCCTACCAATTCTTCAGTTACATCGTTTGGTAAATTGATAGTTACACTAATAGAATGATCTACCCATTTTTGCACAGCACCCTGCATAGTAACTTTACTTAACCAATCAACATCATTGGATGTTGCTTTGTAATAAGGTGATTCTTTAATAAGCACATCTAATTCTTCTTGTGTGAAATTTTTAGAAGAATCAATCCCATTAACTTCCATCCATTGCTTAAAACGGTGATGGAACACGACATATTCCTCCCAAGAATCTCCAACCTCATCTACGAAATCTACACGCACATGTTTATCATTTGGATTTACTTTACGTCTACGCTTGTAAACTGGCATGAAAACAGGCTCAATACCGGAAGATGTTTGCGTCATTAAACTGGTCGTTCCTGTAGGCGCAATGGTTAACAAAGCAATATTACGACGACCATACTCCAGCATATCGAAATATAATTTTTCATCTGCTTCTTTTAAGCGAAGTATAAACGGGTTGTTTTTCTCGCGTTCTGAATCGAAAATAGCAAAAGCACCACGTTCTTTAGCTGCCATAACAGATGCACGATACGTTTCTATAGCTAATGTTTTATGAACTTCAACAGAAAATGCATTTCCAGTTTCACTACCATATTGAATACCTAAAGCCGCTAGCATATCACCTTCGGCAGTAATGCCAATACCAGTTCTTCTACCTTCTTCAGCTTTTTTCTGAATATTTATCCACAAGTTACGTTCTGTAGCTTTAATCTCTGCTTGTTCTGGATCTGCATCTATTTTTTCTAAAATAGCATCTATTTTTTCTAATTCTAAATCGATAACATCATCCATAATTCGCTGTGCAACAACCACGTGCTTTTTAAATAACTCGAAATTAAATGACGCATGTTTTGTAAACGGATTTTCAACATAGGATAATAAGTTGATAGCCAACAAACGACACGAGTCATAAGGGCATAATGGAATTTCGCCACATGGATTTGTAGACACTGTTTTATACCCTAAATCTGCATAACAATCGGGAACGGATTCATTAATAATGGTATCCCAAAACAGAATTCCAGGTTCAGCAGATTTCCACGCATTGTGGACAATTTTCTTCCAAATACCGTTGGCATCTATTGTTTTAGAAACTTTTGGATTGCTACTAAATATAGGATACGTTTGTGTGTAATTACCATTATTTTTAACAGCTTTCATAAACGCATCATCAATACGAACCGACACGTTTGCACCAGTTACTTTACCTTGCTCTAATTTAGCATCAATAAAATCCTCTGAATCTGGATGATTTATTGAAACCGATAGCATTAAAGCACCACGACGACCATCTTGAGCAACCTCACGCGTGGAATTAGAATAACGCTCCATAAACGGCACAATACCTGTGGATGTTAAGGCTGAATTTTTAACGGGAGAACCTTTTGGGCGAATATGTGATAAATCATGACCAACACCTCCACGACGTTTCATTAACTGTACTTGTTCCTGATCTATTTTCATGATTCCTCCATAAGAATCTGAATCGCCATCATTACCAATTACAAAACAATTAGACAATGAACCCGTTTGGTATGGATTTCCAATTCCAGCCATAGGACTTCCTTGTGGCACGATATATTTAAAGTCTTTTATTAAATCGAAAATCTCTTGTTCAGACATTGGATTTGGATAACGTGCTTCTACTCGTGCAATTTCTTTAGCAATACGCGAATGCATATCGTTAGGTGTTAATTCGTAGATATTTCCTTGAGAATCCTTTAAGGCATATTTATTAATCCATACTCGCGCAGCAAGATCATCGCCTTTGAAGTATTTTACAGAAGCATCAAAAGCTTCTTCTTGTGTGTATGTTTTTGGTTTTGTAAGGGTTTTGGTTTGTGTTGGCATGGATTATATTGTTTAAAATTTTATAGCTTTTTACGAATTGTAAATAACGTAAAAATTTTAAACTTAATTCGAAATAAAAATCATGAAGTTTACAAGAAAAACATGTAATTATTTGATAATCAGTAACAAAATTACTTATCAACATAAAAAAGTTAACAAATAATTAATTTTTTTAAAATTCATAAACAACACCTACTCCTAATAATTGTTTCCATTGAACACGAGCACCTAACTCAACAAACTCTGTTTCATCGGTTTCCGTATTCACAACTTCCTCTTGAACTTTAACATCGTTATCATATCTTAAGTGTGAACCCAAAGTGGCACGAACGAAATTATTTACTCTAAAATCGAAAACAATTTCCCAATCGATATCAACATTTCCAAAATCGTTAATATAATCCGTATAAAAACTCATTAGATTCCGAATGGCAACATTTTCAAAAAGTTCTGTTTCGTAAGCACTAGTTAACAACACACCTAGTTCTTTTCTTACGCGTTCGCCAGACCGAATTAGGTTTCCATCTGCATCATATTCTGCTGGCAAAACACCAAAAGATCCAGCATCAGACAATGCTTCGTCAAAAACAAATGTTGTTTTAAGTGTTAAAGGAGAAAAATACATGGAAAATTTATCAATATTCTTACCATATTCAACACCACCTCCTAAAAACAAATAACCAGGTGCCATAAATTTTGAAATCTCGTTAGATGTGTTTGGATAGTTGTAACCATTGGCAAATTGGGTTTTAAAATTGAAGCGTGCTGAATAATACCAATTGGTTCGCTTATTTTTTCGGAAACCTAAACTAGAACGGATTTCGAGTAAATCGTCTGTTTTTCTAAACTCCTGCTCTTCTTGTTTATTAAGTCCATAGCGAGCCAATAAATTACTATCCCAAATAAAATTACGATATTCATAACGCAACACACTATTCAGTCCAATTAACGCGGAAATAGAGTTACTACCACCTGAATTCCAGTTAACAAAAGCCACCTCATTAATATCCAATCCAGCTGTATTGGTATTTGTCCAAACAGGAATATTTGGGTTAGTTGCTGGCTTAAAGTAAAGCGAATCTGGTTGCGCACTTACTAATTGAACTAGTAAAATAAAAATAATAAAGAAACTTCTATGCATGGAAATACCCTTTTGGAAGAATTATAGTTTATTGATATATAAACTCCCCAAATTCACTTTTTATTGTTAATTTTTTTTCGGAAGCAGCTTCCACGCGACCAACTATTTTAGCATCAACATTATAGGATTTTGAAATTTCTATAATAGCATCTGCAACTTTTGAATCTACATACAACTCCATCCGATGACCACAATTAAAGACTTGATACATTTCCTTCCAATCTGTTTTAGATTGTTCTTGTATTAACTTAAACAAAGGAGGTACTGGAAATAAATTATCTTTTATAATATGAAGATTATCAATAAAATGCAAAATTTTAGTTTGCGCTCCTCCACTACAATGCACCATTCCGTGAATGGTTTCACTTGTATATTTATCTAAAATTGCCTTAATAATTGGCGCATAGGTTCGCGTTGGCGATAACACTAATTTCCCAGCGTCTATAGGAGAATTTGGCACATTATCTGTTAATTTCATAGCTCCAGAATACACCAAATCACTAGGAACGGCTGCATCAAAACTCTCCGGATATTTTTCGGCTAAATAGTTATGGAACACATCATGTCTTGCAGATGTTAGTCCGTTACTTCCCATGCCTCCATTATAACTTTTTTCGTAGGTTGCCTGACCAAAAGATTCAAGGCCCACAATAACATCGCCAGGTTTTATGTTTGCATTATTAATAACATCTTTGCGTTTCATGCGTGCAGTTACAGTAGAATCGACAATAATGGTTCGCACCAAATCGCCAACATCAGCAGTTTCTCCACCTGTAGAATGAATAGTAACACCAAAGGATTTTAAATCGGCAATTAGTTCTTCTGTACCATTAATAATAGCCGAAAGTACTTCACCAGGAATATTATTTTTATTTCGACCAATGGTAGACGATAGCATAATATTATCAGTTGCACCTACACACAATAAGTCGTCAATATTCATAATTAACGCATCTTGCGCAATCCCTTTCCAAACAGACAAATCACCCGTTTCTTTCCAATACATATATGCCAATGAGGATTTTGTACCAGCACCATCTGCGTGCATGATTAGGCAATAGTTAGAATCGTTTGTTAAATAATCAGGAACTATTTTACAGAAAGCTTTTGGAAACAAGCCTTTATCTATATTTTTAATAGCGTTGTGAACATCTTCTTTTGAGGCAGAAACGCCTCTTTGCGCATATCGTTTACTTACTTCTTGACTCATATCATGGTATTGAGCCACAAAAATAAGAATTGTTATTTATTAATCAGTAGGAATTGGATTAGATTTAATAATTGTTGGCACAGCGTTTAATAATTTGGCTTTTTTCTTTTCACCACCGAAATGGATATTCACACCACAAGCTATTCGCCAATAGGTATCATCAGCATCACCATAAATTCTACCATCTAGCTCATCTGTAAAAGCTTGATTATATTCACCAAAAATTCTAAAACTTAAACCTTCATAAACTACATAATCCAAACCAATACCACCTTGTACTTTAGGATCTACTGCTTCAAAATAATTAGAGGCATTTATACCGCTACCAAGAAAAATATAAGGCGAAAAACGTTCATGTGGAAAAACTAAAGCCTCGACATTCAAATCGAAAGACATAAAGCCGTTATTGAATAAATCCTTATAAACTAAATTGAACTTATTAAAGTTTAGATTCACATTAAGGTGAGGAATAATTGACTTTTTATAACCAACACCCATATATATACCAAATTCAGGATTGGAATAATCGCCATTCATAATAGCTGTACCTAACATTGTAGAGACAGCATGCGTCCCACGATAATCATAAAAATCTGTTTTTGGCCATGGGCTTTCTTGAACAGTATTTGAATTATTTTGAGCTAAACTATTAGTCGTATTTAAAAACACTACTGGAACTAATAAACCAATAAACCTCTTTACTTGGATTAAAAATGGCCATATTTTAGAAAGGATTCTCATTATCTGCTTTTTAACAAGTCAGCAATATAATAAATATCCTATAAGAACACTGCAACAGACTGAAATTTAAGGTCATAAAAAAACCATATCTAAATTTTAAAGTATTTTTTTTAAATCCTTTAAAATTTAAATATGGTAGTTTCAACAACTAGGCTGACAAAATATTACCCTAATGTTGTTGGTATTTCTTCTTGACTAACAACCTCTTGTTGTGACGTATTGTCTTCTAGAGAATCTTTAGCTTGAGAAAAAATCAGGGTAGCAGCCATAAGCATAAGAACACTTATAATAAGCCTTTTCATAAAGTAGTATGTAATGATTAATAGCATATCAAAAATACGATTTATTTACAAAGATTTGATTGGAAAATTATATTTTCGTTGACTTACAAATTATATCAGATAAAATACATAATTGAGGCATCATACTATGAAAAACGCCCTACAAAAGCAGGGCGTTTAATCTTAATTTACAGATGTTTATTGTTATTTGGTAAACAATAATTCTCTGTATTTAGTGAGTGGCCAAAGCTCATCATCCACTAACAATTCCAATTTATCACAATGGTATCTTATGTCATCAAAAAGCGGTTTTACTTTAAAGCAATACGCTTCTGCTTTTTTATCAATTTCCTCGATTACATTCGCTAATTTACGCTCATTAATCATTAATGTAACGTTGGAATTAATAGCTGCAATGTGTTCCGAAATCTCTTCAATTAAATGCAATTGCTCTTGACCGAACTTTTTAAAATCATCACCATAAATATCTTTTAAGCCTTTTACATTCTTGATCAATATATTTTGGTAACGTACGGCAACTGGCACAATATGATTTCTGGCAATATCACCCAACACACGACCTTCAATTTGAATACGAAGCACATAGTCTTCCATTTCAATTTCGTAGCGCGCTTCAGATTCTATACGATTCATAACCCCTAAATCCTCAAAAAGTTTAATCGTTTTTTCAGATATTTTAGCTTTTAAAGCTTCTGGAGTGGTCTTATTATTACTTAAACCACGTTTTTCAGCTTCTATTTCCCAAGCTTCACCATAACCATTCCCTTCGAATAAAATATTTTGAGAATGTTTAATATATTCACGTAACACATTAAAAATAGCTTCATCCTTTTTAAGGTTTTTCTCACTAATCAAGGCATCCACTTCTACTTTAAAATCTATTAACTGTCTAGCCATTATAGTATTTAAAACGGTCATTGGATTAGCGCAATTGGCTTTAGAACCTACTGCTCTAAACTCAAATTTATTTCCAGTAAAAGCGAAAGGAGATGTTCTATTTCTATCTGTATTATCTAATAGAATTTCAGGTATTTTACCAACTACGTTCAGTTTTAAATCGGTTTTCTCTTCTGGAGATAATTTACCATTCGTTACATTTTGTAACTCGTTTAATACATTGGTTAATTGCTCACCAATAAAAACGGAAACAATTGCAGGAGGCGCTTCATTTGCACCTAAACGATGATCGTTACTAGCAGAAGCTATAGCAGCACGTATTAATTCTTCATTATCATAAACCGCTTTAATTGCATTAATGAAAAACGTTAGAAACTGTAAGTTGCTCATTGGTGTTTTCCCTGGTCCAAATAAATTAATACCTGTATCAGTGGTTAAACTCCAGTTGTTATGTTTTCCTGAACCGTTAACACCTTTATATGGTTTTTCATGAAAAAGCACTTTAAAATGATGACGCTCACCTACTTTATCCATTAAGTCCATTAATAAGGAATTATGATCTACTGCTAAATTGGCTTCATCATAAACTGGCGCTAACTCAAATTGATTAGGCGCCACCTCATTATGTCTTGTTTTTACAGGAATACCTAATAACATACATTCTGTTTCCAGGTCACGCATAAATTGCATAGCACGTCTTGGAATGGTTCCAAAATAGTGATCGTCTAACTGCTGACCTTTAGCTGGCGAATGCCCAAGCATAGTACGACCCGTTAAAACAATATCAGGTCTAGAAGCAGCTAAAGCACTATCTACTAAAAAGTATTCTTGCTCCCAACCAAGAGACGCATTAACTTTCTTTACATTTTTATCAAAATATTTACAAACATCAACTGCAGCAGAATCTACCGCTTGCAGCGCTCTTAATAAAGGTGTTTTATAATCTAAAGCTTCACCAGTATAAGCAACAAAAACAGTAGGAATACATAAAGTAGTACCATAAATAAAGGCTGGAGATGTTGGATCCCAAGCCGTATAACCACGCGCTTCAAAGGTGTTTCTAATTCCACCATTTGGAAAACTAGAGGCATCTGGTTCTTGTTGAACTAACTGCCCACCGCCAAATTTTTCAATAGCACGACCATTTCCAATAGGCTCAAAAAAAGCATCATGCTTTTCAGCTGTAGCACCTGTTAATGGTTGAAACCAGTGCGTATAATGTGTAGCACCTTTTGAAATAGCCCACTCCTTCATACCTGTTGAAATATGATCAGCTACATAACGATCAATTTTAGAACCGTTTTTAGTTGCATCCATCACGCTAACAAAAGCTTCTTTAGTCAGGTATTGTCGCATCGTGTCTTCATTAAACACATTGGCACCGAAAATAGCCGAACGACGTTCGTTTTCTTCAATTTTAATAGGCTTACGATTTAACGTTTCCTTAATGGCATAAAATCTTAACGTTGACATGTTTATAGTTTTTATAAATAATTATGGTACAAAAGTAAACTATTTTTTCAAAAACAAACATATACCCCTATTTTTTTTAGGGGTAAAGATAAAATTAATTGACTTTTAATTAAAGACACCCTATTAAATACCACCCATAAAAGCCAAATACACGAAAAGAATATAAGAGCCTAAAAGTATAGCACCTTTATAACGCCCTAAAGAAAATCGTTTTGGAAGAAATGCTAATGGTATTAAAACAGCAGAAAAACCAAGCATCCAAAAGATATCCTGACCTAATATATTTGGATTATTAACAGGAATTGGATGTATCATAGCTGTTAAGCCTAACACAGAAGCAATATTAAAGATATTAGAGCCAATTAAATTCCCTAATGAAATAGCTTTTTCTTTTTTTAATGCAGCAATAACAGATGCTGCCAACTCTGGAACACTGGTTCCAATGGCTACCATAGTTACAGAAATAACACGCTCACTCACACCCATACTAAACGCCATATCTTTAGCGCCAACTACTAACCATTCACTACCAAAGTATAAAGCCACTGCACCAATAAGCAACCAAATAGTGAGTTTAAAATTAGATGTTTGCTGCAAGGTTTCATCTACTTCTTCCGCATCAATTTCTAAATTACTCGCTTTTTTAGAACGACTTATTAATATGTATAAGAAGACTATTAAAGAAATCATTAACGCTAAACCTTCTTTAAAGTCTAGTATAGATCCACTTTTCAACATGAAATATAATACCATGGAGAGCAGCATCATCATGGGCCAATTCAACTTATAAAAATCTTTATCTATAGTTAATGGCGAAATAAAAGCGGTAATTCCTAACACGAGTCCAATGTTAGCTATGTTGGAACCAATAAGGTTTCCGAGGGCTATATCTGGAGATCCATCTAAAGCAGCTTGCAAACTAACAAGTAATTCGGGAGCAGATGTAGCGAAAGACACAACCGTCATACCTATTACTAATTTTGAAATATTAAATTTAAAGGAAAGGGCTACCGCAGACCGAACCAAAAACTCACCACCTACAACTAATAACACTAAACCTAATAGCATCCAAACTATACTCATTTCGCCTTTACTTTAAACAGTTAACTTTTACTGGTATATTGAAATGCGAAGATAGTATTTCCTGTGATTTTATATTAAAAACTATAAAATTCGTTAAATAACTACGTTTTCAGTTGTATAACTATAAAAATAGTTATACATTTGAATTTACTAAAAATGCATTTCCATTATTGTGGAAATTAAAATACACTTTAGATGCAAAAACTAACAAATAAAGAAGAAGAAATAATGCATATTTTATGGACGCTTAAAAAAGCTTTTGTAAAGGATGTGTTAGCTAAAATAGAAACAGAAAAACCGCATTACAACACACTTTCCACTATTATTAGAAACCTAGAAGAAAAGGGCTATGTTAGTTATAAAGCGTATGGAAAAACACATGAGTATTTCCCTACTGTAACTAAAGAGCAATACAAGAAAAAATTTATGAATACAGCTATTGACAACTATTTTAATAGCTCTTATAAAAACGTCGTTTCCTTTTTTGCTAAGGAAGAAAAAATAAGTGTCGCAGAATTGAAAGAAATAATTGCTTTAATCGAAAAAGATAAATAATCATGGAATATCTACTAAAAGCTTCTGCCATATTAGCTCTATTTTATTTTAGTTATAAATGGTTTTTACAACGGGAAACCTTCTTTAATTCGAATCGTTGGTTTTTATTAATCGGACAAATTATTGCTTTCCTGTTTCCCTTAATAGTTATTCCTATCTATGTTGAAGTGTCGATGCAGACTTTTAATCCATTACTAATTTCCAATATGCCTACCCAAGAGCAAATCGTTGCAGAGTCCATTAATATAGAAACTATTATATATTGGATTTATGGATTAGGTGTCTTGTTTTTCTTCGGAAAATTTATGGTTCATTTTCTGTCTTTAGTGAAATTGATTACAGGGAAATCGTCAAAAAAAAATGATGGGATTCGGTATATTGAAACAGAAGATACATTAGCACCATTTTCATTCTTTAATTGGGTTGTTTATAATCCAAACGCTTTTAAAAATGACGCACTGCAACTAATACTAAATCATGAGCGCGTTCATGTAAAACAATGGCATTCAGTTGATGTTATTTTCACGCAACTTACCTGTATCGTATTTTGGTTTAATCCTTTAATATGGTATTACAAAAAAGCTTTGCAACAAAATTTAGAATTTATAGCAGACAAACAAACACAGTCGGAAACCGATTGTAAACAAAGCTATCAACGTCTTTTATTAAAGGCAAGCATACCAAATCATCAATTGGTGATGGCAAATAATTTTTATAATTCATTAATCAAAAAACGAATCGTTATGTTACACACATCAAAATCAAACACATTAAAAACTTGGAAATACGCTTTAGTTATTCCTGCTTTAGCCTTATTCCTAATGAGTTTTAACACTAAAGACATTTATATAACAACGTCTTCTTTTCAAACGAATAATTCTTCAGAAATCTTTATGGTTACTGAAACCTCCACGCGTGCTGAACTCGATAAAATTGAGTCCTACTTTTCTAATAAAAGCATGAAATTGAAGTTTAGTGATATTTCCAGAAACACAGATAAAACCATTCGGGAAATCACCATCAAAACCAAACATGAAGCAGTAACCAAATATTCAAAAAGGGTAACCGTTAAAAATGATAATCAAGAAACTATTAAGCCTTTTTCATTAACGCTAACAGAAAACAAGGAAGATATTTTATTTCAATTTTCAGATGATGAAACAACGCTGGTTAGCAAAGACCGAATCACCTTTGGAAAAACGGCTACAACACGATTAGGAACAGAAAAAATAATTCAGGAAGATAATGAAATAGGTGAAAATCCGCTCTACATAATAAACGGAAAACAATATAAAAAAGGAGACCTAAAACATAAAGATTATACTATTTCTGAAAGTATAACAGTCATCAATAAAACAGAAGGTTTAAAACTTTATGGTGAAGCTGGAAAAGATGGTGTTATAATTTTTGAAGGAATAACCACTTTTAAAGCAAAGGATTCCAAAGCTCTTATTATTCTAAACGATAAAGAAATTACACTAAAAGAAATGAATCAAATTGATACAAATACTATTATTAAAACGGATGTTATTACAGATAAAAATTTACTTAAAGAGTATGGTGACAAAGGTAAGAATGGTGTAATTATTATTTCAACAGGAGAAACAGATACCAAACTTATGGAAATTCCTGAAACGGTATTAATAATCATTAACGGAGTAGAATCTACCAAGAATGACATGCAAGCCATTAATCCAAATAATATTGAAAATGTTAATGTTTTAAAACCAGAAATGGCTAAATCACTATATGGTGAGAAAGGTAAGGGTGGTGCGATAATCGTTACGACCAAAATTCGGAAATAAGCAGATTAAATTTGTTCATTGAAAAAGCCCAAACACTTATTGTTTGGGCTTTTTCAATTTCAATTAATTACATTCTAATCAATAATAATTTTTTTGACACTCATTTTACCTTCAGTAGCAATTTGCAACATATACATACCACTGGACAGATTTAAATCTATATACGAATTAGTTATTATTTGTGTAAATAATTTGCGACCATCAACAGAATAAACCGTTGCATTAGCAGCACTATTAAGACCTTTAATATACACACGTCCTGAAGTTGGATTTGGATATATTGAAATTGTATCTAACAAGTTTTCATCTACACTTAAAGACTGAACCCATACTTCACCCATATTATCTCCCCAAATATATTCTATTAATTCAGGTTGATCTATAAATGGGTTTCTGTTAAATTGCCAATCATAAATAACGTTGTTTCTATTCATTTCAAAATCGTCTGGTGGATCATTTCTGTGCCACTCTAAAAGCGTTTGCAAGTCGCCAAACTGACCAACATTACCATCGGGAAAACCATTAACAATTTCTAATCCATTGTAGCGCACTGCCAAATAAAACACACCTCTAGCAACATCGCCTTTAAAACCTCCTAATGTGCCATCTGGACCGTTATATTCGCCATAAAACTGATTGTTTCTACTACTATTTTCAGGACCATCTACAGCGCGTAAACCGTGTGCATCAGAATTTCCATGACGTAAGGAATCGGCTTTCGTTGCCCAAAAAACATCTTTTCCATCTGCTATTTCATCTTCTTCAATACTAAAATATCCAGCACGAGAACGTGGGAATGTATGCTCCCTATTCCATTTGCCGATACTACTAGATGTTAATTGAAAATCTAATTTAGCACGTCCTTGTTCTAAATAAACCAACCAAACTTCGTTGCTGTTTTCAGGGTTCTGATCCGCTTCTTTTAAAATATCAATCACATCTGTATATGTTTGAGCACGCACAACAGATGGATTTGCAATAATATCCTGTAAGGCTTGTTTCAATTCGTCGTCAACTAAATTATCTAAACTATTATAATAACCGTTAGGCTGTGTACTGGTAACATTTCCGAAAGTAGGATTTATAGGTGTCCCAAAATTAGCAACCGCAAAATCATCATCAATTGCACGTAATTTTATAAAATTATTAAACGGAATATAAGGAGATGGTAAGTTTACAAATTTAATGACAGGTTCTTCATCTCCTTCATCGTCTGCATCATTAATAATTGTAATAGTTGTTGAAACGGTATTTTGTCCATTTGGGATTGTAACGGTTGTATTTCCGCTGAAATCACTGGTATCAAATCCGCCATTGTTCAAAGAAAAAGAAAACGTCGCATCTGCTTGAACATTGGTTTGTGATGTAAATGTTACAAGTATTGTTTCACCTTCTTGATATTGTTCCGCATCTGTAGAAATAGCAATACTATTAAAAATTATTCCGCTACCATCATTTAAAGCACGAGGTGTTGGTGTTGTTGAGGTGTATGTACCATCATTATTACGTTGAATGGAATTGGTATTATTTCCTGATCCTTCATTAATTTGCTCGATGTTTGTGAAATTAGGATCAGCACTAAAAATAGCAATCATATCTGTATCATCAGAATCTGACGTATCATAAATGAGCACATCAATTAAGTTATCAATAGTTGCAACGGTTTCTTCAGGGAAATCGAAATCGCTGGCTTGGTAAACAGCAACAGCATCTGCTCCATTTTGAATGGTATTAGCTGAAATTAATAACTGCGGAAACGGTGTAACTGTATCGCTTCCTATTAATAATAAGCCGTTTTCGTCGGTTGCGTAACCATCTAAATCAACAGTAAAATAGCTAGAATTATTACCAGAACTAGAACCATTAAAAAACACGACTACATAACCGTCTAGGTTAAAATTTGGTGTATCTGATTTTAGTTCTAAAAATTCCTGATCATCAATACCTGGCGTATCACAATCGAGTTCGTTTATAACTATCTGACTAAAGGATTGAAAGCCAATAAAAAACAGTAAAATGGTAAGTAAATTAATTTTCATATGAAGGGGTTTTTGCAAATGTAAGGAACTACTTTAGGATAAATTATTTTATAGATTATTAAATCCTTAAATTTAACATTTAGTACTAAAATTGAATCAAATAATAGTTTTTAGCAGACATATGAGAAAGCAAATCTTTAAGTTATTAGCAAAAATAAACAAAGTCATATTACCTAGTTATACAAAACAACGCTTGGATTTGAGCAAAGCCAGTAAATTCCAAATGGCTATTTTTGGCTGGAAATTATACGTAACGAAAAATGCTTTAGATTAATTGACATTTTATTTGGCATATAATATAAAAACAAATATATTTGCACCCACAAAAAAGGCCTCGTGGCGCAACTGAATAGCGCACTTGATTACGGCTCAAGAGGTTACTGGTTTGAATCCAGTCGAGGTCACGAAAAAAATCCGCATACAACTCATAATGAGGCTGTTGCGGATTTTTACTTTTCATATGTGTCACTAAACGTGTCATTTATACTTAAAAAGCTTAACTTTTTGCTTTTGAAGTGTCTTTTTTAGTTTCCATGAAATCGATCTTATCGATTTCTTTCATTATTCGGTCAGTTTCTGTAAGTGCTACTATGATTTTTTGATAGTGTAAAATGTACTCAAAACTTAACTCTCTGTTTTTACGGTCTTTTAGCCATTTTTGTGCGGGTTGGTAGTCACCATTATAAAACTCCCATGCGACTAACGGCACTTTATCAAAATATTGGTTATCGTTTATCCATACCTTACCGTGCGTGTCTGTAACGGCTTCGTAGCCTATATTAGTTTTGGTTAGTTTACGTGTTACCACATTGTCACCGTCTTCTGGGTATTCTGTTATGTAGTTTTCTACGGTTGGACTTTCTAGCAAGTGGATCTGGCGTATCTCTTCACCTAACTTTACCAATTTCCAAAATGTATCTGCATCTTTAGGATATGGTACACGTGGGAAATCTATTTTTAAAAATTCTTTGTATGTCTCTCTATACGTTGGTGAATGTAAAACCGCATAGATATAATCTAAAACATCAATTGGAGCAAATGTACCTTCTAATTCCTCTTTTTCATAAGTATAAGATAAGCCTAATATATCAGCTATTTTGAAAACAATTTTATCGTTTAAATTTGGGGTTCTTTCTCTAAATCATATTCATAATAATAAATACAATTATTATTACTAATTTATAAAAATTTTTCAGTTACTATTCCAAAAAAAAATAATCTTAAAAAATAAAAATAAAATCATATAAATCAGACCGTTAGATATTAATAAAATTCTTCTAACAAATTATCTATTTACATTATAATCTTATTGTGACTAAAATAATCCCTAACAAGAGCAATAACTTGGTTATCTGTCATACTATCGGTTTTTTTAACAATTTTCACTTTTTCGCCAATAGGCTTGTAGTGTTCTTGTAGTTCTTTTCTAAATTTTTCAGGTGTACTAGCAGGTCCAAAAATAGCTATCGTATCTGCATCTTTAGTAATAGCTGCCAGTTTTTTAAAGTATGCTTTTAACTGTTGCTTTTCGCGTTCAAGATACATACTTTCGTGAACAACATCTTGTGCCATTCCTGTTTTTAATCTTGGTCTTGAACTGCCTTTGCGATTAAAGAATTCTACTTCAGACAAGACAGTCTCGAGCGTTTCACCATCTTTAGTAAATGTGACTACTTTGGCGTTTTTTTTGTCGATCCAAATTCCTATGTGTTTCATCTTTTTATAATTTTAAACTAATTTATTGGTTTATACAAAACTGCAAAATGACCTCTATCAGTTACTTCGGACTTTTAAAAGTTGAATTGGTTAACTATTCAGTTTTTACGCTTTGTATGTTTAAAGCCAATCATTGGTCTTGATTCTTGATCTTTTCGTTCCAATTCTTCTTCCAACATTTTATACCGACTAATATCTTAAATGGTTACCACAACGGCAACTACATGATTTTCATTATCAATTATCGGTCTACCACTTAATAAAACTCTACGCATGTAATTAAATGACAAATCTTTCAATATGACATCAATATCATCTGTAATTTCTCCTACTAAAGCACGTTCTGTAGGAAATATTCCATCTTGCTTCTGTGAACAAGAAACATAAATAAGGACAAGAATAGTGAAATAATTTGCTTTCCATAATTAATAAGCTAGTCAATTATGTTTTTTTTAAATTCAATACTCAATTTTGCAAGCATAACTAGCTCGGATTTTTTTTGACCTGAAAAACTAGCTGCTATTTTACTCGCCATTTTTAATATAGACTTATTTATAGGTTTTGAAAAGAGCTTGCCATTCTTCTTTTTATAATCAATAAATTCATTAAAACAATTTTGCGCATCAACATGTTCCGGATAAAGCGCATTAAATGTTGAAATGACTTGGAATTTAAAATCTGTTTTTGGAAAACATGATGGAAGCTTAAATCATCAAAACACGTGATTACTCTTCTTTAACCATGTTTTTATCTGTGAAAACTACTGCATAAAATAACTTACCAAGGTTTTGATAAAATTCTAAATCTCTAGTTTGATTTTCATTCATAAAAAATGCATTTACACTTCAATTTAAGGCTTTTAAACTATTTTACATATGATTTAAATCAGTTATTAAACATTTACAAATCAATATCTTAAAATCCATCAGGACTTAAAAACACTTTGATTTTCATAAAACCACTAATCAGTTAAAAGTAGAATTATCAAATTGTCTCAAACTTTTGCGACTTTAGGAAAAGAAGTAGTAATTAACTGGAAATATGCAGAAGAATGGACTGCTAAAAATATAGAATGGGTAAAAACAATAAAGATGTGATTATAAATATTACGTTACATCAATTAATTTTAGGAGACTGACAAATATCATAGATTATTAACTAATAATTATCAATCTTTATAATGCTATTAATCGGAGGAGTATCAGCAATTTTAATGATGTCCTTTAAATTAGGCGCCTAATTAAAGTTAGGTGCCTTTTTTTTATATTAACTCGGCACTTAAGCCAGCTTCCAGAAGCATGGAGCATCGTGGTTCTAAATCTTTAATAGAACCCGTTTTAACAGTACATTTTCCTTTATAATGGACTAAAATAGAACATTGTTCTGCTTGTTCTGGAGTATGATCGCAAGCATAAATTAAGGTATTGATAACATGATCAAATGTATTAACATCGTCATTATAAAGAATAATTTCGTTTTCTTTTAAAACCTCTTCCTTAAGAAGAACTTCTTCTAATGTTTGTTCTTTGGTACTCATACTTTTTAATTTTAGCGCTTTTTAAAATGGCTTTAAACTAACGTTTATTCTTTTTCAAATTTAAGGGCAACCCAGTCATTACGTTGCAATGTATCAACGCGTTTTAGGTTCATTTTATTACAAATTTCTTCAATAGCTGGAATATCATCAAAATAAAACCCACTTAAAAACAATAACCCTTTCGCATTTAAGCAAGTAGCATATACTGGAATATCTTGAAGTAAAATGTTTCGGTTAATATTTGCAATAATAATATCGTAGGTTTTATCTTTTAGCAAACTAACATCACCTTCATAAACAGAAATATGATGACAGTTATTACGCTCTACATTTTCAACACTATTTAAATAACACCAATTATCTATATCAATAGCATCCAACGTTTTGGCACCTTTCATTTCCGCTAGAATTGCCAAAACACCAGTTCCACAACCCATATCTAAAACGGTCTTATTAGTAAAATCGTTTTTTAAAATATGCTGGATCATCATGTGTGTGGTTTCATGGTGCCCAGTTCCAAAACTCATTTTTGGTTCGATAATAATATCGTATTCTGTATTAAATTTTTCATGAAAAGGCGCACGAACTGCACAAATATCATCCACAATTATGGGATTAAAATTCCGCTCCCATTCGGCATTCCAATTAACTTGTTCTATTTCGTTGAACTCGTAGGTGATTTCAAATTCATCAGATTTCAAAATCTGAATATCTTCTAAAATATTCTCGTTCCATTCCTCTTTCTGAATATAAGCAGTCATGCAAGTTTCGGTTTCTACAAAACTTTCAAAACCTGCATAGCCAAGTTCGGCTATTAAAATCTCAACAGCTGGCTGTAATGGTGTTACTACAAAATCGTAACCAATATAAATTGTATTTGACATATTTTTTTTTTGACTTAAAACGCATTAACAATAGCCATGAAATCTTCAGCATTTAAAGCTGCGCCTCCAATTAATCCACCATCTACATCTGGTTTGGAAAATATTTCTTGTGCATTATTTGGTTTTACACTTCCACCATATAATATAGACACAGAATTGGCTACTTGCTGACCATACTTACTTACTAACGTTTTTCTTATAAATGCATGCATATCTTGCGCTTGCTCTGGACTAGCTGTTTCACCTGTTCCAATAGCCCAAACTGGCTCATAGGCTAAAACTATATTTTTGAAAGCATCTGCATCCAAATGAAACAGTGCATTCGTTACTTGGTTTTTAACAACGGCTTCATGATTATTAGACTTTCTATCTGATAATTCTTCACCAAAACAAAAAATAACTCGCATTTTGTTTTTTAAAGCTGTATTTACTTTTTTAGCCAATAATTCGTCCGTTTCATGAAAATATGCACGACGTTCGCTATGGCCTAAAATAACCGTTTGTATCCCAATACTTTTTAGCATATCTGCACTTACTTCTCCTGTATAAGCACCACTTTCTGCAAAATGCATATTTTGTGCAACAACTTCAATATCTGATTGTCTAAGCGCTTCAAAAGCATGCCAGAGATTGGTAAATGCTGGCGCAATCATCATTTCTGCATCGGATGTTTTTATTCTTTTTTTTAATTCGGTGATTAATGATTCGGTCATTGCTAAATCATTATTCATTTTCCAGTTTCCTGCGACTATTTGTTTTCTCATTCCCATCCTAACCTTCCCAAAACGAAGGAACTTTTATTTAAAGTTAAAATTTAATTATTTATAAAATCTTCACTTAATTTGAATTGAAGACCGCGAATTCATGATTACAAACTACTTAATGCATGCAGAGGACTGACTAATGAAGACTAACCTTCGGGTCCAACCACGTATAAATAATATCTACAAAAATATTGATAATTATGAAAATTACCGCAATGATTAACACAGAACCCATAATAACCGGTAAGTCTAATGTGTTTAAAGCGTTAACTATTTCTTTTCCAAGACCATTCCATCCAAAAATATATTCTACAAAAACGGCTCCTGCTAACATAGAAGCAAACCATCCGGAAATTGCTGTAACCACAGGATTCAATGCGTTTTTAACAGCATGTTTTCTTATAATTTGGTACTCACTTAATCCTTTTGCTCTGGCTGTGCGGATAAAGTCTTGGTTATAGACTTCCAACAAGGAATTTCGCATGAGTTGGATTACCACAGCCAATGGCCGAATTCCTAATACAATGGCTGGAAGAATTAAGTTTTTCCACTGAATATGCATGGACTCACCATAATCATCCAACTCATAAAGACTACCCGTCATTTCCAGATTTGTGTATTCGTGTAATACAAATCCAAAAAACCAAGCAAATAAAATGGCACTAAAAAATGATGGCACACTCATACCAACCGTACTCACAATTTGAATAAATTTATCCAACCACGTATCTTTATAAATAGCAGAAATGACACCTAAAATGAGTCCAATAAATAACGCAATGGCAATAGCAGAAACAGCTAATATAGCTGTATTTGGTAAGGTTTCTCCAATAACCTCAGAAACGCGTTTACCTTGTTTGGTAAACGATTCCCGTAAATAGGGAAACTTTAAAACAGTGGTCGTATTATTTATTGAAAGCAAAGGTATTGCCGTATATTTTCCGTGTCTCAAAAAGGTGTAATCTGTTTCTTTTTTAGAGTGAAATGATATAGGCAATAAATCGTTTAGATAATAAAAATACTGGGTTGTTTTGGGTTTATCAAAACCATATTTCTGTCGGACAACCTCAACTTGTTCTGCCGATTGATTCTGTCCAAGCATCATTTTAGCAGGATCACCTGGCAAGACATTAAACAACAAAAAAATAACCGTTACCACTCCGAAAAGTGTTAGCAAGGCATACATGATTTTATGTAATAGATAGCTTATCAGATGTTAATATCTTTAGTTATAGATGGATAAAATTAAAGCTTGATATTTTCAATATCATTCCAATGCGCTTTTTGAACAACAGTTCCTTTTTTCAATTTCACAATTCCAGGACTAGCTCTAACCACAGTTTTAAGTGCTTTTTCATCACATAAATAAAAATCGAAATTTAATTTATGTGCTGCTTTAAATTGTGCTTTCTCATCTCCACCAGAAGCCGACAAACCAATAACAGTATAGCCATTTTTTAAAGCTTCGTCCGAAAAAGTCTTTAATTTTGCCACACCATCTAGTTCTGCTGTTGCTAAATTATACATAATAATCATGATGAGTTTGTCTTCATTTAAGAAGTATTCTGTTAAATTTTCATCTTCAGTTTCTATTGAAAAATCCACAACTGATGGTTCATAACCAGGGTCAATAACTTTAGATTCTACACCTACATATTCTCCATCTACAGTTGGGTAACTTCCGTCTGTAACAAAAATTTGTTCAGCTCCATTAACTTTAAATGTCCATGTAAATTCCTGAATTGGTTTTGGTGCATCATCAGGAATCGTCATACCTTCCTCAATATTTGCACCAACTTTATAGGCTCTAAAATCTATTGCTGGCAAATGCATTAATACATAATACGCAAAAGATAAGGATGCCAGAAAACTTAACAAGGCAATGGCTGTTGTAACCACTTGTCTGCCAAAAAGCGGCTTAATATGTTTAATACCTGCCCATAAAATTAAAATAAAGAACAGTAATATTATATCTTTAGTAAAACTTTCCCATGGAGTTAATTTCAGGGCATCACCAAAACAACCGCAGTCTTTTACTTTATCAAAATAGGCTGAATAAAAGGTTAAAAAGGTAAAGAAAACAATCATAGCTAATAAGCTATAAACTGTAAATTTAGGTTTGTAACCTATGAGAAGAAAAACACCTAAAACCACTTCAAAAACAACCACTAGAATGGAGATTATTAGCGCGTAAGGCTCCAAAAAAGGGATATTTAAAACGTCTGCACTAAAATATTCTTGCAACTTATAAGAAAAACCTAATGGATCATTCAATTTAATAAATCCTGAAATGATAAATAATATCCCAACGAATATTCTACTTACTGCGACAATTTGTTTCATAATAAAAGTTTTAAAGTCCAAATTCGAAGAAACAAAAATCCAATAAAAAAGGATTTGATTTTATACGAATTGATTACATTATTTTAATTTATATATAATTCCTGAAAGCATGTCTTTTAACAAAGCCTTTAAAATACTATTTACTTGCAGCTTCAAGGTGAATTAAAGCAAAAACAGCATAATTAATCATATCCTGATAATTAGCATCAATACCTTCACTTACTAATGTTTTACCTTGGTTATCTTCAATTTGTTTTACACGTAATAATTTTTGTAAAATTAAATCGGTTAAACTACTCACACGCATATCTCGCCAAGCTTCGCCATAATCATGATTTTTATCCATCATGAGTTGTTTGGTTATGGCTACTTTTTTAGTATATAGTTTTGTTGCTTCTTCTGTATTTAAATCGGGTTGTTCAACAACACCTTTTTCTATTTGAATAAGTGCCATGACGCAGTAGTTTATAATGCCTATAAACTCGCTTATTTCACCTTCATCTACTTTCTGAACCGCATTTTGTTGTAAACCGCGAATGCGTTGAGCTTTAATAAAAATCTGATCGGTTAATGATGGTAAACGTAAAATACGCCATGCACTGCCATAATCCGACATTTTTTTCTCGAAAAGGTTTCTGCAAATAGAAATTACAGCATCATATTCTTGTGATGTATTTGGCATCTGTTTCATTGAATTTTGCGTAAATTTCGCTTAAATTGTTTAAAGTTCAAAGTTGAATAGTGATTGTTTTTATTTTGATATAAATACCCAACGATTTTAGTCTTAATATCTTAATTTTGTACAGATAGTTATCAAAATTAAATTTTGATTGACTGCTGAAAGATACACATTTCAAATTACAAACCAGACAGCATATTATGACCATAAATTGTAAAGGAAACCTCATTGATTTATCATTACCTAAAGTTATGGGAATCCTAAATTTAACCCCTGATTCATTTTTTGATGGTGGCAAGTATAAAAACACAAATGATGTGCTACTACAAGTAGAAACTATGTTAAAACAAGGCGCTACTTTTATTGATGTTGGCGCATATAGCTCAAAACCAAATGCTAGTTTTGTTAGTGAAGCGGAGGAAATGAATAGGATTATTCCCATTATTCAGGCCATTATTACTGAATTTCCAGACATTATCCTATCCGTAGACACCTTTAGAAGCCAAGTTGCTAAAGAAAGTGTTTTGGCTGGAGCGGCTATGATTAATGATATTTCAGCTGGAAAGTTAGATGAGAACATGTTAGAAACTGTTGGACAATTACACGTTCCTTATATCATGATGCACATGCGTGGCACACCACAAACTATGCAAAATCTTACGGAATACGAGTCGCTTTTAAAAGATATATTGTTTTATTTTTCCGAACGTTTATTTGAAGCAAAAAAACATCATATTACAGATATTATTATCGATCCGGGTTTTGGATTTGCAAAAACGCGTGAACAAAATTTTGAACTTTTAAAACATTTAGAACAATTTAAAATACTTAAAAAACTGCTATTGGTTGGTGTTTCAAGAAAATCTATGATATACAAAACATTACAAAACACGCCAAACAACGCTTTAAATGGCACTACAGTTTTAAACACAATTGCTCTACAAAAAGGCGCAAATATTCTTCGGGTTCATGATGTAAAAGAAGCCATGGAGTGTATTAAACTAACTAACGAAATGAACTAATTACCTATGAAATATTTTAAATTTTTAATTCCTGTATTATTTATTATTATTATGACTGTTGCCTGTAGTTCTGACAAGGTTATTCTATTACCTGAAGTTAAAAATGCCAATATTCATGAAATTTTAGATGTATCTCCAGCATATTTATTTTATGATTCTACGGCTATAAACGGTGTGGAATTAAACAGAAAAAACTTAATAATTTCCACTAATTGGTTAATAAATGTAGATAAACGTTTAACGTTAAAACAAGTTATTCCTAACATACAATTTCTACAAAACAAAAAACGTGGTGCCGAAATGCATAAAAATGAAGAAGCAAAAAACTATTTTACATGTAATGATTTAAGCATTAAAAATTTAGCGTTTTTAGATTTTACAGAGGTTTATTATCACACAAAAGATTCAGTAGAAACAACCCAAAAAGCGTTGACTTCTTTAAAAGAAAACAGTATCCATTTTCAAGTTGAAACTTTAAAACAAATTAAAGTTTTAAACTCTAAAGTATTCAAAAATCTAGAAGAATTGGTGTCTGAATTACAAACGGATTCCGTTTTTAAACAGAAACCTTTGGTTTTACATTTATCTGAATCCTTGACCTTTCAGGATTATATTAGTTTAAAATCGGCTTTAGTTTCAGTTAATTCCGAAGCATTAATAGTTGACAGCAACGAATTTATTTATTAATCTGAAATTCTTACATTTACAAAAACACTAGCCTTTGGAAATTTTTGAAGACTTATTAAAATTCACGGTCATAGACATTATAGATGTTGTTCTTGTAGCAGCGCTACTCTACTATGTTTATAAATTAGTAAAAGGTACTGTTGCCATTAATATTTTTATTGGTATTGTAATTATCTACCTCATTTTTTTGGTTACTGAAACCTTACAAATGAAAATGTTAAGTAAAATTTTAGGTGGATTTATGAGTGTTGGATTAATTGCATTGATAGTTGTTTTTCAGCAGGAAATTAGAAAATTTCTACTCATGGTTGGCTCTACTAATTTTAGTAAACGCGGAAAATTTTTCAAACAGTTTAAGTTCCTGAAAACCGAAACCGAAAACGAAACAGATGTGGATATAATTATTTCCGCTTGCAATAAAATGAGTTCCTCTAAAACTGGTGCTTTAATTGTTTTAGAACATAATAATAATTTAGATTTCCTAACTACTACAGGAGATGCTATGAATATTACGGTCTCTCAACCTATTATAGAAAGTATCTTTTTTAAGAATAGTCCGCTGCACGATGGCGCCATAATTATTTCCAATAATATTGTAAAAGCAACCCGTGTTATTTTACCCGTAAATAATGATAAAAATTTACCAAGTCGATTTGGATTACGACACAGAGCTGCTGTTGGAATTACCGAAAAAACAGACGCATTAGCTTTAGCAGTTAGTGAAGAAACGGGACAGATTGCCTATTTTAAGGATGGTGAATTTGTTATGTTTAATGACACTGTTGAATTGGCCAATATGATTAGAAAAGATTTGAATTAACAAAATTAAGCAACCTCTTCCGATACAAATTGTACATCGTGTAAATTTTTGTAGTAGCCATTTTCTTTTTTTAGAAGTTCGGTATGTGTGCCTTGCTCTACTATTTTTCCAGCATCCATAACAATAATTTTATCGGCCTTTTTAATGGTTGCTAGTCTGTGAGCAATTACAATGGACGTTCTGTTTTTTGTAATTTTATCGGTTGCATTCTGAATTAATTGTTCGGAATACGAATCGACAGACGAAGTGGCTTCATCCAACACCAAAATACTCGGATTAGTTACATAAGCACGTAAAAAAGAAATAAGTTGACGTTGTCCGGAAGATAACATGGCACCACGTTCTTTTACATTATAATGATATCCATTGGGCAAGGTCATAATAAAGTCATGAATACCAATGGCTTTAGCAGCCTCAATAACATCTGCTTCAGTAATACTTGGATTATTTAAGGTAATATTGCTTAAAATAGTATCAGCAAACAAAAATACATCCTGTAAAACTACTGCAATTTGCTGCCTTAATGAGGCTAATGTAAACTCTTTAATATCAACACCATCAACTTGTATAATACCTTTATTAATTTCGTAAAAACGATTTAATAAATTAATAATGGTGGATTTCCCAGCTCCTGTTGCTCCAACAATAGCGATAGTATCACCTGCATTAACGTTTAATGAAATACCTTTTAACACTTCTTCGTCTGTAACATAGCTAAAATGCACATTTTCAAATTGGATATCGCCTTTAAAATGTCCAGCTGCTTGTGTTCCTGTGTCATCAATTTGAGATGTCGTTTCTAAAACTTTAAAAACACGATTAGCTGCAACCATTCCCATTTGAAGGGTATTAAACTTATCAGCTATTTGTCTTAAAGGTCTAAACAACATAGGTATCATCATGATAAATGCCGTTAAATCTCCTAGAGTTGCAGTATCATCTACAACCGCATTTAATCCACCATACCAAGCAATTAAACCAATAGTTATGGATGATGATAATTCGGCAATTGGAAAAAATATAGAGTTATACCAAACCGTTTTTAACCACCCTTTTTTATGACGTTCGTTAATTTCAACAAAGTTTTTATATTCGGTATCTTCACGTGTAAACAGCTGTAAAATTTTCATTCCAGTAACACGTTCTTGGACAAAGGAATTTAAGTTGGAAACTTCGGTTCGTACTTCCTCAAACGCTTTTTTCATATACTTCTGAAAAATTCGTGTGGCATACAAAACCAACGGCAGCATTAAAAACACAATAATACTTAACTGCCAATTCATATAAATCATAATACCCGAAACGACTAACATGGTTAACAAGTCTCGGAAAATCATAAATAAACCTTCGCCAAAAATAGCAGCAATCCGCTCCATGTCTGTAACAGCTCTGGTGATTAAAACACCTACTGAAGAATTATCATAATACTTCATTTTAAAACGAAGCATGTGGTTAAACAAGGTTACTCGAATATCTTTTACAACCGTTTGCCCTAACCAACTGGCATAGAAAATAAAAAGTAATTGACTAATAACTTCAAAAAGTAATAAGCCAGCCATTAACAGTATATAAGGTAGAAATCCTTCCAAGGTTTTCGTTGCTATATTTTCATCTATAGCTAATTTTAAAATATAGGGTCTTGCAGCACTTAAAAGCGCAAGTAAAATAACCACAAATAGAACACCTATAAAAACAGTATTGTAAGGTTTCATGAACTTTACAAGCTTTTTAAGGAGATTGGTGTCTAGTAATTTATTATCTGTTTTAGTTGTCATTTTTTATCGTCTCTGGATACGAAATATGAATTAAATACAAACCATGGGCCGGAACGGAATAGCCAGCTTCTTGTCTGCTTTTTGATTGAATAATAGTGTGTAAGTTGGATAAAGTAATTTTCCCTAACCCAATATTTATTAAAGTGCCTACAATTGCCCGAACCATATTGCGTAAAAACCTATCTGCTTGAATAGTAAAATGTAACTCATCATCCACCTGTTCAAAATGTACACTCATAATATTACAATTATACGTCTTTACATCCGTATTTGTTTTGGAAAAGCATTGGAAATCTTTATAGTTTAATAAGCTTTCTGCTGCTGCTTGCATCTTCTGAATATCAAGAGTTTGCTTTATAAAATAAGCACTTTCAAAATTAAAAGCGTTTTTCTCCAAAGCTATTCTATATAAATAAGTTCTACTTGCTGCATGAAATCTGGCATGAGCATCTGCTTTTACTTGAAATATATTCTGAATAGCCACATCTTTTGGCAATAAGGCATTGAGTCTATAACACAGATTCTCACTTTCAAAGTTAACATCTGAATCAAAATGTGCAAACATCTGTTTGGCATGCACACCAGCATCTGTTCTTCCTGCTCCCATAATAGGTGTTTCTTCACCTAATAAAGTAGACAAGGCTTTTTCAATAACTTCCTGTACCGAAATAGCATTTGGCTGATTTTGCCAGCCATGATAGTTTGTGCCGTTATATGAAAGCTCTATAAAATATCTCAATGGTTTATGCTATTTTTGTAAAGCGCAAAGATAGAATTTTAATCGTTCTTGAAATTTCAAATACAAGTTAAATAAAATAGATTCTCATTTCTTTGAGAGCTGCCAATGAAAAAAATACTCCTCCTTTCCGATACCCACAGTTATATTGATGATGACGTTTTAAAATATGTAAAACAAGCTGATGAAGTTTGGCATGCTGGTGATATTGGCGATTTAAAAGTAACCGATGCCATCAAAGCTTTAAAACCTTTACGTGGCGTTTATGGAAATATAGATGACGAAAAAGCACGATTAGAATTCCCGTTAGACAACCGATTTATGTGCGAAGATGTAGATGTTTGGATAACACATATTGGCGGATATCCCAATAAATATAACGTTAGAATTCGAGACATGATAAAAGAGAACCCACCACGAATTTTTATTTCAGGACACTCACATATTTTAAAAGTTATGCCAGATAAGAAATTAAATTTAATACATATGAATCCTGGTGCTATTGGTAAACACGGCTTTCATCAAGTGCGAACCATGTTACGATTTACTATTGATGGCAAAAAGATTGAAAATTTGGAGGTGATTGAATTCCCTTCCTAAATCCTTCCCAGAAGGAAGTACTTTCCATTTTGGAAACGCATATTCAAATAAATAACATATATAGTTTCCCTCTTTTAGAGGGATTAAGGGAGGAGAATAAAAAAGCCCAAGATCTTCACCTTGGGCTCACGCACTCATACTACTAAGATGATAGGTTTATCGTAATCTATCTACAGATTTTACGAGATCTTCATCCTTTTTGATGGCCTTATTAGCTAATGCCAATAACACGATAGATACAATTGGAAGAAAAATCCCAATACCCTTCTCAGAAACAACCGTTTCTCCAGATACATTTAGAGATTGATACACAAATAATCCTAGTAAAAAAAAGTTTAATATGATGTTCAGTCGTCCCAACATAAATTGCGACTTCCTACTTTTAAATCTTACTATGGAAAATACGGATAAAAAAGCGGACACTAAAAATAAAGCGAAGATATAATTAACATCGTCGGCAAATACTTTTACACCTTCTGGTGTGGTCCATAATTCAAACATATAAATTAAACCGCCAGAAACTATGGCTGCCAATATTAAATATAAAGTTTGAATTCGTTGAAGCATTAATTTTTCGTATTTATGAAGAACAAAAATAGCAGTTTCTTTTAAAATTAAGCTAAAAAAAAGAAAATAAAGTTGTATAATTGCAGTAATGATTTACAACTATCAGATTTGTAAGCCATTAATTCTTCAAATAAATAAGATCAATTTTTCTTCGGAATCATTCAACTTAACAACATTAAAATAAAACATTCAATTCAACATCAATGTTTGAAATATCTCAATTAAAAGCAATGAAGCTTCCTGAATTACAGGAAATAGCTCAAAAACTGAACGTTTCAAAATTTCGTTCTTTAAAAAAATTAGATTTAGTATATCAAATTCTAGATCAACAAGCCGCAAATCCTAAAGCTGTAAAAGAAGTTGTTCCTACGGAAACAAAAACTGAAAAAACGACAGCAAAACCTGCAGAAAAAGCACCAAGGAAACGCGTTCAGAAACCTGCTCGCGACAATAAACCTAGTACGGAACGTCCTACAGAATCTAATGTTCAAGATAGCACAGCAGACACCGATAAAGACACTAGTAAGGATAGCGCAAATAACACCAGCACACAACAACCTGCTGCTGAAAAGCCTAAAGCACCGCAAAGACCAAACAAACCAAATCCGAGACCAAAACAAAATCAACCACAAAAGCGTGATGATAAAAATGGTAATACTCGAGATGATAAGCAAAAGGACAACCGTCCGCAAAACCAAAAACACGACAAAAAGAATAATGGCAACAAGGACACTAGAAATCGCTATAGAGAGCCAGACTTTGAGTTTGACGCTATTATAGAAAGTGAAGGTGTTTTAGACGTTATGCAAGATGGTTACGGTTTTTTAAGATCTTCAGATTATAATTACTTATCATCACCAGACGATATATATGTATCACAATCGCAAATACGCTTATTTGGTTTAAAAGTTGGAGATACGGTTTTAGGAAATGTTAGACCTCCAAAAGAGGGTGAAAAATATTTTCCACTTATAAAAGTAATCAGAATTAATGGTCAAAGCCCAGATGTAGTAAGAGACCGTGTTTCATTTGAGCATTTAACACCATTATTTCCACAAGAAAAATTTAATATTGCTGAAAAGCAAAGCACGATTTCTACACGAATTATGGATCTGTTCTCTCCAATTGGAAAGGGACAACGTGGTATGATTGTATCGCAGCCTAAAACGGGTAAAACCATGTTATTAAAAGATGTGGCAAATGCTATTGCGGCGAACCATCCGGAAGTTTACCAAATGATTTTGTTAATTGATGAACGTCCAGAGGAAGTTACAGATATGCAACGTAATGTTCGTGGCGAAGTAATTGCTTCTACATTTGATAAAGAAGCACATGAGCACGTAAAAATTGCCAACATTGTATTAGAAAAAGCAAAACGTTTGGTAGAATGTGGACATGATGTCGTTATTTTATTAGATTCCATTACACGTTTAGCTAGAGCTTACAACTCGGTTCAACCAGCTTCTGGTAAAATTTTAAGTGGTGGTGTTGATGCAAATGCACTTCATAAACCAAAACGTTTCTTTGGTGCTGCGCGTAATATTGAAAATGGCGGATCGTTAACCATAATTGCAACCGCATTAACCGAAACAGGATCCAAAATGGACGAAGTTATTTTTGAAGAATTTAAAGGTACTGGAAATATGGAATTACAATTAGATAGAAAGATATCTAATCGTCGTATTTTCCCTGCTATTGACTTAACATCTTCAAGTACACGTCGTGATGATATTTTATTGGACGCAACAACCATACAAAGAATGTGGGTGATGCGTAAATACCTGGCAGATATGAATCCTGTTGAAGCTATGGAATTTATCAACGAACGTTTTAAACAAACTAAAAACAATGAGGAGTTTTTAATCTCTATGAACGGTTAAAACACGCTTACATATATAAACTAAAAAATGCCTTGATGAATTACTATCAAGGCATTTTTAATTATAAACAAAACTGGATTTAAACTTTTACTCTAAATTTTTTACAATAAAAAAAGCTTCTCATGAAGAGAAGCTTTTAAATTATAAACTTTTCCTCCTTATTATAAAGAAGCTACATGTTTAGCTAAACCAGACTTAAGGTTTGCTGCTTTATTAACATGTATAATGTTTTTCTTCGCTAACTTATCAATCATAGAAGTTACATCAAGGAACAATTCTTGTGCTTGTTTCTTGTCGCTCGTGTCACGCAATTTTTTAATTGCATTACGCGTAGTTTTATGCTTATACTTATTTCTTAAGCGTTTAGCTTCGTTACTTCTAATTCTCTTTAACGCTGACTTGTGATTTGCCATTTGTTTCTTTTCTTATTAAAATTGTAGCCCGTAGGGGAATCGAACCCCTCTTACATGGATGAAAACCATGCGTCCTAGCCGATAGACGAACGGGCCATTTTGTTTTTTTTGAGTGCGCAAATATAAATTTTTATATTTAAACTTGCAAACCTTTTGTTTTTCAAAATAACTTACAATGTCTCCATTGCGGATGCAAAAATACAACTATTTTTAAATGTTGCAACAACTATTTAAATTTTTTTAAAAATAATTTCAATTAGTACGCTTTTGCAAAAAGTACACGTCCCTTTGATGGCTTACCAGTATACACACAATCACCACTTTGCGGCTCCACATCTGAAGGAATACAACGAATTGTAGCTTTTGTTAATTCTTTTATTTTCGATTCCGTTTCTTCTGTTCCATCCCAATGAGCAGATATAAATCCACCTTTTGTATCTAAAATAGCTTTGAAAGTTTCAAAATCATCTACTTCTGTAATGTGAGAATCTCTATAATCCAGTGCTTTTGTATAAAGAGCTGTTTGAATTTCCGTCATTAAAGCTTCAACCCTTGCCGTTAAGTTGTCGATAGCAATCACCTCTTTAGTCAATGTATCACGTCTTGCAAGCTCCACAGTTCCATTTTCTAGATCTTTTGGACCAATGGCAATACGCAATGGCACACCTTGCAACTCATGCTGTGCAAATTTAGCACCTGGTCTAAACGTTGTTCTGTTGTCAAACTTAACCGTAATACGTTTGGAGCGTAATTCACCCATAATAACATTAACAAGTGTGGTTATTTCCTCCAATTGCTCGTCATTCTTATAAATTGGCACAATAACCACTTGATTTGGCGCTAAATTTGGAGGTAAAACCAAACCATGATCATCACTATGTGTCATAATTAAGGCACCCATTAATCGAGTTGAAACTCCCCAAGACGTAGCCCATACATATTCTTGTTTTCCTTCTTGAGTTGCAAATTTAACATCGAAAGCTTTTGCAAAGTTTTGACCTAAAAAGTGAGATGTTCCTGCCTGCAATGCTTTTCCATCTTGCATTAAAGCTTCAATACAATATGTTTCTACAGCTCCAGCAAAACGTTCACTATCGGTTTTAACACCTTTTACAACTGGAATAGCCATAAAGTTTTCTGCAAATGTTGCATACACATTATTCATTAATTCTGCTTCTTTAATGGCTTCGGCTTTTGTGGCATGCGCAGTATGACCTTCTTGCCATAAAAATTCAGCTGTTCTTAAAAAGAGACGTGTACGCATTTCCCAACGAACCACATTTGCCCATTGATTTACAAGAATAGGTAAATCTCTATAGGATTGAATCCATCCCTTGTAGGTGTTCCAAATAATGGCTTCACTGGTTGGTCGCACAATAAGCTCCTCCTCCAACTTTGCTTCAGGATCAACACGAAGTTTCCCTGGATTATCTGGATCGTTTTGTAATCTATAATGTGTAACAATAGCACATTCTTTGGCAAAACCTTCAGCATTTTTTTCTTCCGCTTCAAATAAACTTTTTGGTATGAATATGGGGAAATACGCATTCTGATGACCTGTTTCTTTAAACATACGGTCTAATTCAGCTTGAATCTTTTCCCAAATAGCATAACCATAAGGCTTAATAACCATACAACCACGTACAGCTGAATTCTCTGCAAGGTCTGCCTTAACAACTAATTCATTATACCATTTGGAGTAATCTTCTTCTCTACTTGTAAGTTTTTTGCTCATATACAGGATTTTGGCACAAATATTGTAACTATGTTAAATATAAAAATAGTTCCGCAAAACTAACTATTTTTGTTATGTTCAACAATAAAAACAAGATATATGTCCTTTAAAAACTACTTTATAGAAAAAACACCCACAATAGCAATTTTAAGCAGCTTGCTTTTATTGACTGCTTGTGGTACATACCAACAAGTAGATACTGATGGAATTTATAGTTCCACGACTACTTCAGTTGAACAAGAATCATATACAGAAGCTAACAATTCTGCTAGCAGTACATATTATGAAAATTATTTTAAAGAAAAATCTTCAGAGTTAGAACTTTATTCAGATAACGAAGTTTTCACTGATGTTGATGAGTATGAAGGTGAATATGCTGAAAATGACACGTTAGATACTCAATATGAGTCTCGTGCAGGTTGGGGACAAGAAACTTCTGGTGTGTCGATAAATGTTTATGGAGGTGGTGGTGGATTTTATAATCCATGGTACTCTCCTTTTGGTTGGGGTTGGGGTGGCTTTTATGATCCATGGTTTAGTCCTTGGGGCTTCAATAATTGGGGTTACGCTGGTGGATTTTACAACCCTTGGTTTGGTGGTGGATTTTATGGTGGCGGATTTTACGGCAACCAATGGAATGGTTATTACTATGGAAACAATGTAGCTTATGTAAACGGCAGACGTGGAAGTGCATACAATAGATATGGACGTAATTCGAGTTCTAGATATTATGATACAAATAGAATTTATAATAACAATACACGACGAAATTCATCTGAAAATACGGTAACCAGACGTAGCAGATCTCAAGCAAATTATTCTACACCAAGAGTAAGAGGTTCTGAAGGAGAAGTTAGAACAAGAACGCGAACAAATACAAGTACACCTCGTGTGAGAACAAATACAAATAACACACCACGGGTTAGAACAAATACATCTAGTAGACCTAAAACTAATTCTTACAGTACACCAAGAAGAAGCTCCACTCCATCAATGAGTAGTGGTTCAAGTGGAGGAAGTAGAGGATCTTCGGGTGGATCTCGAGGAGGTGGCTCTGGAGGTAGACGTGGAGGCGGACTATAATAGCTAATTGAAAAAGAAAAATTTATAAATATGAAAAAGATATTTCTACTATTTGTAGGACTTTTGGGTATGTCCCAAATATTTGCTCAAGATATTTCGGATGCATTGCGATACTCACAAGATAATGTACAAGGAACAGCAAGATTTAGAGCTTTAAGTGGCGCCTTTGGTGCATTAGGAGGCGACATGAGCGCGGTAAGTATTAATCCTGCTGGTTCTGCTGTTTTTAATGCTGGACATATATCCATGTCATTAGCAAACATGTACACGAAAAATAAGACACGTTTTTATGATGGTTACAATGAAACATCTAGCTCTAACTTTGATTTAAATCAAACTGGTGCTGCGTTTGTTTTTTATAATAATAATAATAATCCTAATTCCCTTTGGAAAAAATTCACATTAGCAGCTGCTTATGATAAAATAAGTAACTATGATGACAATTGGTTTGCTTATGGAACTAACCAAAACAGATCCATTGGATCCTATTTTGAAGGTTATGCAAACGGTTTAAGACTTGACGAAATTTCTGGTTTTCCAGGCGAAAGCTATACACAAGCATATAGAGAAATTGGTCGTTTTTATGGCTATGGAAACCAACAAGCTTTCCTTGGTTATGAATCCTATATATTAGAACCCTTAACAGATGATGATGATAACACTGTGTATTCTTCAAATATTGCTGAAGGGGATTACTATCAAGAATATAGTTATGCTTCTCGTGGTTATAATGGTAAATTTACGTTTAATGTTGGGGCACAATTAGGGGAAAAGTTGTTTTTAGGAGTTAATTTAAACTCGCATTTTATAAACTACGAACGTTCTACTTTCTTATATGAAAGTAATGATAATGAAGGCTCCACAGTAAACAGAGTGCGTTTTGAAAACAGTCTTTTTACGACTGGGTCTGGATTTTCCTTTCAAGTAGGCGCCATTTATAAATTAACAGATGGATTGCGTGCTGGCGTTAGTTACTACTCACCTACCTGGCTTACTATTAATGAAGAATCATCTCAATACATATCAACTGTAAGGCAAGAAGATGGCGACAATATATCTCAAGTTGTTGACCCTTTCATTACTAATATTTTTCCAAGCTATCGCATACATAGTCCTGGAAAATTTACTGGAAGTTTAGCTTATGTTTTTGGTGATTTTGGCTTAATTAGTTTTGATTATTCATTACGAGATTATGGTAATACCAAATTCAGACCTACTTCTGACCCATATTTTAGTTCTGAAAACAATAAAATGCGTAATTTATTAACGACAGCATCCACTTATAGAATTGGTGGTGAATACAAACTAAACCGCATAAGTTTTAGAGGTGGTTATCGTTTTGAAGAAAGTCCTTATAAAAATGGTTCTTTTGCAGGTGATGTCTCCGGCTATTCTTTAGGTCTTGGCTATAATTTTGGAAACTCTACGAAACTAGATTTAACGTATGACCAAGCTAATCAAACAAACCAAACACAATTATACAATGTTGGCTTAACAGATAGAGCCAATATTGACTCTCGAAATTCAAATGTAACATTGACATTGAGTTTTAATTTATAAAATATAATAAGCGTTTTTTAAGTAAGGTTGGAATTCATATAAACCCCCAAGAATCAAATTGATTTTTGGGGGTTTTATTTGGGCAAATAATTATTAATAAATTAATTGGTACAAGTTGTTTTAAATCAAAAGAGCCTTTGATAGCTAAATATTATACTCTTTTTTTTGAATAGCATTTTACGGTTCTATATTAGCTTAAACAATTATAAAGATCTTCAGGTATAACGCAATTTACTTCAACCTCTATTCACTTTATTATTAGTTTGAACCACTATCTATTATTCAACTTTTTAACTTTAATTTGACTTGCAATTTTATTTTGAAATATCTTATTGTAATAATAAAGCAAAATAATTAACATGTTTTTACAAGCAACTTAATCGAGTAGATTCTTTTAAATGAGAATCATAAACACTCCATTTAACATCACAAAAAAAAGCTAAACAAATATATTTCTATAAACGTTTAGCTTTTTTAATGGTTGGTTAGTTTTTTTATTCTAGCGTTTTAAGGTAAAGTGCGCTTTAAACTGCTTCATCCCTTCGTCTGCTGATTCTTGGTAATCAATACTAAACCAATAGTCACTTGTTGGTAATGGTTGCCCATTATAATTTCCATCCCAACCTGGTCCATTTGGATTTAATTGTTTAACTAATTTACCATATCTATCAAAAATATAAATTTTAACATTTTGTAAGACTGTTGCTCCCGAAATTTGCCACGTATCATTATCACCATCATTATTAGGTGTAAAGAAAAGTGGATAATCTAACACGAGTACATTATCGACTGCTTCTCCACAGCCATTAATATCTCTAGCTTTTATAGTATGCTCTCCTATAGAAACATCAGTAAATGTATAAGTGTTGTCATTAGGCTCATTACTAACCCAAGGACCATTATCAATGCTAAATTCAAATTGTGCAATACCATCACCACTAGCTGTTGCTAAAATGGCATGATTATCTGCAAACGCTAATGTTGTTACATCTGCCACTAAATTAGGTGGTGAACTTACAATAACTTCTGTAGACGCCATACTAGGACACATATTATTATTATCTGTAACTAATACAGAATAGGTTCCGCCCATTGTAGGAGTAAAACTAGAATCTGTTCCAATAATAGTTGTTGGTGAACCAGCTTCAGTCCACTCAAAGGTGAACATACTTGCATCTAAATTTGTATCTATAGTTGGACTATTAACAACTTCAGTACCATTGGTGTTAATACATAATGTGTACAAATCTTCCAGTGTAAAAGCCGGAAGTGGATCTACCATTAAGGTCATTGTTGTAATATCATAACAAATATCATCAGCTGTTGTATCATTATCCACTCGCACATAAATTACTTGAGGATTCACTGTGTTTTCAAACGGAACACTTGTGTCAATAGCATTTGTTGGAACATCCGCATCTGTTTGAGATGTATAATACGTTACCGTAAAGTTTGCTGGGTTTTGACCATCTAAAACAACTGGGTTTTGAGATACTAAATCAAAACCAACAGAATCGTTTGTTGTGTCGTTATCAAACTCCATATTGTCATCACACAAAGCAAAATCTAATGGATTATTGTCTGGATTTGCCACTGCGGCTTCTTGAACAATAACAAAGAAACTCACTGTAGCAACATCACAACCTGTTGTTGTGTTGGCAATGTTTACAAAAATCTCTTGTGGATTCACTGTGTTTGGAAACGCTGATGGATTTGCAATTCCACCTGTACCTGCTTCCGCAGCAACCAGCGTTGTATAATATGTTACATTGAAATCTGTAGCACTTTGTCCATCTAATATTTCTGTTTCACGTTGTGTTAAATCGAATATATAAGTACCATCAAACGGATCATCACACGCTATGATATTTTCAACCGAAGCTGGTGTATCTGGTAATGGGTTTACAATAATATCAAACGTTACAATGGTATAACAACCGGTTCCCATATCCATTGGGTCTGTAGGATCACCTGTTTTGGTAACACGCACATAAATAGTTTGTGTTGGACTTTCATTAGGATACATGGTTGGATCTGGAATTGGACTATTACCAGATTCTGCATCAGCCATACTCGTATGATAGGTTACCGTTTCGTTGAAAGCATTCACCATAGCCGCTTCATTAACCGTAAGATCAAATATTTCTTCTAAATCACCAGGATTTGTGTCATCACATAATTCTAAGTCTACTAATACATCATTAGGTGTTGGTAAAGTATTTACAACTAATGTTAATGTAGTTACTGCATAACAGCTATCACCACTTGATGTTTCCGTTACCGTTACAAATATAGTTTGCGGATTATGTGGTAAACCGTTTACTGATGTATTTGTATAATCTGTATAATCTGGAATTGGAGTACCAGCCATAATATCTGCCATGGTTTCATAATAATCAACAGTTAATGTAGCATCGCTACCTGTAATAATATCATTTTGACTTGTTAAATCGAAACTTGCAAAACCATCATTACTAACACCATCATCACAAATTTCAAATAAGCCATCCTCTGATGCTATGGTTGGAGGCAGGTTAACAACTAAATTAAATTGACCTGTTTTTATACAGCCATTAGCACCTTCTAATCTCACATAAATAGTTCTGTTTGCGGTAACATAGTTTGACAACTGTGGTTGAACAATTGGATTAATGCCTGGAGTAGCTTCTGCATTTGCTAAAGACTCATGGTATGTTAATGTAAAATCTGCTGGATTTTGAGTTCCATAAATAATGGTATCCATAGTGGTTAAATCGAAAGCAGTAATACCGTTATAATCATCATCACATTCTGAATAATCATCAATAGTTAACGGCACAACTGGTGTTGGTTGAACTATTAATGTTAATTCTACTATAGTAAAGCAACCTGTTGTTGGATTTTCTGCTCTTACATAAACAATGTCCATATCTTGGTCGTTATTTTCGTAAAAATCAGGCAATTCATTTACACCATCAAATGCATTTTCATAGGTTCCATGATAGGTAATGTTATTTCCTTCACCATTGTCAATTTCTATTGTTGCCGACTGTAAATCGAAAATTGCATACCCATTATTATCATCATCACATTCCTCTAAAGGTGTAATGTTTGCTGTAGGCGTTGGTGTTGGCACATTAGAAACCTCAAGCGTTAACGTAGATGTATTTGTACATCCTGTTGTTCCATTAGTAACTAAAACAAATAGTGTTTGTGGATTATGTGGTAAACCACCAACAATGGCATTTGTATACGCTGTAAAATCTGGAATAGGATTCGCAGGAATATCAGCAGCTGTTTCATAGTAACTTACAGACCAGTTTGTGTTTCCACCAGTAATTAATGCATCTTGAACGGTTAAATCGAATTCGGCATAACCATCATTATCAACTGAATCATCACAGATTGTTAAAAACAAAGCATCTGTAGTGGTTTCAGGCACTGGAAGTGGATTTACAATTAAATCTAAAGTTGTTACAGTATAACAATTTGTTAGGTTATTTTCCACGCGAACACCTACTGTATGCAAGTTTGGAATTGAATTTGTATAAGCAGCTGGAGTTGCAATATAGCTAGGTGATGTAATTCCTACATCAGCATCAGCTGGATCTGCATAGTACGTAACTGTATAATCTGTTGGATTCAAGCCCAGAAGAACATCCATATCTCTTATGGTTAAATCGAATTCCGTTAAACCATCAGCAACGGCATCATCACAAAGTTCAATTGGATCTAAATTTTCATCAATAACAGGCGTTTGATCAACTATTAATAATAATTGCACTATAGTTGGACAGTCTGTAGTTGCTCCTGCATAATCCACACGTATGTAAATTATTTGTCCTAATAAATTAGATAAGGTATTTCCTAATGGCAATACATCATCAATGGCATTTTGTTGTGTTAGGTGGAATGTAACTTCTAAAGCAGGATCTGTTGTTACTTCAGCAGCAACACCTGATAGGTCAAACGTTCCTAATCCATCATTATCTGGATCACAGTAATGTAAATCCATAGGTGTGTTGGCAGCTGGTGCACTTACTACATTTAATGTTAATGTAGTAACATCAAAACAACCTGTTGTAGCATCTTCAACACGAACATGCACTATTTCACCATCTGTCCCCATATAAGCCATAGCCGAAGGTGTTACTTGAGGTGTACCTGCAATAGCATCTGCGGCTGAATTATAATAGGTTACAATATAGTTAGGATTATTCCCTGTTATTTCATCATTAGTAGCTGTTAAATCAATTTCGGTCATACCATCTGGCACATTATCATCGCAAGCAAATAATGGCGCTGGCGCAATAACAGTTGGTAATTGATTTATTGTTACAACAAAGCTGTTTTCGTCCGAACAATTTGGCGTTGTTCCAGTTTCTGCATAAACAAAAACAGTTTGTGTACTTGTAATAACATCAGCTGCATTCAACATAATTCCTGTTCCGCCAGTTCCAGTATAATAATTACCATTTGTTAATACTGGCAATGTATAACTTACACATTCTGTAACATTTGCTGGTGCATCAACTAAAGGTGTTGTGTTAATGGTTACCACAAAACTATTTTCGTCTGTACAATTAGGAACTGTTCCTGTTTCAGCGAATATGAAGATAGTTTGTGTTGTTGTAATAAAATCGCCTGCATTTAAAGCAGTTCCTGTTCCTCCTGCTCCTGTAAAATAGGATCCAACAGTTAATGCCGGAAGTGTGTAACTATCACAAATTGTCACATCGGCTGGAGAATCGGTTATAGGTGTTGAATTAATGGTCACTACAAAACTATTTTCATCTGAACAATTTGGTGTTGTTGCTGTTTCTGCATATACAAAAATTGTTTGTGTTGTTGTAATGGCATCACCTGCATTCAACATTGTTCCTGTTCCTCCTGTTCCCGTATAATACATTCCGTTAGTTAATGCTGGAAGTGTATAACTATCACAAATAGTTACATCCGATGGCGCATCTACAATTGGTGTTGTATTAATGGTAACCACAAAACTATTTTCATCTGAACAATTTGGTGTCGTACCGGTTTCTGCATATACAAAGACTGTTTGTGTTGTTGTAATAGCATCACCTGCATTTAAAACTGTTCCTGTTCCACCAGCTGCAGTGTAGTAAGTTCCACTTGTTAATGCTGGCAAGGTATAAGTATCACAAGCAGAAACATCTGCAGGTGCATCAATTATTGGTGTATCATTTATGGTAACAACAAAACTGTTTTCATCTGTACAATTCGGTGTTGTTGCAGTTTCGCCATATACATATATAGTTTGCGTTGTTGAAATAGTATCACCTGTATTTAAAGCCGTACCTGTTCCTCCTGCTCCAGTGAAATAGTTTCCACTTACTAAAGCTGGCAACACATAACTATCACATGCCACCACATCAATTGGTGCATCAACGGTTGGCGTTGTGTTTACCACAACGGTTACGGTATTTGTTGCTGTATCATTTGGTGCTGTTAAACCACTATCTATTAGTGTAACTTCATAAATTGTTGTAGCTGCTGGTGGTGGAGATAAAAGCAAAGTCGGATTTGTTCCTAAAACGGTTGTATTACCTTGCACTGTCCAACTATAACTATACGTACCAACTGCCGTTCCTGGTGAAGGACTTGCCGTTAACGTCACATCTGCTCCTGCATCATTACATATTGAAGGCATATCAGCTGTTGCTGTTACAGAAATTGTACAAACATCAATGGTTGCTATAAAACTATTTTCTGCAAAACAATTTGGTGTTGTTCCAGTTTCTGCATAAATATAAATGGTTTGTGTGGTTGTAATTAAATCGCCCGCATTTAATACGGTTCCTGTTCCTCCTGGCCCTGTGTAATAAGTCCCATTTACCAATGCTGGTAAAGCATATTCATTACAAACTGTTAAATTTGCTGGCGCATCTACAGCTGGTGTATTGTTAATAGTAACAACAAAGCTGTTTTCGTCCGAACAATTTGGTGTAGTTGCTGTTTCCGCATAAACATAAACGGTTTGAGAACTCGTTATGGATGTACCTGCAGCAATTAAACCACCTGTTCCACCTGCACCATTAAAATACTGTCCTCCAGTTAAAGCTGGCAACACATAACTATCACAAACAGTAACATCTGCTGGTGCATCAATAATTGGTGTATCATTTATGGTAACAACAAAACTGTTTTCATCAAAACAATTTGGTGTTGTACCTGTTTCGTCATAAACATATATGGTTTGTGTTGTTGTAATGTTATCACCTGCATTTAATAATGTTCCTGCACCTCCAGTTGCTGTGTAATAATTTCCACTAACTAAAGCTGGTAGCACATAACTATCACAAACAGTAACATCTACTGGTGCATCAACCATTGGCGTTGTATTAACCGTTACTGTTACGGTATTTGTTGCTGTATCATTTGGTGCTGCTAATCCACTGTCAACTAACGTTACTTCATACGTTGTAGTAGCAGTTGGTGGTGGTGATAATATTAAAGTAGGATTCGTGCCCAGAACGGTTGCGTTTCCTTGAACTGTCCAGCTGTAGCTATACGTTCCAATTGGTACTGCCGGAGAAGGTGTTGCTGTAAGCATAACATCTGCTCCTGCATCGTTACATATAGATGGCATATCTGCTGTTGCTGTTACAGAAAGCGTACAGCTATCTATAGTAACAACAAAACTATTTTCAGCTGTACAATTTGGCGTTGTTCCAGATTCCGCGTAAACAAAAATAGTTTGCGTTGTGGTTATAACATCACCTGCGTTCAATACAGTTCCAGTTCCGCCTGTTGCTGTGTAATACACACCATCTGTTAATACTGGCAATGTATAATCGTTACAAGCTGTTACATCTGCTGGATCATCAATTGTTGGTGTTGCATGAACAGTAACAGTTGCAGATAATGCTACTGCACCTCCACAAACCGAATTTAAATTATTAGCAGATATTAAGTTTATAGTTTGAGTCGTAGTTACACCTGTTAAAGTAATTACCTCAATTCCTGTTGCATCCAACATAACTGATTGTGTAGGACCTCCATTAATATCATATTCCACCACATCATTTTCAGAACCTGTAATGGTAAAAACCGCATCACCTGAATCACAAACATCTGCACTTGCAGTAACGGTTACTACTGGTGTTGGCTGAACGACTACTGTTATTGGACGAAAAGCTATATATTCCACACCAGTAATGGCGTCTGTATAGGTTACTTGCGCCACATAGGTTGTTGTTTGGCTTGGTGTTACTGTTAAGTTTGTTGGATCTGTGCCTAAAACAGAACCATCTTCAGCTAACCACTGGAAAGTTGTAATAGTCGCTCCACTTGGAACAAACTGATACGCTTCTGGAGCTGTAAAGGGAATATCCCAAACACCTGTATTTCTGCCAGGTGGTGAAACACCTTGTGTTCCTGCTGGGTTTTGTATCCCAATAGCTGATCTTCCTCCTGCCCATGTTGCACATACTGGTTTTTGAAATATATAGGTTTCAATGACGTTTGTAGTTTCATAAAACATAATCATTTGAGATGTTCTTAACGTTGTACAACCAAATTGTGGTGGGTTAAAAAAGCTAAAAACAAAAACTCGGAAAGGTGCTTCACCTTTTACTCCATATGTAATACTATAACTTGAAGTAGGCACTCCTCCTGCTCCTGGGAAGATATCGTGAATAGCTCCAAAAATATTACCATCCGCTAAAGCTGCATCCGTATTGTTGGGAATTAATGCACCTGCAGCAGGTGTCCAAAAGTGAAAAGTCCCTGCATTAGACAAATCAAAACTAACAGCGCCATTGGTTGACAAAGTACATTGGGTATAATTCTGTTGATAAAACTCAAAATCAAAAGCAAAATTTAATGCAGGACTCCATACATCATCTACATTTAAGGATGTATCACCTGCAGTTTCCCCAAAAGAAAACGGTGGGTTAAAAGGTATGGTGTTAACCACATACGTGTTAGAAGCTCCAATATCTTGATAGGATGCCGAAAGAGTTAAAGGCGGAATGGTTCCTGTATTTAAATCCAAACAAAATGGATCTGTAATACACACATTACCACCACAGTTTACGTTACCTGTACTTGCCGAAATACTCATTTCAGACGAACCGGAACCCGAACTTATACTCCCTGGGAAAATACGAATTTCTATAACGGCTTCATCACAATTGGTAGGATTTGCATTTTCGCAAATCTGATAGGTAATATAATAGATACCTTGAGGTGTATTGGCTGCAATATTTACAAAACCTAATGGATTAAAAACTATAAAACCTGATGGATCTGCTACGGTTTCAGTAAAAGTAAAATTACCAAAAGTTCCAAAATTAATGGCTGTTCCGTTAAAGTAATCGTTTAAAAAAGCACGATTTCCTGTAGAAGTTGATGCATTTGGGTTGTCTGCCCGACCAACAAGTACATCGTCAATGGCAATAATTTGTGCGTATGTTGCACTAACAAGGAGAAAACAAACTAATGTAATTATCTTTTTCATGAGATTTTAACTAAATCCTTTGTTATAGAGGGAATTTCTACAAGAAGGGTTAATATTATACTAAATTTTAGTGGTGTAAAATAAGAAAAATTTAAGGAAACCTTTCTACTTTTATCAGGAAATTAATTGTTTGTTAATTCAGTTATCAAAAAAATGGAATTCCTTATCTTTGCAGATTAAAAACCTATTTATTTCGAAATAATGAAAATTAACGATAATACTGCTGATTTTGATGCTATTGGAGAGGACCATGTTGGAACTTCGGCTGACACACCATTACGTGCTGATGCTTTTGTTTTAAATTCAGAAGAAAAAATTAAAATAATTAAAGACGATGTGCGCCATATCATGGAAACATTGGGACTTGATTTAACTGACGATAGCCTAAAAGGAACACCAAATCGTGTTGCAAAAATGTTTGTAAATGAAATTTTTGGTGGCTTAAATCCAGATAAAAAACCTAGCGCATCCACTTTTGACAATAAATATAAATATGGTGAAATGCTGGTTGAAAAAAACATTACGGTTTACTCAACCTGCGAACATCATTTACTACCCATAGTTGGAAAAGCACATGTTGCTTATATTTCTAACGGAACGGTTGTTGGTTTATCTAAGATGAATCGGATTGTTGATTATTTCGCCAAACGTCCTCAAGTTCAAGAACGTTTAACCATTCAAGTTGTTAAGGAACTTCAAAAAGTTTTAAACACAGATGATGTTGCTTGCGTTATTGATGCTAAACATTTATGTGTAAACTCAAGAGGGATTCGCGATACAGAAAGCAGCACGATTACTGCAGAATTTGGCGGAAAATTTAAAGAAGCTGGAACACGACGTGAGTTTTTAGATTATATTAAATTGGATACACAATTTTAGTGCGTTAGCCATTTAGCGTTAATTAATGAATCTGAAAGTGACTATAAACGCTAAAAATTCTTAACATAAGTCAAGCAAATCAAAAATAAAACCATGCCATTATACAACCAACAAGACATAAAAATTTACAACACTTTACGTGGCGAAAAGGAATCGTTTAAACCCATTACAGATGGCTATGTTGGGATGTATGTATGTGGACCAACGGTTTATAGTAATGTGCATTTGGGAAATGTGCGGACTTTCATGTCTTTTGATATGATTTTTCGCTATCTCAAACATTTGGGGTATAAAGTGCGATATGTTCGGAATATTACTGATGCTGGCCATTTAGAAAATGATGGTGATGTTGGTGAAGATAAAATAACCAAAAAAGCACGTTTAGAGTCTATTGAACCCATGGAAATTGTACAACGTTATACGGTGGATTTTCATAATGTACTCAACACGTTTAACTTTTTACCACCTAGCATTGAGCCTACTGCAACAGGACATATTATTGAGCAAATAGAATTAATACAATCTATAATAGATAACGGATTTGCTTATGTTGTAAATGGCTCTGTTTATTTTGATGTTCATAAATACAATGAATCTAATGAATATGGCATTTTAAGTAAACGTAAACTAGAAGATTTAATTCATAACACTCGTGCGCTTGATGGTCAGAGTGATAAAAAAAATCCGCAGGATTTTGCGCTTTGGAAAAAAGCAGAACCAACACATATTATGAGATGGCCCTCTCCTTGGAGCGATGGTTTTCCAGGATGGCACCTAGAATGTACTGCCATGAGCACCAAATATCTTGGCGACTATTTTGATATTCATGGTGGTGGAATGGATTTAAAATTCCCACATCACGAATGTGAAATTGCACAAAACCAAGCTTCTAAAGGTCAAGCTCCCGTAAAATATTGGATGCATGCCAATATGTTAGAATTAAATGGTGCTAGAATGAGCAAATCTACAGGCAACTATATAAATCCAGCTGAATTATTGTCTGGAGATAACGATATCATGTCAAAAGCCTACAGCCCAAGTGTCATTCGGTTTTTTATGATGCAAGCATCTTACCGAAGTGTTTTAGATTTAACAGATGCTGGTCTTGATGCTGGTGAAAAAGGTTTTAAACGCTTAATAGAGGCTATTAAATTATTAGATTCATTAAAAACCGCAACGACATCTACACATGATATTTCTGCATGGAAACAATCCTGTTATGATGCAATGAATGACGATTTTAACACGCCTATTCTAATTGCGCATGTATTTGAAGCAGTAAAATATATTAACCAAATTCATGATGGCAAAGCGACGATTACCGAATCTGATTTAGAAATACTTAAAACAACTATCCATGCGTTTGTTTTTGATATTTTAGGTTTAGAAAACGTCAATAAAGCTGATAATTCATCCGATAAATTATCGGGAGCTGTAAAATTACTCATCAAGTTACGCCAAGAAGCTCGTGCAAATAAAGATTTTGCCTTGTCTGATCAAATCCGTGATGAGCTAGCTGAAGCAGGAATCCAGTTGAATGATAGTCGTGAAGGGACGAGTTTTAGTTACTAGAAATGCGAAGGTGTAAAGTTGTTTTTTGTTAAGTCGTATCAATGTGAAACACATTTAGTTAAAATTAAGCTATATTGATATGTAAATCAAAACCTTAAGAAATGTACGTTTATTCATTTGAAAAATTAATTGTTTGGCAAGAAGCAATTCAACTTGCTTTAAAAACGTACAAAACCACTAATTTATTCCCTTCGGAAGAAAAATACGGATTGTGTTCTCAAATGCGACGATGTTCTGTTTCTGTTTCCTCAAACATAGCTGAAGGCACTTCAAGATTAACAAAAAAAGATAAAGCTCACTTTATGACTATTGCTTATAGTTCAGCTATTGAATTGTTTAATCAATCTATAATTTCGAAAGAGCTTCAATTTATATCCGAAGAAAATTATTTAGAAATAAGAAAAGATATTGAATCCATTACCAACAAAATAAATGCGCTTCGGAAAAGTTTTTTAGCAACTTAAGTTAAACTTCTTAACATATATCCACAACTTAACAACTAACACCTTAACGACAAACAACAAAAACACTTTGCTAAAAAAGATACTCACATACCCATTTTTACTGCTCATCAAGATTTATCAAATCTTTATTTCGCCCTTAACGCCTTCAACATGCCGGTTTCAACCTACATGTTCTCATTATGCAAAAGAGGCTTTAGAAAAACATGGTTTCTGGAAGGGTGGAAAATTGGCTATTGTTAGGATTTTTAGTTGTCATCCTTGGGGAAGTTCTGGATTCGATCCTGTTCCTGAAAAGGATGACAACTAAAAATTGCCAACGCGCCATCTCGCCCATTCTCTAAAAATGTACACTGTACATTTTCTTTACGCTTTGTCGCCTTGGGGACGTTCAGGTTTTGATCCAGTTCCTAAAAAAGAGGACGTATAAAGTTGGAAAAATAAGAGATACTTCAGTAATACCAACTTCTGTAAATCTGATTACAGTAAATAAAAAATAACATTTCATTATAAGCCCATGACTTTCGTATCCATTTCCATTTGCATATATTTACTCTTTTAAACGAAGCTTTATGTTATTACTACAATTTGATTGGAATCCCATTACTGGAATTGATATTTTCGGAAATTTTAAACTTCACTTTTATAGTGTTATGTGGATTGTTGCTTTCCTACTAGGATTTCAAATCATGAAACGTATTTTTCTAAAGGAAAAAGTGAGTTTAGACTATTTAGATCCACTCTTTATATATACCGTTTTAGCAACCATGCTTGGTGCTAGATTAGGTCACGTTTTATTTTATCAATCAGAATTAATTTCTCAAGATTTTTTCAGCATCTTTTTACCTTTTAAATTTAAAGGTGGTTTTGAATTTACCGGATTTCAAGGTTTAGCTAGTCATGGTGCTGCTATTGGAATTATTATTGGTATGTATTTATACCGTAAAAAGTACAACTACAAATCCCTTATGTGGATTTTAGATCGTGTTGTAATTTCAGTTGCTTCGGGTGCTGTTTTCATTAGAATTGGAAACTTTATTAATTCTGAAATTATAGGAAAAATAACCGATTCGCCATTAGGTGTTCGTTTTATTCAAGATTACTACAGTAAACGTCAAATTGTAGGTGAAACTGGTATTGAAAACTACAAAGAAGCCTATGCAGCAGTAACTAACAATGCACAGTTTCAATATTTACTGGATGCCGTTCCTGCACGTCATGCGGCACAATTATATGAATCTTTCTGTTATATTTTCGTCTTTCTTATCCTATGGTTTATTTATCAAAAAACCAATAAAGGGCAACAAAGCGGGTATTTATTCGGACTCTTTTTAGTGTTATTATGGACGGTTCGTTTCTTTGTGGAATTTGTAAAAGAACCACAAGGCGATGAATACATTACCATGTTAGGTTTAAATACGGGACAAATGTTAAGTATTCCGTTTGTATTAATTGGGCTCTATTTTATGTTTGTATATAAACCGAAAACGAGTAAGTAGTTTCTATATGATTCGTCGTTATTTTAAAATAGTCATTCTTTCTACTACGCTATCTTTTTTAGTGCTATGCTCTTGTAAAGAAGAACCTAAAAAACCCAAACAAGCTGAAATTGTCTTTAAAAACGAAGGTACTTTAAAACTTTTAAAAACAGCGAACGATTCGGTTGTTGCCAATTTAGAAATAGAAATTGCCGATAACGAATTTGAAACTCAAACAGGCTTAATGTATCGAGAATCCATGAAGGCGAATCGTGGTATGTTATTTATTTTCCCCAATGAACAACCGCGTTCTTTCTACATGAAAAATACACGCTTTGCTTTAGACCTTATTTATATAAATGCCAATAAAAAAGTGGTGAGTTTTCAAGAAAACGCACAACCGTTTAATGAAAGCTCCTTACCATCCAATGCGCCTGCTAAATATGTATTAGAGGTGAATGCTGGTCTAGTTAAGGAATGGCAATTAGAGGTTGGTGATAGTATGAGCTTTATTTCAGAAAAAGATTGATTCCACATCTGCTTTTTTAATTTACTTAAATTGCCTGTTTTTCTGTTGGCCATTTTGAATAGAACAAATCCAATTTCGCTATAAGTTGAGTTGTTTTTTTAAGCTGGTTTTGTTTTAGGAAAGTTTATGGCTAAACCAATTCTCAAACTGAAATTTCATCAAAAACTATAACACTATTTAGGTTTTATTTATTTGAAATTAAGTCGAAGGTTCTTCACTTTAAACAACAGAAACTTAATTTGTCAGTTTTAAAAAGCTACTTCTATTCGTCTTAAATCAATTAAAACAGAGCAAGACTAAACGCTACAACATTTTAAGAGTGACTCATTTTCAATATTAAATCTGTTTGCATTAACATTGAAATATAAACCCATAAAAAAGCCTTTTTGATGAATCTCAAAAAGGCTTTTTAAATATGATGAAAAGATTAGATTACGCGATTTCTGCGTCTTCTACTTTCTCTTTTTCTTTTAAAGCATTTGCAGCATCGCCTTTTTTAACAGCGTCATACATTAAAGGTGTTGCAATAAATAAGGATGAGTAGGTACCTACAATTACACCAACTATTAATGCAAACATAAAGCCTCTAATAGAATCACCTCCAAAAATAAAGATGGCTAATAATACCACTAATGTTGTTAAAGAGGTATTTAATGTTCTGCTTAATGTACTACTTAATGATACATTAATCACTTTATTAAATGACCAAGCCGAGTGCTCATTAAAGAATTCACGAATTCTATCAAATACAACTACCGTATCATTTAAGGAGTAACCAATAACGGTAAGAATAGCCGCAATAAATGCCTGATCAATTTCCATACTAAATGGCATATACTTGTATGTTAAAGAGAAAACACCTAACACAATCAAGACATCGTGGAATACTGCCGCAACCGCACCCAATGAAAATTGCCATCTTTTAAAACGGATTAAGATATATAAGAATACAACTACTAAAGATCCTAAAATAGCCCAGATTGATGATTTTTTAATATCATCCGCAATCGTTGGACTTACCTTATAGTATTTCATTAAACCAACCGTTTTACCTTGATCGTCACTAATAAATTCTTCATAAGAAAGACCAGACATATAAGGCTGTAACTCGGTGTATAATGTATTTCTGATTTCCTCATCAATAGCATTATCTGTTTCGTTTACTTTATACTTGGTTGTAATTTTTAATTGATTGGCATTTCCGAACGTTTTAGCTTCTGCACTACCAAAGGCATCTGCTAATGTTTCTGAAATTTCGTTAGCACTAACGGCTTCAGCAAAACGAACTTGGTACGTTCTACCTCCAACAAAATCGACACCTTGATCTAAACTGTTTGTGAATAAAGATCCTAAACTTACAAGAATGAATGCACCAGAAATGATGTAAGCCATTTTGCGTTTCTTTAAGAAATTGATGTTAATATTTCTGAAAAGATTTTTTGTAATAGCTGTTGAGAAATCTAAATTCCCATTTCTGTTTGCATACCAATCTACTATTAAACGTGTAATAAAGATAGCTGTAAATAAAGAGGTTGCAATACCAATTAATAAGGTAGTAGCAAATCCTTTAATTGGACCAGTTCCAAAGATGAATAAAATTAAAGCGGTTAAACCAGTTGTGATATTCGCATCTAAAATGGAAGATAGTGCATTACTAAAACCATCATCAATAGATTCTTTTAAGCCTTTTCCTTTGGCAATTTCCTCTCGAATACGCTCAAAGATAAGTACGTTAGCATCCACAGACATACCAATGGTTAATACAATACCAGCAATACCAGGTAATGTTAATACAGCACCTAATCCAGATAGCACACCAAAGATTAATATAATATTAAATATCATAGCAATATCAGCAAATAGACCTGCTTTACCGTAATAAAGGAACATCCATACTAATACCAATGCTAATGCAATAAGGAATGACATTTGACCACTTTCAATAGCTTCTTGACCTAATGATGGACCAACAACTTCACCTTGAATAATATCTGCAGAAGCTGGTAATTTACCTGCACGTAATACGTTTGCTAAATCCGTTGCTTCGTTTAATGTAAAGTTTCCAGAAATGGATGAGTTACCGCCTGCAATTGGCCCAGTTGTAACGCCTGGTGCAGAATACACCACATTATCTAAAACAATTGCAATATTAGATTGTTGTGTAAATGCAGCTCCAGTCATTTCTTCCCAGATTTTAGCACCTTTAGAGTTCATTTGCATAGAAACCGTTGGTTTACCCATTGGGTCATACTCTTGACGTGCATCAGTAACAACAGCTCCACTTAATTGTGGTACATTATCTCTATTGCTTTCTAAAGCATATAACTCAACAATCTCACTGTCTTTTGCAGGCTTACCAAATGCAAATTTTGTGAAGCGTTGTTCGCCTGGTAATAAAGAACGTACTTGAGTCATATTTAAATACCCCATAACTTGATCTCTATCCTTAAGGTTTACCATAGCAATGGCAGCAGGATTTTGAGATTGGAATAACAAATCACGTAATGGATTAATTTCTGTAGCTGTAGAATCTGGATCTGCTCCTAATAAATCTTCAATGGCAGCATCTTCAGAATCTTGAGGTTCAGTTTGCTCTGCAACGTCTTCTGTTTTTGGCGCTTCAAGTTCTTTTAAAAGATTGTTAGCATCAAATAAAAACTGTCCAAACATATCACGCTTGTATACATCCCAGAATTCTAATTGTGCTGTACTTTGTAATAATTTAATAGCACGCTCCTTGTCTTTAACACCAGGAAGTTCTACTAAAATACGACCAGAACTACCCAAACGTTGAATACTTGGAGATGTTACACCAAACTCATCAATACGCTTACGTAATACCTCAAAAGCAGAAACGATAGACTCGTCAATTTTACGTTCAATAATAGGTTGCACTTCACCATCTGTCATGCTACCTTCTATTTCGCCATCAAGTGCGCGTGTGTAAAATATATCTGGAGAAGCTAATTTAGTATCACCTTTTATTTTATCGAATGCAACAAAGAAATCAGTAACGTAATCGTTTTGACTATTCTTTTGAATTTCATCAGCATCATCTAAAGCTTGATTGAATACTGGATTTTTGCTGTAGTTTGCTAATCCTTTTAAAATATCTTTTACAGATACTTGAAGAATTACACTAACACCACCTTTTAAATCCAAACCAAGGTTCATGGAATTTTCCTTAACTTCAGAATAGGTATAACTAGCTACTCCTAAATTATAAACCTCTACATTATCAAGAGAATCTAAATACTTACGCTCTTTTACCTCATCGCCATTTGAAAATGCCACAGCTAGGTCGTCAATACTATTTGCCTTAAAAGTGAAAGACAACTGATAAATACTTACCAGTCCAAACAAAATTGCAAACAGTTTTACTAATCCTTTATTTTGCATTATGTGTTAAATTATGATTTATTGTTGATATTTTTAAAAACGAGCAAATATATATCTTCTATAATGATTTAACAAAAGGTTTGCATAGTTTCTATTCGTTTTTAAACAAAAAAAACAGCTGAATTAGCTGTTTTTTTTGTTTTATAATTAAATGAATTTTACATACCATTTAAATTATCCGATTTTTTGTAACCTTCAGGAGGTGTCATATCAAATTTTTCGTCAGAAACAGTTTCTTTATTAATTTCTGTAACCTCACTAGTAATGGTTAATGCCATTCCCATTTGACTTACATCCATTTTCATATACAATGGAAAACCATCAATTTTAGCACCCATTTGAGCCACTTGAGGATTCATTGCTTGAATTTTATCTGTAACATACATATCAATGGCTACAGTTGCACCATCTTTTTCAACAGTTACATTGTACTCTTGACACACATAACCTAAAATAGTTTTGGTTTCATCGCCTTTTACAACTTGTGTATCTTTCATGTCTTCTTCACTGATAGTCATATCTGAAACTGAATACATTTTACCAGTCATTTGATTATCCATGTAAGTTAACATTTCTTTGGTTTCACCATTCATAATAGTTGTGGTGTTACCTGACATTAAGTTAAACGTTTCAGAACGTGTTTTGTCTGATTTAAAATAGGTTGTTGTAAGAATATCACCAACCATAGCCAATTGCGCTTGCATTTGCTCATTATCACTAGACATGGTTTGTTTAGATTTTGCAACACCTTCTGTCATGGCGTCTTGAGCAAAACCTGTTAAGCTTAACGCGAATACTAAAACAAAAATTAGTTTTTTCATGTGAATTATTTTTTAAATTATTTATTGATTAATTGTCGTTTTAGTATCCCAAAACAACGGATTTCAGTTTATCCAATTACAATGCCAAAAGACTATTTGTTTTTCTTACACCTTCTGCACTTTCTTGCATGTGGGCTTTTTCTGCATCAGATAATTCAATTTCAACAATTTTCTCGATACCATTGCGACCTAAAATTACAGGTGCTCCAATACAAATATCGTTTAAACCGTATTCACCTTCTAATAACACAGAACATGGAAACATTTTTTTCTGATTACAAGCAATAGCTTGAACCAATCCACTTACCGCAGCTCCTGGTGCATACCAAGCAGATGTTCCTAATAATTTAGTTAAAGTCGCGCCTCCAACTTTAGTATCTTCAAGAACTTGGTTTAGGCGATCTTCAGATAAAAATTCAGAAACCAAGACACTGTTACGTGTTGCTAAACGCGTTAAAGGTACCATTCCAGTATCACTATGACCACCAATTACCATTCCGTCTACATCACTTATTGGAGCCTCTAAAGCTTCTGCTAAACGATATTTAAAACGAGCAGAGTCTAATGCGCCACCCATTCCAATAATACGGTGTTTTGGTAAACCTGTTGTTTTATGAACTAAATACGTCATGGTATCCATTGGATTACTAACCACAATAATAATTGTATTAGGCGAATGTGCAATTAAGCTTGAAGAAACTGTTTTTACAATACCTGCATTAATACCAATTAACTCCTCACGTGTCATACCTGGTTTTCTTGGAATACCAGACGTAATAACGCAAATATCACTATTGGCAGTTGCCGAATAATCATTAGTTATACCTGTTATTTTAGTATCAAAACCGTTTAATGAAGCTGTTTGCATTAAATCCATAGCTTTACCTTCAGCAAAACCTTCTTTAATATCTAACAGAACGACTTCTGAAGCAAAATTTTTAATAGCTATGTATTCTGCACAACTGGCACCTACTGCTCCAGCTCCTACTACTGTTACTTTCATAATATGATATGTTTTAAATGTGTTGATTTTTAAGATTGCAAAATTACGAATAAAAATAGTGCAAATGAAAAAGCAGAAGAAATATCTTCTGCCTTAACTTTATTTATATAAATTACTTACGCATCAATATTAGCATAAACAGCATTCTTTTCAATAAATTCTCTACGAGGTGGCACTTCATCACCCATAAGCATTGAGAAAATACGATCTGCTTCTACACCATTATCAATTTGAATTTGACGTAATGTTCTAAATTCTGGATTCATAGTGGTATCCCAAAGTTGCTCGGCATTCATTTCTCCAAGACCTTTGTATCGTTGGATTTTAGAATTTTCACCAAAATCGTTCAAAATAGCAGCACGTTCATCATCATTCCAAGCATATTGCTTTTTAGCGCCTTTTTTAATTAAATATAAAGGAGGCGTTGCAATATAAATATGGCCATTTTCAATTAATTCTTTCATATATCTAAAGAAGAATGTTAGAATTAAAGTTTCAATATGACTACCATCAATATCGGCATCACACATAATAACCACTTTATGATAGCGTAATTTTGATAAGTTAAGCGCTTTACTATCATCTTCCGTACCGATGGTAACGCCAAGCGCAGTAAATATATTTTTGATTTCTTCGTTTTCAAAAACCTTGTGAGTCATAGCTTTTTCCACGTTCAAAATTTTACCACGCAATGGCAAAATAGCTTGAAATGCACGATCACGACCTTGTTTAGCCGTTCCACCTGCCGAATCTCCCTCTACTAGGTAAACTTCGCATTTAGCAGGATCTTGTTCAGAACAATCTGATAATTTTCCTGGCAAACCACCAATACTCATAACCGTTTTACGCTGAACCATTTCACGAGCTTTTTGAGCTGCATGACGTGCTTGAGCTGCTAAAATTACTTTCTGCACAATAGTTTTTGCGTCTTCTGGGTGTTCTTCTAAATAATCCGTTAACATTTCAGAAACCGCTTGACTTACTGATGCCGAAACCTCTCTGTTTCCAAGTTTGGTTTTTGTTTGTCCTTCAAATTGTGGTTCTTGAACTTTTACAGAAATAATTGCTGTTAATCCTTCACGGAAATCATCTCCTGCAATTTCGAATTTTAAGTTTTTTAACAGACCAGATTCATCTGCATACTTTTTAAGTGTATGTGTTAATCCACGACGGAAACCTGATAAGTGTGTTCCACCTTCGTGCGTATTAATATTGTTTACATACGAATGTAAATTTTCGGCATATGATGTATTATAAATCATAGCAACCTCAACAGGTACGCCATTTTTTTCACCTTCAAATGCAATAACTTCTTTTATTAAAGGCTCACGATTACCATCTAAAAACTTGATAAATTCCTTTAAACCTTCTTTTGAATGAAATGTTTCACCTTCAAATTCACCATCATCCTTTTTATGACGTTTATCCACTAAATGAATGGTAATTCCTTTATTCAAATACGCTAATTCTCGCAATCTACTTGCTAACGTATCATAATTATATTCTAATGTTTGCGTAAAAATAGTTGGATCTGGTAAAAAGGTAACTATAGTTCCACGTTTATCCGTTTCACCAACTTTTTTTACAGGGTACATAGGCTTCCCTTTTTCGTATTCCTGCTCCCAGATTTCACCTTTTCTATATACGGTTGCTTTTAAATGGTTTGATAAAGCATTCACACAACTTACACCAACACCATGCAGACCACCCGACACTTTATAAGAATCTTTATCAAACTTACCACCTGCACCAATTTTAGTCATAACCACCTCTAATGCGGAAACACCTTCTTTTTTGTGCATATCTACAGGAATTCCACGACCATCATCTTCAGTTGTAATGGAGTTATCCTCATTAATAATTACGGTAATATTATCGCAATGTCCAGCTAAAGCCTCATCAATAGAGTTATCCACAACTTCGTACACTAAATGGTGAAGACCTCTTGTTCCAGTATCTCCAATATACATGGATGGACGCATACGAACATGCTCCATGCCTTCTAAAGCCTGAATGCTATCTGCTGAATAATTATCTTTGTTAAATTCTTCTCTTTTCTCGCTCATATAAAATGTTTGTTGTTCGTTGTTAATTTGATTGTTGAGCCATAAAATGACTTCACAAAAAAAGACGCCTTTAAGCATCCTTTTGAATACAAACAAAGATACAAAATAATAAGGCTTCTTAAAAGCCTTTTAGTGAGTATCATCTATTTTTATCAACATTTGTTAATTACTTAAAAATGCTTTAAATCGCTTAAAAATAGCTTTAAAATGGATTTCAATGATTTTTAAACTGATACTAAAACAGACAAACTACTATCGTTGCTCTGAAGGGATTTATTGCAATTTATAAATTTGTATTATGACCCGTTTTAAGGAAGAATTTAATCAATGTCTATAATTCCATAATCAGTTTGCAAAACACTTATAAGGTCTTGCGATTTTTGTTTCCCTTCTTCTAAAAGCATTAAATAGTATTGCGTTACGCTCTTATAAATAACTGCTCTATTGCCTAACTCAATAATTACCTTTTCATCTTTAGTTTCTATCTTTGCAGTTCTCTGAAACTCATCCATACGTTCTTTAGTCATTTCTTCTTTATACCTTGGTAAATATTTAAAATTAAAAACTGGAATTCCTGCATTAACCAAATCTTTCAGCATACCTTCATACCAAACCTGTTGATTAGTTAGCCTACTAAAATAGTCTTCGTATTGAACAATAGAATCTGCCGTTATTTTTTTTGTAATAAGGCGCATGCCACCAGAATTTCTTAATTGTGTTAGCGTTCTTTCTGTTTGGCTAACAAAATCTGGATGAATTAAAGAATTCCAATACATAGCAAAGAATTTTGGGTCATTGCTCTCTTTATAATTAAAACACATGGATGCGAACGAATCTAAATACTTCATTCGCTGCTCGTTTAAATCAATGGCAGTCATAAAATTGTTTGTATCTTTTTTTATGTCTTCAATTAATGAAACAATGTATGCTTTTTCTAATTTTCGTTCTGCATTTGCTTCTTTCATGGTGTTGAGTTGCAAGGCAATCAATATACCAATAACCACAAGCACAATTTCACCAATAGCGTATTTGAAGTACTTACTTGTCTTATTTTCCATAAGAAGTGATTTACGTATATGTCTGAAAAATTTAATCATTATTTTGTTCTATTTCGTTAAGAATATTATTAACGTTTAACTCCAAACTCTCTAACCAAGCTATTGTAAGTGTGTTTTTACTATTTAATCTAGATATCATTTCATAAACATCTTTTGATTTTACATAAGCGATAAATTCTTAATCTGATTTTTTATAATCAGGATGTTTTAATATGGGACTATCTGGATGTAAAAAATTTTCATATTTTTTTAGGGAAGAAAAGTTCAACAATAGCTCGTTATTCTCTTTGTTCATCAATCCTATATCACCTTCTTCAGTTTTATAAAAATTAGCTAAAGCAGTTTCATAAACTGTAATAAGTTCCGTTAATTTTTCATCCAGCAGATTAATTTTACCCGATGCTTTATAATTATTTAATGTAGATGTGTTTATATTAATCGCGTTTAAAGCAATCATTCTTGAAGTGTACATGCGTAGGCTATCTGCCGACATTGTTTCATCAGTTCCCGCAGAAAAATTTAAAACATTTATAAGATCTAATCTGCAATTAATCAGGTAAGCTTTATGTTTATTTAGTTCTTTTAGGTTTTCGGTCAACTCTTGCTCTAGAGATAGCACTAACTTCTCTTGCTCCTTGTTTTGACGAAAATCCTGATTCATATTATTAATCCATAATGCGATAAGAATCCCAATAACCACAAGCACAATTTCACCAATGGCATATTTAAAGTATTTGGACGTTTTACCTTCCTTTAAAAGGTCTTGACGAATACGTCTGAAAAATTTAATCATTCACTTACAGTTAGGATGTAAGCAGGAAATAAATAGCAGAGTTGGTTGGTTTACGTTTCTAAATGTAGTGAAATACTAAACATAAAGCCATAAAAAAGCCAGCTTAAAAACTGGCTTTCAATTATTTATTGATATAATATAAATTTAGGCCATTAAAAACCCTAATTTAATTTAATTAATACGCGTCAGCATGCACATTTGCAACGGCTCTACCGCTTGGATCGTTCATATTTTTAAAACTGGCATCCCATTCCAATGCAATTTTGGTACTACAGGCTACACTCGCCTCCTGTGGTACGCATAAAGCTGCCGTATCACTAGGGAAATGTTCTGCAAAAATAGACCTGTAATGAAACTCTTCTTTGCTGGTTGGTGTTTGTAACGGAAACTTATACTTGGCATTTGCTAATTGCTCATCACTCACTTCCGTGGCAACTACCTCTTTTAAGGAATCTATCCAGCTATAACCTACGCCATCACTAAATTGTTCTTTTTGTCGCCAAGCTACAGATTCTGGAATCATGTCTTCAAAGGCTTTTCTAACTACCCATTTTTCCATACGTTCGCCATTAATCATTTTATCTTGTGGGTTGATTCGCATAGCTACATCCATAAATTCTTTATCTAAAAAAGGCACACGTCCTTCAATTCCCCAAGCCGCAAGGCTTTTGTTGGCACGTAAACAATCATACTGATGTAATTTACTTAATTTACGAACTGTTTCTTCATGAAACTCTTTTGCATTTGGTGCTTTATGAAAGTATAAATAGCCACCAAATAATTCATCAGCACCTTCACCAGATAGCACCATTTTTACTCCCATGGATTTTATAACACGTGCCATTAAATACATAGGTGTACTAGCACGAATGGTCGTGACATCATAGGTTTCTAGTTGATAAATTACATCGCGAATAGCATCTAATCCTTCTTGAACCGTGAATTTTATTTCATGGTGAATGGTTTTAATATGATCGGCTACTTTTCTGGCAGCAGCTAAATCTGGAGAACCTTCTAATCCTACAGAAAAGCTATGCAATTGTGGATACCAAGCTTCCGAAGTATCATCCGTTTCAATACGCTTTTGAGCATATTTTTTAGCAATGGCAGATGTCACAGAGGAATCTAATCCACCAGACAACAGTACTCCATAAGGCACATCACTCATTAATTGTCTGTGAACGGCTGCTTCAAGCGCTACTTTAATTTCTTGTATACTGGTTTCGTTATCTTTTACCGCATCATATTCTGTCCAATCGCGTTTATACCACTGTACAAATTCGCCATCTTTACTGGATAAATAATGTCCTGGCGGAAATAATTCAATTTTCATGCAATAACCTTCTAATGCTTTCAATTCTGAAGCCACATAAAATGTTCCATGTTCGTCCCAACCAATATATAAAGGAATAATTCCCATGTGGTCTCGCGCTACGAAATATTCGTCTTTCTCCACATCATAAATGGCAAATCCGAAAATACCATTCATCTCATCTATAAAATCGACGCCTTTTTCTTGGTATAATGCTAGAATAACTTCGCAATCGCTTTCGGTTTGAAACTTATAATCTGGAAATTGCTTACGTAGTTCGCGATGATTATAAATTTCGCCATTGGCAGCTAACACTAATTTTTTATCAGAACTTACTAATGGTTGTTTTCCAGAAGCTGGATCAACAATTGCTAAACGCTCATGCGCCATAATAGTATTATCATTATCATATATTCCGCTCCAATCTGGCCCACGATGCCTGATTTTCTTCGCCATTTCTAATATTTGAGGTCTTAATTCGGTTGCTTTCTGTTTCAACTCGAATGCACATACAATTCCACACATAATCTGTCTTATAATTAATTTGATGAAGCAAATATGAATATATTATTATAATTTAAAAACATAAATAACTATTTTAGTTTCAATATGTAATCATAAAATGATTATTTTAATCAAAATGAAACTATTTAGCCGCATTTAATTAAATAATTCTTTTAATTTGTAAATTATTACCAATACTTGCGACTTTTAAAGAATTATTAAATATTTTTAGCTAAATAAAATTTACAAAAACTATGAAAAAATCAACATTTATTACAGCAGTCGCATTCGCCTTTGTTATGGTATTCACAACAAGCTTATCTGCTCAAGAATTTTCGGGATTAGATAAAAGTCCTATGGATGCTGCATCCTTTCCTTCCGATTATAAAGATGCAAACAAATCTATAAAAGTAATTTATAGCAGACCGCAACTTAACGATCGCTCATTAGAAAAATTAGCACCAAACGATAAAGTTTGGAGAACTGGCGCAAATGAAGCCGTTGAAATTACATTTTACAAAGACACAGACTTTGGTGGGAAAATGATAAAAGATGGCACGTATTCATTATTTACAATTCCTGGAGAAAAAGAATGGACTGTTATTATCAACAAAGACCTGAATACTTGGGGTGCATATTTCTACAAAGAAGAAAACGATATTGCTAGAGTTATGGCTCCTGTAAAAATGGATGATGAATCTTTAGAAGCATTTTCAATCAGTTTTGATGATGATGCAACCATGCACATGGGTTGGGACAAAGTAAGAGTTTCTGTACCAACATCTTCAAAATAAAAAAAGACACCGTTCAATACCAAAAAACGCCTTGAAAATTCAAGGCGTTTTTATTTACGGTATATTTAAATATTTGTGTGTTTGTAATGATACTTTCCATTTTGGGTTTGCCATAACATAATCTACAATTTCAGGTACCACTTTATCGCGTTTGCTCCATTCGGGTTGCAAATATAAAATGCAATCCTTATTTACTTTTTCGGCTTGCTCTTCAGCAAAACGAAAATCATCTTTATTATAGATAATACATTTAAGTTCATGCGCATTGTCATAAACTTCTTGAGTTGGTAATTTTAATTTTTTTGGCGAAAGACAAATCCAATCCCAAGTACCTGTTAACTCATAAGCACCAGACGTTTCTATATGCGTTTGCATACCTTTTGCTTTCAATTGATTGGTTAATTCCGTCATATCCCACATTAAAGGTTCGCCACCTGTAACCACAATTGTTTTACTATACTTTTCAGCATTGTTTACAATTTTATCCGTCTCTGTTGGTGGATGCAATTCTGCTAACCAGCTTTCCTTAACATCACACCAATGACATCCTACATCACATCCACCAATACGTATAAAATAGGCTGCAGTCCCTTTATGGAAACCTTCGCCTTGAATGGTATAAAATTCTTCCATTAAGGGTAATAAAAGTCCTTTATCTAACAACTCTTGTCTTTCGCTTCTTGTCATAGCGTGCAAAGATATAAAACAGGATTCAGTAAGCAGTAATATGCTTCTAGTTTTTAAGAATACATTTTTATTGTCCTTTGATTTTTAAAACAATAGCAAACAACGAAACAAATAACTACATATTTCTTTGCTGCTTGATATTGTTGATAAATTTTTCTGCTGATTACAGTAAGATTAGTACTTTTATACAAAATTAGACGCATGGACAGAAATGAGACTTTTTTCAACCACATTATAGAAGGAAATACTAATAAAGGTGAATTTATAACATTGGGCTCTGCTATGTTAGATGGCAAAACTGTTACAAATGCTTTTGTAAATGTACCCTTAAAAACCATGAATAGACACGGCTTAATTGCAGGTGCAACAGGAACAGGAAAAACAAAAACGCTTCAAGTACTTGCTGAAAATTTAAGCGAAAAAGGTGTTCCTGTTTTATTAATGGATATTAAAGGTGATTTAAGTGGTTTGGCGCAACCAAGTCCTGGTCATGTTAAAATTGATGAACGTCATGCACAAATTGGACTTCCTTTTAATCCACAAGCATTTCCTGTTGAAATTTTAACACTTTCGGAACAAAATGGTGTTCGACTTCGTGCAACCATTAGCGAATTTGGACCCGTTTTAATTTCACGAATTTTAGATGTTACCGAAACGCAAGCTGGTATTATTTCCGTTATTTTTAAATACTGCGACGATAATAAATTACCACTCTTAGACTTAAAAGATTTCAAAAAAATTCTTCAATATGCAACGGATGAAGGTCGTGAGGAATTTGAAGACGCTTATGGCCGCATTTCAACGGCATCCACAGGAGCCATTTTACGAAAAATAGTAGAAATTGAACAACAAGGAGGTGATTTGTTTTTTGGTGAAAAATCGTTTGAAGTAGATGATCTATTACGTGTTGATGAAAATGGTCGTGGCTATATAAACATTATTCGTTTAACTGACATTCAAGATAAACCGAAATTGTTTTCAACCTTTATGCTGAGTTTATTAGCAGAAATATATTCAACCTTTCCGGAGCAAGGCGATTCTGGACGACCTGAATTAATTTTGTTTATAGACGAAGCACATTTAATTTTCAATGAAGCTTCTAAAGCCTTATTAAATCAAATAGAAAGCATTGTAAAACTCATTCGAAGTAAAGGTGTAGGCTTATATTTTGTAACACAAAACCCAACAGATGTTCCCGAAGCTGTTTTAAGTCAATTAGGCTTAAAAGTACAACATGCTTTACGTGCTTTTACTGCCAAAGACAGAAAAGCAATCAAGTTAGCAGCACAAAATTATCCAGACACGGATTATTATGATACGGCAACTGTTTTAACATCATTAGGAACTGGAGAAGCGTTAGTATCTGCACTTGATGAAAAAGGACGACCTACACCTTTGGCTGCAACCATGATGCGTGCACCAATGAGCCGCATGGATGTTTTAACAGACACAGAACTCCAGGCACTTTTATCTGACTCCAAAATGGTAAAAAAATATAACGAAGAAATTGATAGAGAAAGTGCTTATGAAATGCTTAACAAAAAAATAGACCAAGCAGAAGCAGATGAATTAAAAGAAAAAGCACAAAAAGAAAAAGAAGCACTTAAAAAGGCGGAATCTAAAAAAACCACAACTCGCTCTAGCTCTCGCGTAAATCCAATTGTTAAAGTACTAACAAGCGCTACCTTTATTAGAAGCGTTTTTGGTATCTTGACCAAAGTGATGAAATAAGTAAAATAAGTAACCCAATAAACACTAAAAAATTAATACCCAAATGAAAAAAATAATCTTAAGCCTCATCATTATTACCGCTTTATTTACAAGTTGCTCCAAAGAAAAAGATCCCTTTTTAATTGGAAACAAAAATATTGGCATGCTAACGGATTCGACCAAAGTTGCAGATTTGGATATGATATTTCCAAATGACTCAATTGTGAAACTATCAAATACAGAAGCTTTTCAAAGTGCTAATTATGATATTGACATTTATGATAAAAGCGGAAATGTCCTATTGGTGTTAAGTCCTAATAAAATGATAGATTCTACTGCAACGATTAGCACGATAAAAGTGGTAGATCCGCGTTATAAGACAGAAAAAGGCATTTCAACAAAAAGTACCTTTGGAGATATACAAAAGCAATATAAAATTTCGAGTATTCAAAACACCATAAAAAACGTGGTAGTTTTTGTAAATGAAATAAATGCATTTTTTACTATTGACAAAAAAGAATTACCAGCAAGTTTACAATTTGATTCAAATGCTAAAATTGAAGCTATCCAAATTCCAGAGACAGCTAAAATAAAATATTTCATGATTGGTTGGAACTAAAAAACAATATGAGATCATACCTTTCCAAATTATTAGTTACCATTGCTCGCAAACGACTTGAAGCTACCCAAACAGCTGCAAAAATAAGTAATCGTGAAATTGTACCTCTTGTCAAAAACCTTCAAGTAGAAATAACACACGCTCTAAAAGAAGCCTTTTTTATCATAATTGGTGTGTTTTCGGCTGGATTTGGACTGAAAGGTTTTTTACTACCCAATCGTTTTATTGATGGCGGAGCTACAGGAATTTCCCTATTACTAGAAAACATCACAGATTTAGAATTAGGCGTTTTACTTATCATTGTAAATATTCCATTTATAATTTTAGGCGCAAGAACGTTCAGCATGCGTTTTGCTATTAAAAGTATTATAGCCATTACCATGTTGGCTCTTGTGGTTCATTTTGTAGAATACCCAACCATTACAGACGACAAATTACTAATTGCTGTTTTTGGTGGATTCTTTTTGGGACTAGGTATTGGAATGGCCATGAGAGGAGGAGCGGTTATTGATGGCACAGAAGTTTTAGCCATTTATTTAAGTAGAAAACTATCCATTACTATTGGTGATGTCTTATTACTTACAAACCTTATTATCTTTTCATTTGGTGCTTACGTACTTTCAATTGAAGTAGCATTATATGCCATGTTAACATATCTGTCCGCTGCCAAAACAGTGGATTTTGTCGTGGATGGTGTTGAAGAATATGTTGGAGTAACTATTATTTCTAATCACCACGAAGCACTGCGAGTTATGATTATTGATAAATTAAGACGTGCTTGTACTATTTATGCAGGAAAAGGCGGCTATGGCAGTCATGGAGAAAGTTACAATAAAGACATTATTTATACCGTTGTTACTAGGCTAGAATTAGCGAAACTTCATACTGAAATAGATAAAATTGATAAAGAAGCTTTTATTATTATGGGTCTTGTAAAAGATTTACGAGGCGGTATGATTAAACGGAAACCATTAAAATAATTTGAATGAAAACATATCATATTCAAGACAATCCCTTTGTTGTCCCTACAACTGATGGAAAAATAATTCAAGAACATTTTGGATTAGCAACTGATGGGAATTCGGAAATAAGTATTGCTTATATGGTTGCACCACCAGATTGGAGTGAATCATTTCAAACTCCCGAATTTGATGAGTATACTTTTATAATTAAAGGTAAAAAACAATTTATTATTGATGGCGAACAAATTGTATTGGAAGCTGGACAATCCATCAAAATAAACAAAAACACTCGTGTACAATATTCCAATCCGTTTACAGAACCTTGTGTGTATTTAGCTATCTGTAAACCTTCGTTTTCTATGGATTTAGTAAATCGTGAAAACACATGAAAATCCTTCATAAACTTATCGGATTTATGATAAATGTCGTTGGATTGTTTTCTAAAAAATCTGCTGGCCGTTTGGCGTTATATTTATTTTCAACACCAAGGCGTGGTAAATTAACCGAAAAACAATTTGACTTTTTAGGCACCTCATTCCGCGAAGAATTAACAGTAAATAATATGCCAGTTATGACCTACAGATGGCTAGGAAAAGGAAGCACTATTTTATTAGCACATGGTTGGGAAAGCAATGCAGCCAGATGGCAATATTTAATTGAGCCCTTAAAGAAGCTAAACTATAATATTATTGCCTTAGATGCGCCTGCTCATGGTAAATCTGGAAGCAAACGATTCAACGCTATATTGTATGGGAATTTTATAAAGGTAGTTTTAAAAAAGTTTAAACCAGATTTTATTATTGGGCATTCGGTTGGTGGTATGGCTTCAGTTTTTTCGCAAACAAACACGGAATATAAAGAAATAAAGAAACTAATTCTGCTAGGAACACCTTCAGAATATTCAGACGTTTTGGGCAGATACTACAAAATGATGAGTTATAGCAAACGCACTATAAATAGTACCAACCAGTTAATTAAAGATCGATTTCATGTAGAGCCTGAAAATTTTTCGACAGCCAAATATTTAGAAACGTTAAATTTAGATGGCCTGATTATCCACGATGAAAAAGATACTATTATTCCATATCAAGACGCACTTTTAATTAATAATAGTTTAAAAAATAGCAAACTGATAACCACTAACGGTTTCGGACATTCTTTGGTAGACGATAGTATATCCAAGTCTATTTATGAGTTTTTAGAAAGCTAAATTGATACCTTTGCAACATGGAAGAAAAACTAACGAGACTCAATAAATATTTAAGCGAAGCTGGTTATTGCTCACGCAGAGCAGCTGATAAACTCATAGAATCTGGACGTGTAACTATTAATGGAAGTGTTCCAGAAATGGGCACAAAAGTAACCGAAACTGATGTTGTTCAAGTAGATGGAAAAGAAATTACCTCTAATAATAGTCCGTTTGTTTATCTAGCGTTTAACAAACCTGTTGGCATAGTTTGCACAACGGATACGCGTGTTGAAAAAGATAATATCATCGATTTTATAAAATATCCAAAGCGTATTTTTCCTATTGGGCGATTAGATAAACCCAGTGAAGGTTTAATTTTCCTAACAGATGATGGTGATATTGTAAACAAAATATTGCGTACCAGTAACAACCACGAAAAGGAATATATTGTAAAGGTAGACAAGCCTATTTCGCAAACGTTTATTGAATACATGTCTAGAGGGATTTATATAGACGATCTAGACAAAACTACCAAACCGTGTATTGTTGAAAAACTAGGAACACATGAGTTTAAAATTATTTTAACCCAAGGTTTAAATAGACAAATTCGTCGTATGTGCGAATATTTGACGTATGAAGTTGAAACGCTAAAACGTGTTCGGATTATGAACATAAAATTAGATGTACCTGTTGGAGAATACAGAGAATTAACCAAATCAGAATTCACAGAACTTAATCGTTTGCTAGAAGATTCCACTAAAACATTTTTGAGTAAAAACATTCCAAAACAATCTAGAAGATAAACTACATGTCTACAGTTTCACCTTTCCATATTGCTATTCCAGTTCATAATTTAGAAGCTTGCCGGACTTTTTATCGTGATGTTTTAAATTGCGAAGAAGGCAGAAGTAGTGACCGTTGGGTCGATTTTAATTTTTTCGGTCACCAATTAGTTATTCACTACAAACCAAAATCTGAAGAAACCCTTCATACTAATACTGTGGACGGAAAATCGGTTCCGGTTCCTCATTACGGCGTTGTTTTACCTTGGCATGATTTTCAAGAATTTTCAGCGCATTTAAAATCTGAAAACATCCAATTTGTTATCGAACCGTATATTCGTTTTGAAGGTTTAGTAGGCGAACAAGCCACCATGTTTTTTTATGATCCAGCCGGAAATGCTTTAGAGTTTAAAGCGTTTAAAGACATGAGTCAGCTATTTGCTAAATAAGACTTATTTGTAGCGCCAGCTTGTTAAATCTGCACCTTTTGGAGCAGATTCCATAATCCGTTTCATAATTTTTGGTACGTACATACTATTATAACGTAATCTGGAAATGTAATTTGGATTTTCTTGATCGCCATTCCAACAATGTTCTGCACGATCTCCATAAGCAACTTCTCCGTCGTAATAAGGATCTGTAGTACTTTCAAGAAAATCTTCCATGAGGTAAACAGCATTATTCAAATAGTAGTTATCCATGTCTCCACAATAAATATGTATTTTACCTTTTAAGTTTTTACCTAATTTATCCCAATCGCGTTCTAGAATATATCTTAAATCATAATTTTCTTTCCAATATTCGGCAACGTCATGATTGATGTCTCCTGTGTTTTTATCCCATAAACGGACAGGATAACCGTCTTCACCTTGTGGTGAATACGTAGCTTCCCAAATATCAAATTGTCCACCAGATCGCGATTTATCACCAAGAACTAATTCTAGATGATTTGCGTCTTTTACTGTAGCACTAACATGGCCTAAGTAATCTCTATGTGCTGGAATTTCTACAGGATTATTATTGGATTTTGCGAAATAGGCATTATCATCTTCATATATATTATTTAAGCAATACGCACTAAAATCTATTGGGTCTGGACACGCTGCAAAACAGCCATTATATTCAGTAGGATACTTTACTTGAACAGCTAAAGCTTCCCAACCACCTGTTGATCCTCCATATAAAAATCGAGACCACCCTTCCCCTTGTCCTCTAAACATGTTTTCAATATATGGAATTAATTCATACGTAAGTGCATCTCCATAAGGACCTTGATTTGCTGAATTTACAGCATAAGAATCGTCGTAATATGGTGTTGGATGTTGAATTTCAATAATTAAAAATCTAGGATATTCCGGTTCGTTCCACCGTTTATAAAAATCATAAGCTTCCTGTTGCTGAATAATATTATAACCTTCTACACCAAATCGATCAGAATATTCAGATTTCATATTCGGATCAGGAGGCGTTGTTCTAAATCCGCCAAAATCAGCTGGAAAATGCCCTTGAAAAACCATTAGTGGGTATTTAGCCTCCGGATGTTCATCAAATCCTTTTGGCAATAAAACATGTGCTCCTAAATATATATCGCGTCCCCAAAATTCAGACAGTAAATCCGATTTCATTTTAATATGCTTTATCCATTCGGTATCTTCTGGCTCTTTTATTGGAGGGATAACTTGATCCATGACAATATGGATTTCAGGAAACGCATTTTCCGTGATTTCTATCTTAATAGGTTTACTATATAAATTTCCAGGAGACTTATTCCATTGCTGTCCTTCTCCATTATCCATCGGAAGTTTCACTGTGTGACCAGTAGCTAAATTGAATGTTTCATAGGTATGCAATACAGCTTGAACATAATACTCACCTGGTTTCAAATCGGAAATTGATTCATAAGGGAAGCCAAAATCAGTATTAGAAAATATAACTTTTTCATTTGGTTTCAATTGGTCGATATTTTTCCCAAAAACGGGTTGCGCTTTTACATTGTAAGTCACTTGAAATCGAGGTTCTTCTTTATTATCATCAGCGAAAATAAGAAGCAATCTACCATCCAGATTATCAACACTAAAGCTGTCCGAATATGAAACAGAAATATTAATTTTAGAGGAAATATCTGATGATTTTGACTGGCAAGCAAATATAAAAACAGAAAGCAGAATTGCTAATTTTGAAATGGAATTCATACGGTTGGTTATTTCAACAAAAGGTACGTGTTTTTATTCCAAATAAAAAATAACCATTTCCGTTAGGAAGTCTTTTTTGCTCTGTTTCGAGTAAGATAGAAAGGCAAATAAATTAATAAGAAAAATGGAATTAAGATAGCTTCCATAACTAATAAATAGTATGGCCAATCACCAAAATAATCTAAAGCTGAAGCTGATTCGGGCTTTCTATTTAAATACGAATAATTAGCGTCCAGCACATAATTTATTCCCACTAAAATAATTGCATAAACTTGAAGCGATAAAAACGATTTGAACACACTTTTTAATGTTGGCCGCATATTTAAAACCAATGTCGCATAAAAGATAATGGTTAGTAAACCCAAATGCACAATCCAATATCTAAAATAATCTAAACTCGGAAATCCTATTGCAATATCAGGTGTAACAACACCTTGCAATGTTCCAGCAATTATCCAAAATAAGAGAACTTCATACATCCAGTATTTTCTGTAATGTGTAAAAATTGGGATAATCAAAGCAAGAAAACTACATAGAAAAAGCGGTAAATCTTCTGATAAATTATAACCGCCAAGACTCATGTAATAAGTATGAAAAACAATGATGGATAGAGACACAAACACTCCTAAATAGTGCAAGGTTTTTTCCTTTTGTTGCTGACTAAATTTTTGATTCGATATAGCAATAATAGCTATACAAAACAGTATTGCTAATATTATTGGTAGCACATGTTCAGCACTGCCAATAGTAACACGGTTAACTTTTACTGCAGATGCTATTTGGTAAGAAATCATGCTGCAATATAACGCGTTTACTTTTTACGATGCAACTCGCGCGCAAGAAGTGTGTTTTTCAATAACATGGCAATCGTCATCGGCCCAACACCACCTGGAACAGGCGTGATAAAACTCGCTTTTTTACTGACATTTTCAAAATCTACATCACCTGTAATAATATATCCTTTTGCTGCATTGTCATCAGGAACACGTGTAATTCCAACGTCAATGATTACCACATCATCCTTAACCATTTCAGCTTTCAAGAAATTAGGAACACCTAAAGCAGAAATAATAATATCGGCTTGACTGGTTATTTGAGTAATATTTTTAGTATGACTATGCGTTATGGTTACTGTTGAGTTTCCTGGAAATCCTTTTCTTCCCATTAAAATACTCATAGGACGACCAACAATATGGGAGCGACCAATAACGACCGTGTGTTTACCTTTGGTTTCAACATTATAACGATCTAATAATTCCAGAATTCCAAATGGTGTTGCTGGAATAAATGTAGACATATCCAGGGCCATTTTACCAAAATTCATGGGATGGAAACCATCCACATCCTTATCAGGATCCACAGCCATTAAAACTTTTTGAGTATTTATTTGAGGTGGCAAGGGTAATTGAATGATAAATCCATCAATATCAGGGTTTTCGTTTAACTCTTCAATTTTGTCCAGTAATTCAATTTCACTAGTTGTATTTGATAATCGTACCATGGTAGATTCAAAACCAACACGTTCACAAGCTCTCACTTTACTAGCAACATAGGTTAAACTGGCGCCATCGTTTCCAACAATAACAGCTGCTAAATGAGGAACTTTTTCTCCTTTAGCTTTCATTTTTTTCACCTCTTCAGTAATTTCATTTTTAATGTCGTTACTTACTTTTTTTCCATCTAATATTGTCATGGCATTATTTTTTGTCTGGTTGAGACCTATAAATTAAATTATATTTTTTTAGATACCTCTAGACTGCGCTCGAGGCTACTACATAATAATTTACAAAAGTTTATCTAGGCATATTCTTCATAGCTTGCATCATGGCTTTTCCTTTACCTCCTTGCATCATTTTCATCATTTTACTCATTTGGTCAAACTGCTTTAATAGCTGATTAACTTCTTGAACAGATGTTCCTGAACCCTTACCAATTCGTTTTTTTCTACTGGCATTAATTACCGCTGGATTTGTACGCTCTAAAGGTGTCATAGAATGAATAATGGCTTCAATACCATTAAAAGCATCATCATCAATATCAATATCTTTCATCATTTTTCCAGCACCAGGAATCATGCCGATAAGATCTTTCATATTACCCATTTTCTTAATTTGCTGAATCTGCTTTAAGAAATCATCAAAACCGAATTGGTTTTTGGCTATTTTTTTCTGAAGCTTTCTAGCTTCTTCCTCATCATACTGTTCTTGAGCTCTTTCAACAAGAGACACAACATCTCCCATTCCCAGAATTCTATCTGCCATACGCGATGGATAGAACACATCAATAGCTTCCATTTTTTCACCAGTACCAATAAACTTAATAGGTTTATTTACAACTGATTTAATAGAAATAGCTGCTCCACCACGTGTATCACCATCTAATTTGGTTAGGATAACACCATCAAAATTCAAGACATCGTTAAAGGCTTTTGCTGTATTTACAGCATCTTGACCTGTCATAGAATCCACAACAAATAAAGTTTCTTGTGGTTGAATGGCTTTATGAATGTTAGATATTTCAGTCATCATGGCTTCATCAACCGCTAAACGACCAGCTGTATCAATAATAACCACGTTATGCCCGTTTGCTTTGGCATGAGCAATACCAGCTTGTGCAATAGCTACAGGATCTGTATTCCCTTTATCACTATAAACTTCCACACCAATTTGATCGCCAACAACATGCAACTGATCTACGGCTGCAGGACGATACACGTCACAGGCAACTAATAATGGTTTTTTAGTTTTCTTTGTTTTTAAAAAGTTTGCCAGTTTACCCGAAAAGGTTGTTTTACCAGAACCTTGTAAACCAGACATTAAAATTATGCTTGGTGTACCAGATAAATTCAGGCCTTCGGCATCACCTCCCATTAATTCGGTTAATTCGTCTTTAACGATTTTAACCATTAATTGACCTGGCTGAAGCGTAGTTAATACGTTTTGTCCTAATGCTTTTTCTTTTACACGAACGGTAAAATCTTTAGCAATTTTAAAGTTAACATCGGCATCTAAAAGGGCTCTACGTACTTCTTTTAAAGTTTCGGCAACGTTTACTTCCGTAATACTTCCGTGTCCTTTTAATACGTGTAACGCTTTATCTAACTTTTCACTTAAATTATTAAACATACTTCTTATAAATTTTAAAGAGGCAAATTTAATGATTTGATTGTTATTAATAAAGCGATGCTCTTATTTTAATTACATAAAAAAGAGCTGCCAAAATTGGTAACTCTTTTTTGTTTTAAAAAAAAACCAAAATATAATAATACCTTTTATTGAAATTCATTAATCTTTATTCTGGTTATGCCTGTTTTTCTGATGAATCTTCCCTGCAAAATAGCCCAATAAAAATGGTAAAAACAGTAATACTGCAAACAATAAAACAACATAAAACAGAATGGTTCCAGTTAGGTCCTTAACATGAATCATGGCTTCATCTACAATCCGAACGGAAATTTCACCAGCTTCAAATGCTACAGCTTTACGTTCCCTTAAAATAATACTATCCAAGGCAATGCGTTCACGCATAATTATAGTATCTATCGCTTTTCGCTCCAAAGCCATGCGTTCACTGACGAAGGCAATCTCTTCATTCAGGCTATAAAACAAAAAGCGCATATCATTTGAGAATGATTTAAGTGCATCGTTTAATTTATCTGGTGTGTTTTCAGCAATGTCACTTAACCTATCCACTTTCATTTCAATGGTTGCCATAACCTCTTTTATTTGAACAGAATCAAATCCTTTTTCTTTCAGCATTAATTCGGTATTCCATTTAAATTGTTTGCCTGCTGCATCTGTAGAATAGGTTAATTTATCTGAAAAATTCGACATCACTTCAGATAAGGAACCAACAGTTGTAAAAGCCAAGCTATCTGGTACTTTTAAAAACTCAACATATTCTGAACGAACTGGCTTATGATTAAAATTGGCACTTGAAATAGGATTTGAATTGGCGTATTTAGAAGCAAAGTCTTGATGTAATTTATAATTTTCTGGTTTGAAAAATTGTTTTGCTTTGTTTTCAATATCGTTCACATTATCTTGAGAAACTTGGGCTACATAATCCGTGTGATTTCCAAAATAGTCTCGCGCTTCAGTGGTTTTCATAAAATTACGAACTTGCAACATATACGTCCACGTATCCATTAAAGATAGTTTCGGAGAACTCTGAAAAGCGGTATTTTTAAAAGTGTTTAACGTTTCTATTTTCCAACGATACGCATGTTTTTGTAAATCGGTATTGGTAGTCGTTAAAATAATGCTATCTGCAGCAAACTCGACTCGATTAGTAGCTTCTGCCACCAAAGACTGTGTAAGCAGACGCATATTTAAATCCTGTTTAGAAAGTGGCTCTTGAGCAGATTCTATTTTTAACAACGAACAACTATACAGTAGTACTGAAATAGCTATAACAAAAGTCATACGCTTGAGTGTTTTAAAATAAAAGGAAGGATTCACATAATTAGTTTATACGTTAAATATAATAACAAATATGAAAACTATTGGTATTCAGTCCAAAAAAAAGCGTTTATAAAAACGACATTACATACGTTCAGGCACATGAATACCCAATAAACTAAAGCCATTTTTTATAACTTGTGCAACTGATTGTGACAACTGAACACGAAAAACTTTTTCCGTCTCAGAATCAGCTCCAAGAATAGATACATTTTGGTAGAATGAATTAAAACTTTTAACCAAATCGTAAATATAATTTGCAATTAAAGCAGGACTGTGATTGTCTGCCGCATTCTGAATGACTTCTGGAAACAATTCTATTTGCTTTATCAAGTCGCGTTCTTTTTCATGCAATGCAATATCTGTAATTGCTTGCGTCATATTAAAATCCGCTTTGCGCAAAATAGCTTGAATTCGCGCATAGGTATATTGAATAAAAGGCCCAGTATTTCCCTGAAAATCTACAGACTCTTTTGGGTCAAATAAAATACGTTTTTTAGGATCTACTTTTAAAATGTAATATTTTAAAGCTCCTAAACCAATGGTTTTATAAAGGTCTTGTTTATCACTTTCCGAATAACCGTCTAACTTACCAAGTTCATTAGAAATTTCTTCAGCAGTATCAGTCATATCTTGCATTAAATCGTCAGCATCCACAACGGTTCCTTCGCGACTTTTCATTTTTCCACTTGGCAAATCTACCATTCCATAACTTAAATGGAATAGGTTTTTAGCCCAATCAAACCCTAATTTCTTCAAAATTAAAAACAAGACTTGAAAGTGGTAATCTTGCTCGTTCCCAACGGTATAAACCATACCTCCAACATCTGGATAATCTTTTACTCGCTGTATAGCAGTTCCAATATCTTGGGTCATATAAACGGCTGTACCATCAGAACGCAATACAATTTTTTCGTCCAGACCGTCTTCGGTTAAATCGCACCAAACAGATCCATCTTCTTTTTTGTAAAAAACACCTGTTTTTAAACCTTCGGCAACAAACTCTTTGCCTAATAAATAGGTTTGACTTTCATAATATAGCTTATCAAAATCGACACCTAGATTCTTATAGGTCACGTTAAAACCATCATAAACCCATGAATTCATTTCTTTCCAAAGCGCAACAACAGTTTCATCACCAGCTTCCCATTTAAGAAGCATATTTTGTGCCTCTACTAATATGGGTGCTTCTTGTTTTGCTTCTGCTTCAGTTTTTCCTTGACTTACTAATTCAGCAATCTCTTTTTTATATTCCTGATCGAATTTCACATAATAATTACCAACCAGTTTATCACCTTTTAAGCCAGTAGATTCTGGCGTTTCATCATTTCCAAAACGCTCCCAAGCCAACATACTTTTACAAATATGAATACCACGATCGTTAATAATTTGAGTTTTGTAAACTTTTCTACCTGAAGCTTTTAATATTTCAGCAACACTGAATCCTAATAAGTTGTTTCTTATATGCCCTAAATGCAAAGGCTTGTTTGTGTTTGGCGAAGAATATTCCACCATAATCGCTTTATCTTCAGGTTTTGGATTGACAAATCCAAAGTCGCTTTTTTGAGAAATTCCGTTAAAGAAATTCAGATAATAAGCACCTTCAATTTCAATATTTAAAAACCCTTTAACCACGTTGAAACCTGTAACGACATCCAGATTATCTTTTAGATAGTGACCTATCTGCTCACCAATTTGAACCGGATTGCCTTTTACTTCACGCAACATAGAAAAAACAACAACTGTTATATCTCCTGGGAATTCTTTTCGAGTAGCTTGAAATTCAACTGAAGAAACAGCCACATTATAAATAGATTTTACAGCTTGCTTTACAGATTCTGAAAGGGTTTCTTGAAGGTTCATTTTTACATTTTTAAGAGTGCAAAGATACTATTTTAATACAAGTTTTACATGAAATAAATGGATAGATTATGGGATAAATTATTTCGCTTCCTGAGATTAATTTGCATTAAACTTCAAAACTAATTTTATTAAAATTAAGATTCTGTATTAAAATAATTCCACAAATAGAAAACCAATTTAAAAGGTTTGTTTGTAATTAAATCTAAACGTGCATTTCATCGACAAAAGTGTCGTTATTCCAAGATAATTACCGTTTGTCGGAAACCATTTTTTTGAATAAAAAACGATTGGTCATTTCAACTAATTTATTGGTATTAAAACCTAAAAATTAGCATTTTCTATCTCTTTTAACAACTTTTGTGAAGTAAATGCTATTGACCCCACATTAATGGGTTTTTTAAACTAACAAACACATTACCTGCTTTAACGTTGTATTTCAAGAAATTTATAAAACTTGATTGTACTTCTCGTTGCGGCTTTATAATTGTATGAGGCAATTAATAACTTTATTAATTTTTCTTTCTGTTTCTATTTGTTTCACCCAAACAAAAGAGCAGGATAGTCTTACTATACAATTAGCTTTTCAAAACTCAGATACATCCAAAGTTGAAACCTCTTTAAAGCTTATAAAATCGCTTTATAATAGTAAAGAGTATTCAAAATCTTTAAAATTTATTTCTGAAAGCGAAAAATTATCTAATGCTTTAAACTATCAAAAAGGAAATGCAGAAATTGCTTATTACAAAGCTTTAATTTTTGCAGAAAGAGACGACTATATTAATGCCATTGATAATTACACAAAATCTAAAGACTTATTTATTACTTTAAAAGACACCTTAAGTATTGCAAAAGTAAACAACAGTATCGGTCTTATAGAAATAGCACGAGGCAATTACAATAAAGGATTACAGTATTCCTTATCTGCCATTGTTGAGTTAGAAAAACGTGGCTTACACACTGAATTATGTTCCGCTTATAAAAATTTAGCAAACGCTTATGAGCATATTAACAGCCGTGCTAAAGCTATTGAATTCAATCTTAAACGTTTGGCCGTTGAGAAAGTTTTGAATAACAAAGATGGTATCATTACAACTCATAAAAAGCTTGCTGAACTGTATTCGCTTGAAAAAGAAAACCGTAAGGCTATTGATTATTATGAAAAGGTACTCCGAGACTTAAGCGTAGAAAATGATTCTTTAAAAGGTGAAATTTTACCAAGATTAGGTGGTGAATATCTTCAGTTTAAAGATTATGATGTTGCTACAGGGTATTTGCTAGAAGGTCTTAAATTAAATAGACAAACCAACAATCAATTAGGTTTACTAATTTCTTTAAACAATTTAGGAAAGCTTAATTTACAACAGAACAAAACTAATATTGCTGAAATTCAATTAGCAGAAGCAGGTGCAATTGCTAAAACTCTAGAAAATGACCAACAGCTGCTCATGAATTATAGATTGATGACGGTTTTAGATTCCACAAACGGGAATTTTCAACGCGCTTTTGATTGGCAACGAGATTATTATAATTTAAAGCAGAACTTAAAGTTAGAAGAGACCTCCTCACCTCACGTTGAAGTTAACAATAACATACCTTCCATAACAGATATTAATGCCATTAGTAAATCGGTTGAGTCTGAAATCCTGGAGCAACATGAGCAAGAAAATTTTGAAAACGAGAAAAAACTCAATGATTTAAAATTGGTTTTCTATTTATTATTAGCAGTATTCGCAATTGTACTTACCTTTTTTGTCTTGGTATACTCCAAGCGAAACAGCCGATTAAAATACACGCGTGATTTAGAAGAAAAAAATCAGAAAATTGAATTACAAAACGCAGCTATATTAGAGCAAACCAAACATCTAGAAGATATAAACAAGGTGAAAGACCGTTTGTTTTCTATTGTTTCTCATGATTTAAAAGATTCATTAACATCCATAAAAGGGTTTATTGATTTATTAAATGACGGTTCTTTAACCCAAACAGAATTTAATTCACTTATACCCGAATTGAGTGAAAATGCCAATAATGCCTCTTTATTACTTTTCAATTTATTAAACTGGTCTAAATCCCAAATGCAGTCTCTAGAATCCAAGCCGAGTTTATTTGACATTCAAGAAGTATTTGAAGAAAAGACACACTTATTAGAACAGAAACTAGATAAAAAAGGTATAACACTCCTTAATAAAACATTACGCGATTTTGTGTATGCAGACCGTAGTATGATTGAAATTGTTATTCAAAATTTATTGACTAATGCCATAAAATTCAGCAAATCTGGAGACACAATAACCGTAGCAAACCATATAAGTAATGGTCGCTCTATTATCAGTATTTCAGATACAGGCGTTGGTATTGCACAAGAAAATTTAGACAAACTATTTAAAAACAGTACATTTACTACAGTCGGCACCAACAATGAAAAAGGTACTGGTTTAGGACTTACTATTTGTAAAGAATTAATAGATCTTAATATGGGTAAAATTTGGGTTGAAAGTGGTTTAAATAAAGGCACAACATTCTATATTGAGTTACCTAAAACAAATCCGTTAGCTTAAAGCTTTTAAGCTTTTGGCAGAAAAATTTCAGCCATCATACAACGTGCGCTTCCACCACCACAGGTTTCAATTGTTTCCAAAGAACTTGATAATATTGGACAATGTTTTTCAATTTCTTTAATCTGTTGTTCAGTTAAAGCATCATGAGCAGCTTGACTCATAACTAAATAACGTTGATTTAAATGCCCTTGAACTTGAAGCATATTTCCTGCAAACTGATGCATTTGCGCTTCTGTAATAGTAATAATTGCTTTACCATCAGCTTTTAAATTATTTACAACTAATTTGCGTTCTTTTTTATCATCTATACTATCCAAACAGATAACCGCAAATTTTTCGGCTAAACACATCATTACGTTGGTATGATAAATTGGTAAGCGCTTATTATCTACCGTTTGATTAGCGGTAAATACAATAGGTGCATAATCAAAATCTTCACAGAACTCAATAAATAAATCCTCATCTGCTCTAGCAGATAATGCGCAATAGGCTTTTTTATTAATTCTGTCTAATAAGAGGCTTCCTGTTCCTTCTAAAAACACACCTTCATTTTCGGCTTCTGTATAATCGATTATGTTTTCAATTTTAAAACCAGCGTCTTCCAAACGCAAAAATAGATCTTCCCGTCTTTCTACACGTCTATTTTCTGCAAACATAGGATATAGAGCCACATCGCCATTTTCGTGAAAACTAACCCAGTTATTAGGGAAAATTGAATCAGGAGCGTTTAAAGATTCTATATCATCTTCAACAATTATCGTAACACCAACAGCACGCAGTTTTTCTACAAAAGCATCAAACTCCTCTTGAGCCTTTCTATTAATTTCAGCATTTTTGAGATCTAAATCTTCCTGAAAATAATTATTTACTGCTGTTTGTTCGTTCATTCTAAAATGAACTGGACGAATCATTAATATGGTATTTGTTGTTTGTGGCATGATGTATTTTTTGAAATACAAAACTATGATTTTTTAAAATATTCTTATGCATCGTTTTATAATAAAAAAAGGCTGCAATTAGCAGCCTTTTTTTATTATGAAATTAGATAATTTTATTAGTTACCACTAACAATTATTTTATGCGAAAAGTTACTTCCAGATAGAATATACACACCACTAGCAGTTGTTGGAGGAATGGTTATTCTTGCAGTTCCATTAAAACCATCAAATTGTGTATTAGAAATAGTTATATAACGACCACTTACATCATACAATTTATAGTTATCACTAGGATTGGCATTAGTAATACTAATTGTACCACCAGAAGCTACTGGATTAGGATATATAGTTGACGAATTAACGACAAAACTATCAACTCCTAAGGTAGCACCACTAAAGTAAGGGATAGCAAAATTATAAGCTTCCACACCAATAGTTTCACCAATTACACGGCCTGGAATATCATCTGCTGGAGGATGTATTCCTCCCCAAATTCTGGATAAACTACATTGATCGGATGCATCACGATATGTAGCCCATTGAAGCGTAACATCAACAGATGGTCCTTCTTCAAAAACTAAAAAGTCATTTTTATATGCAATAAATTCACCCATTCCTCCTGGGAAATATTCATCGCCAGTTATTAAAGTCATGACTTCTGCTGCTGCCCTTGAATAGGTAGAATGTCCTGAAACAAATCCGGCAAAAGGCGGTGTTACAAATGAAGGTCTTTGGTAAGGCCACCAATTTTCTGATAAAATCCAACCAACACCAGCAGTATCTGTATCTGTATTACTTACATAGTCTGGACCTTTCCAAGAATATAATTTTATTTTACCTACATTTTGATCAAAACCACCAGCAAGGGGATCGCCAGATTCTACTAATTCAATAAAACCAGGTTCTAACTTAATACCTTGTGGATGATAACTTGCCAACTGATCATCTGAACTTTGACCTAAATCTGCCATATAACGAATGGCTGAAATTGGACGAATGTAATCATGCCAACCTTTAATACTCCACGCTGAAATAGCTGCATCGTGCATAGCTCCACCTAAAATAAAATAGGCCTTCACATCCCATTCAACTGGCACTAACTCTGCTCCAGACCCATTAAATCTTTTTTCTAATAATGGATGATCTGAAACGTGATTTAATAAAGTAAACCAATGCCCAGGAGGTGTTTCAGAATCTGGCCCATCTGCCCAAAACTCAGCTAGCACACGCGTATAATCACCACGTGGAACCATTTGTGGTTGGTAAGGCTGATTCGTTACAGGGTTTAAATTACGACCTGTTCCTGGATCACCTCCAACGACTCGGTTATAAAATGTTGGATATTGCGTATAATCTGATGGAAAAGTAGAAATAGGTGTATTTCCAATAGCACCTGGTGATATATCCCACATAACACCATCAGCTGGATCTAAATGTGAACCCCAAACTGATACCATGGAAAAATTCCATTTATAAGCATCACTTGATACACTTGTATTTGTATTATCAATGTACGGTGGATTTGCTGGGTTATGATACACATTATAATCATCACCATCACGTTGGAATGTATCTTTGTCATCATCTGTCATAGCAAATGGCATCACATCTCCCCACTCAGGACTTAAAAAGTTAATAACGTCACCATCAATTAAATTTCCACTTTGATCAATATATGTGTCTAAACTTAAAGATTGCCAACGATTCGGGTTAATCAAAGAAACAGCTTCATAAGCTGGTGCTAATGGTGGGTTAAATGGCTCATAATAAGCATTATCATAACCTGTAGCTTCTCTAGCTCCATCAGAATTTCCGTAATCAATTAAAACTTGACCAATATAGTTACCTAATTCAGCAGCATTACCAGTAGTATAATCCGTAGATGTTACTCCTGTGGTATAACCTAATTGATCCATTAAGAAGTCAAAACGCTGTTGTGTTTGAAAAACACCTGGTGAATTTTGAAATCTATGCGTCAATAATCGATACATAGCATAACTAACTGCTTTATTAATAGACACTATATTGCCTTCTAAAGGCGTGAAATTTTGAAGTGTGCTTGTAAATCCATGAACCGTATTCCCAACCATATAAGGAACTGCATGCTGTCCGTTTCCTGGATTTTCTATTTTATCATAAATTGCCCAAATATCGTACATGGCAACACTGGAATGAAATAAATTCCGAGCATGTACCGTTGGTCTTGCAAAATCTTTTCGAATTGCTTCCAGAAGTGCTTCATTCCAAAGTCTTGCAATGGACACATTATCTGGTGTTTCAAAAATCACGATATCTACATCTAATTCTATCGTTGGACTTGAACATAAAGAACTTGTTTCTTTAACAGTTAAATGACCGGTATCATTAATTCCCCATCTTACAACCAGAGAATTTGTTCCTTGTCCACTAACTAATTCACCTCCAGTTACTGTCCAAGCAAGTGTTGAACCAGGATCAGATAATGGATATGTGTAGGTTTCTTCATCTATAAAACCGACAGTTGTCGCTCCTGTAATGACATCGGAGGGTAAATACGTACATGATCCATCATCTACAGTTGCTGACGGATTATAAGAACAAGATGTAGGATCTGTACAACCAAATATTTTAACACTTGGAGAAATCATTAAATCTACCATTCCAACACCTTCTGTAGCTTTATAATGTGAATCTGAAGCAATATTTTGATATGATTCAACCAGTCCAGAGGGCCATTTAATTGTTACATCACTAATCTGAGTGTCTGCATTTAAACCAAAATGAACGGGTTTCATACTTTGACCTAAAAAGCCAACACCATTAAAGTAACGTGTAAATGAACCTGAATTTGTTGTTATAGTTACTTGAGTTCCAATAGCACTTTTGTTAGATGTTGTGCCTTCTAGTGAAACTTTAAAGAAATGCACTGGATTAGCTACGCCAACATTTAATGTCGTGTTTTCGTATAAGAAAGAATAACTATCACTATTGGTAAGATATAAATCTAAATCACCATCATTATCATAATCAAAATCTAATGCTTCAATACTAATGGTAAGATCATGAAGGTTGGATGCTATAGTTGCATTCTCAAAATTATTATTTCCTTCAACATATTTATTTTTGTAGTATACATTATATTCAGCATTTCTATTTTCAAACGTGTAACCATTAGCAATAAACAAATCTTCATCACCATCTAAATCAAAATCGGCCATGGTATTTCCCCAAGCCCATCCGTTTCCAGCAATATTATTGGTAAGACTTTGCTCTGTATAGGTATTCACACCTGAATTTACAAACAACGCTGTTTGATCTATTCCTGTAATAAAAAAGTCGAAAAAACCATCATTGTTAAAGTCAGACATAGATATGCCCATGTCATCAAAATTATTGTCTAAACCTACTGCATTTGCCTGTTCTGTAAAACTTACACCTGCATTATTAATATATAAATAGTTTAATTCATCAAAGTCATTACTTACGTATAAATCCATGAAACCATCCTCATTAATATCAAAAGGCATAGCTGTAAAACTTTGTCTTGAAGTAACCTCTGCAATACCAGTTGAAACAGTTACATCTGTAAAAGTACCATCTGCATTGTTATGATATAGTAAGTTTGTAGAACATCCTCCCCAATCATTAATATAAATATCTAAAAAACCGTCATTGTCATAATCAAACCAAGTTGCTCCCATATATTGGCAGTTAGTGGCTAAATTAAATCCAGCAGATGTTGTTATATTTGAGAATGTTCCATCTCCATTATTTTGGTAAAGTAATACATTAAATGTGTTAGTGATAAACAAATCTGGGAATCCATCATTGTTATAATCGCCCCAAAAAGCACCTTGTTTAAACCCATCAAAACTATAGAAAACACCATCCTGACTAAAATCAGAAATAAGCATATTATTTAAACCAGCTACAACCGTTACATCCGTGAAGGACCCATCGTTGTTGTTTTTAAATAGTTTACTATGTGTACGTTCAATTCCATTTACATCTATAGCTTCCGCTACGACAAAAATATCCATGACATTGTCGCCATCAAAATCAGCAACTGCTACTCCACTATTTTGTTCAAGATTTCCCAGTCCTGAAACTGCATCGGCTCGTTGAAAAACTTGTGCTGAAGTTTGTACTGCAAAAGCTATACAAAAAAGACTTCCTAAAAAGGTTTTCAATAGTTGATTTCTCCTCATAATGATTAATATTTTAATCAAAAGAAATACTATTTATTATCACCTAAAAATTTATTCTACCAAGTGCAAAATAATCACTTTCAAAGGTATATTTAGTAAGAAAATCCACTAATGAAACATTAAACAAAACTTACAATATTCTGATATTATGATTTTTAAGGTGTTGAATTAGATACTTGTAATAGTTTTCCATTGAAGTGTTTTTGACCTGTTGTTGCAAAATCAAAAATATAATTTGCCATCGATTTTGGTGTCATCGGGACTTCAAATCCTGGAAATGCTTCTTCCAACATTTCGGTTTGTACGGCACCTAAAGCTAAAACATTAAAACAAATACCTGATTCTTTATATTCCTCTGCCCATAATTCGGTTAATGTTATAACAGCTGCTTTGCTAGAACTATAAGCAGCTAAACCTGGAAATTTCATACTACCTTGAACGCCACCCATGGAACTTATGGTCACTACATGACTTTTGCTTTTCATAAAACGTAGCGCTATACGCGTCATTTCTGCAACTCCAAAAACATTGGTTTTATATACAAAATCGAAATCTTCCATAGTCGTTTCTGAAAAAGATTTGTTAAGAATAGCTCCAGCATTATTTATAAGGATATCAACTTGCTTCCATTCTTTTTTTATGAAAGTTTCTACTTTTTGAAAATCTGCCTTTTTTGATAAATCGAAAGTAAAAGCCGTCACATTTGGCAACTGTAAGTCTGAAACAGGCTTTTCATTTCTTGACAATGCCAAAACTTGATACCCACTTTCTGAAAATAGTTTGACTAATTCAAACCCGATACCTCTACTTGTTCCTGTAATTATAACATTTTTACTCATCGTTCATTTTAATTTCTTGTGTGGTAGTATTACTCATTTTTTCTATTCCTGGAATAAGCTGATTAATTAAACTAGCCATGTGATCATAATCCAACTGATCAATTTCATCATCTACATGATGGTAGAAATCGTAGTTTGACAAATCGCATGATGAAATAGTATGTGAAGGCATTTTGAACACTTCATAAAATGGGTAGTTATCAGACGCTCTGAATAAATTGTATTGTTTGGCAACTTCAGATTCACCTAGAAATTGAGATCCAATATAGCTGTTTATTTTCTCTGCCATATTAGATTTACCGTAACCGGTTACAAAAGCCACATAATCGCGATCTTTAAAAGGCACACCAATCATTTCCATGTTAACAACGGTATATAAATTGGCGTTTTCATCTTTAAGTCTATTGGCTAAATGTTTGGAACCTAACAAGCCCATTTCTTCAGCTGAAAACAGCACAAACATCAAACTACGCTTATTGGTTTTTTTAGCGCCAAAATAACGAGCCATAGCTAAAACCGCTGACGTTCCTGCTGCATTATCATTGGCTCCATTTGCAATTGAATCTGATTCCACCATTTTGGCTTTAGTTCCAATATGATCATAATGCGCTCCGATAATAATAATTTCATTTTTAAGTTTAGCATCGCTACCTTCTAAAAACCCAACCACATTGTAAGCATCCATTTCTTGAACTTTAAATGGATCTCGATAGGTGTTATAATAAGGTTTGATTCCAAAACTAATTAATTGTTTTTCTATATAATTAGCAGAAGCTTCAATACCATCGCCTCCTGTTCCACGTCCTTTTTGAGTGTCGGAAGCCAAGAAAGAAACGGTTTCCTTTACTTCATTTGCTGTAACAACAACATCTTCAACTACCTGAATCTGTTGATTTTCCTGCTTTGCTTTACAGCCAAATATATTGATGACAACAAATAATATGATGAGCTTTTTCATAAAAATTAAACATATTTATAACGATAAATTTCACCGCTAATGATTAGAGTTTAAATATAAAAAAATCCTGCTTGGTATAGCAGGATTTTGAGAATTTATAGGGTATTATAAAATAAATTCAAGTTACACCAACATGGTTATTGGATTCTCTATATAACCCTTTAAAGTTAATAAGAATTGTGCACCTGTAGCACCATCTACTGTTCTATGATCACATGCCATAGTTAACTTCATGGTATTTCCTGCTACCACTTGACCATTTTTAACAACTGGCTTTTCAATAATAGCACCAACTGATAAAATAGCAGAATTTGGCTGGTTGATGATTGACGTAAAGCTCTCAATTCCAAACATCCCTAGATTAGAAATAGTAAACGTACTCCCTTCCATTTCTTGAGGCGTAAGTTTTTTAGTTTTTGCTTTGCCAGCATACTCTCTTATGGCAGCTCCAATTTGAGGTAACGATTGCTCATTAGCAAAACGAACTACAGGAACCACCAAGCCATCTGGCACAGCAACTGCAACACCAATATGAACGTGGTTATTAAGCACCATTTTATCATCAAACCACTGGGAGTTTACTTGTGGATGTTGTTTTAAAGCAAGCGCACAAGCTTTTACAATTATATCGTTATATGAAATTTTAGTATCTGGGATGGAATTGTATTGTGTACGGAATGCCATGGCATTTTCCATATCAAACTCGACATTTAAGTAGTAATGAGGTGCTGTAAATTTAGACTCTGCTAAACGTTTGGCAATAACTTTTCGCATTTGCGAATGTTTAAACTCATCCGTATTCTCTTGACCTGATGGAACAAATTTCCCAACAGAAGTAGCAGGTGACGTTGATCCTAGTTTGAAGTTTTCGATATCTCGTTTTACAATTCGACCATTTTCGGCAGAACCAGAAACTTGCGAAATATCAATACCACGCTCTTCTGCCATTTTTTTGGCTAAAGGTGAAATAAATACACGTCCAGAAGAATTTGAAGTTGACTTTAAACTCGTAGGGTTTTCAACAGAACTTGAAGTAGAAACTGATTCTTTTTTAGCTTCAGCTTGAACTTTTTCAGTTTTTTCTACTTTTGGAGTTTCCTCTTTTTTATCAGAGGTGCCTTCGGCTTTAAAATTTTTAGCAATACCAGAAACATCTGTTCCTTGTGGTCCAATAATAGCTAAAAGCGCGTCTACTTTTGCAGACTCACCTTCGTCTAAACCTATATATAATAAAGTTCCAGATTGAAAGGATTCGAATTCCATAGTGGCTTTATCGGTTTCAATTTCAGCTAAAATATCGCCTTCCTCAACCGTATCACCAACTTTTTTTAACCAGCTAGCTACAGTACCCTCTTCCATGGTATCACTTAATCGTGGCATGGTAACGACGCTTACGCCATCTGGCAACTCTACACTATCTGATTCTTCTTGAGATTCTTCACTATTGTTCTGAATGGCTTCTTCATCAGGATTTTCCTCGCTTTTCTGAAAATCAAATGACTTTTCAGTATCATTAGATGCTGAACCACTTTTAATGAGGTCTGAAATGTCCTCACCTTCCTTTCCAATGATAGCTAAAAGAGCATCAACTTTAGTTGTTTCACCCTCCTGAACACCAATATGTAACAAGGTTCCTTCATGAAACGATTCAAATTCCATTGTGGCCTTATCAGTTTCAATTTCAGCAAGGATATCACCTTCTTCTATCTTGTCTCCTACTTGCTTTAACCACGTAGCTACAGTACCTTCTTCCATGGTATCGCTTAAACGCGGCATGTTTATAATTTCAGCCATTGTTTATATTTTATGTTGTATAAATGGATAATCTTCTTGCTCGTAAACAGCATCGTACATCACATTTTTTTCTGGATACGGTGATTCTTCAGCAAATTTTTCACATTCGTCTACTAGAGCTTTCACACGTTTATCAATTATTTTTATATCAGCTTCGGTTGCATATCCTTTATCAAGAATAATGTCTTTCACCTGTGTAATTGGGTCAATTTTCTTGTATTCTGCAACCTCATCTTTCGTTCTATAATGTTGTGCATCACTCATAGAATGCCCTCTGTAACGGTATGTTTTAAGTTCTAAAAAAGTTGGTCCATCACCACGTCTAGCACGTTGAATGGCTTCATCAAAAGCTTCGGCTACTTTAATTGGGTTCATACCATCTACTGGTCCGCATGGCATTTCATAACCTAAACCTAATTTCCAGATATCCGTATGATTTGCTGTACGCTCCACAGAAGTTCCCATAGCATAGCCATTATTTTCACAAACGAAAACAACTGGTAATTTCCATAACATAGCTAAATTAAAGGTTTCGTGAAGAGAACCTTGTCTTGCAGCACCATCACCAAAACAACAAAGTGTTACCGCATCACTTCCATGATATTTATCGCCAAATGCAATACCTGCACCTAAAGGGATTTGACCTCCAACAATACCATGTCCACCATAAAAACGATGTTCTTTTGAAAAAATATGCATGGAGCCACCTAAACCTTGAGATGTTCCAGTTGCTTTACCATATAATTCAGCCATAACACGCTTAGGATCTACACCCATACCAATTGGCTGAACGTGATTTCTATACGCAGTAATCATTTTATCTTTGGTTAAATCCATAGCATGCAAAGCGCCTGCTAATATGGCCTCTTGACCATTATATAAATGAAGAAATCCTCTAACTTTTTGTTGAATGTAAACGGCTGCTAGTTTGTCTTCAAACTTTCTCCAGAAATACATATCTTCATACCACTTTAGGTATACTTCTTTAGTTATCTTTTGCATTGGTCACGTTAATTTGATAAACGAATAAGCAAAAGTAACACTTTACTTATTAACGAAAAAACCGAAAAACGTAAAAATCACTTTAAAAAGATTTTTAAATGAACGAAAACGTTATAGAAAGCTCCTATCAAAAATTAAAGGCAATAAATTAGCAAGTGAATCGGACTTAACAACCTTACCTGTTTCGCCCATAAAATAGATTTCAATGGGTGCGTTTTGTTTTACCTCATATTCCGCAATAGCTTGACGACACGCACCACATGGAGGAATTGGAGAAGTTGTTTGTTTCATTTTAGAACCAGCTGTTATAGCCATACGTACAACTTTAGAATTTGGAAATTGAGATCCAGCATAATAAATAGCGGTACGTTCTGCACACAAACCTGAAGGATAGGACGCATTTTCTTGATTGTTGCCTGTAATAACCTCACCATTATCCAATAACAATGCAGCACCAACACTAAAGTTTGAATACGGTGCATACGCTCTACTTCTAGCTTCGATGGCTTTGGTCATTAAACTAGACACATACTCTGGTAATTCATTAAAATTATCATAAACCTGAAGGATGGATTCTATTTTTATTTCTTTCATAATCTATTTATATCTACTAAATTTAGAAACTATATTATGCCATAATAAATTATTACTTTTTCGCTTCAATTTATTTGAATGACTCCATAAAATTAAATTGGCGTTAGACAAAAAAACTATTGCGTATTGCAATAGTTTTTTGTTTGTAACTAATAAATATATTTTAATATTCTCTGTATGTTCCTGGCCCAAAATTAAACGTTAATGAAAAACGCAACGTGTTTTCTAAAGGATTTTGAACTTTTGAACCTGAAAACAGGTATGATAAATCAATACCAATAACATTATATTTAAAACCTGCACCAATAGCAAAAAATTGTCTAGCACCTTTTTCATCACTTTCGTTGAAATAACCTGCTCTAAAGCCAAAAGAATCTTGATACATATATTCTGCTCCAATAGCCCATGTCCATTCTTTCATTTCTTCGCTAAAGCCACCAGGTGCATCACCGAAAGATTGAAACATACCCTTAAAGAAACCAACGTTTGGATCTTGACCGTCAATAATAACATCTGGAGTTACTACAGAGCCTAAATCGTCCGTATCTGGATTATACTCACCGTTACCATCATTATCTGTGTAATTAAATTCGGTACCATAAACAGGAGGTGTTGGAACTAAAAGCTTGGTAACTTCTGCAGTTACAGATACTTTGTTGAAATCATCCAATATAAAATCGAAACCACCACCTAAACGCAAGGTTGTTGGTTGGAAGTTTTCCTGACCACCTTCATCGTATTTGAATTTAGGACCAATATTTTGAATAGCAAAACCTAATCTGGTACGTCCATTAAAGGTTGCATAGGCTTGTTCTTCACTTTGATAGTATCCAGAAATATCAACACCAAAGGCAGTTGCAGCATTTGCATCGCCATCAATAGCGTCTATTTTTAAATCGGAACGAGAATACCGCATTGCTACAGACATAGCAAATTGCTCGCTTAATTTTAATGAATAAGATCCATCTATAGATATTTCATTTGGTTTAACGACTAAAGGTGTAGAAAATTCATCTTGCACTAATTCTATTTCTCCAAGACCAAAATATCTGAAACCAAAAGCAAAAGCACTTCGTTCATTTATACGATTAAAATACGTTAAATAACCCAAGGAAATATCATTAACCAATTTAGTTAAGTAAGGCGTGTAACTTAAACTAACACCCTGTTTTGATTCTGAAAAGGCATATTTAGAAGGATTCCAATTCTGAGAATACGCATCAACAGAGGTTGCAACACCCATATCACCCATGGAAGCTCCTCTAGCTTCTGGAGCTATCAATAAAAATGGCATTCCTGTTGTAATAACACGTGAATCATTTGTATTGGGCAAAACAACAGTTTGCGCAAATACTTGGTGTGCAAAAACAAGCGTAAATAGTATTAAAATTTGATTTTTCATGTATTGATTTTATTTAGCAAATATAACGTATTATTAGAGTATTACAAGTTTCTCAATTTTTTCAACAGATTTATTAAGTAGTGGTGATCTTACTGTTAATTTGTAGATGTAAACACCTTTACCTATTTTATCACCAAAATCATCACGACCATCCCAAACCATATCCCTTGATAAGGCAGAAGTACCTTTTCCACAACATTCTGATGAATTAGTCTGCCCATTTATAGTTTTGACTAATTTTCCTGAAACTGTGAATATCTGAACAGAAACGTCTAATGCATCCGAACTATTGTGATTAAACCAAAACTCGGTGTAATTAACAAAAGGATTTGGGTAATTTAAAACATTTTCGATAACAAGGCTTTGATTCTCGTCGTGCACCACAAATTGAATTTCAGAGGTAGATGAATTATTGTAAACATCCCAAGCTTTTAAGGTTAAGGTATGTAATCCTGGCTCAATATCTCGTAACGGATAATTGGCGGTACCTCTTTGAAAATCATCTATTTCAGTTTGGTAATAATCATTTAACACATACGGATTTGTTTCATCACCATCTAAAATGGCTGTAATATCATGACCAATTCCACTTGCTGTATTAATGCCGTTTTCGTCTTCTAACTTTACTAATAAGCTAGGTGACTCATTCGTAATTCCACCTGACACAAAATTCTCATCATTCATATACAATTGAATAACGGGTCCAATAGCGTCTTCTGGAGCATCTTGATTAAGACCACCTATGATAATAGAATTGGTATTGGCTCCTGATTGATCATCAAGCGTGTTAGTTTTTTTTGCATAAAAACTAATGCGACCATTACCTTCTGGGATACCTATATCTCTTGGCACAATAAATTCGAACTCAAATTCTCCGTTTGTTATAGAAGCTTGCCCTCTAAAAATAGTAGCTCCAAGAATTTCAAAATCCATTTTAATGAACTGATTTCCTTCACGAATGCGATCGTTTGCTAAAGTTGTGCGTTCTACTTTTTTATCATAAATGTTCACTGAAAGTACACCATTATAATCTGTAATAACATTCCCTGCCTGATCTGTGACTTGACCTGCCAATTTTGCACGACTTAATGCTTTTAGTGGAGGTGTGGTTTGACTAACAGACACATCATTAACTGCAGTTAAACGCACATTTGGTTTAGGAAACGTTAATTTCATGGCAGGATCGCCAATAAAAAACACCAAACGTCTTTGACCAATTCCTGAAATAGAAGGACTTACTTTTGTTAAACGCAAAGCTTCTGCCATACTTGGATATTCATCGTCTGCATAATCATCATCTGGATTATAAGAAAACAAATATTCTGTTAGGGCTATATTAAATGAAATACCAACGCTTACAAAAATTTGGCGTGTTGTGGTTATAAGTCCGATTGCTCCGCCTTCTCTATTCCAATAGGTATATTCTCCTGCAGTTGGACGCAATGGATTATCAAAGCGAGTATATTCACAAGTTACTGTAACAAAACAGTTAAGTTTACAAACATTATTTAAATTTTGAGCATCCGGTTTTTCGAAAATTCGTTCTTTTGTTAAACCATCTTCACCACCATGTCCAAAATAATTAACCACTAAAACACCGCTTTCAATAGCGTTAACCATGGCTGTTTTAACAGCTGGATAACTATCTCCTCCTGCTGAAGATTCTTGAACAAAAGCATCTGAATGAATTTTGGTAACATTTATGAAACGTTTTTCGTCTGTTATGTTATCACCAATAGCATCTGTTGTTAATTGAATGTCTTTTTCCCAAGATTCATCCACATCATCAGAAACCACCAGTACATTATTACGCCAGTTTCCATAAGAAGCTTCAACGTAATAGGATGCGACCTTATCCACCATTTCTTTGGCCTGCTGTGGAGAGTCTGCTATAATACGACCAATAGCAATATCCAATTTATCGGATGTATCCATTTCGCCTTCATTTGGATCCATCATACCATAAAAATCATCGGAGACAAAAGAGCTTGTTAAATTAAAACTATCATACGCATGCCAAGAGGGTATGATATTGGTGTTATTTGGTAACCTCGCCTTGTAATCAAAGGAGCCATCACCAAATAAACATAGATATTTTAAACGTCTTTCAGGTGAACTAGCATTATCATAAACGTATTTTATAAAATTTCGAATAGCACCAATATCCTGAACACCAGGTCCAAATTCTGTGTAAATAGGATTTAGATTAACTACTTTTACATTCAGCCCATATTGATCTCTATTTATTTGCGCTAAACGTTCTGCTTGACCCATCATATCACCACGTGCTATAATAATGTAATCTATATCCTGAAAAACACCTTGTGCATTATTAAAAATGGTGCCTTTTAAATTTTGATTGTTCACATAAGTATTAGATATCATTATGGGTTCATGATAACTAGGTGAAGCAACAACAGCATATTTTTTTAATGAGCCTAAAGCAGATGTAAACGAAATTGTAGAACTGGAATTGCTATTACTAACACTTTTAATATTGTAAAGGTCTGTTATATCCCATACTTCATTTACTTGCGAAGCATTTGTAAGATTATATTGCCCAATACCAGATACTCCAGTAACTGCACGATTATAAAACATAAATTGATTACCAGCATATTTTAATTCTCGTGTGGCTTCCAATGAAATAAAATCTATATAACCTAATGCTGATGGATTTCCAGCATTATCATAATCAAGCGTAATAGATACATTTGAATTTGAAACATTCACATCGCCATCAAAAATAGCCTCACTTACTAAAGTAGTTTGAGTTACAGCAGGAATAACAAGATTTGATACAGATGTGCCATTTACCTTCAAATCCATTGTTGTAGGTATTTCAGAGGTTGAAGCTACAAAGGTTTTTAATTTTACAGGAATAGAGGTTATAATATTTGGAAATGAAAAATCAAACGTTTGTGTTGTTTCAATATCAAATCGGTTACCAAACCAACGCCTGCCTACGCTTGCCAAATTATATTCGTCCACCTCATGATATTTATAATCTTGAAACGTATCAATCATCATATCTACAGAACCCGAAGGTTGATTCATAGGCTGAATCCGTTTTCCATTACCCGGACTTATATTTATGTAATAAGAAGTAGCTGAATTATAGACATTAATATTTGTGTTTCTTTTTATGTCATAACCATTTGGGCCTTCAGCATAGAATAGAATATAATCACCATCATGAAAATAACCATCAGATTCACCAACAATTCGAATGGCGTTTTCGGCTGGATCAAATGGATAGGGGTCTGAGTTTGCATAAGGCATCATACGACCACCATTACCAAAAAGCTTTATTGTTCTTGGATCAACAGTATCTATATTAATACCTAATTGCTGTAAAAACTGTCTTGATATTTTAAAAACACCGGTTTTATCAACTTGAAATCTATACCAACCTCCAGAACTTAAAACAGAGTTTACAATATTAGACCTATTGGAAGCTCTAAACCTATTTTGAGTATTATAGTTAATAGTAAATCCTGTAACTTTTTTATAAACGCCATTTTCTTTTATAACAGGAGAAACAACTAAAAAAGCACCACTTTTATTTCTACTTATACTATTTTCTAGATTGAATTTTAAAGCGCTAGGGATTGTTTTTAAATCAACATCCTTTAAATCATTTTTAGAAATAGTAGCATAGTTCACATTAGAAATCTGAACAGAATTCTCGTTAATTAGTTGCGAAATTTCCCATTGTGCAATAAACTCCAAACCATCCGACAAACTGTAACTAAAATGTTCTTCATTGAAGGTAGGAACTTCAATAGAAAAACTTTCGTTTGCTATGGTTTTAGTACCATTCCAGACGATTTCGAATCGTTTTTGCTGCGAAAATGTCACGGCATAAACGAGTAAGGCTTGTAGTAATAGTTTCTTTTTCATTACACAAATAACGCAATTTAGTGTCGCTTATTATTAAAAATCAAACAATTTTAAGAAAATGAATCCAAATTACCATAATAAAAAATAAAAACAGTCGTTATACTGTAACAAAACAACGGACAAAAGCACAAAAAGCATCGTTAAAATGTTATATAAATAGGATGAAATGCATAATTTTTAAAGTAAATATTAAATAATTACTTGTATTATTACGTATAATTCTTATATTGCGTCACCAAAAATATTATTAGCTTACTTAAACGTATGGATATGAAAAATGTATTAACAATAAAATTATTGTTAGTTTTAGCAATAGCTGTCACAGCTGTTGGTTGTAAACGATCATCTAGCTCAAACAGTTCTCGAGCAACCGGTTGGGATATTAATTCTAAAGATGGAGGATTCCAATACAACACAAGTTTTAAAGGACAAGAAGCAGGACCTGGACTCGTGTTTGTAGAAGGAGGAACATTTACCATGGGTAAAGTTCAAGACGATGTTATGCATGATTGGAATAATACTCCAAATCAGCAACACGTTCAATCCTTTTATATGGATGAAACTGAAGTTACCAATTTAATGTATTTAGAATATCTAGATTGGATTAAGCGTATTTATCCACCAGCAGAAGAAAACTTTAAAGCAATATATGATGGTGTGCTTCCAGACACGTTAGTTTGGAGAGATCGTTTAGGCTACAATGAAGTCATGACTGAAAACTATTTACGTCATCCAAGTTATGCTGAATATCCAGTTGTTGGTGTTAGTTGGATTCAAGCGGTTGAATTTGCAAACTGGCGTTCAGATCGTGTTAATGAAGCTAATTTAGAAGACGCAGGATACATTCAAAGAGATGCTAAATTAAATGATGTGTCTGCTGATGCCACTTTTAGCACAGATACATATATCAATGCTCCTTCTCAAGTTTATGGAGGAAACACAGCACTTACAGACCCAGCAAATACGCGTCGTCGTGTTCAAACAAATGCAGCTGGCGATCCAATAAATGTCAATGCAACTCGTGAAACAGGAATTATTTCACCAAAATATAGATTACCAACCGAAACAGAATGGGAATATGCCGCGTTAGGTTTAACATCTATTCGTAGTTATAACGTATACAGAGGTCGTAAAAAATATCCATGGGATGGACAATATACACGTTCTGGAAAACGTAAAGTAAGAGGCGATCAATTGGCTAACTTTAAGCAAGGAAAAGGTGATTACGGTGGAATTGCAGGTTGGTCCGATGACGGTGCTGATATTACAAACGCTGTAAAATCTTACGAAGCAAACGATTTTGGTTTATATGATATGGCAGGAAACGTAGCTGAATGGGTTGCTGATGTGTACAGACCTATTGTAGATGATGAGATGAGTGATTTTAACTATTTCCGTGGAAACGTTTACACTAAAAATGAATTAAACGAAGATGGTACAGTAAGAATTGTAACAAGCGACGAAATAAAATTTGATACATTACCAAACGGAAAAGTAGTTGCAAGAAATTTACCTGGTGAAATTCACCAAGTTCCAGTTGATGAAAACGAAACGTACTTAAGAACCAACTTTGATACGAGTGATAACAGAAACTATAGAGATGGTGATCAGCGTTCTTCTCGTGATTACCGTGATGGTTTTGATGAAATGGAAGAAGGTTCAGGAAAAACGACACATACAGGAAAAATGTATAATTCTCCAAAGCATAATGTAGAAACAGATTCATCAGGAAACTTAATTCGTGAGTACGACCGCTCTGACAAACGTACGTCTTTAATTAATGATGAAGTTCGTGTTTACAAAGGTGGTTCTTGGAAAGACAGAGAATACTGGTTAGATCCAGCACAACGTCGTTATTTTCCTCAAAACATGGCAACAGACTATATTGGATTTAGATGTGCTATGTCTCGTGTAGGATCAAAATCAGAAAACAAAAACAAGAAGAAAAACTAAATTATTTAGTTATAAAAAATTCAAAAAGTCCTGACGGTTGTCAGGACTTTTTTTATACTTTTATTTTATGGAATTAAAAGAACTTCATAAACGCTTTTTAGAATGTGATAGCGTTAGTACGGATACTAGAAAAATAAGTAAAGACTGTCTGTTTTTTGCGCTTAAAGGCGATAATTTTGATGGTAACACCTTTACAGAACAAGCACTTAAAAAAGGCGCTAAATATGTTATTATAGATGATAAAGCATACGCACAAGGCAATAAAACCATTTTAGTTGATGACGTGCTTTTATGCTTACAAAAACTAGCAACATTTCATCGTGACTATTTGGGTGTTCCTATAATTTCACTCACTGGAAGCAATGGCAAAACAACTACCAAAGAATTGATTCATGCAGTACTTTCTAAAAAATACAGGACAACGTCTACTATAGGTAATTTAAATAATCATATAGGAGTCCCCTTAACACTCTTATCTATGACTAAAACCACAGAAATAGGCGTCGTTGAAATGGGTGCAAATCATCAAAAGGAAATTGAGTTTTTATGTGAAATTGCTAAACCTGATTATGGTTATATAACCAATTTTGGGAAAGCACATCTAGAAGGCTTTGGTGGTGTAGAAGGCGTTATTAAAGGTAAAAGTGAATTATATAATTTTCTGATTGAACATGATAAACAAATTTTTGTAAATACGGAAGATGCTATTCAATTAGAAAAAACTAAAAACGCAAATACAATTAATTTTGGCTCTAAAGAAAGATACAACCAACTAACTATTCTTTTTTTAGGGGCCGAACCTTTTGTGAAATTATCCTATCAGAAAGAAATAATTACAAGCAACTTAATTGGCGCTTATAATTTTAATAATATTGCAGTCGCCATAACAATTGGTCACTACTTTAAAGTGTCAAATTCAGATATAAAAGAAGCTATTGAAAGCTATATTCCTATTAATAATCGCTCTCAAATTATCACAAAAGGAACAACCAATATTATTTTAGATGCTTACAATGCAAATCCATCGAGTATGAAAGTAGCATTAGAGCATTTTTCGAAACAAGACCATCCAAATAAAATTGCCATATTAGGCGATATGTTTGAATTAGGTACAGAAGCCAAACAAGAGCATCAATCAATTGTTAATTTAGTTTGCGAATTAAATATCCGTAAAACAATTTTTATTGGGGAAAATTTTTATGGAACTGAAAGCCAAAATCAAAACACCTCTTTTTTAAATTCATTTCAAGCTTTTAAAGAGGTCTTTATTCCGGAAACACTACATGATGCACTTGTTATCATTAAAGGCTCAAGAGGCATGGCTTTAGAGCGTATAGTGGAATTAATGGATTAATTCAAATTATAAGAATAATAGTATATATACTTAAAGTGAGTTATTCAAATTAGAATATATTTTGTGGTTACTTTTTTAGAATGCCTGAAATCAGACTTGAAATATATTACCACGTATTAATTGCATTGATCTAGATTAAAACCACTCCTCCAAATGTAAATCTGAATGCTAACGCATTATACATTTTTTTATTTCACAAAACCCTTTAAAACAAGCTTTACGGATTTTGGGAAATAAAAAAAATCTGCACTAACATTAAGGTTTTTGATTAATGTGGGTCATACTGGATTCGAACCAGTGACTTCCACGTTGTCGACGTGACACTCTGAACCAACTGAGTTAATAACCCCTGTAACTAAAAAAAGTCCGTATAAAACGGACTTTCTTTTTTGTGGGCAATGAGGGATTCGAACCCCCGACCCCCTCGGTGTAAACGAGGTGCTCTGAACCAACTGAGCTAATTGCCCTTCGTAATTGGATTGCAAATATAAAGGAGTTTTTCATATTGCAAAACTTTTTTTCAAAAAAAATTAAATTATTTCTGCTACTACAAAAGTACTCCCTCCAATATATATAATATCATGTTCTTTAGCCGTATTTTTTGCCGACGTAAACGCATCATTTACACTACTATAGTCAGATCCTATGAAGCCTTGCTCTATAAAAGTGTCCCTTAAAACTTTTTCATCTAAACCTCTCGGCACATCAGGTTTACAAAAATAATACGTTGCTTGTTTTGGTAAAAGTGGCAAAATAGAGACCAAATCCTTATCATTTACAACTCCAAAAACAATATGCAACGCCTTAAATGGCATATTAAGCAACTGTTTCATCACGATTTTTAAACCATCAGAATTATGAGCTGTATCACAAACCACGAAAGGTTTTTGTTGTAATATCTGCCAACGTCCTTGGAAACCTGTATTTGCCATTACTTGTTTCAACCCGTTGTAAATAAAATCTTCGTGTATTATATAATTTAAAGTTTTTAAAACTGCTATGGCTTGAAGAACTGTTTGAATATTTTCAGTTTGATAGTCTCCTTCTAAATCCGATTTATAATCAGCTTTTACCATCTGATCTGCAAAGAAGATAGGTGCATGCAACTTAAGTGCTTTAGCTTCGAAAACGGGCTTGGTTTCGGATTGTGTTTTCCCTATAACAACTGGAATATTACTTTTAATAATTCCGGCTTTCTCAAAAGCAATCTTATCCAGAGTATCACCTAGAAACTGTGTGTGGTCTAATCCTATATTTGTTATAATAGATAGTTCTGGAGTGATAATATTGGTAGAATCTAATCTACCACCCAATCCAACTTCAATTATGGCAACATCAACTTTGTTTTTTGAAAAATAATCGAAAGCCATTCCAGATGTCATTTCAAAAAAAGATAATCCAGTTTCTTCTAAATAGTCTTTATTCTCATGAATAAAATCAATGACATAATCTTCATTCACCATCTTACCATTAATGCGAATGCGCTCTCGAAAATCCTTTAAATGTGGCGAAGTAAACAATCCAACTTTATAGCCTGCTTCTTGTAAAACAGAAGCCAACATATTACTAGTAGAGCCTTTGCCATTAGTACCACCAATATGAATAGTTTTAATGGTGTTTTGAGGATTATTTAAATGATTAGCGAAACTTATAGAGTTATCTAAATTCGCCTTAAAAGCAGTTTTGCCTTGCTTTTGATACATAGGAAGTTTTGAGAACATCCAATTTAAAGTATCTTGATATGTCATAAATTATTGACCTAAATTGAAATTTACTTTAACAAATCCAACTTGTGTTGTGGGTGCATTGCTATCTGGTCGCCATTTGTGGGATAAAGCTATTTTTTTAGCTGGCTCCAGTAAACACTCTGCGGTGTTGGTTGTGCCTTTAACACCTGGAATTGCTTTAACAACATTTCCAGCACGATTAACTTCTATTTGAACGATAACGACGCCTGACTCATTGCAGTCTTGCTTTAATTTTTGATAAGTTGCCTTACCACGTCCATTTAAACCGTATCCTACACCTCCATTACCAGAACCTGGGTCTCCAAAATAACTTGCCGCATAAGGGTCGCCATCTAGTTGACCTTTATCGCCTGGTTTATTATCATCGCCTTCACTTCCTGATGTTGCACCTTCAGATTTACTAACACCTCCAATTAAAGCGTCTAACTTTTTCTTTTTGGCTTCTTTTTCTGCTTGTTCCTTTGCTTTTTGTTCTGCTTCAGCTTTTGCTTTGGCATCTGCTTCGGCCTGCGCTTTTGCTTTCGCGTCAGCTAAAATTTTTGCTTTAGCATCTGCTTGCTTCTTTTTTTCTATAGCTATAGATTCTTCGTTATTTTGAGTAACTACATCTTCGGCTTTTGTTTTTTCGGCAGATGCTGCTTCAGATTTAGTTTCTTGAGGTTTTGAAACGGCTTCTTCGGGTGGGCGTTCTATATTTTTAGGTTCAGATTTTACAGGTTCCTTTGGTTGGATATTTCCGCTACCAACATCTGAATTTCCAAAATTAACGGCTACACCATATTCTTCAGGTGGATCCATATAAGGAGGGCCAACAACAAACAAAAGTAAAACCAAAATAACGATTATTAAAGTCGTAATCTTGGCAGAATTGCGTTCGTGTTTAGTCTCTAAATATTTCATGAATGAAGCGTGGGTTGTCTTAATTAGGTTTTACTGCTAGAATAACTTTAATTTTATTTCTATTAGCTATATCCATTACCTTAACCACATTATCAACAGGAACCGTTTTTTCAGCACGCAAAACAACGGTTGGTTTGTCTTGACTAGATAAAGCGGATAGTAGTTCGCCTTCCAGCATACTTTCGCCTACCAGTTTTTGATCCACATAATATCTTAAATCTTTGGTTATGCTAACCGCTACTGATTTTTTGTTTTCAGTTTTTCCACTGGCATTTGGCAATAAAATATCAATGGCACTTGTAGTAACTAAAGTCGAAGCTATCATAAAAAATATAAGTAATAGAAATACAATATCTGTCATAGACGACATATTGAATTCGGGTGTTACTTTATTTCTTCCGCGTATGTTCATATTAAATAGGTTCGTTTAAATGATCTAAAAATTCCAAGGAATTTGCTTCCATTTGATAGACTACCTTATTGGTTTTAACCACTAAATGGTTATAGGTTATGTAGGCAACAATACCAACAATTAAACCTGCAACTGTTGTTGTCATTGCCGTATATAAACCACTGGCAAGAACATCCATTTGTATGGTTCCTCCTGCGTTTGCGAGTTCAAAAATAGCTAATATCATACCTACAACGGTTCCAAGAAAACCAATCATTGGTGCTGCTCCAGAAATGGTTGCTAGAATACTAACATTCTTTTCTAGTCCATAAATTTCTAAACGACCAGCGTTTTCAATAGCGGTATTAATATCTTCTAACGGCTTACCTATTCTGGTAATCCCTTTATTTATTAAACGCGAAACAGGTGTATTGACTTGTGCGCACAAAATTTGTGCTGCTTCAATTTTTCCGTTACTAACATGATCCTTAATTTGATTCATGAAATTGCTATCTATTTGCGATGCCGCTTTGATGGCGAATAAACGCTCAAAATAAATGTAGCAAGCTACTATAAGAAGCAAAAAAAGTATGGCAATTATTATCTGACCAGCTGCACCACCACTGCTTATTAACTCAATAATGGATAGCGTTTTTTCAACTGATTCGCCATCGGTAAGTATTTCAGTTCCTTCTTGAGAGTTCTGAATGATTGTATTTATCATAAGATTTGTGACTATATATACTGTTAACGTAATAAGTTGTACAAAATTATATTAGAAAATGGTTCTAGTAAACATAAAGGCTACAGCACCTACTAAAAAGCCTATTAAGGCTAACCAACAAATTTTTTTAAGGTACCAGAAAAAATCTATTTTCTCCATTCCCATGGCAACAACACCTGCCGCAGAACCTATTATTAACATACTTCCACCTGTTCCTGCTGCATAAGCAATAAAGTGCCAAAGCTCATTATCAATTGGTTCAGAAAACATACCTAAACTAGCAGCAACCAGTGGCACGTTATCTATAACTGCCGATCCAACACCCATTAATAACACCACTAAATCTGAAACACCTGCATGATGTAACTCCGTACCTAACATAGGCATACTGTCTTGTAATGTTGAAGCAAAACCAAACAATATCCCCAAAGATTCTAAAGCGGCAACCGCCATTAAAATCCCTAAAAAGAATAAGATACTAGGTAACTCAATTTTTGACAAAGATTTATGAACAGGACTGTGGTGACCTTGGTGATCAGCATCTTCGTCTGCATCAAAAGACATAGCAAATTTTCTACTACTATATATTTCTGCAAAAACAGCAACAACTCCTAAAGCTAACATCATCCCTACATAAGGTGGTAAATGTGTAACTGTTTTAAAAACTGGTACGGATACAATACCTGCCAAACCTAAATACAACATGATAGCACTATACTTGCTCTTCGGCTTATCGTCTTCAGTTTCAGGGTTATCAATTTTCCCTTTAAATGCAGGCAAATAGGATGCAATAAAGGTTGGAACTAGCATACATAGCAACGATGGTATAAATAAATAAACAAATAAATGACCTGTTGTTACTTTTTTACCGATCCATAGCATGGTTGTGGTAACATCGCCAATTGGAGACCATGCTCCACCAGCGTTAGCAGCAATAATGATTAAACCTGCGTACCAAATTCTAACATCACGATCATGAATTAGTTTTTGAAGTATGGAAATTAAAACAATAGTAGCCGTTAAATTATCAATAATAGCCGATAAGAAAAATGCTAGAAATGCAAATATCCACAAAATACGACTTTTACTTTTTGTTTTTACAAAGTTTTTAATGGTTGCAAAACCATCAAAATAATCGATTATTTCAACAATAGTCATAGCACCTAAAAGGAATACTAATATTTCGGCTGTTTTACCTAAATGATGCAACAGTGTTTCTTCCATGAGATGCATTTTTTCATCATGTCCTAAAAGCCCAAAATTATCTAACAAAGTATGTTTTGCCGAATCAAACCACTGCGGAAACGTGTCGATGCTTAAAGCAATTAAAGCCCAACAAACAGCCATCATGACTAGAGCTGGGATAAGTTTATCTATTTTTAAATTGTGTTCTAGTGTAATAGCTAAATAACCTAAAACGAATACGATAATTATAATTGATTCCATAAATTCTATATATTAAACTAATTGCCCTAATGCGATTTCAAAGGCGGTTTTACTTATTTCTTTTTTCGAATTATTTTCGTTATAAACATTTTGTAAGGCTTTTTTTATGGTGTTAGATGTATCTTGAAAAATAGCTTCATCCGTCATTTGAACACGTCGTTCCATAAAATACGCGAAAACACGTGCCATTCCACAGTTTGAAATAAAATCTGGTATTAAACTAACACGTTCATCTGTATGTTCCATAATAGAGCCGAAGAAAATTTCTTTATCTGCAAACGGTACATTTGCACCACAAGAAATAACTTCTAAACCACTATTTATCATGGTATCAATTTGTTGTTGAGTTATTAATCGTGAAGCGGCACATGGTAAGAATATTTCAGTTTCTAAAGCCCAAACCTTTTCATTCATTTCATTAAAAGGGATTAGATTATCACCACCAAGAGTGTTTCCAGATTTAATCAAGAATAAGTTGGTTATTTCTTCAAAAGAAAAACCTTCTGCATTAATTAAGCCTCCAGCAATGTCAATAATTCCAACAACTTTTGCGCCCATTTTAGAAATATAAAATGCTGCTGCTGCCCCTACATTTCCAAATCCTTGAACTACGACACGCTTACCTTCTACAGAACCACCAAAAATATCATAATAATGCTTAACCGCTTCTGCAACACCAAAACCTGTAATCATATCGGCTACAGTATATTTACGAGCTACACTTGGTGAATAATTAGGGTTTTCAATTACTTTTACTACACCTTGACGCAGTTGTCCAATCCGGTTAATTTTATCGGCTTGAGTTGGTCTGAAATGACCTTCAAAAACACCTTCTTGTGGGTGCCATACACCACTTTCTTCTGTAATTGGAATAACTTCATGGATTTCATCTACGTTTAAATCGCCTCCTGTACCATAATAACTTTTCAGTAATGGTGATACGGCTTTATACCATCGTTCCAAAACGCCTTTTTTTCTTGGGTCTTTAGGATCAAAATTAATTCCTGATTTGGCACCTCCAATGGCCGGACCTGAGACCGTAAACTTAACCTCCATGGTTTTGGCTAAAGAGAGTACTTCATTCATATCCAAACCTTTTCGCATACGAGTACCTCCTCCAGCAGCACCTCCTCGTAATGAGTTAATTACTGTCCAGCCTTCTGCTTCTGTTTCGGGATCTTTCCAATTGAATATAATTTCTGGTTCTTTATTCTCATACTTTTGAAGTAATTCTTTCATTTATTGAAGTTATTTTAATGGTCAGATTAAATTTGTATCAGAACAAATATAAAAAACTATAAAGCGCTAAATATTAATTTTACAATAATTTTAAGGTAGAAAAGTTATTCCAGAGCTATGATCCATTTTTGCGCCAGTAACGCTTGCCAAACAATTTATTTCATTTCTATACTTCAAAACACCTAACAAACTGAATATCAAAGCTTCCTTGAACTCTATTAATTCAGGATTCGGAATAATGATTTCTGCTAATGTTTGTTTTTTTATTTCCTTTATTAAAAACAAGTTATATACGCCTCCACCTGTAACTAATACGTTTCCGCTAGGTAATTGATGTCCTATCTGTATTGAAATATGGGCTATAAAAGTTCTTAAAATATCTGCGACAGATAATTGATAAAAATTTATACATGGTAAAATATACTTATCAACCCATTCTAAACCCAAAGATTTTGGATATGTTTCAGAATAAAACTCCAGTGTATTTAACTGATTTAAAAGATCATTATTTATATATCCCGATGCTGCAACATTTCCAGCATCATCATAATCCATTCCTAAAGAAGCTACATAATGGTTTAAAACTATATTAACAGGACAAATATCAAAGGCAATTCGCCTACCATCAATTTCCGATGATATATTAGCAAAACCGCCAAGATTTAAACAAAAATCATATTCTGAAAACAATAATTTATCACCAATAGGAACCAAAGGAGCACCTTGTCCTCCTAGCAAAACATCTTGAATCCTAAAATCGCAAATTACGGTATGTTTCGTCAGATTGGATAATTCTTGTTTATTCCCTATTTGTACTGTAATACCATTTTCAGGTTGGTGTAAAGCTGTATGGCCATGGGAACTAATAAAATCTACGTCTGAAATCTGATTTTTTTCTAAAAACTCATTAATTATAGAAGCAAGATAGAATGTATAGTCCAAGTTAACTTGCTCTAAATTATTTTTTGAAAGCTCTACGAGGTTCTTAAGTTTTATTAACCAAATATTTGAGTATGCAATGGTTTCACATTTCAGAAAACGATAATGCCATTTTCCGTTAAAAGTAAAATTAATATACGCTAAATCTACACCATCCAATGATGTTCCAGACATAACACCCAATACATAATAAGAAGATTTTATCATATTATGTAAAAATACTAATCATAATTGAAAAAATGCGCTTAAAGCCTTATCTTTGCAATCATTTTTTATCAATTCAACAATAATACATTATTATGGATTTTAATCTTACCGAAGAACATATCATGATTCGCGACGCAGCGCGCGATTTTGCTCAAACAGAATTACTACCAGGCGTAATAGAACGTGATAACAAACAAGAATTCCCGCAAGATCTAGTTAGGAAAATGGGAGATCTAGGATTTATGGGAATCATGGTAGATCCTAAATATGGCGGAAGTGGAATGGATGCTATTTCGTATGTTTTAATCATGGAAGAGCTTTCTAAAATTGATGCATCTGCTTCAGTTATTGTGTCAGTAAATAATTCATTAGTTTGCTATGGGCTTGAAGCGTATGGTAATGAAGATCAAAAACAGAAATACTTAACAAAGTTAGCTACAGGTGAATTTGTTGGTGCTTTTTGTTTAAGTGAACCGGAAGCGGGTAGTGATGCGACTTCGCAAAAAACAACTGCTATTGAAATGGATGATCATTATGTAATAAACGGTACTAAAAACTGGATTACAAGTGGTGGTAGAGCAGATGTTTATTTGGTAATTGCTCAAACTGACAAAGATAAAGGACATCATGGAATTAACGCCTTTATCGTTGAAAAAGGGACACCAGGTTTTGATGTGGGTCCAAAAGAAGATAAACTAGGAATTCGTGGAAGTGATACACATACATTACAATTTAATGATGTAAAAGTGCCTAAAGAAAATATAATAGGTGCAGATGGTTTCGGATTTAAATTTGCCATGAAAACGCTTTCTGGAGGTCGTATTGGTATCGCTGCTCAAGCTTTAGGAATTGCATCTGGCGCATATGAATTAGCCTTAAAATACAGTAAAGAGCGTAAAGCATTTGGCACTGAAATTTGTAATCATCAGGCTATTGCTTTTAAAATTGCTGATATGTATACAGAAATTGAAGCTGCTCGTATGTTAGTTATGAAAGCTGCTTGGGATAAAGACCAAGGTAATAATTATGATATGTCTAGTGCAATGGCAAAACTGTATGCTTCTCAAGTTGCCATGACACATACTGTTGAAGCTGTACAAATACATGGAGGAAATGGTTTTGTTAAAGAATACCATGTAGAGCGTTTAATGCGTGATGCTAAAATTACACAGATTTACGAAGGAACTTCAGAAATTCAAAAAATAGTTATTTCTAGAGGCGTGTTAAGAGATTAAATCTTCATAATATAAATTTAAGAATCCCATTGAGTTATGATCAGTGGGATTTTTTATTTAAGCGTTTCCAATACTAAACGAATTTCTCCGTAAGTATACTTTTCTTCAAGTTGATGTTTTAAATCTGATAGATTTTCAAACGTATACTTCGGGATCAATTTTTGTAATTCTGTATAGTGTTTATCAGACATTAAATCGGTTACTTTAATGTCACCAGAAGGAATTAATGCTGCTAAATGTCCGAAAACAGTGTTTTCATTCAACTCGCGCAAATCGGCAATTTCAGCTATCGTTTTACCAGATTTAAATAAATTGAAAGATTGAAGTTTAGTATCTACTTTTTTTACAATATCTTTTTTTGATTTAAAAATTTCATCTTTTTCTTCAAAATCAATATCGTTTTCATCACAGAATTCAGAAATTACCTTCAAAATAGCAGAACCATATTTTTCAACACGAACTTTTCCCATTCCATCTATTTCCAATAATTCTTTTTGGGAAGTAGGTAAAGTTTCACACATAGCATAAAGCGCCTTTTGCGTGAATATTTGGTAATGGATTAAATCGTTTTCTTGGGCAATTTCATTTCTTAACACTCTTAAAAGCTCAAAAAGTTCTACATTTGTAGTCCCATCAATAATCGTTTTTTTAAGTTTCTTGGGCTTTTCTTTCGCAAGAAAAACAGCTTTAGCTCGTAATTCTAAAAACAAACGCGTTTTGAATCCATCTGATAATTCTTTAAAGTAAAGTGTTTTTGTTTCTAATAATTCTTCAATTACATCAGCATTCTTAAGTATATCTTTTTCTAATGCCTGATTGTCGGTTGTAAAATTGAACGTTTTAAATGCTGTATTAATTATAGTATCAAATTCATTTTTAAAATATGAAAGAGCTTTAATAAATCGATCCTGAATTACATGACTGTTTTCTGGCATGGTTTCATCATCTGAAAGCACACGTAATTGATTATTAAAACTATTGCCTATTTTTAGAAGATTAGTTACAGAATGTTTAATGGCAATTAGAGGATCTTCTATTTTTCCTTCAATACTGGCTCTATTTTTATAAAAAATATCCAAAATGCGATTTACAGGATATAGAAACTCATAAAAATTAAATACTTCAGCAATAAGATCTAATTGGAAAACCTTCTGCGATTTTTTTAGAACAGAAACATCTGGCTGATTTTTGCTAGCTGTTTCATTGAAAGAAATAACATGACTATCACTAATAATTTGATTGGAAGTGATTTTACTTTTAAGGACTAAACCCTCTAGTGACTTACAACGGCTCAAAGCAACATAAGTTTGACCATGTGCAAATGCTCCCTGTGCATCAATTATAGCTTTTTCAAAGGTTAAACCTTGACTTTTATGAATAGTAATTGACCAAGCTAAACGTAAAGGAATCTGATTAAAAGAGCCAATCTTTTCTTCCGTAATTGCTTTCGTTACTTGATTAACATTATAATTAATATTGTCCCAAACCTCGGGTGTAGTAACTATATCAAAATTATCATCAGGACAACGTACTATGACTTCATCTTTATTTAACTGGATAACTTTACCAATTTTACCATTAAAATAGCGTTTATCTTGGGAACTGTCATTTTTAATAAACATAACTTGTGCTCCAACCTTTAATACTAACTCTTCTTTATTTGGATAGGCATGTTCTGGAAAGTTACCTGTTATTTCAGCTACATAATTTTTAGAAATAGAATCCAAAGTGTCTAATTCAAATTGATTGGTTTGTTCTGCCCTTCTATTATGTGTTGTTAATTGAATGTATCCTTCATCAGGATTAGGATTGAAGTCTGGTTTATAACGTTTATTCAGAATAATTTCAGCTTCTTTAGAAAGCCTGTTATTCCTAATTTCATTTAAGATATTAATGAATTCCGGATTTTCTTGTCTGTATATATGCCGTAACTCTATAGTAATTGGCAAACATTGCTGATAAGCATGACTACTAAAAAAAAAACCGTTATTATAATATTTTTTAAGTAACGACCATTCATGATCCTTAACTACTGGTGATAATTGCTGCAAATCACCAATCATTAATAATTGTACACCTCCAAATATTTTATTTTTATTCCGAAAGCGTCTTAATGTCTTATCTATACCATCCAATAAATCTGCACGAACCATGCTAATTTCATCAATAACCAATAAATCCATAGATTTAATAATATTGATTTTAGTTTTACTAAACTTTCTATTGAATCCTTGGGAAGCATTATTATCTGCATCTGGTAATATAGGTCCAAAAGGTAATTGAAAAAAGGAGTGAATTGTGACACCTTTAGCATTTATAGCAGCAACACCTGTAGGAGCAACAACAACTGATCGTTTAAGTGATTCTTTTTTTAATTTATGAAGAAATGTTGTTTTTCCGGTACCTGCCTTTCCAGTTAAGAAAATAGTTCTATCAGTTTCATTAACAAATTGCCAAGCTAGATCAATTTCAGAGTTTTTAATCACAGAAAACAGTTTAAATTCATGTAAATATACGAAGTCT
>TARA_R110002012_G_scaffold296892_1_pt1 | contig 113851 bp, 109 predicted proteins | sample TARA_R110002012 | Tara Oceans TARA_R110002012 (sample SAMEA4396515) | marine metagenome | biome: Westerlies Biome; feature: [DCM] deep chlorophyll maximum layer (ENVO:01000326); material: water (ENVO:00002006), including particulate matter (ENVO:01000060) such as... | depth 40 m
GTGGGGCCCGTATGAGCCGCGTCGTGCCGATGAAAAGACCTCTAGAGAGACGACCGGATTCGGTCAACAGAGTTTTTCACTTTTGTTTCAAAAATATTCGTAATTGCCGTCTATGACCGCCCTGCAGACGATATAAAGGCATCCAGACCGTTACACCATGTTGAATGAAACCGCCCCCTCCCCCAGCGACAGCAATTTCGGCAATCGCGTAAGAAGCGCCGTTTTCTGGCGCTCCGGCACGCAAATCCTCTCCCAGGTCATTGCCTGGGGGTCGACCTTGGCGGTGATTCGCATCCTGAATCCGGAAGATTATGGCATATTTGCCATGACCCAGGTCATTCTGGTTTTTCTGAGTTTCATGAATGGCTATGGTCTGGTCAGCTCGATCATCCAGGCAGAGAAAGTCGAGCCGATCCAGATTCGCCAGGCCTTCGGCATGCTTTTGCTGCTGAATGGCGGCATCGCAATCCTGCAGCTGATCCTCGCATCGGTGGCGGCCGACTATTATCGCCAGCCGATCGTCGCCGACCTGCTGCGCGTGCAGTCGCTGATCTATCTGGCGACTCCGTTCATGGCCTTGCCCGAGGCGCTGATGACGCGCGATCTCGAATTCAAGAAGCCGGCCATCATCAATCTGGTCTCGGCGGCGGTCGGTGCCGTCACCGCTCTCTATTTTGCCTATAATGGCTATGGCGTGTGGACGCTGGTCTATGCGCCGCTGGCGATATTCTGGAGCCGGGCGATCTGCCTCGTGATCGCGGTAAAATTCTATATCCTGCCGACGTTCAACTTCAAGGGCGCCGGCGCGATGTTCGGATTTGGCGCGACCCTGCTGGCGAGCCACCTGTTCTGGACGATCCAGAGCCAGTCCGACATTTTCATCGCCGGCCGCTATCTCAATCCCCATGATCTCGGCCTCTATGCCGAGGCCCTGTTTCTGACGACGATCTTTGCCGCCAAATTTGTGCCGCCGCTCAATGAAGTCGCCTTCCCGGCCTATGCCCGCCTGCAATCGGATCCGCGCGCCTTGGCCTGGTCCTTTCTGAAAGCGGTTCGACTGGTCATGCTGATCTCCTGCCCGCTCTATTTCGGCATGGTGGTGACCGCCTATCCGCTGGTGGAAACCCTGTTCGGGCCCAAGTGGACAGAGATGTCGCCCTTTGTTGCCATTCTCGCTCTGGCGATGCCGGTCATGACCCTGCAGATTTTGTTCACGCCGGCCAATAATGCGCTGGGCCGGCCGCAAGTGACCGCCCGTACCAACATGTTCGGCGCGGTGCTGATGCCACTCACCTTCCTTATCGCGATCCAATATGGGGTCTACGGCCTCGCCTGGGGCTGGGTGATCGCCTTCCCCCTGCTGACGATCTTCACCTATTCCCAGTCGCATCGCCATATCGGGATCAGCGCCCGGGAAATCGGCGCCGCGGTCTGGCCCGGCCTGTCCGCCTCTGTCGCAATGGCGGCGATTGTCTATTGCGTCGACCAGATGCTGCCGGAGATGATCGTCTATGCGCGGCTGGCACTGCTGGTCGGTACCGGCGGCCTCGCCTATGTCGGCCTGCTCTATATATTGGCCAAGCCGACCCTGAGCGAAGCGATCCGGCTGATCATCCGGCGCAAGCCACCGCAACCGATCGCGGCAGAACCAGGGTCTGAACAGGCCTGATCGGGCGATGATCGAGTTCTCGTGGCATGGCCCTGACTAAAATGTCCGTTGTCGTCGCGCGGCGACGAGCGCAGCATCGCCCACATGAGTCATATATTATCTCTCGCCGCGGGGACCTTGCCCGAATATCAACCCGAGCAGGTGGCGCGTGCTGCCGGAGCGGCGGGATTCAGCCATTGCGGATTCACGATTGAACCGGACAAGTGGGACGCGGCGGCGCTGGCGGCCACCAAGGCGGCGATCGCGGACCATGCGCTTGCGGTGCTCGATGTCGAAGTGGTCTGGATATCCGAAGGCGGCAAGCTGACCGATGACCACAAGCGGATCATCGAGGCCGGCGTGGAACTGGGGGCCGCCAATGTGCTGGTGGTCAGCTCGGAACCCGATCCGGACCGGACCGCAGAGGCGCTGCATCAACTGTGCGACTGGGCGGCGCCCGGCAATATGCGGGTGGCGCTGGAATTTCTGAAGATTACCGCAGTGCAGTCGATGGAGAGCGCGCTCGCGATCATCGGCAAGGCCGATCATCCGGCGGCGGCGCTGCTGATTGACGCGATCCATTTCCAGCGGGCGGGTCACAGGCCTGCGCAACTGGAAGAATTGGAAGCATGTTTATTGCCCTATACCCAGATCTGCGACGGCCAACGGGACTGCGGGGACAATTTCGAGGCCTATCTGGAGGATGCGATCGACCTGCGCAGTTGTCCGGGCGAAGGTGCCCTGCCCGTGGCCGCGGTTGTCAAGGCGTTGCCCCAGGATATTCCGCTGAGTCTCGAAATCCGGTCCAGGGCCTATCGCGACCGGTTTCCCGATGCGACAGAGCGGGCAGCGGCCGTGCGCAAGGCAAGCCTTGCCTATCTGCAGCAGAACGGCATTTCCGTTCGCTAGGTCGACTGGATATAGTCCCGCATCGCCGCCGCTTCGCTTTCGATCTTGTCGATCCGATATTTGACCAGATCGCCGATCGAGACAAAGCCGACCAGCTTGTCATCCTCGACCACCGGCAGATGCCGGATCCGTCTTTTGGTCATCAGCGACAGCGCGCCGATGACGCTCTTGGTCCGTTCGACAGAAATCACGTCCGAGGTCATCACATCGCGCACCACATGATCCACGGCAGAAGGGCCATGGGTGCGAAGACAATGGAGAACATCGCGTTCGGAGAATATGCCGACAACCCTGTCGCCGTCCAGCACCGGCAGCGCGCCGATGCGCCTTTCCGCCAATATCTCGACGGCGCGAGAAACGGGCACATCAGCAGCACAGCTGTATATTTCGCCGCTGCGCCCCTGCAAAATCGACTGGATGGTCATCGTCCCTCTCCTCTTTTCTGATTCTGTTTATTGCATGCTCATAACATATTTTTGAAAGTGATGGCACTTGATGGTAGCATGCTATCAGTCCACTACCGCGAAAACCGATGGAGACTTTTTTGCCCCAGCCTTCCCGCCTTGAGGATCCGGTCTATGCCAGCGTGGCATGGGCACGATATTGGCGATTGATGCGCGGCATGGGGAAATTCACCCTGCTTTGTATTGCGATCGCCTGTGCCATTCTTTTTTACCTGCACGGCTTTGTGTCGATTCACATGTATATCGCGACGGCAGGCGGCGTGGCGCTGGCCCTGATGCTGATGGCCGGATTGATGGGGCTGGTGTTCCTGTCCAGCGAATCCGGCCATGACGAGTCGATAGATGATCCGGTTTCAAGGAGCGTTGATCCCAATGAGTGAAGATGATCTGAAAGAGCTGGCAAAGCTGCAACCGGTCTTGCGGGTTGCCCCGCAGCCGCGCGATCTGAACAACAACGGCCATATCTTCGGTGGCTGGGTGCTGTCGCAAATGGATATTGCAGGCGGCATCATGGCGGCCCGCGTGGCGCGCGGGTCGACCGCCACGGTGGCGATCGAGGCGATGGAGTTTATCGCGCCGATCCTGACCCGCGACCTGATATCGGTCTATGCCCGGGTGGAGCGGATCGGACGGACATCCGTCGCGATCCGGCTGGATGTCATTGCATCGCGCAATCTCGATGAAGAAAAGGTCCCTGTGACCAGCGGACTGTTCACCTTTGTCGCGCTGGATGAAAATCACCATCCCAGAGTGATCCCCGAAGAATCGAAGGAATATTATCTCAAATAGGCCGCGACCTGCAGATCAGCGCAACTGGATCGAATAATCGAGCTCCGCCTCGTCGTGGGCCGGAACGGTCAGCCGCCAGGTGGGCACCCCGTCAATCTTCTTCACGCCCCTTGCCCTGCCGGCGATTTCATAGGGAATTTCCATTTCGACATCGACGGGATGATCCCGAGCATTGGAAATTGTCGCGCGCTGATAGGATTTGCTTTTGGTGCGGCGCAATTCGTTGACGGACAGGCGAACATCGGAAGACTGGCCGACGAGGATTTCGACCTCATTGTCTATGGCGCGATCCGGCAAATCCCCCTCGCCTGCCAGCAACGGTCCCACCGGGCTGTTTTCAAAGACCGCGACCTGGCCGGCCGGCAAGGGGACACCCAGCCCCGATTTCTCGTCATTCCTGCTGCGCAGGATATAGGACAGCGGCGCGCTGTCACCTGAATAATCCCGGGCGTCGGCCACATAGACGCGGTCATAGCGGACATCGGGCTGGACGATCATCGCGACCTGTTTCTGTCCCTTGCCGTTTACCGTGACCCGTTCGGGGACGCGATAGAGCTTCAGGTCGCCCAGATCTTCCTGTTCCGCCACCACCGCCGCTACCGGCGCCGCCATTTCCAGCATTTCCCCGTTCCGGCGCTGAGCGGTGACGATGATCGATTCACCCCCGGCTGCGTCCATCATCGCCATTGCAGGCGGTGGCGGAGGTGGTGGTGGCGGCGGTGGATATCCCGTACGATAGGGCACCTGGTCGGTACGCTGCATCGGCCAGCAGCGAATTTGCAGCGGGCCGCCGGTCGGACGCACCTGATCCTCCCGCGCTTCCCGATTGGGTTCTCCGGCGATCACCATCATATCGGCGTTGTCAAAGCTCTGTTTTCCGCCATTGGCCACGGTCAACCAAGCAAACAGATCCATTTTTGTCTGTTCTCCCGCTTCGCTTTTCCTGACCGTGGCAACATAATTGGCCTGCCAGTCAAAGCCCGACGCGAGATAGGTCAGAGTCAGTTTCGCGGATGTCGGGCGCTCGGACGTGGTGAGGATGGACAGGGTCGGTTTGGCAGAGAGACCGGCGGGCACTTCGGAGAAGGTCATACGCTCGGGCAGACCCGTGCAGCGCAGGGCCTCGAAGCCCGCGTCGCTTTCGAAAATGACGCCCCCGTCCGGCCCTGCGGTGATGAACACATTTTCGGTGCGGGACACGCCGGTGGCCTTGTCGGTCCGCGTGATCGAGACGGCGCGCTTGAGATAGGCGTCGACCAGTCCCTGCGGCGACAGCAGCCGCGCATCCCGGTTTTTTTCCGGTACGCCGTTGGGCAATCCTGTGATGATCGCGCTTTCGGGAAACAGGCCCTCCGCCACGCCCTCGAAGCGAACCAGCGCCTCGCCGGCGGGCAAATTTATCGTCCGGGTTTCCGTGATCAGCGCATAGCCCTGAGGCCAGCCGGCGTTGATCGGCCGGTCGCCGCGGTCAGGCGCGCGGTAGATGGTGATCGAGACATCTTCCGGCTTGTCCGAGACAACCAGCTGCTGAGCAGCCAGCGGCACAGCCTGAAGCGCCAGAACCAGCGCCCAGAAAACAACAAAGCGAGAGACGATGATCACCCGGCCAGCGCCCCGGTCAGTAGCGGCTGTCGAAGGTTGCCGTCACCGTCACGCTGCCATTGGCCGGGACGTTCAGGCTCCATTCCGCCTTGTCCGCGGACACCCTCTCGCTGGCCTGGCTTTCCTGCTCGATGCGCACGTCACCCCAAAAGCCCGCCTGGGCGAGGTCGACCGTGACCGCTTCCGGACGGGCGTTGGTCACCTCATAGCGCATTTTCGTGCGCCAGCGGCTGGCCGAACGTCGCGTGCGTTCCTCGACCACGGTCTTGACCTTGACGTCGAATGCATCGCCGGTGCGGATCGACATGGAGGAGCCCATCGGGGTCGCCTCAATCTGGCTCTCGCCGATGAACTGGGGATCGCCGCGCCGGTCGCGCATATAGACGCGCATGATGCCGGCGGGCAGCTGATCACCCAGCCCGCCGGAGCGGGAGGTCGAGAATTTGAGAACGGAACTGGCGCTGGCCGCATCACTGGAGCCCAGCCAGCCGTTGGTATATTCGTAGACTTTGCGCGCAGGTGCCGCCGTCACATCGAGAAAGCTGACCTGCTTCTGCTGGGCGTTGGCGACCGTGGTGCGTTCGGCGAGCGGATAGAGATAATAATCGCCCAGCCGCTCGCGATCATTGGATTCGGTGCCGGCGCTGTCGATCGTGCCGGTCGGCCATTGAGGAGAGCTGTTCCGGCCGCGACCGTTATTGGGGCTTCCCGCCACCAGCAAGACATCGGCATTGCGATAATCGGTGCCGCTGTTGTTGGTCAGCGTTACCCAGCCCTGCACATCGATCGTCTGTTTGGCTTCGTCGAACAGCATCACATAATCTGCCTTCCAGCCGAGGCCGGGCGTCAGATAGCTCAGCGCCGTGGGCACCTGCCCTCCGGCCGACTCCAGCGTGATCGACAGCGTCGGCCGGGCGCGCAAATTGGGCGGCACCCGATCGAAGATAACCCTGACTGGCAGACCATCGTCGCGGAGCACTTCGATCGTGTCGCCGATCTTCATGACCACGCCGCCATTGGCCGCGAGAATTTGCGCGCGAACCCGGGTTTCTGCACCGGTCGCCGGATTGGTGCGGATCAGCGTCACCGTCTGCCCAACCGCCTTTTCCATCAGCTTCGCCGGAGTGAGCAGGTCAAAATCGAAATTCTGTTCGACGATGCCAATAGCGGGCCCGGAGAGAGTTACGGTTTCCGCACGAATTTGCGCAGAGACATCCGGGAACTGCTGCTTGCTGCGTCCCCTGGGCAGGTTCAGGGTGCGGACATCCTGCACCAGCGCCTGATTGTTGTTGTAGATGGTGACCGAGATATCACCCTGCGCCGATTCATCCGGCGCTGACTGGCTGATCGCGGGCGTCGCAGCGCTGGCCAGCAAAAATCCGGCAAATCCGAAAAGCCGCATATTCTCTCTCCCTTTAAACGCTGGATGCTAGCGCGTTAAAAATGAACCTGTCCTAAATATCTGTTGCGGCACAGAAATAGGATCGTGCAGCACCAGCCGCCAGCAAGAGTACAGCGATGGCCGGGCACCCGCAAGTCCCTCGCAGCGGCGGTTCAGCACTGGCGACCATTGATGAACCGGAGGGACATTACCTCTGAGATACTTGAATGATGAAGGATTTTGGCTTTTATCATGAAACCGTATCACCTATATAGGTCACGCTGGCTATGCTGCCGCGCGAAGGAGCCTTATACAGGAGCCCGTCGATGCCCCGCCCCGAGACAGATATTGCGGCCACCCGCACGAGGATCATGGATGCCGCCGAGCATATAATCCAGGAGAGAGGCTCGATCAGTTTCACGATGACCGACCTCGCTACTGCGGTGGGTATGTCGCCTTCCAATCTTTACCGGTTTTTCGAGAGCAAGGATGCGCTAGCCGAGGCAATGGCCGGGGAATGGTTCGCGGAACTGGAAATCATCATGGAAGAGCTGGTCTCGGCGGACATGCCGGTGGAAGAAAAACTCTTTCAGTTTTTTGCCAAGCGGCTCGCGGTCAAGCGGGCACGCTTCGAGGACGATCCGGGCCTGTTTCAATCCTACATGGAACTGGGGGAGGAACATTTCGAAGTGATCAAGGGCTATGTCGATCTGGCCGACCACTATATGGCAATGATCCTCGCTGAAGCGATGGAAAAGGGCTATTTCAAGGGGCTGGAGCTGGACAGTCTGGTGTCGCTTGTGAACACCATGATGCAGCCATTCTGCAACCCCATGCTGATGATGGGGATGATGCATCTGGCGACGGAAACTCGGCTAAGAATCGTGATCAACACGATCCTGAACGGTTTGCAGGCCGAAACGACGCAGCCAAGCAGCAGGCAGGAAATGCATATCGCGCGCTAGCAACCGTCGTCAAATCGGGTTGGCTGCTTTGCGTGCAGGCAATATCCGTATCGATTTTCTGCCGGGCTACCGGCGGTATTTCCGCCGCGCGGATCAGGCCGCAGCCTTTTTCTTCCAGCGCAGCGCGTCCCCATCATGGTCGAGCGGGGGAAGTTTCTCAAAAGCCGGCCGCGCGAGCAGAAAGCCCTGTACCAGGTCAATTCCCATATCGCGGATCGCCGCCAGCTCTGCACGGGTCTCGACCCCTTCGGCGATGATCGTGATGTCCATGCGGCGGCAGAGCTTCACGATGGATTCGACGATCATCCGGCGCGGCATGTCTTGATCGATATTGCGGATGAGCGCCATGTCGAGCTTGATGAAATCGGTCTGGAAATCCGCCAGAAGCTGAAGTCCCGCATAGCCCGCGCCGAAATCGTCCAGCGCCGTTGCAAAGCCCATTTTCTTGTAGGACTTCAGGATATTCTTGATGTGGCTGGTGTCCGCCATTTTTTCGTTTTCGGTAAATTCGAAGATGAGACGGGAGGTTGGAAAGCCCTGCTCGGCGGCCGTCTGCAGCGTCAGGCGGATACAGGCTTCGGCCGAATAGATCGCGTTGGGCAGAAAGTTGATCGAAAGCCTGGCGTCGGTCTGCAGGATACCTGCGGCAACGGATTTTTCGATCGCAGCGACGCGGCAGGCCTGGTCAAAGGCGTAGCGTTTTCCCGGGGTTACCGCTGCGAGAATATCTTCCGCCGGCTGGCCATCGGTCCCGCGAACCAGCGCCTCATAGGCCCAGTTCTTTTCGGTGCGGATATTGAATATTGGCTGAAAGGCCATCGATAACCCGATGCCAAGGTCCAGTCCGTCACGGCACACTTTACACCCGGATACATTGCTCATTGCACCCGAATAAAAGAATATTGTTAAGAGAAGCTTACGAAAAGGTGCCACTTTTCAACCGATTGCGGTCGAATCTTCCCGATATTGCCCTCTGCCCCGCATTTTCGGGGCAGAGGACGATATCCGGAGACCGGCAAGCGGGCAGCGAAATCAGCCCTTGGCCAGATTCCGCAACACATAGTGCAGGATGCCGCCGTTGAGGAAATATTCCATTTCATTGGCGGTATCGATCCGGCAGATCGTGTTGAAGGTCGACTTGGTGCCATCGGCGCGGGTCATTTCGACTTCGACGTCCTGCAGCGGCTTCAGCGTGGCGACACCCTTGATCGTGAAGCTTTCGCTGCCGTCGAGGCTGAGGATCTCGCGATCCGTGCCTTCGGCGAACTGCAGCGGCAGCACGCCCATGCCGACCAGGTTCGAACGGTGGATCCGCTCGTAGCTTTCGACGATGACCGCACGGACGCCGAGCAGGTTGGTACCCTTTGCCGCCCAGTCGCGCGAGGAGCCCGTACCATATTGTTCGCCGCCGATAACGACCAGCGGCGTGCCGTCGGCCTTGTGCTTCATCGCGGCGTCGTAGATCGGCATGATTTCGCCGTTATATTTGGTGTAGCCGCCCTCTTTTCCGTCGGCCATTTCATTCTTTATGCGGATATTCGCGAAGGTGCCGCGCATCATGACTTCGTGGTTGCCGCGGCGGGAGCCGTAGCTGTTGAAGTCTTCCTTGCTAACCTGATGATTTTTCAGATATTCTCCGGCCGGGCTGTCTTCCTTGATGGCGCCGGCGGGGGAGATATGGTCGGTGGTGATGCTGTCACCCAGCAGCGCCAGCGTCTTCGCCTCGATGATGTCGCTGATCGGCTCCGGCGTCATCGTCATGCCTTCAAAATAAGGCGGGTTGGCGACATAGGTCGAGCCCGCGCGCCACTGGTAGGTCGCGCCGCCGGTAACGTCGATCGCCCGCCACTGCTCGTCGCCGTCATAGACATTGGCGTAGCGGCTCATGAACATGTCGCGGTTGACAAAGCTGTTGACCATATCGGTCACCTCGGCGTTGGTCGGCCAGATATCCTTGAGGAACACGTCCTCGCCGTCCTTGCCCTGCCCGATCGGCGTTTCGTACATGTCCTGGCGGACGGTGCCCTTGATCGCATAGGCGACGACCAGCGGCGGCGAGGCGAGATAGTTGGCGCGCACGTCCTGCGACACCCGGCCCTCGAAATTGCGGTTGCCGGACAATACCGAGGCAGCGACCAGATCATGATCGTTGATCGCCTTGGAAATCGGCGCCGGCAGCGGACCAGAATTGCCGATGCAGGTGGTGCAACCATAGCCGACCAGATTGAAGCCGAGATAGTTGAGATCCTCGCTCAAACCCGCCTTGTCGAGATAGTCGGTGACCACCTGCGATCCCGGCGCCAGCGATGATTTCACCCACGGCTTGCGCTGCAGCCCGCGTTCGCGCGCCTTGCGGGCGACCAGGCCGGCGGCGATCAGCACCGTCGGGTTGGAAGTGTTGGTACAGCTGGTGATCGCCGCAATCGCGACATCGCCATGGGCAAAGCCCTCGTCGCTGCCCTCGACATCGACGCGCTTGCCGTCATCATCGACGCCAAACACTTCCTTGAGATCGCGGTTGAAGCCCTCGTCGAGCTCGGCCATCGACACGCGCTGCTGCGGCAGTTTCGGTCCCGAGAGCGACGGCACGACGGTGCTGATGTCGAGCTCGAGCGTCTTGGTGTAGATCGCGTCCTTGGTGGTCTCGTCATAGCGCCAGAAGCCCTGCTCGCGCGCATAGGCTTCGGTCAGCGCGATGTCCTGGGCGCTGCGGCCGGTCAGCTCGAGATATTCCAGCGTCTTTTCGTCGATCGGGAAATAGCCGCAGGTCGCGCCATATTCCGGCGCCATATTGGCGATGGTCGCGCGGTCGGCGAGCGACAGTTCCTTGAGGCCGGGGCCGTAAAATTCGACGAAACTGCCGACCACGCCGACATGGCGCAGCATCTGCACGCAGGTCAGCACGAGATCGGTCGCGGTGATGCCCTCGGCGAGCTTGCCGGTCAGCTTGAAGCCGACGACCGGCGGAATCAGCATCGACACAGGCTGGCCGAGCATCGCGGCTTCCGCCTCGATGCCGCCAACGCCCCAGCCGAGCACGCCGAGACCGTTGATCATCGTCGTGTGGCTGTCGGTGCCGACGCAGGTGTCGGGATAGGCGACCATCTGGCCGTTTTCGTCGGCCGAGGACCAGACCGCCTTGGCGATATTTTCCAGATTCACCTGGTGGCAGATGCCGGTTCCGGGAGGTACGACCTGGAAATTGTCAAACGCCTTCGATCCCCATTTCAGAAATTCGTAGCGCTCCATATTGCGCTGATATTCCAGCTCGACATTATGTTCGAACGCCTTGGGCGTGCCGAATTCGTCGACCATCACCGAGTGGTCGATGACCAGATGCACGGGCACCTGCGGGTTGATCTGCTCGGCATTGCCGCCGAGCGCCTTGATGCCGTCGCGCATCGCCGCGAGATCGACCACCGCCGGCACGCCGGTAAAATCCTGCATCAGTACGCGGGCCGGGCGATATTGAATCTCCGCCGGGCTTTTCGCTTCCTTCTGCCAGTCAACCACCGCCTGCGCATCCTTGGTGGCAACGGTAAAGCCGTCATCCTCGAAGCGCAGCATATTTTCCAGCAGCACTTTCAGCGTGTAGGGCAGCTTGTCGATATTGCCGAGCTTCTCCGCCGCCTTGGCGAGCGAATAATAGGCGTAATCGGTGCCATTGACGGTGAGCGTCGAGCGGGTGCCGAGGGTGTCTTTGCCGGTGGTGGTCATGGTGGTGGTTGCCCTTTCGTTTATATATTATCGAAGCCCACGCAGCGGGGAGTGCCTGGTCGGTTGAGGGCCGTGGCGGGGGTGGGATTCGGATGTTCGGGAGGGCTTTAGCTTATGGGTGTTGGAGAGGCAATGTTCTCATTTCGGTGAGACTGTAAACCTATCAAGGAACAATGCGTCCGTGAAACCATGAGAAACCAACGACTGTTTGATCTTTTCAATATCCTCTATTGAAGAGTCATCGGTGATTTCTCTTGAAAAATCATATAGCGCCTTTTTTAACTTATCCAATTTTTCGGCGGTTACGACTCTCATATTTGAAACTGTTGTCCCCCCTTGACCAAGCTTTCTGAATGGGTGCCACATTACTGGATTAAAATCAGTTTCTTCGCCGTACTGTTTTTCGAACCAAGTGGTGGCCTGTTCCAACTGACCCAAGTCTGCTTTAGAAATTTCGCCTTGCGATCCCGCCCCGTTTTTGCATTCGATTATGAAAAATTTCTGTCCCTTGAAAACCCATAAGTTGTCCGGCCCTTTACCAGTTTGCAATTCGGGCCTTTGGCTATTGATACCGATTATATTTCCCAAATCCAAAATTGCTTTTTCGAAAGGCTCCGCGCAGTCTTTTTCGTAAACCAGAGAATCCATCACAGAATCAACAAAAATTAGACGCTGTGTTTGGTCTAAAAACCTAGATTTGAAGAATTTTTGAACGGCAATGGGCTGTTTCCCATCGAATGGCTTTAGTTTTTCATAGGAAACCCCATCAATCGGCTTCAATATAGAACGATTAAGCCGGTATCCTGACTGCAAAATATGTTGGGCTTCGGATTTGTCGTATCTGTTAACAATTTCGGCAAGCCTTACCTTCAACCAAGCCTTCAAATCGTCATCCAGATCCGAATTTAATAATTTTTGGACAACATTTGCCGCTTCTTTTGGATCAGAATTTCTCACCAATTCGAAAGCCTCACTCATACCAAGTTGAATGTCATCGAAATTGAATTGGTCATTTTTTTCAGCTTTGAGTAGCGCTTTTTTGCTAGCAGAAGTCCAGCCCTTATCTCTAGCTAAGCAAAACTGCATAACTTCAAGCAGCTCTTCGACGCTTGCACCGGACATTTGTTTTGCAAGGTTCTTGGATAGTTCCAGTTGCATTCTTGTGGCGGGACTGAGCATTTTTTCACCTTCAGCCGAAAGCAATCGGGAGACTAATCTAGAACCATAAAGTAAAACCACACAATAGTCGTCGCTGGATCTTACTCCTCGGCCCATGCCTTGTTCAATTCTTTGAATCTGTCGTTGCAAACCAGTTCTAGTATTTCCTAATACTGGAATGTCTATGCTATCAACGAGAGAAGATACTTCAGGTAGATTGTAAATAACAAGCAATCGGCATGCCTGCTTGGGCAAATCTATTCCATCATAACGACCCACTAAAACGGTTATCCCCTGCAAACCGTTTCGGAGTTTTGCAATACCGGCAGTGACGGCTTGTCCTACTAGCGATTGGTTTGCGACATCGCTCCAACTAGCAGCTGCAAATGCGGATGGAACAATAACGACCACGTTGTCTTTTTCTGCAACTTTCTGACACAATTTCTTTAGCTGCTCCAAACTTAAATCCGGGTTTAACTCTTGAGGCATCAAGATCATTCTTTCGCCCATAGCCTGAGATGTTGTGGAAGTTATTGCGTTACCCAATTCATTGATTTTAGCGCCAAAATGAGTAGCTAAAACACTATCGTCGGCCAAAGTGGCAGTCATAAAAATCCGTCGCTGCGCCCGACTAAAAGATGGAATCAAATCGGTTGGCGGGAAATTTGGACGAATTTCGAGATAACTCCCGCTCACCACTATGCGGCAATATTTTATGACATCAGAGATGAGGGGATAATTGAATAGCAATTCTTCGGTTTCGCGAAGTCCATGCATCTGCGTTAGCAATTCTTCAGCGTTTTCTTGAATCGCCCAGAAAGGAATTTCTAATGCGTACTGGGGGTCCCCACTTACTATAGACAGGTAGGTAGCAAAACTTTGACGCTCAAGTGGGATTTGGAATTTTTTCAAAATCCACTGATAGAGTGGGTGGGAGGAAGGCACTTTGACACTGAACTTTTCTACGACCCGGTTTAGACAAGCGTGAACATCATCGATTACGATTGAACCGATGGGAATCTTCTGCCCCTCTCGTCCAACTCCGAAAACCGATCGACCGTTGAAAAGCTTATCAATATTTGCGATCAGAATTTTGCTACCGTTCGAAAATGAAGCATCTTTCTCATTCTTAGTTACTTCAATTCCCAATGCTTCCGCTTCCTGATAAACTTGATCTACCAAAAAGTTATCTGAAGCTATAAATATCGCGGGACCGTTCTTACTGTTTAAGCAACTCTTCAATATCAGAAGTCCGGCTAATGTTTTTCCTGATCCTGTATTGAGTTTTATAACTGAATCTTTTTTATCTTTTTGTTCGAACCACCCATCAAGTACGTCAGCTTGGACATCTCGAAGAAATGAAAACTTTTCGTCCTTATCCAGTGTTAAAAAAATTTCCCTTGGATTCTCGACAATATCTTCGTCGTCGGAAAGCAAATCACCAAAATTTATATCCACGAGGCCACCTATACTATCTGAGAAACGGAAAATAATATTACCGAAAGCAAGATGATGCGACAAACCTTTGATTACCGCAATAGCCGAATACTGGATCCAAAAATTTATTGCTCAATCAGCTACGGCGGGCCTGTCGGCCTCTTTGGTATTTGCTCCGCATATTTAAGAGCCAGTTGGCATAAGATTTGGAAGAAATCTCAATTTTTGCATACTCTAGATTTTTATAATGAGTATCAAAATCTCGTTCGAATGCTTGATTTCCAGCGACAAGGTCCTGAATTATTCGAGCTAGGTACTCCAATATTCTCATCTTACACTTAATACTGTGAGCATTCTCGTCACTTATCTGCGCCATAAGTGCGGCGGAGAAGTCTGTGTTTTCAGAATTAAGCGTTCTTGACCACTGGCCATGTGCGAGCTTATTCCTTGCTTCAATAACGGGCCTGAGCTCAGTATCAACAACGTTTAACAGAGCTTGATAGTGTGACCGCGGCGTGATTGGCAATGCCACGGAAAGGTCTGCTTGAGGAATTGCGTGTCGTTTCCGAAAACCTGTTTCAAGGGCAGCCTTCCAGATTTCGATCTGTGAATTTGCTTGATTTATCTTGGCTCTCTCTGCGTTAGAGAACCCGTTAGGTTCAAAGGTCATTTTCTTTAACCGGTTTTCTGCCCAACAACCGAGAAGCAACATTGCCGTTTTCAACAACGCATCTGATGTCTTGTCTTCCGATCGCGACAAACTAGAATTCAGTTCTCGAACGATACTTTTTAAAGCAGTATCTGTCGCGCGCAGGTTCTTAACATGTGCTCGATAAAGTTGATCGGTTGTAGCTGCCATTCAAAATTTCCTGGTCATCAAAAGACACTCACGAATGCCCTTTGATGACCAGGAATCGAACCTGGCTAGACTCCCAAAAGGGCGTGTTTCCATTACACTATCATCCCAAAGGATAGTTGCCACAAGCAAATGCGGCAGTCAAATGGGATTCTGGGAAGTGCGGTGACTGGGGGAACCCAGTATCTCAACTACGGTCCAGTTCCGCCAGCTGATCCGCCGTCACATCATATTTTTCCGAACGGCTCTCCATCAGCGCGGCCAGCACTTGCTCCACCGACTCCAGCTGGTCCGCTGGCAGGTCCCTGGCAAAGGCCACCGACGCCGCTGGCGGTGTCCGCTGCGCCGGTGATGGCGGTCGAAGCCGAGAGCGAAGTGGTCAGCGACTAGGGGGCCTTGGTTCAGCATCCCGCGAGATTGGGCGGTGCCGATGGGGGTCCTGAAACAAGTTCAGGATGACGACTTGTGCTACAGAATGATGCGCTGTGGCCGGGTGTCTCGACTTCGCTCGACACGAACGGTTGTTACTCGTCATCCTGAACTTGGTTACCTTGCGGTGGCCTTCGGCTCAGGATCTCGTGAGATTGCGCTGTTCCGGTGGAGGTCCTGAAACGAGTTCAGGATGACGAGGTGGGGGAACGGTTGTGTGCTCCGCGCTTGACGCGGAGCTCTGGCGTCGCTCACCGATGGTTATTGCCGCGCAGGGCTCCGCATCGGGTGCGGAGCACGGGGTCGTTAGCTGCGCTGGCCTGTCGGCTCAGGATGACGAAGGTGTGCTACTGGGTGATGCGCTGTGGCCGGGTGTCTCGACTTCGCTCGACACGAGCGGGGTGCTCCGCGCCTGACGCGGAGCTCTGGCCACCCTCACCATTGGTTCTTCGACGCGCAGGGCTCCGCGTCGAGCGCGGAGCACAGGAGGCGGGTTTTGCGTTGCCCCGGTGTCGCCTGCGATCGGCGCGAACGGGGCGTCATTGCGAGCACAGCGTGGCAATCCAGTGCGGCAGGCGCTGATGATCGCGGCCAGACACTCTGGATTGCCGCGTCCCCCGGATCAAGTCCGGGGTCCTCGCACTGACGGCGGCGGCGAACAAATTTATCAATTGCAGTGACAGGTGCAACAGTCCCCAAACAGGGACTGATAAAACCCCTAAAGCTCGCGACCCTGATAGCGGAAAATACCGAGCACGACGATCTCCTGCTCGCTCACCTCATATGCGATCTTGAAATGATATTTGATCGTTACAATCCGCCGATAGTGGCGATCCGGCACGGACGTGCCCGCGCGCGGGAAACGGGTCAGCAGGTTGATCGAGCGGTAGATGTCGGACAATATATTGCCGACCGCCTCTGGCGCTAAACCCTCAAAATAGTCGATGATGGAACGTAGATCGGCTTCCGCTTCCTTGCGGAAAACAAGCTTCATGCCGAGAAGGGTTTGCCGAACAATTTGGTGATATCTTCCGGGTTCGAAAATTCCGGCCGCTCTTCCGCCACCCGCCGGTCCAGTTCCGCCAGCTGGTCGGGCGTCAGATCATATTTTTCCGAATGGCTCTCCATGATCTGGGCGAGCGTGATCTCCACCGATTCCAGCCGGTCGGCGGGCAGGCCCTTGGCAAAGGCCATGAATTTTTCGAGCATCGTCACGGGGGCTTTATAGCAGATTTTGGGCGTGGTGGAAGAGACCGTAGGTTGGCAGTAACGGTCATTGGGTAATCCGTTCGCACTGAGCCTGTCGAAGTGCACCTCTCGTCGCAAAGTGTCGTTAGCTGCGCTGGCCTTCGGCTCGACAGGCTCAGGACGAACGGCAGCTCGGTGGCCCGGTGGCTCGGTGGCTCGACCTTGGCCTGTCCTGAGCGCCTGCCTTGGCAGGCAGCCGAAGGGCTCGACACGAACGGGGGAGGTAAGCGCTTTCCGTTTCTGTGCCCCTGCGTAGGCAGGGGTCCATCTCGTGAAATCGCCGCGCGATTAATGGTCGATTGGCATCCGGACTGGCGTTTGGCGCGTAAATCTCACTTGCCCTGCTGACGCGCTAGCAGAGATGGGCCCCTGCCTTCGCAGGGGCACATCCTTTGGCGCCAGGGGCAAATTTCTCGATCCAACACCCTTTCCTACAGAGTGGCGGTTCTGATATTGATTCGGCATGGTTGGCAAGAAAACAAAGGGGCACGCTGCGCGCGGTCCCTCGTCATCCTGAACTTGTTTCAGGACCCCGGGCCACAAGCGCGAACCGTGCGGGGTCCTGAAACAAGTTCAGGATGACGACCCGTACTACAACCATCACAACGACGACGACGATGAATATGGCGAAGAAAAAGCAAAACCCACCCCAGAATAAACCCCGCGCGCCGCGCCACGATGGCTGGACCGAGGCGCGGCGCAAGACCTTTCTGGCGGTACTGCGCGAGAGTGGCTGTGTGCGCGATGCCTACCGGGTGGCGGGGATTTCGACCACATCGGCCTACCGGCTGCGCCGGCGCGAGCCGGAGATTGCGGTGCTGTGGGAGGAGGCACAGGCCAATGCGCAGCGCGGCCTGGTGGCGGTGGCGCACCAGCATGCAGTGGTCGGCAAGGAGACGGTGATCTACCGCCACGGCGAGGAGGTCGAGCGGCGGGTGGCGCCGTCGGACGCGATGCTGGCGCTGCTGATCAAGCGCGGCGATCTCGGCGGCCGGGTCGGGTCGCGGACGGCGGACAAGGTGATCACCTGGGAGGAATGGCAGGACGGGCTGCGCTTTGACGAGGCGGGCAACAAGGTCAGCGAGCAGGAGGAGATGATGGCGGTGCGGGCGTCGCTCGACGCCAAGCTGGGCGCGATGCGGGTGAAGCTGCTGGCGCGGGACGCGAGCAAGCGCGCGGCCGAGGACGAACGGCTGCGCGCGGCGGAGGACCGGTTGCGGAAGGCGGAAGAGCGGGCGGCGGAGCTGGAGGCGAAGAACGGGTTGGGGTGATGGGGAATCGTCATCCTGAACTCGGTTCAGGATCTCGGGCGGCGGTGCGTAATCTCAAGGGGTCCTGAAACGAGTTAGCTGCGCTGGCCTTCGGCTCAGGATGACGAAGACAGATCAGATGCCGCCGTCGGTGACTTCGTAGCCGGCCTCCTCGAGGCTCGCTTTCAGCGCGGCGCGGCAGGTTTCCAGCTCGTGGGGCTCGGTCGAGCGGACGACGAAATTGGCGCCGACGGTGCCGCTGCGGAAGAAGGGATAGCTGCCGATGACGCAGCTGTCGTGGGCCTTTTCGGTGTCGCGCAGGATGCTCGCGATCTCGCTTTCCGGGGCCCAGGCGCCGAGCGTGGCGGAGAGCAAAGGCGCGCCGCCCTCGAGCGTGCCGGTGAGCGCGTCGAGCATGCCGGCGGTGATGTGGGGGACGCCGGCCATCATGTAGATATTGTCGATATGGATGCCGGGCGCGCCGGACATGCGGTTGGGGATCAGCTCGGCGCCGTCGGGCACCCGGGCCATGCGCAGCCGGCCCTCGTTGAGGCCGCCGCGGCTTTCGTAATAGGTCTCGAGGATCGCGCGGGCCTCGGGATGGATGATGACATCGACGCCGAGCGCAGAGGCGACCGCGTCGACGCTGATGTCGTCATGGGTCGGGCCGATGCCGCCAGTGGTGAACAGATAGTCGTTGCGGGCGCGCAGGATGTTCACCGCTTCGGCGATATGGCCCATGTCGTCGGCGACCACCCGCACCTCGGCAAGGCGGATGCCCTGGACATTGAGCCAGCTGGCGACCTGGGCGATATTCTTGTCCTGGGTGCGGCCCGAAAGGATTTCGTCGCCGATCACGATCAGCGCGGCGGTCCAGATTTTTGTGTCATTCATGGCGGCTGTATAGAGCGAGCGGAAGCGCTTTGGGAATATGTTATTTGGTGCCGGTGGCAGCGCGGCGGTGCGAGGGCGGAGGCGCGGCGACCGCCTGCCCGCGCTTGGCGGCGGGCACGGGGGCAAAATCGCCGTCGGGCGGCCAGGCGATCTGGTCGAGATCGATGGTTTTCCAGCTCGGCGGACGGCCGAGGCGAGCGTTGAACTGATAGTTGAAGGCAAAGGGCGCCGTCTCGTCCACCCTGCGCCGACCGGTAGCGCATATAGGCATCCGGATATTTGTCGTGGATCGGAAAATGCGCGCCGATCTTCTGGACATAGATGAACTGCCGCTTGCCGTCGTTGAGCAGGCCGGCGAGGGCATCGGCCGCGGCATGATCGCGGCGCTGGATCGGGACCTCGTCAAACTGGATCCACCGGTCGATATCCTTCGCCTCTGCCTCGTCCATCATATTGTTGAAAATCCTGTTGGTGCGAGGGACGTCGATATAGACCGTCTCCAGCCCGGCCTTTCTGGCATAGGACCAGATCGAGGGCATGGTGCCGTTGATCCGCACATAGTCGTCGCGGGTACCGCCATGCCGCAGCGTGTAATTGACCGCCGCGCTGCAGTGGGCGATCGATACGGCCAGGCCGAAATTATGGACCGCGACGCCGTTCCCCGGCGCCTTCAGGCCGCTGTAGATGCCGCGATCGCTGTTGATATCGAGATATTGACCGGAGATACTCTCGTCGACCAGCAGCACGATATCGCCGTCGCCTTTCAGCGGCCTGACCAGCGGCAGCCTGACCGGTCCGCGCGGCGCCACGACGTCGGTCGAGCGCTCATAACCGTAGAGCAGCGAATAGGCAGCGCCGGTATAGCCTGGCGGCAGGCCGCGCGCGCCATCGCCGCCGCGGATGAACAGGATGCCGGCCAGCACCAGCAGGATCAGCAGCGGCGCGGCGATCAGCTTCTTGCTGTGCGCCCTGCCCGCGCGGTGCGTGCTGAGCCCGATGCCGAGCAGCAGCAGCAGCGCCTGCACCCCGCCGATCACGATCGACCCGGCATATTGGCCCCAGGCCTCGTGCAGCGAGCCGGACGCATTGATCATGCTGATGAAGGCGTCATAGGGCATATGGTCCTCGACCGAACTCTGGTAGGTTTCGACCAGGATTCCGGCGACCGAGATGAACAGCGCGAAGCCCCAGCGCACCGCCGCCACCGGGATGAACGCCGCGCTGAACATGCCGACCAGGCAGAGGCCGAGCAGCCCGCTATAGGCGACCAGAGCGACCGGCTGAAAATCCGGCGCGATCAGCGATTCCAGCCGGAGGATCGTCTGTGGCCAGCCGAGCAGCAGCGCCGCCAGGATCAGCAATATCTTCAGTCTGGTACGCATGGCCTTGCTCTGGTCAACAAACCATGGCGCCTAGCCGATTTCCATTAAAAATCTGACAATATCGGCACGCCAGGCCTCGCATATTCGCAAATCCGTCGTTATATAGGCCGCATGACAGACTATCTGACCGTAGAAGACACCACTCCGCAATCCCGCACCGGCGCGATCAAGCTGCACGGCCCGGAAGGGTTCGAGGGCATGCGCCGGGCCGGCCGGCTGGCCGCCGATATCCTCGACGCGCTGGTCCCGCTGGTGGTGCCCGGCGTGACCACCGGCGAGCTGGACGATTTCGTGCGCCAGCAGACCTTTGCCGCTGGCGCGGTCCCGGCGACGCTGGGCTATCGCGGCTTCACCCACAGCTGCTGCACCTCGATCAACCATGTCGTGTGCCACGGCATCCCCGGCGACAAGAAGCTGAACGAAGGCGATATCATCAATATTGACGTGACTCCGATCCTTGATGGCTGGCACGGCGACACCAGCCGCATGTATCTGGTCGGCAAGACCCCGATCAAGGCGAGCAAGCTGGTCCAGGTCACCTATGAGTGCCTGATGCTGGGCATCGAGCAGGCGAAGCCAGGCAACCGGATGGGCGATGTTGCGCACGCGATCCAGAGCCACGCCGAGGGCCACCGCTATTCGGTGGTCCGCGACTTCTGCGGCCACGGTCTCGGCCAGATGTTCCACGACGCGCCGGAAGTGGTCCACGCCGGCCATCCCGGCACCGGCCCGGAGCTGCGCCCCGGCATGTTCTTCACCATCGAGCCGATGATCAATATCGGCAAATATGCCTGCAAGATGCTGGATGATGGCTGGACAGCCGTGACCCGCGACCGCTCGCTGACGGCGCAGTTCGAGCATAGTATCGGGATTACTGAGGACGGGTGCGAGATCTTTACGAAGAGCCCGAAGGGGTTGGATTGTCCGCCTTATTGAGGGGGGGGGTCGTCAGATGAATGGATTGCCTAGGTTTTGGTTTTAGGTCTTTCCTGCAAACCGCCCCGGAAGGTCAAGCTCTCGGGGTTACCTTCAAAATTCCGCTTTTAACTTCTCCGAGTACGACAGTAACACGAACAACGAAATACGCGGCATCGCGACTAGTCTCCCGAGCATCTTTAAACATCAGATCCTGAACCTTACGAAAGAGTTTCTCGAGATATTTGATCTCTTGCTCTTCACGTCCGTTTAATCGCCAAATGAAAGAACTGTGACGGAACAAGTTTAGCAGATTTGTAGTGTCGTCCGCAGCTTCGAAAACATTCCACAGGGCTTCGTGACCTTTATCGAAAAGGTTATAGAGTCGTTCTTGGTAGAGATAATGATAGGCTTCCAATAACCTGTCTTGCTCTGGATCAGTGAGTGGGCGATTAGCGCTACGAGCAAGTTCCACAATCGCGCGTGCTCGGTTGTAATTGTTGGACGTGGATCCCCGTTTAAGTATTTCTGCGAGCAATTCACTTGAATTAGCGTTTCCAGCACGGCGTGCTTCTTTCGCGAGTGTGAGCAAGAAGTTTGAAATGAGGATATGATTGTTGCTTTTTCGCGCCTTAGCCAGCAACCGCTCCAGTTCTGCTACGCGCTCCTCATAATTCTTTAACTGTCCCGCGAGAATGCCTTCGGCTTGCAGAGACTGTGAAGATTTCCGATCTATTTTTATTGCGCGATGGGCCGCACTGGCGGCACGCTCATTATCACCAATACTTTCATAACAAAGAGCAAGCCCCAACTCGGACGCCTGACGCTGCCACTTACTGAGTCCGCTATGATCTAGCTCTTCGAAAGCATTACGTGCTTCATCGTGACGGCTGAGCATACGCAAGCTGCGAGCATACTCATAGCGAAGAATATTCTGCTCCTTGTCGTAACCGCCAAATTCATCAATTGCAGTAATCACATCGTTCGCCAGCGATGCCGCACTCCGAAAATGATCTCCACTAATTAAGCTCTCAATAAATGAGGATGCTAATCTGATGCCACTTTCGATGTCTAGCCCATTTCCTTCTGATAAAGCGCGTCTGATAAATCGGAGAATAAGCGTACTTGCATTCTGAATTTCATAGCCATCGCAAATGGGGGAACGGATGCGCCGTCCGGTGGGCGATGAATCGATCTTTCCTGATTTCCATTCGCTGCCGAAAAACAATTCAATCGATGTACGATCTATCGACTTGGCAGTCGTCTCGTCCATCGTGTCACGGACATAATCTCGAACCGGTCGAGGCACGAAGAGCGCCTTGGACATCGCGTCCTCATCTTCCGTTCCCATAAGCGCACTAACCGAGGCCGTATCGATTAGAACCTTCTGCTGCAACAAACGCGCATGCGAAAGGTGAAATGGTTTGGGACCATCGAATCGCCGGATGCGCGCAAGACGCTCTCCCTGTGGGAGCGCCGAAAGGGCCAAAAGGAGTCGGAAAGCCCGCCGTTCGCCATCGTCTTCAGAATATTGAAGCTCATTTATTGCAGAAACCAGCATAGTCGGTGCTGACACCACCAAGCCGCTACTTTCGTTGATGTCCGGATTGGAAACTAGCAGATCGTTGAGTGACACGAGTTCAAGGTCTAGGAGAGCAGCGTCGAGCCGACTCGGAATCCCGTCAGTATGCCGGAAAAGAATCGAGACCGATTCAGGCTTACCATAGCGTTCACCGCCCAACTCGCTCTCACGCACGTAAATTGCTACATCCGCCTCGTCGAGAGCTCGAAGTTCAATGGAAGTCAATCGATTGCCTGTCGGAGGTCTTTGAGCATGCGCGAAAATCAGAGTGTCGGGAGCATAATCCCGCACGATTTCGATAAGCTGCTCAATATCCCTTTCTAAGGCTCCGATGCCAAGACTTTGATCACGACTCACGTCGATATTGTCCAAGATTAGAAGGTTGGGCCCGCTGTCCGCGATCGCCACGCAGATATCCTCAAAGCTGGTCGCATAGCGCAATCGCACAGAATCGAAGAACTTCTCGCGGCTATCATAAGTCGACAAATCCAGCCGATAAGTGGCGTCCGGTGCTATTTTGCGCGTAGCCCTAATAGATGCGATAAATCCATCTTCACCCATTCCCCAGTCCGATACGAGCCAGACCGCGCGCTCGGCCTCAAGGGCCGCCAGACACTCTTGCGACTCAACACGCCGGACTTTAGCATGGGCCCGAGCTTCGGGCGCGTTATAGCGGATCGTAGCTAGGTCGAATTCGACTGCCTCTATCTTTGCCTCGGCAAGCATCGTCGACGTTACTAGTGGAGCAGCAATCGAAGCCGATGCCGGTGGCGCAGTCTGATCTGAAGAAGTCCATATCATTTCAAAAGAACCGGTTTCTTCGTCGAGGCTTTGACTGGAATCTGGAACAATTCGTCTATCGCCGCCGACCTGCGGTTTTTCTATGCGTGGCCAGTTTGAATAGGTTCGGTTGCCGGCCTCGTCGCGAAGCCTATTAGCAGAATACCCCTGAATTCGGAGCTTTGTACCGTCGCCAAACGTCTCAAGGCCAAAAAGTGATGCTGCTTGAATTGAGCGACGCGCTGAGGCACCTCCGAGCGTAACGCTCGCACTACTAGGCTCATGCATGTGTCCGAAGAGATGAAGATCGAACCGGTCAGGGGGATTGATGTCGCTTTTCCAGTAGGCCGCACAATCTGGATGCAGCCACGCCGCCGGGTGATGGGTGATTAACAGGTTAAATTCATTAGAACTCGACCAATCATCGGGTTTTCCGTCGGTCACAGCAAGAAGCTGCCGCGGATCAACGTGCAGTTGTCCTTCATAGTTCCCCGCGCCCAATTGCAACCAAGTCGAATTGAGACCAATGATCCCGCAATGCCCTTTTTCGCCGTTAATCCTGTAAGAAGCGTCGCCGGGCAAATAACCTACCGTAATCGGCTGAGCATGGAGTCCTTCCTTGATCGCCGCATCACGCCACGAGAGATACGGCGCGAAGGAACTATCAAGAAACTTCTTATACGATAGATCACCTTCGGCTGGCTGGTAACCTTCCTGATATTCTTTCCAAAATCGCTTCTGAAATTCGGGATGCGTTGCGAATTTGGCGAGCATCATAGCACCGGCGCTATCCACAGGTGGCCTGATCAGATCATGATTGCCCGGGACGGTGATAAGCTTCGGAAAAGAGCCTAATTCACCGAGACGTTTAATAATGCGCTGACAAATTTCACCAAACCGATCAAACTCTCCACAACCACCTTGCTGGGTTAGGTCTCCAGAGAATACTATAAGATCAAAACCACCCGCCCTCTTATGGACTCGTTCCAGGTCGCTCATGAGAAGATAGTCTGAACGCGGCCAAAGCCAATCCTGATCGTCAACGCCTACATGGATATCGCTAAAGTGGATCCACTTAAATTTTGAAGCCAACGGGACCCTCTCTAGTACAGGTTTTACTTATATTATGGCTGCACTATAACGATCGACTGGCATTTATCAAAGATTGTTTTTGCTTCAATAACTTGGCCCAAATTAATAAATACAAGGAGGAACGTCTGCTTGCTGCGGACCCGGCCAGCAGCACGAGGGTCTGTGCAACACCTAACGACAAGCAGTTGATCCTCCATCACCCTGTTAAAAAAACAACATGCGCCTGTTGGCGGATGCGGCGCAAGCCCGGTGCAACTTTCTCGGCACTGCGGCCGAGCTGCGGATTGGCCAGCAGGGAGCGAAAGCAGGCGTCTAGCTGGTCGCGGTACCGGCGGGCCTGGTCGATGCCGAATTCGGCGATGGTGTAGTCGGCTATTTCGGCCAGATCGCTTGCGGCGCGCCGCTGGCCGGTCGCGGTGCGACGGGAACCTTCCCCCTCCACCGGAACTTGAATTGGGGGATCGTCACGACTGTCACGAAAATCCAAAACTAACTCGTGACGTCCGGACCAACTTGTGGTTCCTGTGTTCGGGAATCGAAAGGACCAGATATGATGATCGGATTTTTTGCCGCTATTTCAGCAGCGGTGGCGGTTGCTGCAGGCGCTTTTGGAGCGCATGCTGCGCCGGGGCAGCAGGAAGCGGAATGGCTGCGGACGGGCGGCCTTTATCAGTTGACGCATGCCATCGCGGCGCTGGCCATCATGGGCGTGGCCAGAGGGCCGGCACTATTGCTTCTTGGCGGCTCCGCCTTGTTCGCCCTGACCTTATACGCGATGGCGTTCGGCGCACCGCGATGGCTGGGCGCTGTAACGCCCATTGGCGGGACCATGCTGATTGCGGGATGGCTGTGGGCTGCCTGGATATATCACCGCGGCTAGAGGCGGCTTCGCAAGCTGTCTCAATTATATTAGGATGTTTCGCGCCAGCCAGCTTTATCCGGCAATCAACACCCCCCACCGCCAGGCAACCCCCTGCCCGCGGGAACCTTCCCTCTCCCCCGGCGTAAATTACACACACACCCGCAAACGGAGAGACCCCATGACCCGCAAGGATGACAAGAACGAACATCGGCACGAATATGAACGGGAGAATCCGGGCGGCACCACCGGCACGCCGCACCGGCCGGACAGTTCCTACGGCATGGACAAGGGCAAGGCCGGCGGCACCTATGGCGATGCCGAGGATGCGGCGGACCTGAACAGGGACAAGGACACCGGCAAGGACCCGGACGGGGAAACCCCCGGCGGGCAGAAGCCCGAGAAGGTCGATGATCGTCCCAATGTCTCCACCGTCAAGCCGGAGGATTATCCGAAGCAGCAGCGCAAGGACAGCCGTCCCTGAGCGCTTGCGGCTGATGAAAAGCTTCACGCTGCTATACCATGACAATGCCGTGACCGCGATTGCCGACGGGACAAGCTGCGTGGTCAGCGCGGACGATTTTCTTTGGGAACATTTCGAGCAGGCAGACAGCGCGGAACTGGACTCGGCGATCGAGCAGGAGGATATTCCGGAGGTGGTGATGCGGGCGCTGGTGGCTTCGGAAACGCGGCCGCGGTGCGACCAGATCGGGGACGGGGCGCTGATCAACCTGCGCGGGCCGGCGGTCGAGACGGCGTCCGATGGAGACAGCCTGGTCTCGATCCGCGCCTGGGTGCATGGCAACAGGGTGATCTCGGTCAGCCGCCGCGGCCTGGCCGCAACCAGCGAGGTCGAGCAGATGATGCGCAGCGGCGCCATTTCCGATCCGGGGGATCTGGTGGCGGCCTTTGCCAAGGCAATCAGCGGCAGCATGGACCCGCAAATCGTCAGCCTGGGCGACGAGGTCGATGGCTGCGAAAGCGAGCTGGACGCGGGCAATATCTACCAGCTGCGCCGCCGGATCGCCACGATCCGGTCGGAGGCGATCGCGTTCCGGCGGTTCATAGCGCCCGATCGCGATGCGCTGATCGTGCTGGTTGGCCTGAAGGTCAACTGGCTGGCCGATGAGGACCTGCTGCATATTCGCGAGGCCGCCGACCTGTTCGCCCGCATGGCAGAGGAGCTGGAAGCGATCCGCGAGCGCGCGGCGCTGCTGCACGAGCAGCTCACCGACCTGAGGGCAGAGCTGATCGATCAACGCAGCCTGATGATCGCGGTGGTCGCCTTCATCTTTCTGCCGCTGACCTTTGTCACCGGGTTGCTCGGCATGAACGTCACCGGCATCCCGTTTGCGCAGGAACGCTGGGCATTCTGGGGGGTGGTTGGCTTTTGTACGATATTGGGGCTGGTCGTGCTGGCCTGGTTCGGCATGCGGCACTGGCTCAGGCGGTAGCGCAATCGCGCTTTGTCTGGCAATCCGGGCCGCATCATCCTAGGCGAGCAGCGCACGTTCCCGCAATCGAGGTACACAGACATGGCCCGCAAACATTCGAAACATGGCGGCTACCGAGAACCGCTCGACGAGGAGCAGGAGGCTCCCGTGCCCCTGCCCTGCTGGCTGTGCGGGCGACCGACCGGCGAGACCATTGTCTGGCATCATCCGGTGCCGAAAAGCCGGGGCGGGCGTGATGTGGTGCCGATGCATCCGATCTGCCAGCAGACGTTGATCACCCATTTCACCAACAGCGAGCTGCAGCGGCACGGCATGGATGTCGAGGCGCTGCTCGCCGATCCGGTGATCCGCAAGTTCGTTGACTGGGTGGCGAAAAAGGATCCCGATTTCAACGCGGCGACGACCAGAAAGCAGCGCTGAGCGGCCCGGCGGGCGCGGGTGCCGGCCGCTGCGTCTTTCCCCTTATCCCCTGCAGTTCCCGCTTGTTGCACCGCGGCGCGTGATTTATATGTCCGGCAGCCCGGATTCCGGCTGACCAATGACGGAGAAAATGACCATGGGAATATTGTCCGCGAGCCACTGGATCATCGTGGCGCTGGTCGTGTTTCTGCTGTTCGGGCCCGGGCGGCTGTCCGGGATCATGGGCGATCTCGGCCAGGGGCTGCGCCACTTTCGTCGGGAGCTGGACGGGGACGAACAGCGCGATCAGGCGGGCGGGCAAGCGCCTGTCGTCCCGCAGTCCGCCCTGATCGAGCCTGTATCCCGGCAGATCGAGCCCGAATGACCCGCCGGACCGGCGCGGTAAAGGCAGAATTTACCTCGACTTAACTCCTCCTGTCTAATGTCAGCCTTTCCCAGAAGGGTTCTGCAAGGCAGTCGGATTTGATATTGTTCAACTTGGCGAGAAAGAGTGACACCGCATTCCTGTATCCGCTACGGGTCAGGGGTGGTTGCGGTGGCACGATCGCGCCGCACATCGGATGGCCTGCGGGCGCAATTTTCGCGGACCGAACGGGGTCCGGCCTGCTGCCTGCGGCACCGCTGCGATCACGGAATCTGCCTGAGCGATGATGAGCTCGATGGAAATCCGGCGCGTGCTGGACGCGCTGCCGTTGCCGGTCTTCGCAAAGGCCGCCGACCATAGCTGGATCTACGGCAACCAGGCGTTCGCCGACCTGATCGGCCTGGACGACTTTATCGGACGGGACGACACGACCCTTTTCAACGAAGAGCAGGTCGATATCTTCTGGCGGGAAGACGATCTGGTGTTAGGCGGCGAGACCAGCACCAGTTTCGAAGAGATTGGCGAAGGCACATTCGCCCTCACCCGGAAATTTCCGATCACGCTGGAAGATGGCAAGCCGGGCCTTCTCGGGATGATTATCGAAGCCGTGGCCAGCCCGGAGGATCTCAGGAAAACCCGGTCGGACTTCAAGAGCGCGCAGGCACAGAGCAATCTGCTGCTGTCCCAGTTGCAGAGCAAGGCAGACGGCCATGCCAGGCAATATGAACAGCGGCTACGCAACCTTGAGCGCGAACGGGAAACCGCGCAGAGCCTGGCCCACACCGATCCTCTGACGAAGGTGCGCAACCGGCTTGGCTTCCAGGCCGACCTGCAGTCGCTGTCCAAGCGCTGTGACAAAATGTCGGGGTCCTTCACTTTGGTTTTCATCGATCTGGACGATTTCAAGCATATCAACGACACATTCGGGCACCAGATGGGCGACCGGGTGCTTTGCCAGGTCGCTGACCGGTTCAATTCTTTGGGCCCCATTTTCTCGGTGTCGCGACTGGGCGGCGACGAGTTTGCGGTGCTGCTGGAGTGCGGCGGGCAACCAACCCATGAGGTGAAGGAAAGACTTCGCGGGATGGCCGATCTCGTCTTTCGGCCGGTCACCGATTTCAAGCGGGAAGTGGATGCCTCGGGCTCGCTGGGCTATACAAGATATCCGTTCGATACCAAGAATCTGAGCGAGCTGAAACGCTATGCCGATCTGGCGCTGATGAAGGCCAAGAAGGTCGGCAAGGGCCAATCCGAAAATTCGAGGCGTCCGACCATTCCGACGACTTGCGGCTGCGGCAGCTTGAAACGGGCCTCAGGACCGCGATCGACCGGGAGGATATCTCGGTCGTGTACCAGCCGATTTTCGACACGAGCGAGGGCCATATCCAGGGGGTGGAAGTGCTGGCCCGCTGGACGCACCCGACGCTCGGCGTCATTTCCCCGGAAGAATTCATCTTTATCGCCGGACGGCTGGGCCTGTTGGTGCATGTCGACCAGATTGTGCTCAAACGGGCCTGCCGCGAGCTGGGCCCGTTCATCCATAGCGGCAGCATCGAATATTTCTCGGTCAATGCGAGTCCCAGTGATGTCGCCTCGCTGGGATATGCCACGAATTTTCTGGCCACGCTGCGCAAATATCGGATTGATCCCGGCACGGTCCTGATCGAGATTATCGAGACCGCGGTGATGGAAAAGTCGCGGACGGCGCGCAGCAATCTCGAACAATTGAGCGCCGCCGGCATCAGGATCGCGCTGGACGATTTTGGCAGGGGCTATGCGAATTACCGGACGCTACTGGACCTTCCCATCAATGTCCTGAAAGTCGACCGTTCGCTGATCAACACCATCACCGACCGGCCGCATCTGATCGATTTTCTGGTTTCCATCATCCATATGGCCAAGGCGCTGGGCGCCAGCACGGTCTGCGAGGGCATCGAGACCGAAGAAGAGAAGATACTCGCCGAAACCCTTGGATTTGATGCCTTGCAGGGCTTTTTGATCAGCAGGCCCGTCGGCCTCGCCCAGCTGCGGACCGCCATTGAGCTGGACGGTGAGAAGCAGACGCTCGTCGAGCAACAGCGCAGGACGGCCTAGTGCCGGGCAGACCGATGGCACTCGGTCGCTGACAAACGCACGCATTCATTTTGTTGTCCTCCAGTGAGTCGTTTCACCCTGCCCCACCGGATGGCGGCGATGCCCCCGCGAGCGCGAACCAGCGGCGCAGATTGCGCTCGACATAAGCGCGCAAATGGCCGTCGCGGCCAATGCCCCACTGGATCATCGAACCGTGCCACAACGCCTCGACCAGCAGCACCGCCTGATCGGCAGGGATTGCCATCACCGGCATTCGGTCGGCCAGTGCCTTGCGGAACTGAACGAAATAGTCGCGGCTGACCGCATTTACGGCAACGTCGGCCATGCTCTCCCGGAGCCATAGCAGCTGATCGCTGACCAGATGCTCATGTTCCGGGCCGGGTGTGCGATCGACGAAAATCCGGATGATCGCTTCCGCGCCAGTGGCCTCGGGGAGCCGGTCGAGCGCAGCGAAATTGCGGCGATTGGCAAGCTCCAGCGCGGCGATCACCAGTCCCTGCTTGCTGCCGAAGCGCTGCAGCAGCGTGCCGGCTGACAGGCCTGCCGCGCGGCCCGCCTCGCCCAGCGTGAATTCGCGCGGACCCTTGCCGAAGATCACCAGCATCACCGCCTCCAGGACGGTTTCATCAGAGAGTTGCTTTGTTCTGGCCATTGATTTATAAATGATCATTCATTAATTAATTCTAGCCGATTCCGGCGGGAGTGTCGAGGTGGAAACAAAGGCGATACCGGTAGTAGGCGTGTCGGACCATGCCGGCTGGGCAGTGCTGGTGACGCTGGAGGTTGACGGGGCGGTTGTCGACCGCTGCAAGGTGCTGTTGAAGGATGACGATCTGCCCGGCCTGCCCCATCATGATGCAAGCCGGCGACTGCCGCTGGCCGAGGCGGTAGCGATGGTGGAAAAAGTGCGCGGGTCGGCGCAGGCCCATAGCGAGCGGCAACTGGCGGAACTGGCGGAGCGGCTGGGCCTGGATCGCGCCGTCCTGGCCCTGCGGGCGATCCCGAAAATGCCGGACAGCGTCGAAGAATGTATCGCTGATTACTGGGCCAATGCGCGGGCCGATGGTGTGATGTACCGGGAGGAACTGGCAAGGGCTGCGGAAGCGCGCGGCTGGCAGGTCGGATGGTTTGACAGCCAGCAGCAGACGGCGATGCAGAAGGCGGCGGCCTATCGCACGAAGGAAACAGAGGCGTCCGGCCGCTTCGCCCCGCCCTGGAACCGCGACCACCGGATCGCGCTTGCCGGAGCGCTGGCGGCCTTTGCAGAGGGGGGGACAGATGATGGCAGAGAATGAGGGCCGGATCACCATTCACATGGCGGCGAGCCTGGACGGCTATATCGCGCGCGAGGATGGCAGCGTCGACTGGATGGAAACCGAAGATGAATATGCAGCGGGCGAGGAACTGGATGCCGACTATGTGAGCCGCTTTCTGGAGGGGATCGACTGTTATCTGATGGGATCGGGCACCTATCTGACCGCGCTCGATTTCGAGAAGCGGGGGCTGGGCTGGGCCTATGGTGACAAGCCGGTGCTTGTACTCACCAGCCGCGCGCTCGAGCGCAGCCGGGAGAGCGTAACCTTCCATGGCGAGGACCTGCGGGGCCTGCTCAGGCAGTTGAGAAGCCGCTATACCAATATCTGGGTCGCTGGCGGCGGCCAGCTCGCCGGGAACATGATGCGGCTCGGCCTGGCGGACGAGATCCGCTATTCGATCCTGCCGGTTCTGATCGGCAAGGGAATCAGCTTCTTCGAGGGGCTGGACAAGGACGTGGCATTGCATCTGCTGGAAAGCAGAGCCTATCGCAGCGGCATGGTCGCGCTGCGCTATGCGGTAGAGCGCTGATCAGGCGGCGCTCTTTCTTCCGCCTGCGGATTCGACACGGTTGCGGCCGCCCGATTTGGCGCGCAGCAGCGCGTCGTCGGCCGTCTTTACAAGATGGTCCCCGTCGCAATGCACCGGCAGGCTGGCGACACCAATCGACACGGTGACTGGGCCAAGGGTCTCGCCGCCATAGCGGATATCAAGATCGGCAATTCGCTCACGAATTTCCTCCGCGCGCAGCAATGCGCGCTCAGCTTCCATTCCGGGCATCAGCAGCAAAAATTCCTCGCCGCCATAGCGGAACGCCATGTCCTGCTGCCGCGCCGAATTACTGAGCGTGTGGCCCAGCTCGCGCAGGATAGCGTCGCCGGCATCATGGCCAAAACGGTCGTTGAAATGCTTGAAGTGATCGACATCGATCATCAGGCAGCTGATCGGCAGATTCTGGCGTTCGGCTTCGGCGATTTGCAAAGCGAGATCCGCTTCCATCTTCCGGCGATTGGCCAGGCCGGTCAGAGAATCCGCCATCGCCATCTCGCGCAGCGCATCGCGCAGCCGCATGTTCGACACCGCCAGCCCGATATTTTCGGAGAGCATGTTGAGATAGACTTCGGATACCTCAATCGCTTCCCCGGCGGCACTGGCTGGCTCAAGATAGATCAGTCCCAGCGTTTCCTGATGCACGGTCAGCGGCAGGCAGATCGAATCGATGATCTTGTCATCATCGCCGGTCACGAGATGGTCGCACGGCACATCAACGGCCTTGCCGGCGGGTCGGTGCGGCAAGCCGCGCCGCAGCGCCCAGCAGGCAAGCGGTGAGAATTCGCTGCGGGAATGCCTGGGCGACAGCCATTGGCATGTCTCCATCATTGCGTTGCGCGAGTCGTCGAGCAAATAGAGCCGGCCGGCCAGTCCGGGGATGATTTCCGGTACGAAGCGCTGCACAACTTCCGTCAGGTCAAGCAAGGAGTCACAGCCCTGCATCCGCTGGGTCATCCGCGAGAGCAAGTCGCGCATGGCGCGATCGGCATCGCGTTCGGTCTCCAGACGCTGGCGCTCGATCGCATTTTCCCGAAACAGACCAATCGCCTGGGCCATGTCCCCGATCTCGTCGATCTGGCTCTCATCCGGGGCTTCAACCGTGTAATCCTCCGCCGCAAGCCGCGTGACGACGTCGCTGAGACGGACCACCGGATGCAGCACCCGCCGTTTGAACACGAAATAGAGGACGCAAAGAAACAGCAGACCGGTAGTCGCCAGAAGAATTTCGGAGACCGTCTTCCACAGGCTGGCAATGGCGGCTGCCTGTTTCACTTCAGCGCCGGTCCGCTGATCGAGGCGATACTGAAACCGTTCGATCATCGCCTGAACCCGGTCAAGCTGCCGCTCATATTCGGCGCCGAATATGATCTGCCGTGCTCGCTCGTCATCCCCTTGCTGGCGTGCAGCGAGCGCCGCCCGCTGTTCGTCATGCAGACTGTCGGCCCAGCGCACGGCTTCCTTGAGCGCGTTCAACTCGTCGGCACCCGCCCCGGCGTCGTTCACATGACGAAGCCGGTCTTCAACCGGTTTCAGCGCTTTTGCCGTGCGATTATAGACGGCGAGATGCGTGGTATCGCCGGTAATGACATATTGGCGAGCCTGACCAGTGAGCGCAAACATATCGAGGCCCAGATTCTGCGTCGCCCGGTCGAGCCGATAGAGCTGCGCCTCGGCCGCGCGTTCGTGTTCGTGCGCATTCGAAGCCATAAGCATGGTTGCGCCCGAAATGATGGTCAGCGCGACCGTCGTACCATAGGCCCAGTTGGTGATGGTTGCCAATCTCATAACCGCCTTTTAGCGGCGAACTGCATCAGAAAAGTTAACGGCATCACGGCCCTGTTCCACTCCGGAACAAAAATATTATCCGGCCCCCGGTTCCGTGCCCATTGACCCTTTATCCATAACCCTTGACCTCTCGCCCATAGCTTAGCTAGTCAGTTAAACTGCATGGACGGCTTACCGTCCGGCGGAGTGGGAGACGGGTGATGCGCAGGTTGGGTTTGTTATTGATGCCGTTGATGCTGGTGGCGTGCGAAAGCCAGACCAGTGTGCCGGAAACGACCGATACGGTGGTGGACGCCGACTGGAGCAATATTGGCTTTGACGCCAAGGAACAGCGCTTCAGCCCGCTCGAGCAGATCAACAGCGGCAATGTCGACAAGCTCGGCATCGCATGGTTCAAGGACCTGCCCGACGCCCGCGGCCAGGAAGCGACGCCGATCGAAGTCGCCGGCAAGCTCTATATCTCCACCGCCTGGTCCAAGGTCTTTGCCTATGATGCCAAGACCGGCGAGGAAATCTGGTCCTATGATCCGGGAGTCGACGGCGCCAAGGCGGTCGATGCCTGCTGCGACGTGGTCAACCGGGGCGTGGCGATCAACCGCGGCAAGCTGTTTTTCGGCACCATCGATGGCCGGCTGATCGCGCTTGATGCCAATACCGGCGCGCGGCTGTGGGAAACCCAGACCACCGACAACAGCAAGCCCTATACGATCACCGGTGCGCCGCGCGTGGTCAAGAATATGGTGATCATCGGCAATGGCGGCGCCGAATTCGGCGTGCGCGGCTATGTCTCCGCCTATGACACCCGCGACGGCAATCTCAAATGGCGCTTCTACACCGTGCCCAATCCGGAAGGGAAACCGGACGGGGCGGCGAGCGACGAGATTTTCGCAAAAGCGGCAGCGGCGACGTGGAGCGATGGCGAATGGAAGGAATCCGGCGGCGGCGGCACGGTGTGGGACAGCATCGTCTATGACGAGGAACTCGACCAGCTCTATTTCGGCGTCGGCAACGGCAATCCGTGGAACCACGGGCTGCGCTCCGGCGGCGAAGGCGACAATCTGTTCCTGTCCTCGATCGTGGCGGTCAATCCCGATACCGGCAAATATCTCTGGCACTATCAGGAAACGCCAGCAGAAAGCTGGGACTATACCGCCACCCAGCATATCATCCAGGCCGAGATGCCGATCGACGGCAAGATGCGCAAGGTGCTGTACCATGCGCCGAAGAACGGCTTTTTCTTCGTCATCGACCGGATCGACGGCACGCTGATCAGCGCCGAACCCTTTGTCGAGGGGATCAACTGGGCGACCGGCTATGATCTGGAAACCGGACGGCCGATCGAGAATCCCGATGCCCGCTTCTACAAGACCGGCAAGCCCTTTGTCGCGATTCCGGGCGCGCTCGGGGCGCATAACTGGCATCCGATGAGCTATAATCCCAACACCGGCCTGGTCTATATTCCGGCGCAACAGATTCCGCAGGGCTATGAGGTCCCGGTCTCCGAGATCGACAAGAAGCGCGAGCGGCTGGGCTTCAATGTCGGCATCGGCTGGTCGATCGCCCAGCTGCCCGACGACAAGGATGTCTACAAGGCTGCGATTGCCGCGACCACCGGCCAGCTGGTGGCGTTCAACCCGAAGACCGGCAAAGTCGAATGGACAGTCGATTATCCGGCGGCGTGGAATGGCGGGACCATGACCACCGCCGGCAATCTGGTGTTCCAGGGCACCAGCACTGGCTTGTTCAAGGCCTATTCGGCCGACAAGGGCGAGGAATTGCTGAGCCTGCCGATGCAGTCGGGCATTGTCAGCGCGCCTTCGACCTACATTGTCGACGGCGTGCAATATATAGCCTTTCTGACCAGCAAGGGCGGTGCCTTTCCGCTGGTCGCCGGAGTCGCCGGGGGGGTGACCCGACAGGTACCCAATATCCCCCGGCTGGTGGTACTGAAACTGAACGGACAGGCAAAATTGCCGCCGCTGCTCGACAAGGGTGACATCGTCTGGGATCCACCCCAGCAGACCGGCACGCCCGAGCAGATCGCTGCCGGCAAGGGACTCTACGGTCGCAACTGCATCGTCTGTCACGGCGACAGCGCGGTCGGCAACGGCTTCACGCCGGACCTCAGGATCAGCGGTGTGCTGGGCGACAAGGAAGCCTGGGCGTCGGTGGTTACCGGCGGCGCGCTGAAAGAGCATGGCATGGTCGGCTTCGCCTCGCAGCTCAGCCCCGAGCAGGTCGAGAATATCCGCCATTATGTGGTCAACCGGTCGATCTGGACGAAGAAGAATCTGCCGGAGATGACGGCACCCCAAGCGCGGTAGCGACATTGCCTCCCTTTGGCTTGCATCAGCTGCCCAAATTATGGTCATTTGCCCGCGTAAATGCCTGTTTTTTGAGCGCCATTGTCAGCGACCCGAATAGCTATTAGCAATGCAGGCACGCATTCCGGTGATTCTGTTCGCGAATCGAATCTGGCATGGTAATTGAATAGTATCGGGCAATTGTGCCCGGCCGAGGCCAGTTTCCTTTGCGCAAGGGAAATGGCCGAGGAAGAGGGACACGGGGACGTATAAAATGAAAAAAATCGAAGCGATCATCAAACCCTTCAAGCTCGATGAAGTGAAGGAAGCGCTGCACGAAGTGGGCGTGTCGGGGATCACTGTGACCGAGGCAAAAGGATTTGGCCGGCAGAAGGGCCATACCGAACTGTATCGCGGCGCGGAATATGTCGTCGACTTCCTCCCCAAGGTGAAGCTGGAAGTGGTGGTCGAGGACGGTCTTGCCGACCGCACCGTCGAAGCGATTTCCGCCGCCGCCCAGACTGGCCGCATTGGCGACGGCAAGATTTTTGTCATTCCGGTCGAGGCCGCGCTGCGCATCCGCACCGGAGAGCGTGACAACGACGCCATCTGATCTTTTTCGCAACCAATCCAAACATATCAACACCAAGGGATAAAAAATGGCCAATTCAGCATCCGATATTATCAAGATGATCAAGGAACAGGAGATCGAGTGGGTCGATGTCCGCTTCACCGATCCGCGCGGCAAGTGGCAGCATCTGTCAATGTGTGCCAAGGTTATCGACGAGGACGTGCTGGAAGAAGGCTTCATGTTTGACGGCAGCTCGATCGAGGGCTGGAAGGCGATCAACGAATCCGACATGATCCTGCGTCCCGATCTCGACGCGGTCTATATCGATCCGTTCTCGGCCACTCCGATGATGATCCTGGTCTGCAATATCGTCGAGCCGGGTGACGGATCGCTGTACAGCCGCGACCCGCGCTCGACCGCGGTCCGCGCCGAGGCCTATCTGAAATCCAGCGGCATTGGCGACACCATCTATGTCGGCCCGGAACCCGAATTTTTCATGTTCGACGACGTGAAGTTCGAGAATGGCTATGACCGCTCCGGCTTCCGCATCGATGATATCGAACTGCCGACCAATAGCGGCCGCGACTATGATGTCGGCAACATGGGCCATCGCCCGCGCGCCAAGGGCGGCTATTTCCCGGTTGCGCCGGTCGACAGCTGCATGGACATCCGCGGCGAGATGGTCGCGACCATGCTGGAAATGGGCCTGCCGATGGACAAGCACCATCACGAAGTGGCCTCGGCGCAGCACGAGCTGGGCATCACCTTTGGCACGCTGACCCAGACCTGCGACCGCGTGCAGGTCTACAAATATGTCGTGCAGCAGGTCGCCCATGCCTATGGCAAGACCGCGACCTTCATGCCGAAGCCGATCAAGGACGACAATGGCAGCGGCATGCACACCCACATGTCGATCTGGAAGGACGGCAAGCCACTGTTCGCCGGCAATGAATATGCCGGTCTGTCGGAAATGTGCCTCCATTATATCGGCGGCGTGATCAAACATGCCAAGGCGATCAACGCTTTCTCCAACCCGACCACCAACAGCTACAAGCGGCTGGTGCCGGGCTTTGAGGCGCCGGTGTTGCTCGCCTACTCGAGCCGCAACCGCTCCGCGTCCTGCCGGATTCCTTATGGTGCCGGCGACAAGGCGAAGCGCGTCGAGTTCCGCTTCCCCGATCCGCTTGCCAACCCCTATCTGTCCTCGGCAGCGCTGCTGATGGCCGGTCTCGACGGCATCGAGAACAAGATCCACCCCGGCGACGCGATGGACAAGAATCTCTATGACCTGCCGCCGGCGGAACTGGCCGAAGTGCCGACCGTCTGCGGTTCGCTCCGCGAGGCGCTCAACGCGCTGGAAGCCGATCACGAGTTCCTGCTCAAGGGCGATGTGTTCTCCAAGGACCAGATCGACGCCTATGCCGAACTGAAATGGGAAGAAGTCAGCCGCTGGGAAACCCAGCCGAGCCCGGTCGAGTTCGACATGTATTATTCGAGCTGATCTTTTCGGTCAGACTGAAGACAGGAAGCCCGGGGCAAGCGATTGCTTCGGGCTTTTTCGTGGCTTCAGGCGGACATCTATTAATAATCAGCCAATTCGTGTATGCTTCGTCGCTAAACCAGGAACATCTCGCGGATTGGAAGCAATTCGTAGATAGATTTTCAGGGGGGGGGACAGTAATGGCAAAGTTCAATCTGCCGTCTATCGCGGAACGAGCCAAGATTTCCGAGCGCTTGGCTGCGGCCGAGACTTACGGTAAACCAAGAAAAGTATGGGTCGAAGACGGGCATGTATTTGTTGAAGGCCACAACGGGGACGTGGTTAGCATGACCCCTGAAGTTGCTATCGAAATGGGCCGCCTGCTCGGCAATGCCGGAGCCGATTCACTTGTAAACAAGATCATGGACCCGCGAGGACCGGTCGAACCCGAATAAGGGTCTGCAAATCGACACCGCGATATACTGGCAGTGAGTCACGCGGGGTCTATTTGAACGAGAATTCGAATAGGTAAATATATTAACCTTCAGTGCCCATTGTGGATTACCACCAGTGGAGAGTAGTTTTGAAATTCACGGTTAATTTGCCGTCCCAGTTACTACCAGAACTGCAGGCCGAACAATTTCGCAACCTTCGTACCCAAGTGCCTACACTGTACGGTGTGCTGCTAATCAATACTATCGTCTTGTGTTATTCGGTATATGGTTCGGTGCCGGCGCTTTTGTCGGTCGTGGTCCCGGGCGTCTTCCTGTCGCTCGTGGTGGTCCGCGCAGCAATCTGGTTGGCTCGAAAACATCTCACACCCAGCGAGGCGCGGATCACCCTTTATTTACAATCAACTACGGTTATCGCGGCCGTTGTCAGTCTGGGGCTGGGCGTGTGGAGTGTCGCTTTGCTGCAGTGGGACCCCGGCGAAAACCCGTTCGTACCGCTGTTCATAGCTTTTGGTGCGATTGCTTGCACCTACTGCCTGAGCAGCCTGCCAAAAGCCGCCTTCGCAACTGTATTTCTCGCGACCACTCCGGTTATCGTCGTATTGCTGACGTCCGGCGTCCATATGAAAATAGCCGCAGGCGTGAACCTGCTCCTTATTTTTCTCTTGATCCTGCGTCTGGTTGTGCATCAGTATAATTATCTTATCGAGAGCGTCATATCTCGCTCACAGGTCAAGGCACTCGCATATTCCGATCCACTGACGGGAATGCCCAACCGGCGCGCCTTCACCGAATGTCTCGAAGAAACCGTCGGCGCAATATCGAAAAATGGCGAGACCGTAGCCGTGGCGCTGATCGATCTCGATGGCTTCAAGGCGATCAACGACACGTTCGGGCATGCCTCTGGCGATGACGTCCTGATCCAGGCCGGCACACGTTTGCAAAAGGTATGCCAGGACTGTCGAATGGTCGCCAGACTGGGCGGCGACGAATTCGCCGTATTGATGGTGGCAGACGAAGCCAGCGATAAATTCAGTGAAACCGGCACTACACTCGTTCTGGAAATGAGCCGACCATTCTCCTTATCAGATTCAAACCTTCGGTTATCGGCATCTGTTGGGCTTGCTAGCCACTCCGAACTGGATGCATCCGCAGTGGCGGTCATGTCGCGAGCCGACGTCGCCCTTTACGAGGTAAAAAACCACGGGGGCAAGGCAATGTCCTGGTTCTTGCCAACCATGGCGGCGCGTTTGAAGCGGCGCATAATTATCGAGCAATCGCTCCGAGAAACCAATCCCGCGCCGACTATCGAGGTTGTATTTCAACCGATTTTCGATGTTCAGACCAAGAAAATTGCCTGTTTCGAAGCGCTAGTACGTTGGAACCACCCGCAACTTGGACTGATTCCACCGCTCGAATTTATCGAAATCGCGGAACAAACAGACAGCATTGCCGCGCTGTCCGAGCAAATTTTTGACGCTGCCATCCGCGCAGCAACAAGCTGGGACCCAGCAATAGGACTTTCCATCAACCTGAGCGGGGTGGATCTCAGCCGACCGAGCACGCCATTGATGATTTTGTCGCTATGCAAGCGTTACGGTTTCGATCCAGGGCGGCTTGAAGTAGAAGTAACCGAGACCTCGCTGTTGTCAGACTTCGATACGGCTCGCGAACAACTCGACCTTCTCCGGAAGACTGGGATCCGGGTTGCTCTCGATGATTTTGGCTCGGGGTTCGCGTCCATCACATATCTGCAACAGATAAAATTCGACAGGGTGAAGATCGACGGCGAGTTGATCGCCGATATTATCCATTCACGGGATGCACGGCGGCTGGTCCAAGGCATCATACAATTATGCTCAGCAATTGGCGCGCCCTCAACCGCCGAGAAAGTGGAGTGCAAAGATCAGGTTGCCGTGCTGGGGGGATTGGGATGCGATCGGCTTCAGGGCTATTATCTCTGTCCTCCGGTAAGCAAGGAAAAAGCGCGGGAGCTTGCAAACATCCGAAAGCTTGCTGCCTGACGCTTTTTTCCTGCTTGTGTTGTTTCGCAAATCGATCGAAGCCCCGACGACGGGGTGGACAAGAATCTCTGTGACCTGCCCCCCGGCCGAAGTGTCGACCTTCTGCGGTTCGCTGCGCGAGCCGCTCAACGCGCCGGAAGCCGACCGCGAGTTCCTGCTCAAGGGCGATGTCTCCCAAGGACCAGATCGACGCCTATGCCGAACTGAGGTGGGAAGAAGTCAGCCGCCGGGAAACCCAGCCGAGCCCGGTCGAGTTCGACATGTATTATTCGAGCTGATCTTTTCGCTCAGACGGATCAAAAAAGGCCCGGGGCAAGCAATTGCTCCGGGCCCATTTATTTGATCGACGCTTGTGGGCCGGGTCGCTTTTCCCGCAGCAAGCCGGAGCCATCACAAACCGTTGGAAGGACATGTTTTCTTATCGAATTCAGAGGCGTGAGCGGCTGGCCTCGCAACGGAAAAGGGCAAGCAAAATTTTGCTTGCGATCCCGATCCTATCGATCAAAGAATAACCGCTGTTGACAATGAGAATGATTATCAATAGCGGACTTCTGTCTTTAACTGATGGGGAATATTCGTGTCTGATTCTAAGGTCTCTCGCCGCGCCGCTTTCGGCACCGGTTCAATCGCCGCCGCCATGCTGATGGCAGCCCCAGGAACCGCATTTGCCGCTGAAGATGCCGGCGCTGCAGCAGCCGATGAAGCGGCGGAGGGCCAGATTGTCGTTATTGGCAGAGGGGAAGAAATCGATCTGGCCACGATGCGCGGCCCCCTGATCGATGCGCCGCAAACGATCAACGTCGTGAACAGAGAAATCCTCGATGACCGGCAAGCGACGACGCTCGCCGATGCCCTGCGCAATGTCGCGGGCGTCACCACCGCCGTCGGCGAAGGCGGCACGGTCAATGGCGACCAGTTCTTCATTCGCGGCCAGGCAGCCCGCGACGATATCTTTACCGATGGCCTTCGGGATTTCGGAGCCTTTACCCGCGACGCATTCAACTATGAATCAGTGCAGGTGCTGAAGGGCTCGTCCTCCACCGCATTGGGCCGCGGTGTGTCGGGCGGCGCGATCAACACCCAGTCGAAGCGCGCTCTGGCCGAAGACCGGTTCAGCTTCAACGTCGCTGGCGGAACGGACGATTATCTGCGCGGGACTGCCGATGCCAATCTGGCGCTGAGCGACAGCAGTGGCCTCCGGCTCAATATCATGGGCCACACGGCCGACACGGCAGACCGTGACAGCGTCTATTCCAATCGCTTTGGCTTTGCTGCAGCGGCGGGCTTCGGGATCGGCAATGACACGAATTTCGACCTGATCTTCTTCCATCAGGATGAGGACAAGCGCGTGGATTATGGTGTGCCGATCATCCGGACCAGCGATACCACCGATATCGAACGGCCGGCACCGGAATTCGGGGTACCGCGCTCCAACTTTTACGGCTTTGCCGCCGATCGGGACAAGGTCACGGTCAACACGCTGACAGCGCGCTTTGCCCATCAGGCTAATGACTGGATCAGCCTCACCAGCGACACCAAGGTTGGCGTCTATACCCGTCAGTTCCGGCAAACGCCGACCAGTTGCAACGATGCCTGCGGTGACGCCCTGCTGGACGGCGATCCGCTGACCGTGCCGATGGTCTCGGCCAGTGCCCGCGGTCTTCAGGATCAGACGACGCGCGGGATTCAGAATGTCTCCACCGCACTGATCGAAAAATCGCTTGGCGAACTGCGCAATGAACTGATCGTTGGCTGGGACGTTTCCTACCAGACCAACAAGCGTTCCGATACGCAGCGCCCGGCAAGCTCCGTGTCCCGGCCCCTGCTCAACCCATCGGCAGTGGATGCGCCTGTCTATCCTACGGCCATCTACCGGCTCCGCGACGCAGAAGCGACCGACATCTCGCTGTTCGTTGACGAGCGTCTGTGGGTCACGCCGCAACTGTCGATCAACGCGGGAGTCCGCTATCAGCATTTCAAGAGCAGCCAGGACACGACCGACCTTACGGACAGTCGCGGAGAGGCGCTGACGTCCTGCAACGGAGCCACCGGCAGCTTTACGAGCTGCTTCACGCGAGCGGAAGCCAGCAGTGATTTATGGAGTCCGAAAGCGTCGATCATCTGGGAGCCTTCCGACAATGCCAGTGTGTATCTGTCCTACAGCAAGGCTGCGGTGCCGCCCGGAAATTCCCTCAGCAATGGCAGCCTGTCGACGCCCGCAGAAAATGGCGGGATCAGCGGAAATGATCTCGACCCCGAAACGACCGAAACGTTCGACCTCGGGCTGAAGCTCAATCTTTTCGGCGACAAGCTGCTCGTCCAGACCGCGATCTATCAGATCGACCGCAACAATGCGCGGGAAGTCGATCCGGTTACCAATGTCACGGTCGTATCGAGCGAGCCGAAACAGCGGCTGCGCGGATTTGAACTGGGGGCCAGCGGCGCGGTAAGCGCCGACCTGCTGCTGACGCTGAACTATTCCTATGTCGATGCGGAGATTACCGAGGCCTTCACGCGGTCCGGCGATCTGGATACCGACGCGATCGGACGGCAGGTTCGCTATGTTCCCAAACATTCCGCCAGTCTGTGGGCGGCCTACAAGCCGGTGGAGGGAAGTCTGAAGGGTCTGGAGATTGGCGTTGGCGGCAATTATCAGTCCAAGGTCTTTCTCAACAGCCAGAATTCGCAGGTCGCGCCATCCTATGTCGCGGTCGATGGACTGCTGGCCTATGACTTCGGGAAATACCGGATTGCAATTAACGGTTATAATCTGACCAATAAGCTCTATTATTCGCAGGTTAACAGCAGCCGTGTTGTTCCTGCTGCCGGCCGGTCGTTCCTGGCGAGCTTTGGGGTTTCATTCTGAGCTAGCGGTCCACAGAAGAAAGTCATTTGATGCTGTTACACATCCCGTCCGTCCTGAGCCGCGAAGAGGTGAACCATCTTCGCAAGACGCTTGCCGAAACAGAATGGGTGGACGGGAATGTGACCTCCGGCGCGCAAGCGGCGCTGGCGAAGAAGAATCTGCAGGTTCCCGAGGAAGCGCCGGAAGCCAAGGCGCTGGGCGAGATCATCCTGCGCGCACTGGGCAGCAATGCGATGTTCAACGCGGCGGCCCTGCCCCACCGCGTCTTTCCGCCGCTGTTCAACCGCTATAATGAAGGCATGGGCTTTGACAGCCATGTCGACAATGCCATCCGCTATATCGGTTCCGCGCGGCAGCGGATCCGGACCGACCTTTCGTCGACCTTGTTCCTGACCGATCCGGAGGATTATGATGGCGGCGAACTGGTGATCGAGGATCATTATGGCGAACAGCGGGTGAAGCTTCCGGCCGGCGACATGGTCCTCTATCCCGCCGACAGCCTGCATCGGGTCGAACCGATTACACGGGGCAGCCGTTGGGCCTCGTTCTTCTGGACGCAGTCGATGGTGCGCGATGACAGCAATCGTGCGCTGCTATACCGTTTTGATCAGTCGATTACCCTGGCCCGGCAGGAACTGGGGGACAAGCATCCCAGTGTGCTGGGCCTGACCTCGACTTTCCATAACCTGTTGCGGAAATGGGCAGACCTATGATCCCGAAACCTGTCACGCCGAAAAAACGGAACCAGTCCGGTCTGCTGTTCGTCCCGCGGGAATGGCAGCGCGGCGCTGCCGTCCGATGGCTCAAGCGCACCCACGCCTGGACCGGCTTCTGGGGTGCTTTGCTCTTCCTGATGCTGGGGACGAGCGGCATATTGCTCAATCACCGGAGCATATGGAAAATCGAGACCGGCGAGCCCATTGAAGTGAGTGCAATGGATATTGCCGTCCCGGCAGGGTCGATCAAGGATGAGGATGCGCTGGGCAAATGGGCCCAGGCCGAATTTTCTCTTCCAAGCGAACCGCGCCCTCCCCGCGGCAAGGGCCCAGGCAAAGGCGAGAAGAGCGACCAGAAATCAGCCAAGCGGTTTCTCGGCAGGGAACGCTCGGAGGCCGAAAAATGGGAATTGAGTTTCAATCATCCCAATGGCCGTCTGACCGTCGAACATGTGAAGGGTTCCGCCAGCGTTTCGGTCAAGCAAAGCAGCCAGAATCTCTGGGGGTTTCTTAAAAATCTCCACAAGGGCTCCGGCGTGGGGCTGGTCTGGGTTCTGTTCATGGACACGATCGCCGGCGCGCTGGTTGCCATGAGCATCACGGGATTTCTGCTGTGGACCAGACTGCATGGCACGCGGCTGCTTGCCGGCGCTATCATGGCTGGCAGTCTGGCGGTTGCGACGACCGCTCTCTGGCCCTTTCTGTTATAGACTCCCAAGGCCGGGCCGCTGCTACCGGCCGGTAAGGGTCTGCGTGGGCAGAAAGAGCAGCGACGCTATCACCGCGCCCGGATCGCATCCTCCCCCAAGGGAGCATATCAGTAGTCCTTGCTCACCCGCACATTGGCGCTCTGCCGGCCGAGAGTCGAGATGGTCGACAGGATCGACAGCCAGCGGGTGATCTGGAATTCCAGCTGGGTCGCGCTATAACCCTTGCCGTCGGTGATCAGCTCGACATAGATTCGGCGCGTGATATATTTGCCGGCGGCAATCGAGGTGCCCGAGCCGGCATCGGTGTCGGAAGGCAATATCCGGAGCCGGTCAAGACCCACCGCCTTGCGCAGCTGGTTGATCGGATCGAGACCGCCGCCGCTGCTGTTCAGCGAGGCGACGGCCGCCGCCAGCTGGACCGCTTCCGGCGCGGACAGATTGGCAATCGAGGCCCCAAACAGGATCCGCGAGAGCAGTTCGTCTTGCGGCAGCGCCGGGATGCTGGCGAAGGCGATCTCCGGCTCGTTGCCGGTGCCGGTGACGTTGATCGTGGCGTTGAGGCCGGTCAGATTGGCCTCGGCCTCGATATCCAGGATCGGATTGACCGGCTGGTTGCCGACAAAACGGATTCGCCCGCGCTCGAGCCGGAAGCGCCGGCCGGCGAAGGTATAATTGCCCTGAAGCATGTTGGCTGTGCCGACCATGGCGAAATTGTCGACCGGTCCGGAAATCTTGAGATTGGCGCTCCATTCGCTGTCGAGGCCCATGCCTTCGACGCGCAACCGGTTCGGCGCGTTCGCGGTCAGGTCGAAACGCCAGGGCCGGTCACGAACCCGCACCGGCCGTTCGTCCGCGCGCCGGTTGATTTCGCGGGTCTTGATTTCCGGCAGGCTGGCGCGGGCGCTGGCCTGGCCAAAGCGGAAGAAGCTGCGATTGAGGACCACGTCACCCGAAATCAGACCGCCACCGGGCGAGCTGCGGATCTTGATCGGACCGGTCACGGTGGCAGCAAAATCATCGCGGGCGATCAGCGCCGCCTGCCGGGCATCAACGTCTACAGAGATGCCGATCCCCTCGCCGGGCGCGACGGCAAAGTTGAAGCTGCCGCTGCCGCTCACGGTTCCGCCGTTGGCGGTTGTTCCGGTCAAGTTGGACAGCACGAGGCGCGAGCCGTCAAACTGCCCGGCGGCCTTGATATTGGAGACAACGGTCCCGGTCAGCGGGCTTTCCAGCCGCGCACTGCTGGTACGGACCTGACCCTTGATCTGGGGGCTGGCGAGGCTCCCGCTGACATCGGCACTGGCCGCCACCGGCCCGGTCAGGTCGAAGGTTTCGACGCCCGTAAGACGCCACAGGCTTTCGGCACCGCCATTGAAACGGGCCTGCGCAAATAGTGGCCGGCGCAACAGCTCGTCCTGCCAGCGCCCCGTGCCCAGTCCGGTCACCCTGCCCTGGAAGCGGCCGATGGTCTGGCCACCGGGCGACCTGATGATTCCGCGCGCCGCTGCATTGCGCTGGGAGATGGCGATATTGAGGCCGAGATCCACCGGCGTGGAGGTGAGGATCAGACCGGAGCGTGTCAGCCCCTTCACCGTCAGCCTGGCGTCGCCAACCGGCACCTGCGCGCCGGTCTGGCTGAGCTTGACGGTGCCGCTGGCGGTGCCGCCCAGACCAAGATCCCCATAGGCGATGTCGAGCAGCGACAGCGGCATTTTCGCCATTGCCAGATCGAGCCTGGAATCGCCGCCTCCCCACCGACCGGACAGGCGGACGTTGCCACTGCCATAGCTGATCGTGGTCGGCGACGCGGTCCAGCCATTGCCAACCCGTCGGAGCTCAAGCGGGCGGGCCAGCCGGAGGCTGCGGCCCTCAAACTCGCCGGCACCGGTGATCCGGTACAGATCGGGAGAGATATCGGCTTTCGCCTGAAATTCGAACGTGCTGCCCCGCGTTCCGGCCACGGCAAAGGTGGCCGTACCCCTGCCGTTGGTCAGCTTGGCATTGCCGGCGATCCGGCCAACAACCAACTCGCCGCGGCTGATCCCCTGCGCCCGGAGCGTGGCGTCGATATTGGACCGGCCTTCGATCAGGACGATATCGGCGTCGAGCTGAGCGGTGCGGATGAAGAGCGGCGGATTGCCATCGAAGCGGGCGTTTTCCGCCTTGAGATTGGCGCGGATCAGCTGCCGTCCGTCGCCGGGCCGGAACAGCACGTCTCCGTTGACGCCGCCGCCGCTGACCGCCAGCGTGCCCGAGAGCCCCCTTGCGGTGGTCAGGATCGTACCCGTGGCAAGCGTGTCGGAAACCAGCAGCCGGTCGACCCGCACGGCGGTATCCTGACCGGGCGCCGTTACAATCGCGCCTTCGCTGCTGAACGGTCCCAGCGTCGAGCCGCCGACGGCGGTATAGGAAAATCCCGCCTTGACCGGATCGAGATCGAGACGAACCGCAGACAGGCCGGCTGCGGGAAGCGGACTGTCGAGCAGCAGAGCGATTTGGGGCCGTTCGAGCGGACCGTCGAGCTTGAGATCAAAAGGCCCGTAGCTGTTCTGGCTGCCCGATCCCTGGAAGGTGAAGGTCGCTGCCCCGGTCTGTTTGCCCGAACCCCTGAACATCAGATCGGGGGCTTTGACATTGAGACTGGTGAATCGCAAACGTCCGTCCGGTCCGAGCGACAGCCCGGTTTGCAACCGCGGGAGACCGCCCGCCAACTCGCGCAGGAAAGCGATATCAAAGCGCCGCAAGCGGGCGTCGATCTGGCCATCCAGCGCCAAACCGCCAGTTCCGGGCCCGAGATCGATATCGGCTATGATATCGGCGATCCCGACTCCCGGCATGGCAAAGGACGGCGCGGTGGCTGCGATATTGATCGCAAAATCACCGGTCGAGGGACGCATTTCAAAGTCCAGCGTGCCCTTGGCCGTTCCGGTCGAGACGCGGGCGCGCTTGGCAAACAGCAAATCCTTTTCAAGGCGGAGCAAGCCGGTTGCGGTGAACCCGGACAGCAATCGCTTCAGCAATTCGCCGTTTCCGATCACCGTACCGACGGATAGTTCGAGCGGAATGTTCCAGCCACCCGCCTCGCGGCGCCCCTCCCCTTCGCCCCGAACACCGGTCAGCAAAGTCTTGCCGATCGCCAGCTGCGGCGCAGTCAGCAGATATTGATAGCGCAGTTCGGAGAATTTGCCGTTGAGCAGGGCCTTGAGCTCGAAATCCTGCGCCTTCAGATTGCGGGCGAGCGCCGACGGATCGATCAGCCGGCTTTCGATGCGCATCGCGTCGAGACTGGCGCGTCCGAGATCAACGCCGCCCTGCGCAGTCAGGACCAGCGCCTTCGACCGGGCCTCCAGATCCAGCGATGCCAGCCGGTTCTCGAACCGCGCGGTGCCCTTGATCAGCAGACGGGGCGACGCCAGCTTTTGCGCCAGCCCTGCGGGCATCACGGAGCCTGTCAGGTTTCCGTCATAGGCGAACAATCCGTCAGTCGCTTCCAGCGTGATTTGCGCGAGGGACTCACCCTTGCTGAGCGCGTTGAGCTCGCCGTTCCATTTCTGCCAGCTGCCGTCGCCCTTGACGGTTACGGCCAGATCGCGCTCGAGTCCGAGCGCACCGGCCAATACACCACCGGCCGGAGCAATCACTTCGGCATCGATATCCAGTTTCTTGCGTTCCGGTTCCGCGTTCAGAGCGAGAAACAGCTTGTCGCCGCTGCCGGTGGTCGTTGCATCGAGATGGACCATTGCCCGGCCGGCCCTTATGTCGGCCGAGCCTGACAGGTTGGCCAGTTGTTCGGAGCCGGTAATGGCTTTTCCCAGCGCCATATTGTCGGCGCGGAAGGCACCGATATAAATGTCGAAACCCGGCAACAGCGGCTGGTCTTTTCCGGTATCGATCAAATCGGGCAAGCGGTCGAGCCGTGCATTTTTGATTACGGCCTCGGAAATATTGAGTTCGTTGAATATCCAGGCCAGCGGGTTCCAGTCTACCGCCACTGTCTCCGCCCTGAAAAAAGGGCCCTTGGGATCGCTGAGCGTGAGCCCCATCACTTCGGCCTCGCTGTAAATCGAGCCGTCAATCTCGCCGACGCGGATGCGCAGTCCGGTTTCCGGAGCCAGCGCCTCAACCTGACCGATTATAAAGCGATGCCCGGCGTCGCTGTCCAGCCAGAGAGCAGCACCGGCCAGAGCAAGACCGGCCAGCACCGCCAGGCCCAGCAGGCTGCGCAGCGGCCAGCGCCAGCGGCGGGACCTTGCAGCGGTGCTTTCGAGATGCTCTGCCATCTAGAAGGCCTGCCCAAGCGATACATAGACCGCGACGCGCGTGTCACCCGGTTGCGGGTTGATCGGTGTACCGACATCGATTCGGATCGGTCCGAAATCGCTATAATAGCGCACCCCAATACCGGCCCCGTAGCGCATGCCGGAAAAGTCGGGGGTGCTGCTGGTATAGACATTGCCGCCGTCGATGAAGGGCACGATGCCCAGATTGCCGCCGAACCATCCGGTCTTGACCCGTGCCTCGAGCGCGAATTCAATCAGCGAGCGGCCACCGACCGGATCGTTATTGGGGTCGCGCGGACCGATGCTCTGATAGCCATAGCCGCGAACCGAGCCGCCACCGCCGGCATAGAGGCGGCGGGAGGGCGCGATCCGGTTGTTGCCGGCGCCTACGATCGAGCCGAGCCGGGTGCGTCCAGCCAGCACGATCTTGTCGGAGACCGGGAAATAGGCGCTGCCGTCGAACTGGTTGCGGACATAGAAAAAGCTGCCACTTTGTAGGGATGCTTCCGGCGCCACCCGGGCCGACAGACGAAAGCCCCTGGTCGGATCGAGCAGATCGTCGCTGGCGTCAAAGGTGACGAGTCCGGGCAGCGCGCCGATGAAATAGGTGTTCCGCCCGGTCGCACCGGTGGGCCCGGTGACATCGGTTTCCCGCGATGCCAGCAGTTCGACGCCTGCGGACCAGCTCCAGCGTTTCTGGTAAATCAGACTGCTTTTCCGCTCGATATTGGCGGCAACAGAGAAAGTCTGCGCCTTGAACGCTGGGCGATCGACGACGCTGAGCGCCGTGCGACCGTTCAGAACATTGTCCCGACGGTGGTAATTGTTGCGGCGATAGGCAATGCTGCCGGATTGTTCCTGCGTTGCAAGGACGCCGGTGAAGCGGATCAGGCCTTCCGGCGGAAAGAAATTCCGGTGCTCCCAGCTGATTTCGGCGCGGGCGCCTTCGCCGGTGCCATAGCCCAGTTCGCCAGCGATGGTGCGCAGCGGTGCCGGGGTCAGGTTAACCGCGATATCCACCTTGTCCGGATCGTCGGCCACCACGGGGTCGATGGACAGGGTCGAAACCAGACCGGTCGCGATCAGGGCCCGGCGCAAATCCTCGACATCCGAGGCCTGGTAGAGATCGCCGGGGGCGAAACGGGCGATCATCTGCACATGATCGGCATCGAACAGATCGCTCTGCGCCATGACGATCGAACCGTAATGGAAACGACCGCCGGGCACGACCGGAACTTCGAGACCGCCCAGACGCGCGGCATGATCGATTTCCAGCTCGGGTTCGCCGGTTTTGCCAAAGGCATAGCCATTTTCCACCATCGCCGTATCAAGCCGGCCAATGGCTTCCGTGATCTCGTCGCTGTTGACGATTGCCCCTGTCTGCAAGCCAAAGGTCTCGCGGAAATTTTCCGGATCGGGCGGCACAGCCTTTTCGAGGCCGGGCAAGGTGATCGCGGCGAGCTTATATAGCGGCCCCGCCTGGACCTCAATGACCACATGGACACGCTCCGCACCGTCGGTCTCAAAACGCGTCTGGACGACAGCGTCATAATAGCCCTCTATTCTGAGCAGCCGTTCGACCAATTCTTCATCGCTTTGCGCGCGTCTGCGAATCTGGGCAAAATTGGCATCATCGTCGCGATATTGTTCCAGCGCCGATAATATCTCGAAGCGGCTGGCAAAGCTCTCCCCCAGCCTATCGGGCAATCCTTCAAAGCTGATCCGATAGGCGGTTTCCGCCAACGCATCCGTGGGTCGATACTCGTCAGCCGCGCTATCGTTCTCGAACAGCCGTTCCTCGGCCGGTGCCTGCTCAGCCGGTGCCTGCTGATCCGGGCTATTCTCTTCCAAGGCCGGGACAGCAGTGGTTTCCGTCTCGCTCTCGTCAAGCGTCGGCTCGGTCGTGTCATCCAGATCGGGCCATTCAACACCGAAATCCGGAAACTCGGTGAGCGGCTGATCCGGGTCGAGCGGTGTTTCGAGATCCGTCTCGTCCGTTGCGGCTGCAGGAGGCGCAGCTGCGGTCTGGGCGCTGGCGGGCCGGATGAGCGCACCCATCAGCAGAATAAACAGCATGCCGCGGCAGCAACGATATGTGGTTCGACCCATCGCCTTTCTCTTTAGCGATTGATGAATCGCGACGCCAACGAATAACAACGCCCGTTCGGCATACCACAGTTTTTGCAAGATGTTCCGCTCTCTCGGCACCGGACCGGCAATTTCACGAAAAGCTTTAACGAGAAATTAACCAAGTTTGTCGATATTCCCGGTGAAGACGGACCGGGTGCCATTGCCCGATCCCATATGGATGAACAGGATCAGTGAAATGTCGAATATGCGTATGATTTTGCTCGAAGCAACTCTGGTTGCCGGTGTTCTGATGACCGGGGTGTCCGTATCTCATATTGCCTATGCCGCTCCGCTTGCGGCAGCGACCGCTGACCCGCAAAGCGATGTAAAAATCGACAGCCTGATCAAGGTCGAGCGGACGGTGCAATCGGAAAATGGCGAAAATGCTACGGAGCTCGTCGATCCTGCGACCGTCAAGATCGTTCCCGGAGACAAGCTGCTGTTCATCAATCGCTATCAGAATAGCGGCGACCAAGCTGTGACCGGCTTTGTGGTCAACAATCCCGTCCACAAGGCTGTCAGCTTTGTCGAGGTGCTGGAAGACTGGGCGCTGGTCTCGGTGGATGGCGGCAAGTCCTTCGGAAAATTGGCGGAACTGAGCGTGGTTGATGGCGAGCAGGCCAGCCGGCCAGCGGTGGCGTCCGATGTCACCCATATCCGCTGGATATTGCCAAAGCCGATTGCTCCCGGCGCATCCGGCGAATTGCGCTTTCGCGGCACCGTCAAGTAACGCCAGCCCGCGATTTTACGCGCGGTCACATTCCCACAATATTTCGCTGGCTCCGATCAGCCGTCCCAGACGCCCCAGTTCTGCCCTCAGCTTTGCCTGTCGTCCGGCAGGCCAGGCGATGCTCCGTTCCTGCCAGAATTGCGTTACCCGGAGCGTGCCGGCGGAGCGGTCTGCCTTGATCTCGATCCGGCCGACGAAACGGTCGCCTTCCAATATCGGATAGACATAATAGCCCCATTTGCGCTGCGCGGCGGGCACGAACATTTCGTTGCGATAGGCAAAGCCGAACAGCGCTTCCAGCCGGTTGCGATCGCGCACAACCGGGTCGAACGGATTGATGATTCGCAGCCGAGATGTCGGCGTGGGAACAGCGGCCAGACGCGACTCGATATCCACCGCAGCAAGCGCATTGCGCCATGTTCCGTCGCGCGATTCCACCAGGACCGGAACAAGATCGCGAACCGATTGTGACCAGGCTCTCACTTCTTTCGCATCGACCGCGCCCCAGAAACGCTGGATTTCACCCAGCGAAGCGAAGGCGAGACGGTCCAGTGCATTGCGGCACAGCCAGTCGATCTGAGCGGAATCCTCATGAGCGGCTTCGCGATGATGCGACGGGATGACGCGTTCCGTCAGGTCATAATATTTGGCAAAATTCTGGCGGTGGGAGGTCGCGAGGTCACCGGCATACCAGAGCTGATCGAGCACCCGTTTGTGCGGCGGACGGTCCCACATCTGCTTTTCGCCCTCGACCCGGGTATCGAAATCATGAGTGGAGAGCGGGCCTTCCTGCGTGATCCGGGCCTTGATCTGCTCCGGGGCGATTTTCTGGGCCGCTTTCTGATAGGATGCGTAACCGGCGACCTTTGCCCCCAGCCGCCGGAACTGGCGTTGCCACATCGGGTAAAATTCCATGGGCAGAATCGAGGCGTCGTGAGTGAAATGCTCGAAGACCGTCCGGTCCCGGCCCAGTATCCGGTCGAGCATCGGTTCGCGGTAATTCTGGTTGCGGCTCCACAGGATGTGATGGTGGGCGCGGGTGACGTTCTGGATGGTATCGAGCTGGACAAAGCCGAGGCGGCGAATGGTGTCCGGCAGGTCGAGCGGACCGGTCGGGCTGTCGGACAGGCCTTGCGCCTCGAGCCAGAGCCAGCGGGCCTGCCGGTTGGGGATGCGCAGCACGGCGGTCAGACCGCGGTGGTTTCGATATGGGCAACCTTGCGGTCGCGCCGAGTGGCCAGATAGCAGCCGGCAACGATCAGCAGGGCGCCGGCCACCGTGGTCCAGCTGATCGGTTCCCGGAAGAACAGCCAGCCGAAGATTGCCGCCCAGATGAAGGCGCTATATTCGAGATTGATCAGATATTTCGCCTCGGCCCGCCGGTAGCCCCAGGCGATGAACAGGGCCGAGATCACCGACAGGGCCGCGCCCGCCCCGATATAGGGCAGCGAGGCGCGGTCGGGCAGCACCGCGAAGAAGGGCGCAAGCAGCAGGAAGGATGCGCCGATGATCAGATTTTGCGAGAAACTGATCTCGAGCGGGCCGGCGAGCAGGGCCTGCTGTCGCTGGATCACCAGATTGCCGGCATAGAGCACGGCGGATGCCAGGATCGCGCCGATCCCGAGCAGCGCCGCTTCATCATAATCGCCCGACGCCCTGCCCCATGCGATCACCAGCACGCCGCCGAATCCGAGCAGCGAGGCATAGATGGCGTTGCGGTGGATGGTCTCGCCGAGGAACACCGCCGCCAGATAGAGAGCGATGATCGGGGCGATGAAGGACAGCGCGATTGCCTCGGCTAGCGGCACCCGGGCGAGGCCCCAGAAGAAGAGATAGGACATGAAGACGACGATGATGCCGCGCTGCAGATGCACCTTGCGCGCGGTCGGGCCCGGCATTTTCGGGCGACGCGGCAAATAGAGAATCGAGACCAGTACCAGCGCCGTCAGCACCCGCCAGAGCAGCGCATTATAGGCGCCGAGATCGATCGACAGCCGCTTCATCGCCACATCCATCATTGCAAAGGACAGCAGGCCGATCAGCACCGAGCCCGAGGGCAGCAGGGGCGGCGCATCCTCGGTTTGGCGGTCGGCAGAGATCAAATCGGACATATGTTGTTCCATCAGCCCATAGTGTCGAGGCCGGTTGCCTGCCGGTTGCCGCTGCGTGCTTCGACAGGCTCAGCACGAACGGGGTTCGGACGCGCTGTTTATCCACCCGGACGCGGAAATGGCAAGCGGGATCAGAGGCCCATTTGCCGGACCGCGAGATCGCGCATGATTTCTTCCGAGCCGCCGCCGATCGCCATCACCTTGACCTCGCGGTAGAATCGCTCGACCGGGTTGCCGCGCAGATAGCCGGCCCCGCCGAGGATCTGCATCGCCTCGCTGGCACAATATTCGAGATCCTTGGTGGCGCTGAACTTGGCCTTGCAGATCTGTGCGACCGGCATTTCGCCCTGATCGGCGAGCCAGCAAATCTGGTTGAGCCAGCCGTCGAGCCGGTCGATCCGGGCCGACATCTCGGCGATTTTGTGGCGGATCACCTGATGCTTGATCAGCGGCTTGCCGAAGGTTTCGCGCTGCTGCGCATAATCAATCGCATATTCGAGCAGCACCCGCATCATGCCGAGACTCTGCGCAACCATGCCGAGCCGTTCATGATTGAAATTGTGCATGATCTGGATGAAGCCGCGGCCCTCTTCGCCGAGCATGTTCTCCGCCGGAACGCGCACCTCGTCAAAATAGAGCGAGGCCTGGTCCGAGGCCCACCAGCCCATTTTCTTGTCGAGCGCGCTGCGGGAGAAGCCCTCGGCATCTTTCTCGACCAGAAACAACGAGATTCCTTCCAGCCCTTCGCCGCCGGTGCGGGCGCCGATGACATAATAGTCGGCGGTCATGCCGCCAGTAATAAAGGTCTTGGCACCGTTGATCACCCAGTGATTGCCATCCTGCCGCGCGGTGGTCTGCATATTGGCGACATCGGAGCCGCCGCCCGGCTCGGTAATGCCAAGGCTGGAACCCTTGTTACCAAGCACGATGTCCTTGAGAATGCGGTCCTTGATATCCTGCGACGCCAGTTTGTGGATCGGGCCGATCGAGATCGAGCGGCCGCCGAGCGCCGCCAGCGTGCCTCCGTTATGGGCGCGCGCCGCTTCCTCGGCCCAGGCAGCGCGCATGAAGATATCATCCATGCCGAGGCCGCCATATTTCTCGTCGACGCCAAAGCCCCAGACGCCGAGCGCGCCGACCTTCTGGTGCATCTCCCATGGGATTTCGCCCGCCTCGTCCCATTCGTTGGCGTGCGGCTGCAATTCGGTTTCGATGAAGCGGCGGCAGGTGGCACGGAATTCACGGCGTACGTCATTGTCAAACGGTCGAAGCATGTCTCTCTCCCAAGAGTTTAATCAGTTGATTAAAACTCTATCGCTTCCAGCGCGGAACGCAAGGGGGATGGCAGGGAAACCGGCCGACGGGTTTCGCGGTCGACATAGACATGGGTAAAGCTGCCGGCGGCCGAGGCGCTCTCCTCGTCGCCGCGGAACAGGCCGACGCCATAGGTGACGCTGCTGTTGCCGAGCCGGTCGACGCGGATGCGTGCCATCACGTCATCGGGAAAGGCGATCGGGGCGAAATAGTCGCAGCTGGTGTTGACGACCAGGCCGATGGTGGCGCCGCCGGTGATATCGAGCGCGCCCTGCTCGACCAGATAGCGGTTCACCGCGGTGTCGAACCAGAAATAATAGATGGCGTTGTTGACATGACCATAAGGATCATTGTCGTTCCAGCGCGTGGTGATCAGCGAGCCGGCGCGATAGGCGGAGCGGACCGGCGGCTCTGCGCGGGCAGCTTTACCAGGCGGCATCGTAGATTCTCTGCGCATCGGCCTGGGTCAGTTCTTTGGGATTGTTCATCAGCAGGCGGGTCTGCAGCATCGCCGCTTCCGCCAGTTCGCTTGTTGCATCCTGTTTGATGCCGATCTCGCGCAATTTGCGGGGTGCCTTCACCTTGACCGCCAGACCTTCGAGATAGTCGATCAGTTGCTGTGCCCTCGCCTCGTCGCTGTTCTCGCTGCCGCGCGGCACGTCCAGCGCATCGGCCAGCTGGGCGTAGAGCGGCGCAGCGGCCTCGAGATTATATTGCATCACGTACGGCATGACCAGCGCATTGGAGAGGCCGTGCGGGACATGGTAGATGCCGCCGAGCGGATAGGCGAGCGCGTGGATCGCGCCGACCGGCGAATTGGCAAAGGCCTGGCCGGCGAGCATCGAACCACGCAGCATGGCCTCGCGGGCCGCGATATTGCTGCCATCGGAACAGGCGGTTTCGATATTGGTCGTGAGCAGTCTGAGCGCCTCGATCGCCAGCATGTCGGAGACCGGATTCTTGGCATGGCGGCCGGTAAAGGCCTCGATCGCGTGGACCATTGCATCAATGCCGGTGGCGGCGGTGACGGCGGCGGGCAACCCAAGCGTCAGCGCCGGGTCGAGCAGCGCGACATCCGCAAACAGATAGGGCGAGACGATTCCCGCCTTGGTGGTTTCGCCGGTGGTCAGGATCGAGATGGCGGTCACTTCCGATCCGGTGCCGGAAGTGGTCGGGATCAATATGGTCGGCAAGCCCTTGCGCGCCAGCGCGCCGACGCCGTAGATTTCGGCCAGCGGCTGGGCGCCATCGACCGCGAGCGCAGCCACCACCTTGGCGGTGTCGAGCGAGCTGCCGCCACCGAGACCGATGACGATATCGACGCCGGTCGCTTTCGCAGTGTCGATCGCCTGCAAGACGATTTTCTCCGGTGGATCGGCGACCACGGAGTCGAAGATCGCGACCTCGAGACCGGCGGCGCGCAAGGTCTGTTCAACCGGTGCAATCAGTCCGGCGTCGACTATGCCCCTGTCGGTGACGATCATCGGCCGCGAGGCGCGCAGGGCCGCGATCTGGCCGGGGAGTTCAGCAAGGCAGCCTTCGCCGAAATGGAGCACGGGAACCGTCTGGAAGATAAATTTTTTCATAGGCTTCGTCTTTTGCATCAATGGATGGACCGCGCAATAAAAAGGGGCCGGAAAACCCGGCCCCTGATTATCTGGCGGCAAAATGCCACCCTGTTGGATGCTGGCCTAGAACTTGCCGCGCAGGGTCAGTCCGTAGCTGCGGGGTTCCTGAATGAAGGCCGACCGCGAACCGGAACGCGCCACCGTGTTGAACGTCACGCCACGGGTGACTTCATTGGTCAGGTTGGTCACGAAGGCCTCGAGGCCCCAGACATCGTCCTGGCTGCCGATACCGGCGCGCAGGTTGATCTTGATGTTGCCATCCTGCTCATCGAACGGAACCGGGATATTCGCCGCGAGATTGGCGGGATCAATCGCCTGGGTCGAAGTCCGGCGATCGCTTTCCATACGCACCTGGGCGTTGAGGAAATATTTCAGGTTGCTGCCAATATCATTGGTATAGGTAGCGCCTGCAATACCGACAATATCCGGTGCGTTGGTCAGCGAATTGCCACACAAGGCCAGGACGTTCGCAGCGGTCTGGGTCCCGGCGCAATCATTCGGATAGTTGGCATCGGTGATCGTCATGGCAGCATTGACCGTGAAATGCTCGTCCGGACGGATCGTCGTTTCGATTTCCACGCCCTGGGTTTCCGCCTTTGGAACATTGAAGGTCTGGAACTGGGCACCGGTGAATTCCAGAACCTGGAAGTTGGTGAATTCCTCGCGGAATGCAGCCAGGTTCAATGTCACCGCATTGTCCAGGAACTTGGCTTTCAGACCAACTTCGTAGGCATTGACCGTTTCCGAAGCAAAGCGCGGATCAGCGCCGCCGACGGCAGCGGTCGAGTCGAGGTTAAAGCCACCCGATTTATAGCCGTGGGTGAAGCTGGCATAGACATTGACCGGATCGGCAAAGGCATAAGCGATCTTGCCGGTGTAGATCAGTTCATTGTCTTTATACTGGCTGCTGAAGGTCCGCGGGGATGGCAGGACTGCGGCATAAGGCGCATCGGCTGGCGACGTGAAGGCGAAGCAGCCCAGACCGAAAAACGCGTTCTGCAGAGCGGCAGGCAGTCCACTCAGACTGCCACCGGGAGAGATTGCACCAACAATTGCCGGGCAAACCGGGTTGTTGCCGCCGCCGCTGACGAAGCTGCCATCCTTGCTTTCATCCGAATAGCGCAGACCAACCGTCAGCTCGAGCCCATCGGTCACTTCGAGCGTATTATGCGTGAAGATCGACCAGCTTTTGCTGTTTTGCGCATATTGGTTGTTGTTGGTGATCGTCGACGGATCAAAGCCGGTGATATTCTGCAGCGGGGTTGCGCCGAAGAAAATCGGGCTAGCCGGATTCAGGCTGGCACCTCCGGTAGCACCGGCCAGGGTGGCACCGACGAGCCGCCCTGTCGACCTTGACTTCAAATCCGCCGCAACCAGCGACGACCGCCCAGGCCTGACTGGTGAGCCCGTTTTTCCCGCTCATTGCGATCTGCTTGTTCATCGCCTTGCAGTCGGGACCGCTGCTGCTGGCCGCATGCGCGCTGCTTCTCGCATAGGATATCGAGGAAAGGAGAGCGGTCCGGCTTTGCTCGCGAGCCTCAAGGGCAGCCTCGCGCTGGGCCTGCTGGGCTTCGCGCAGAGCCTCCCGCTGGGCCTCGCGCGCTTCCCGCATCGCTTCGCGCTGGGCTTGCTGCGCTTCGCGCACTTCCCGATCGGCTTCCCGCAGCTCCCGTTCCATTTCGCGCTTGGCTTCGGCCAGTTCCCGGTCAACTTCGCTCATCGTCGAGCGCATCTCGGTCTCGTCCCATCCGCTTTCGCGCAGCGCTTTCTCGGCCTCCAGCCTGGACTGTTCGGCTTCCTTGACCATCTGGCGCACTTCCTGTTCGCTCAGTTTCTTGTCTGTGCGCAATATAATGGTTCGGCCATTATGCTTGATGGTGTGAACATGGTCGTCGGCCGGGTCATAATCCTTGCGCCCGTTGAGCATGGTGATGGTGGTAACATCGCCCACCTTTGCTGGCGCGGACGGTGCCGAGGGGGCTTGGGGAGCAAAGACCGCCGACGAAGCAGCCGGAGCGGATGGCGCTGCCGGTGGGAGCGGTGCCAGTGGAGCCTCCGGAACAGACAGGTCCACAGGATCGACCGATTCGGCATAGGTGACGGTTGCCGTCAGCGGCAGCGCGATGACCGTCCCTGCCGCCACCAGTCCGGCTCCCAGTCGCCGGCGCAGCGTCGATTTTTCGGACTGGCCGAGCATTTTCAGCCGTCCCTTGATCTTGTCCTTCTGGTTCAGCGGACTGGCCAGACCCAGCCGGTGGCCGGATGCCGACTTGGCGATGGTCCGGCCATAGATGGCCCGGACATCGCGCCCGCTCTGCGCCAGCACCCGCGCGTCGCAGGCCGTTTCCTGGTCCTGCCGGAAGGCGATCCAGGCAAACCAGGCGACCGGATTGAACCAGTGCAGCGACAGAATCGACAGACCGACGAAATTGGCCGCCAGATCGCCGGCTTCGTGGTGGGCGATTTCATGTTCCAGGGCCAGTTTCCGTTCCCGCGGTGCATAGTCGCGAAAGAAATTGGTCGGGACGGCAATATATTTGTCGAACAGGCCAAAGGCGAGAGGGCCGCCGACCGCCGCCGTTTCGAGGATTTTGATATTGCCATGGCGGCTGATCAGACGGCCGTCGGCGACGATGTCCTCGCGGAACTGCAGATAGGCGGCCAGTTTGCTGATGAACAGGAGCCCCGCTCCGCCAAGCCACAGGATGAGCGCAATCATCATCCAGTCGAGCGAAGCCAGGGCGCCGAATGCGCTGCTTTGGGCAGGCGCGGCGACAAGCAGATCGGAACCGGCCGTTGCCGGCACGAATGCCGCTATCGGCTCAACCTCGGCCGGTGCCTCGAGCGTCAGCGTTGGCATGAACAGCCGCGCCACCGGCACGATCCAGAGCAGATAGGCGATGCGGGCGCCGAAAAAATGGGCCACCGGCTTGCGGATTGCCAGCACCAGCAGCAACAGCAGAGTCATCGAGACCATGGTATCCCAGATCCATTGGTTCAGTTCGCCACTCATTTTTTCAACTCCCTCAAAAGCTCCTCGATTTCGCGGATATCCTCGGCGCTCAGTTCATCGGCCTCGGCCAGATGGGCAACCAATGGCATGACTTTTCCCCCGAAAAGCCGATCCACAAAATTTCGTGACACGCCGGTCAGATAGGCATCCCGTTCGACCAGCGGTGAATAGAGAAAACGACGACCGTCGCGCTCGGTCCCGACCACTGCCTTTGCGGCCAGACGCGACAGCAGCGTCTTGACGGTCTGCAGCGACCAGTCCTTTTTGTCTGCCACCCGATCGGCCACTTCCGTGGCGGTCAGCGGCGCGCGCTTCCAGAGGACTTCCATGACGGCATGTTCTGCATCGCTAATGCGTTCGGTCATGATATGGGTCCCTCCGGTGACAATCGTCAGTGACTACGCCTGTAGTTTAATCGACCACGGATGTAAACAATGAATGTCCGGAGCGATGTCGTTGGTGGATCATCAGCGGCCGTTTGTCGAAAAACGGGCGCTTGTCGAAATATTTTACACGCACCGCGATCCTTAACGGCGCATAAACCAGCCAAGTGATTGTAATTGAGGGCTCTATAAAAACTGGCACGACCGGTGCAAGGCAGTGGTTGTACAGAATATTTGACAACCCCACCCCCCTTTCAGGAGGGATAAATGAGGGGGACAATCGACTGGTCTCTGTTGTCCCCTCTCGTTGAAAATTCGACAAAGCTTACCCAAGCTTACCCCAAATGAAAACGGCCCGGTCCTCCTAGACCGAGCCGTTTTTATTTCTGGATCAAGCCGGCAGGACCGGCAGGTGCTCAGGCCTGGGCGGGAGCAACCTTTTTCTCGGCCATCAGTTCGCCAAGTTCGCCGGCCTCATACATTTCCATCATGATATCACTGCCACCGACAAATTCGCCTTTGACGTAGAGCTGCGGAATGGTCGGCCAGTCCGAATAATCCTTTATTCCCTGACGGACTTCCATGTCCTGCAGCACATCAAAGGACTCGAAGCCCACTCCGAGATGCTCCAATATGGCAACGGCGCGACTGGAAAAGGCGCACTGCGGAAACAGCGGGGTGCCTTTCATGAAAAGCACCACGTCATTGCTGTTCACCACCGCTTTGATTTTTTCGTTCACGTCGGTCATCTTGTTTCTCCTAGTCCGGAACTGACGTGGTCAATTGCAACGCGTGCAATTCACCACCCATTTTTCCCTTCAGCGCGGCGTAAACCGCCTGATGTTGTTTAACCCGGCTCATACCCGCGAACGCCGCAGAGCTGACCTTGGCGGCATAATGATCGCCATCGCCGGCAAGATCGGTAATTTCAACCGATGCGTCCGGAAAGGCTGCCAAAATCATCGCCTCGATATCTGCGCTTGCCATTGCCATCGCGCTAGGTGGCTTCTTCGATAAACTGGCGCCGGGCTTCCACCAGTTTTTCGGCCAGAGCCGTACGGATACCCGCATCGTCCATTTCGACGCCGGCCGAGGTCAGGTCGCCAAGCAACTTGCGAATGACATCCTCGTCACCCGCTTCCTCGAAATCGGCCGCAACGACCTCTTTCGCATAGGCATCGGTTTCCTCGGGCGTCAGGCCCATTTTTTCCGCAGCCCATTGACCGAGCAGGCGGTTGCGCCGCGCGGTCACGCGAAACGCCATCTCCTCGTCGCGGGCAAATTTCGCTTCAAACGCCCGTTCGCGATCGTTAAAATCAGTCATGCACTTCCCTTGCTCTGTGTGGATATAAAAATAGGCATCACCGGGCCTCCCTGCAAGTGCGGACGGCCAATCAGTCGGCGACCTTGACGACCAGCTTGCCGATCGCGCCGCGATCCGCCAATTTCTGGATCGCCTTGCCGGCATCGGCAAAGGCAAAGACTTGCGATACGCGCGGCTGGATATGGCCCTGGTCCCAGAGCTTGAACAGCCGGTCGATATGGGCGCGGTTGCCCTTCGGGTCGCGCATCGCATAGGCGCCCCAGAACACGCCGCAGACATCGCATGATTTCAGGAGGGTCAGATTGAGCGGCAGCTTCGCGATCCCGGCCGGGAATCCGACCACCAGAAAGCGGCCTTCCCAGGCGATCGAACGCACCGCCGGTTCGCTATAGTCCCCGCCAACCGCATCATAGATGACATCCGCACCATTTGGCCCGACGGCCGCCTTGAACTGCGCGGCCAGCGCCTTCGACTGGTCCTTGTCGAACGGAGCGCGTTCATAGACAACGGTTTCATCCGCACCGGCCTGCTTGGCAAATGCGGCCTTTTCTTCGGATGACACAGCCGCAACGACACGCGCGCCAAAAGCCTTGCCCAGCTCAACCGCCGCAATACCGACGCCGCCGGAAGCACCCAGTACCAGAAGCGTTTCCCCCTGCTTGAGATGGCCCCGGTCAAGCAGCGCGTGGATCGATGTGCCATAAGTCAGCAACAGAGCGGATGCGTCTTCAAAGCCGACGCTGTCGGGGATTTTGAACACGCTGTTCTGGTCGACAACGACTTTCTCGACCAGCCCGCCATGGCCGGTGGTCGAGGCAACGCGGTCGCCCACATTGAGATTCTCGACGCCCTCGCCAACCGCCGCAATGACCCCGGAAACCTCTCCTCCCGGCGCAAAGGGCCGCTGCGGCTTGAACTGATACAGGTCCTGGATGATCAGCACATCGGGATAGTTGATCGAACAGGCTTTGACATCGATCAGCACCTGCCCCTTGCCGGCAACCGGATCGGCGACGTCCATCATCTCCAGCGTGTCCGGTCCGCCCACTTTGGTTGACATCAAAGCCTTCATATCATTCCCTTCCCTGGAATTGTTTTTTGGATTCTAGGCCGCAACCGGCTTGAGCCAGGGTTGCGCAGAATCACTGTTCATTTCGTGCCGCTTTATGGCATCGGCCTTCGCCATTGTCAGGTCTATTTCATCCAGCCCCTCGATCAGGCACTGGTGCCGGAACGGGTCCATTTCGAACACAAAGCGATCCTGGAACGGTGTGGTGACGCTCATGCTTTCCATGTCGATGGTGATCGGATCGGTCCTGGCGACCTCCATCAGCCGGTTGATCGCGTCCTGCGGCAGCGCGATTGCCAGCAGGCCGTTCTTGAACGCGTTGCCGGAAAATATGTCGGAGAAACTCGGCGCGATCACCGCCTTGATGCCCATGTCGTCGAGCGCCCAGGCCGCATGTTCCCGGCTTGATCCGCAACCGAAATTGTCACCCGCGATCAGAATCGAGGCACCGGCATATTCCGGGTCGTCGAAAATATTGCCTTCCTGCGCCCGGATCGACTCGAATGCGCCGGCACCGAGCCCCTCGCGCGAGACCGTTTTCAGCCATTTGGCGGAGATGATGACATCGGTATCGACATTTTTCTGGCCGAAAGGGATGGCGCGCCCTTCAACCCGCTGGACCGGCTGCATCTCTATTCCTCTTCGCTTCTGTCGAAATCGTCATCGTCGCCGTCATCATAATCCGGCTCATTTTCATATTTCGGCAGCGGCTTGTCCTTCGCCGGCTTAAAATCGTCATGTTTTCTGATCTGGTGCCGCCCGGCATAGAGCAGAGCAGCCGCAACCGCAGCCGAGCCGATGGCGGCACCGACTTTGGCACCGGTCGACCATGCGCCGGTTTCGTCGCCTTTCGGGGCCTTGGTCTTGCCGGGCTTCTGGTCAGGACGCTTGTCGTTTCTCTTGTCGTTGCTCATTTCAACCTCTTATCTTGTCAGTTCTCGCACATCGGTCAGCCTGCCGGTCACAGCCGCAGCCGCAGCCATGGCAGGGGACATCAGATGCGTTCTGGCACCCGGGCCCTGCCGCCCAACGAAATTGCGATTGGAAGTGGATGCGCAGCGTTCGCCCGCTGGCACCTTGTCGGGATTCATGCCGAGACAGGCGGAACAGCCCGGCTCGCGCCATTCAAAGCCGGCATCGGTGAATATCCGGTCCAGCCCCTCGGATTCGGCCTGCGCCTTGACCAGCCCGGAGCCAGGCACGACGATCGCCCACTTGACATTATCGGCCTTCTTGCGCCCCTCAAGCACCGCGGCAGCGGCCCGCAGATCCTCGATCCGGCTGTTGGTGCAGCTGCCGATGAAGATATTCTCTACCATCACGTCGCGCAGCGCCTGCCCGCTTTCCAGACCCATATAATCCAGCGACTTGCGTGCAGCGTCCTGCTTCGACGGATCGGCAAAGCTTTCCGGTGCCGGCACCGTGCCGTTGACCGGCACCACATCCTCAGGGCTGGTGCCCCAGGTCACGGTCGGCGAAACATCGGCGGCGTTGATCGTCACGCTCTTGTCAAAGGTCGCGCCCTCGTCGGTCGGCAGCGTCTTCCAATAGGCAACCGCTGCATCCCAGTCGGCGCCTTTCGGTGCCATCGGACGGCCCTTCAGATAGGCATAAGTCTTGTCGTCGGGCGCGATCAGGCCGGCGCGCGCGCCTGCCTCGATCGACATGTTGGATATGGTCAGCCGTCCCTCGATCGACATCTGCTCGAACACTTTGCCGCGATATTCGATGACATGGCCGGTACCGCCAGCGGTGCCGATCACGCCGATGATATGCAGGATCAGGTCCTTCGGGCTGATGCCGGGCCCGAGCAGGCCCTCAACCCGGATTTCCATCGATTTCGAGCGGGTCAGCTGCAGCGTCTGGGTCGCCAGCACATGCTCGACCTCACTGGTGCCGATGCCGAAGGCGAGCGATCCGAGAGCGCCGTGCGCCGCCGTATGGCTGTCGCCGCAGACCATGGTCGTCCCAGGCAGGGTAAAGCCCTGCTCCGGCCCGATGACATGGACAATGCCCTGGTTGATGTCGGTCGCGCCGATATATTTGATACCGAAGGCTGGCGCATTGGCTTCCAGCGCTTCCAGCTGCGCCGCGCTGGCCGGATCGGCGATCGGTATCTTGTTGCCCTGCGCGTCGAGCCGCGCCGTGGTCGGCAGATTGTGGTCGGGCACCGCCAGCGTCAGATCCGGCCGCCGCACCTTCCGTCCGGCAAGGCGCAGACTTTCGAACGCCTGCGGACTGGTGACCTCGTGCACCAGATGGCGGTCGATATAGATCAGCGCCGTGCCGTCATCCCGCTGGTCCACCACATGGGCGTCCCAGATTTTCTCGTAGAGGGTCTTCGCTTTGGTCATAAGGTCCTGTTTTCCCGATATGGGGTTTCGTTTAGTCAGATCAATTGTCGGTGCAAGTGAGAACTGGCTTCAAAATCCTCTCAATAGCGCCTATCTTCGCACTATGAGCATTTTTTCCATCATTGCTACCGTACTGGTATCGGTCATCGCGATGGAATTTGTCGCATGGGCGAGCCACAAATATATCATGCACGGTTTCGGCTGGAGCTGGCACCGCGACCATCACGAGCCGCACGACAACAAGCTCGAGAAAAACGATCTCTACGGCATCGTCGGCGCGGTGATGAGCATCTCGATGTTCGCAATCGGCAGCCCGCTGGTGATGGGCGCCTCGGCATGGGAACCGGGCAGCTGGATCGGCCTCGGCATTCTCTTCTACGGCATCATCTACACCCTGATCCACGACGGCCTGGTGCATCAGCGTTACTTTAAATATGTCCCGAGAGGCGGCTATGCCAAAAGGCTGGTCCAGGCGCACAAGCTGCACCACGCGACCATCGGCAAGCAAGGCGGCGTGAGCTTCGGCTTCGTTTTCGCCCGCGATCCGGCGAAGCTGAAGGCGGAACTGAAGCAGCAGCGCGAAGCCGGCACCGCCGTTGTCCGCGAAGCGGTCGGCTAAACCCCGCTCTTGTCCCAAATCTGTATCCTGACAGCCGCCCCCGATTATTTCGAGGATCTTGGCCCGGCGCGCGTCACCTATCAGAGGCTGCTGGGTGAGGACATCGCCTTCCGCCACTGGACCGACCCCGGTGATCTGACCGGCTTCGATCTGGTCTTGCCGCTGCTGGTGTGGGGCTATCAAAGGGACTGCCCGCGCTGGTTCGCGCTGCTCGAACAGCTCGAACAGCAGCAGATAAATTTGGCCAACCCGGTTTCGGTGCTGCGCTGGAACAGCAACAAATCCTATCTGCTCGCGCTGGAAAAAGCGGGCGTCGCCGTCGTGCCAACCCTGATCAGCGCGGCATTGACGGCAAACGACATCGCGGAAGCCGCGCAAAAATTCGGCACCGATCAACTGGTGGTCAAACCGCCCATTTCCGGCGGCGCGGATGGCACCTACCGGCTGCAGAACGGCGAGCCCTTGCCCGAGGATATCACGGGGAAGGAAATGCTGATCCAGCCCTTCCAGCCCGCGATTGCCGAGGAAGGTGAATATTCCCTCTTCTATTTCGCCGGCACCTTCAGCCACGCCATCCTCAAGCGCCCCGCCCGCGGCGATTTCCGCGTCCAGGAATTTCTCGGCGGTTCGGAAAGCGGCACCGACTGCCCCGAAGGCGCGCAGGAACTGGCGGTGCAGGCCCGCCAGGCCGCCGAGCAGATACTCGACACCGAAACCCTGCTCTACACCCGCGCCGACATGCTCCGCGATGCCGAGGGCCATTTCCGCCTGATGGAACTGGAACTGATCGAGCCGTCGCTGTTCTTTGGCCATGCGGCGGATGGTGGGGCTTTGTTTGCCACCGGGGTTAACGCAGCTTTGCCTCGCTAGACTTTCGTCATTGCGAGCGAAGCGCGGCAATCCAGAGCGGCACTCACAGACGCTCTGGATTGCCGCGTCGCTGCGCTCCTCGCAATGACGTTCAGCTGGGCCGCGGCAACAGCACCGGCCCGCCCAGTTCCACCGTCTTCTTGTAGCCCGGCCGCGCCACCAGCGCCTCGAAATAGCGCTTGCAGTTCGCCCGATTGTCCAGCTGCCCCAGCGCCGCGCGCCCTTCCAGCATATAGTGGAGATTGATATCCGCCCCGGTAAACTTGTCCGCGACCAGGAAATCCTTGCCCTCCAGCTCGATCTCCAGATGGTCGAGCAGCTTGTCGACCTCCGCCTGCAGGAAACCGTTCAGCACTTCCGGCAAGCCGCCCAGCATCGGCGCAATGCCGGTAATGATGAAGCTCATTCCCATCGTGCCCTCGGCAAAATGCAGCCATTCGAGATATTTCGCGCGCTCCGGATGATCGGGGGCCACACCGAGCGCGCCATCGCTGTGCCGCTCGATCAGATATTCGATGATCGCCCCCGATTCGACCATGGTCACGCCGTCCACATCGACCGTCGGCGCCTTGGCCAGCCGGTGCGCCTCGGCCAGCTCCGGCGGCGAGCGCCGGGTCTTGGGATCGCGGTGATAGGTAACCATCTCATATTCGATGCCGCCCTCCTCGCACAGCCAGATGATCCGGGACGAACGGGAATAGTCGAGATGGTGCAGCGTGATCATTGGCGGTCTCCTGTAAACTTTGCAGCAGATGTGCGGCAAAGGCGGGACGCGGTCAACAGGACTTTGTGCTCCGCACTTGATGCGGAGCTCTGGCGGCAGGAGATGGCGTTGCGACTGCACGGCTCCGCATCAAGTGCGGAGCACAACTCTGATCCCGAAAGCAGCCGTTCCTTGCCGGAGGGCAGGGCCCAGAAAAGTCCCGCCCGATCGTCTGGACTCCGGCCTGCGCCGGAGCACATTAATGCCCGACGACCCGTGCCCCTGCGCAGGCAGGGGTCCATCTCTGCTTTTCCGTCTTGGGAGCGTGAGAGAATTGCGCACAAACGCCCGTCTGGCGACAAGCCATCCATTCCGTACGCCGCACTTTCTCGAGATGGGCCCCTGCCTTCGCAGGGGCACAATACCCCAGCCCAGACCTAGTGCCCCACAACCCCCAGGCTCTCGAACGGCTTCTCATTCTCGCTATATTTCTCGACCAAAGTCGCGCTGGCCTGGTTGAGGCCGATGACCTCGACCGACTTGCCCTCGTTCTTCAGCCGCTCGACGATCTTGTCCAATATGCCGGTGGCGCTGATATCCCAGAAATGCGCGTCATGGACATCGATGATCACGCTGTCGATGCCGTCCTCGTTAAACTCCATCGCCTCGTAGAGCATGTCCACCGACCCGAAGAATATCTGCCCACCGAACACATAGCGGTGCGTGGTGACCTCGACAAAATCCTGCACCGTGACCAGCTGCCGGACCTTCCAGGCGAAGAATATACCGGACAACAGCACCCCGGACAGGACCCCGATCGACAGGTCATGCGTCGCCACGACCATCACCACGGTGGCAATCATCACGACATTGGACGGCCAGGGATGATGGGTGATCTCGGTAAAGCTCTTCCAGCGGAAGGTCGAAACGGAGACAAAGATCATCACCGCCACCAGCGCCGGCATCGGAATTCGCGCCACCCACTGGCCCAGCCCGACGATCAGCACCAGCAGCATCACCCCGGCGACAAAGGTCGACAGCCGCCGCCGGCCACCCGACTTGATATTGATCACCGATTGCCCGATCATCGCGCAGCCGCCCATGCCGCCGATCCAGCCGGTGACGAAATTGGCAATGCCCTGGCCATAGGTTTCGCGCTTCTTGTCGCTGCGCGTCTCGGTCATGTCGTCGACGATCGACGCGGTCAGCAGCGATTCGAGCAGGCCAACCGCCGCCATCGCCAGCGAATAGGGCGCGATGATCCGCAGCGTTTCCCAGCTGATCGGCACCTGCGGAATATGCAGCCACGGCAGGCTGTCGGGCAGTTCGCCCATGTCGCCGACGGTGAACACATCGGCGCGGAAATAGATGCTGATCCCGGCCAGCACGATGATCGCGGCCAGCGGCGACGGCACCAGTTTGGTGATCCGCGGCAGGCCATAGATGATCGCCAGACCGGCTGCGATCATCCCATAGGTCTGCACGGTGAACGCCGCGCCGGTCATCTGCGGAATCTGCGCCATGAAGATCAGGATCGCCAGCGCGTTGACAAAGCCGGTGATCACCGAGCGCGAGACAAAGCGCATCAGCAGGTCAAGCCGCAGCAGCGCCGCGATCCCCTGGAACACGCCCATCAGGATCGTCGCAGCAAACAGATATTCGACGCCATAGTCGCGCACCAGCGGCACCACCAGCACCGCCACTGCGGCCGTCGCCGCGCTGATCATCCCCGGCCGGCCGCCGACCAGCGAGATGATCACCGCGATCGAGAAACTGGCATAGAGACCGACCCGCGGATCGACTCCGGCGATGATCGAAAAGCCGATCGCTTCCGGGATCAGCGCCAGCGCCACCACCAGCCCGGCCAGAAACTCGGTCTTGGGGTTCGACAGCCAGTCGCGCCTGAAATCGCTGTGAATGGCCATGGGCAGCCTCCGTCCTGTAAAAAATGCTGCGCCGCAACATCAGAAAGATGCGGCTTTGCCGCAAGGGCCGGTTTCAGTCAAGTTTGGCGGGTAACGTGCAGCGGATGAGGAAGCTGAACTCGACACTCGCACCCTGTGCTCCGCACTCGATGCGGAGCTCTGGAGGCAGCGCTTGGGGTGCAGGGCTCCGCATCCAGTGCGGAGCACGTAAGTTGTTCCCTGCCGAAGGGCAGGGCCCAGAATGATCCTGCCCGATCGTCTGGGCTCCGGCCTGCGCCGGAGCACGTCAATGCCAGCGCCAGCGTGTTCCGGTGCAGGGCTCCGCATCAGGTGCGGAGCACGCGCTCGGTGGCGACAATTTTCCGTTAGTGGTGAGCCTGTCGAACCACGCCTATCGACGGGAGGTGTCCTTCGACAGGCTCAGGACGAACGGCTTGCTGCTCTTCCCCGGCCACTAACCCGCCCGATAATCCGCAGTCACCCTCGCCGCCTCGGCCATTTCCGCTTCATGCCCCACCTCGCGATAGGGCTCGGCCAGCGCCTGCCGCTCCCATTCCAGCATCGCCGGATGAGCAAGGATGCGCTCGACCCAGCCCTTGCCTGCGGCCCCGATGTCCAGATCGAACGACCGCACCCGAAAGGCCACCGGCGCATAAAAGGCATCAACAATGGTGAACCGCTCCCCGGCCAGCCACGGTCCGCCAAAATGCTTGATCCCCTCGGCGAACAGCTCCCCGATTCGGTCAATATTGCGCTGCAGTGGCGCCTCGATTCGGTGCAGGGTCGCCCGCACCCCGACATTCATCGGGCAGATATTGCGCAGCGCCGCAAAACCGCCGTGCATTTCCGCCGCCGCGCAGCGCGCCCAGGCCCGCGCCTCTTCCTCATCCGGCCAGCAGCCCGGATGCCGCTCCGCCAGATACTCGCAAATCGCCAGCGAATCCCAGATCGTGCGATCGCCGTCCTTCAGGCAGGGCACCTGCCCGTTCGGCGCGAATTGCCGGAACCGCTGGTAATTATCCTCCTCGAAACAGACGATCTCGTCCGCGAACGGGATATCGAGCGCTTTCATCAGCAGCCACGGGCGCAGCGACCAGCTGGAATAGTTGCGATTGGCGGTGATCAGGGTGTACGTCATATTTCTGTTTTCTTTCGCCGGTAGGAGCGGCTTCATCCGCGCCCCCAGCATAACAGCGACAACAGGAAGTTTGAACAATGACATTATCCCGAAGAGATTTCATGCGGTCCGCGCAAGCTGTTGGCCTCTTCTATGCATCGCTGTCGCTAACCGGATGCGCCAGCGCCCGCAGCGCCAACCGTTCGTTCCGTCTGATCCCCGATCCGGCCAGGCGGCTCGATCTGCCGGAAGGTTTTTCCTACACATTGGTCAGCGAGACCGGCGGCACCATGTCCGACGGATTTTTCCGTCCCGGCCGCCCCGACGGCATGGCCTGTTTCGCCCATCCCGACAGCGCCGACAAATGCATCCTGATGCGCAATCACGAAAACTGGAAGAATACCCCCACCGGCAGCCCCTTCGGCAAGGGCGCCGAACTGCTCGACCGCGTGTCGGACAGCCAGCTCTATGACCGCAAGGCTGACGGCTCGCCCTTTTTCGGTGGCGTTACCAAGCTGGTCTACGACCTCAAGCACAAGAAGATGGAGCGGGATTTTCTCGTCCTGACCGGCACCGCCGCCAATTGCGCGGGCGGTAGAACCCCGTGGGGCAGCTGGCTGAGCTGCGAGGAGGAAGTGCTCACCGCCGGCAAGGAATCCGGAAAATATCATGGCTTTGTCTTCGAAAACCCGTCCAGCGCCACCGGCCTGATCGACGCCCTACCGCTGAAAGCGATGGGCCGCTTTGCCCATGAGGCCGCGGCCGTCGATCCCGAAAGCGGCATTGTCTATATGACCGAGGATGACCGCAGCGGCCTGATCTATCGCTTCATTCCTAATGTGAAAGGCGATCTCGCCAGGGGTGGCAAGCTGCAGGCGCTCGCCATCAGGGGCTGGAAATCGGCGCTGACCAACAATTGGCCGGAAGACTGGGGCGGCGGTGGTGCCGGGCGCATCAAGCAGGGCCAGCAATTTGACATCGAATGGCTCGATCTCGACGATGTCGAATCTCCCGACGCCGATCTCGCAGAACGCGGCCATGCAGCGGGCGCGGCCTATTTCTGCCGCGGCGAAGGCATGGATTATGGCCTGCGTCCCGGCAGCAACAGCGGCGAAATCTATTTCACCTGCACCCAGGGCGGAGCAGCCCAGACCGGTCAGGTGTGGAGCTATGCGCCCGACCATTCGGACGAGGCCACTGGCGCACTAACCCTGCTTTATGAATCCACCAGCGCCGACACGCTCGACCTGTGCGACAATCTCGCGCTGGCCCCCTGGGGTGATCTGATCCTCTGCGAGGACGGCAGCGGCAGCAACTATCTGCGCGGCCTGACGCCGGACGGCAAAATCTACGATTTCGCCCGCAATGCCCACAAGGACGAATCCGAATTCTGCGGCGCCTGCTTCTCGCCCGACGGCACCACGCTGTTCGTCAATGTGCAGGAACCGGGCTTCACCTATGCGATCAATGGGCCCTGGGAGAGCTTGCGGGTTCGGTAGACCGGCTTCAGCAGAGCGCCCCCGACCGCTCCTTTGGAGAAACATAGGACGGATCGTGCTGAAACGGTAACCCGTCTCCGGCCGCGAGCGCGCCAAGGATCGCTGCAAAATCGGTTTTGCAGCGAAAACCAAGCAGGCGCTCCAGCTTTGACGGATCATAGACCCGTTCGATAATGTCGGGGAGCACCCAGCCGCGCTCCCTGTAAAGCTCCATCGCCTGCGGAAATTTCTCTGCAACGACCGCCGACGCATTGCGCATCAGTTCCGCGCGATCGGAGTGATCGAACGGTGGCGGCGCGGACACAATGAATGTTTCACAGCCGAGACCGCTGATATTCGCGAGCGCGGCAATATGGGCATCCGCGGCATCCTCTACGGTCAGCCGACGGTTCAGAAATTCGTTTGCCTTGAGATTGGGACCGGCGGGATGAGTCAGTGTATCGTCATCTTCCGGGAAAAAGCGGCTGGTCCGCAATATGGCAACGTCCATGTCGTGCAGCTTGCTGTAGAGTCGGCAAAGATGTTCCGCCGACAGCTTGGTTATGCCATAGATGTTGCGCGGTTTCAGCGGTCCGAAATTGTCATCCAGCCAGAAGGCATTGTCGGCACCGCCAGCTTTTCCGGCGCGCACTTCTTCGCTGATCATCAGGGAGGTCGTGGAGGTAAAGACAAACCGGTCATGGCCGGCTTTTGCTGCAGCCTCCAGCAGGTTTAACGTGCCCGTCACATTTACATCGACAAACGCCTGCGCCGGATAGCGAACGATATCCGGCTTGTGCAATGCCCCGGCATGAATCACCGCGTCGACTTGATGGTCCCGAAAGACGCGATCGACGAGCGCGGCGTCCGCGACGGTGCCTACGACATCCGTATGGGAACCCGGTGCCACATCCAGACCGGTAACCTGATGGCCTGCTTCCAAAAGCTTGGGCGCAAGAAAACGCCCCAGCCATCCCGACGATCCGGTCAGCAGGATGCGCATTCAGCCACCGCCGATCAATTCCCGCCCGATCAGCATCCGCCGGATCTCATTGGTCCCCGCGCCGATATCGAGCAGCTTGCTGTCCCGCCAGTAACGCTCGACCGGCCAGTCGGTGGTGTAACCCGCACCGCCCAGCGCCTGGATCGATTCCTCGGCCACCCGCACGCTGTTCTCGCTCGCCAGCATCACCGCACCCGCTGCATCGAAGCGCGTGGTCTGGCCGGCGTCACAGGCCTTGTTGACATTATAGACATAGCTGCGGGCGCTGTTCAGCCGGACATACATGTCGGCGATCTTGCCCTGCATCAGCTGGAACGTGCCGATCGGCTTCCCGAACTGCTTGCGCTCGCGGACATAGGGGATGACCGTGTCGAGACAGGCCTGCATCAGGCCCAGCGGAATCGCCGCCAGCACCGCGCGCTCGTAATCCAGCCCGCTCATCAGCACGCCGACACCGCCGTTCAGCGGCCCCATGACATTTTCCTCCGGCACTTCGCAATCGTCGAAGACCAGTTCAGCGGTCGGGCTGCCCTTCATCCCGACCTTCTCGATCTTCTGGCCGATGGAGAAACCCTTCATGCCCTTTTCGATCAGGAACGCGGTGATTCCGCCCGACCCCGCATCGGGGCGGGTCTTGGCATAGACTACAAGCGTATCGGCATCGGTCGAATTGGTGATCCAGAATTTGGTGCCGTTGAGCACATAGCCGCCCTGCACCGCCTCGGCCTTGAGCTTCATCGACACCACGTCCGAACCGGCGCCCGCCTCCGACATTGCCAGCGCCCCGACATGCTCACCGGAGATCAGCTTGGGCAGATATTTCGCCTTCTGCTCGGCATTGGCCCAGCGGCGGATCTGGTTGACGCACAGATTGCTGTGCGCGCCATAGCTCAGCCCCAGCGCCGCGCTGCCGCGGCTGACTTCCTCGACCGCGATCGCATGTTCCAGATAGCCGAGCCCCAGCCCGCCATCTTCCTCGTCCACGGTGATGCCGTGCAGGCCGAGATCGCCCATCTGCGTCCACAATTCGCGCGGGAACCAGTCCTCGCGGTCCATCTTCTGCGCCAGCGGCATGATCTTTTCCTCGGCAAAACGCCGGGTGGTGTCGCGGATCTGGTCGGCCATTTCGCCAAGCTGGAAATCAAATTGTGGAGTGGCAATCATTGTCGGTCCTTTGCGTATCTGCTGCTCGTGTAGCAGAAAATATCGGCGGTTCCAGTCCCGTGCTCCGCACTTGATGCGGAGCTCTGGAGGCAGAGCGCTGCTGTCGCGAAAAGCGCCGCATCAAGTGCGGAGCAGCATTGCGCAGCACCCTGTCCAATGCCATAGCCCCGCCATGCTCTACAATCTCGCCAAACCCTTCATCTTCAAGCTCGAAGCCGAACGCGCCCACGGCCTGACCATCGCCGGCCTGAAGGCCGTACCGATGGGCCCTGCCCCCAAATCCGACCCGGTGCTGGCAACCAGCGTCGCCGGACTGGACTTCGTCAATCCGATCGGCATGGCCCCCGGCTTCGACAAGAATGGCGAGGTGCCCGACGCGCTGATCCGCATGGGCTTCGGCTTTGCCGAGGTCGGCACGCTGACGCCGCTGCCGCAGGCAGGCAATCCGAAGCCGCGCATCTTCCGGCTGGTCGAGGACAAGGCGGTGATCAACCGGCTCGGCTTCAACAACCGCGGCCAGCAGGAGGCGCTTCCCCGTCTCGAACGCATGCGCAGCCGCATGGGAAAGGGCGTGCTCGGCATCAATATTGGTGCCAACAAGGACAGCGACGACCGGATCGCCGACTATGTCACCGGCGCAAAGAATATGGCGCCGCTGGCCGACTATCTGACCGTCAATATCAGCTCGCCCAACACGCCCGGCCTGCGCGCGCTGCAGGACAAGGGCGCGCTGGCCGAACTGCTCGCCGCGGTGATGGCAGCGATGGGCCAGTCAAAAACCCCCGTCTTCCTGAAAGTCGCCCCTGATCTCGAACCCGCCGATATTGATGATATTGTCGATGTCGCAATGGCAGAGAAAATTGCCGCGCTGATCATATCCAACACCACGATCACCCGGCCCGACCTGCTCTCCCGCAACCGGACCGAAACCGGTGGCCTCTCCGGTGCACCGCTCAAGGATCTGGCGCTGCAAAGGCTGAAGGATTTCCGGACGGCCAGCGGCGGCCAGATTCCGCTGATCGGGGTGGGCGGCATCGGCACCGCAGAGGATGCCTATGAACGAATCCGCGGCGGCGCCTCGCTGGTCCAGCTCTACACCGCGATGATCTACGACGGCCCGACCATCGCCGCGACCATGGCCTGCCGGCTGGCAAAATTGCTCAAGCGCGACGGCTTCAAAAATGTCGCCGAGGCTGTCGGCACCGCCTAACCTAGTCGCCGGTTCCGACCAGCACCACGCCCTCGCGGCGCGGATCATAGCCGCCGTCGACCTTGCCGTCGCGGATCATCACCGCATGGACGCCGGAATCCTCGCCCTGGCCCGGCTTGAGATCAATACCGCTAGCGGCAAGGCTTGCCAAAACAGCCACATCGAACTTGTCGACTTCACCGCCAAAATCCTTCCCTCTCGCCACTAGATTGGGCAGCGCCAAGGCATCCTGCATCGACAGGCCCCAGTCGATCGTGCCGACCAGCGACTTGGCGACATAGGCCAGGATCGAGTTGCCGCCCGCCGATCCGATCGCGCCGGCGAACTGGCCATCGCTGTCCAGCAATATCGTCGGTGTCATCGACGAGCGCGGCCGCTTGCCCGGCGCCACGGCATTGGCGGCAGGATTGCCCTTGGCGTCGGTCGGGCTGAACGAGAAATCTGTCAGCTGGTTGTTGAGAAAAAATCCGTCGACCATCCGCCCGGTGCCGAAGATCGATTCGACGGTGGTGGTGATCGACACCACATTGCCCTGCCCGTCGCGGACGATGAAATGGGAGGTTCCTGCCGGCTCCATCGTATGGTCGGCCCCCGCCTGCACCGCTCCGGGCGGGTTGCCAGCCTCGGGCGGAGCCGATGCGGTGTCGCCGATCAATGCTGCGCGCGACGCGACATAGGCCGGGTCCAGCAGCCCCTCGACCGGCACCGAGACAAAGGCCGGGTCACCGACATATTGGTCGCGGTCGGCGTACATCAACCGGCTCGCCTCGGCGAACAGAAACCATGCCTGCGGATCATTGGGTCCGAGGCTCGCGATATCGGTCTTCTCCAGCATCGCCAGCAATTGCAGCAGGCCGACGCCGCTCGACGGCGGTGGCGGCACGCAGACGCTATAGCTGCGATAGGGATTGCACAGGGCCTCGCGCTTGACCGGCTGGTAACCGGCGAGATCGGCCATCGTCATCCGCCCTTCCAGCGGCGCGGAGCGGGTCTTGGCGACGATCTTCGCCGCCGTCGACCCCGTATAGAGCGCAGCCGGGCCATTGGCCGCCAACCGCTTCAGAAACGCCGCATATTCGGGATTTTTCAGCCGGTCGCCGATCGTCAGCCTTTTGCCATTGGAATCGCTGAAATAAGCGGCGGCGTCCGGCATTTCCAGCTGCGGAAAGCCCATCGTCAGAAAACGTCCCAGCCGCGGGCTGATCACAAAGCCTTCTTCCGCGGTCCGCTCCGCCGCTCCGAACAGGCTGCTCCAGTCGAGCGCGCCATGTTCCTCATGCACCAGCGCCAGCATCGCCACCGCGCCCGGCACGCCGGTCGCCCGGCCGCTGGTCACCGCTTCGCGATAGCCCAGCGGCTCGCCATCGGGCTTCAGAAACATCGTCGGGCTGGCCTGCGCCGGCGCGGTTTCCCGCCCGTCATAGACCGTCAATTTGCCGGTCGCGCCGTCATAATAAGTCAGAAACGCTCCGCCGCCGACTCCCGAGCTCTGCGGTTCGACCAGCGACAGCATCGCCTGCACCGCAATCGCGGCGTCGATCGCGCTGCCGCCCCGCGCCAGCACATCCTGCCCCGCCTTGGCCGCCAGCGGATTGGCGGCGATCACAAACGGTTCGGCCTTTTGGGCAACGGCAGTCTCCGGCGCGGAAACGGCGGCCGGTTCGGGCAGGCCGGTCTGGGTACAGGAAGCGGTGAGCAGCGCTGCCACGGCAGCGACGAGACGGGATATTTTCATATGGGACAAGGCTATAGACCAGGTCGAACCGCGATGTCCATTGGCAGTGATTCCCCCGCCGCAGCGCCGCCAACCGGTTTCCCTGTTTACCAAAATAATTGCCCGCTCCAACGATCCGCGCTAGTCCGGTCGCCAATCATCCAGCCCGGCACGACGCCGGCGCATGAGCGAGAGGAAGCACCGCGTGGCCCGGAAAAAGGCAAAAAACCGTTATCTCGAAATCGACCAATATCAGAACCTCGTGTCGATGTTCTTCGACCGCGCCCGTCAGGGCGGCGACAAGCCCTTTCTGCACGCCAAGGTCGATGGCGCCTGGCAGGCGACCAGCTGGGCCGACGCCGCCCGCCAGGTCGCGGCGCTCGCCAAATCGCTCCAACTCATCGGCCTGAAAAAGGGCGACCGGGTGATGCTGGTGTCCGAGAACCGCCCGGAATGGTGCATCGCCGATCTCGGCATCATGGCCGCCGGCTGCATCACCGTGCCGACCTACACCACCAACACCCCGTCCGATCACCAGCATATTCTCGACAATAGCGGCGCCCATGCGGTGATCGTCTCCGACAGCAAGCTGGCGAAAAACCTGCTGCCCTCGGTGATCAGTTCGTCGGATGCCAATATCATCATCGGCATCGCCGACCTGCGCATCGGCCAGTCCGGCGATTTCGATCTCTACCGCTGGGCCGATCTGGTCCAGGGCAGCGACGCCGATGTCGCGGAAGTGACCGAACAGGTCGCCACCATCACCCGCGACGAGACCGCTTGCATCATCTACACCAGCGGCACCGGCGGCAAGCCGCGCGGCGTCATGCAGCATCATGGCGCGATCCTGCACAATACCAAGGGCCCGGCCGAGGTGATCGAGACCGATTTCGGCTGGGACGAGGAAGTGTTCCTGTCCTTCCTGCCGCTCAGCCACGCCTATGAGCACAGCGCCGGCCAGTTTTTCCCGATGGGGATCGGCGCCCAGATCTTCTATTCCGAAGGGCTGGAAAAGCTCGCCTCCAATATCGAGGAAGTCCGCCCGACGATCATGGTCGTCGTCCCGCGGCTGTTCGAGGTGCTCCGCGCCAGGCTGATCAAGACCGTCCAGAAACAGGGCAAGATGCCCAATTATCTGCTCGGCAAGGCGCTGGCGATCGGCGAGCGCGAGGCCGAGGGCAAAGGCCGCAAGCGCGACAAGCTGATGGACCTGTTCCTCGACCGCACCCTGCGCCCGAAGGTGCAGCAGCGCTTCGGCGGCCGGATCAAGGCGATGGTCTCCGGCGGCGCCCCGCTCAACCCGGAAATCGGCACCTTCTTCCAGTCGCTCGGCCTGACCCTGCTGCAAGGCTATGGCCAGACCGAATCCGGCCCGATCATCGCCTGCAACCGCCCCCGCACCGGCCTCAAGATGGACACGGTCGGCCCGCCGATGATCGACACCGAGGTCAGGATCGCCGAGGACGGCGAGATCCTGGTCCGCGGCGAGCTGGTCATGCACGGCTACTGGCGCAACCAGGAAGAGACCGACAAGGTGCTCAAGGACGGCTGGCTGCACACCGGCGATATCGGCCATATCGACGAGGCCGGCCGGATCGCGATCACCGACCGCAAGAAGGACCTGATCGTCAACGACAAGGGCGACAATGTCGCGCCGCAAAAGGTCGAGGGCATGCTCACCCTGCAGCCGGAAATCCTGCAGGCGATGATCACCGGCGACCGCAAGCCCTATATGGTCGGCCTGATCGTCCCCGACCCGGAATGGGCCCTGGAATGGTCGCGCGAACAGGACGTGCCCTATGACTTTATCGAGCTGCAGGACAATCCGGCGTTCAAGACCGCGGTGCGCGAAGCCATCGACCGGGTCAACCAGGACCTCTCGGTGATCGAAAAAGTCCGCCGCTTCGCATTCGCCGACGAGCCGTTTGCGATCGAGAATGAGGAACTGACGCCGAGCATGAAGATCCGGCGGCATGTGATCCGGGAGCGGTATTTGGAGCGGATGGAGGGGTTGTATAAGAAGTGAGGGGTTGGGATTGCGAATTACCCAACTTCACCATCGTTCAAATTAGCGCACTGTCACCGTAATTCCTGTACCAAATTGCTGATAATTACCGCACGTAAGGCAGATTGAAAAAATTGCCACTATTCGCCCATTGGTATTTCGGACAAATCGATCTCCGACAATCGCCAACTCAATCCATCCCGCTTGAAAATCATCGCGGCTTTTTCTTCATCGGGATTTTCAGTTTTTGGGTAGGCACGTAGCTCGCTAAAGGACACACGCTCAATATTCCATTCGGGTGCTTCAACTTCATCTATCGCCTCTCCACTCGCCAGTTGATCCGCCGATTTCTGTAGCATCATCGCCCGCATTCCCTCAGGCGTCATCATGCCATCAATCATCGGGTCAATCATGCCCATGCCTATGGCCATCCCCAAACCGCCGAGTGGATTGTCATCCTTGGCCATTTCAACCATCATCTTCGCCTTGAGCTGTGCTTTCATGGACTCGCGCAAGGATGCGAAATCAATATATTGCTCCAGCTTGTCCGCATCACCTTCTACCGCAGCATCGCGCATGTTGGAAAGAGCATAGCCTGGCGAAACGAAATACCACACTCCAAATGCGATAGCCGCCGCCGCAATGACGCCGATAATATATTTTTTCATTTTGGATATCCCCCCACATCCGTCTCCCCCCAAATCACAGGCTCAGTCAATTGCTCTTCGATCCATATTGCAGCCACCAGGACTTCGTCCCTTTCTCGCATCCAGTAATCACTCTTCAGAAGATTCCTCTATTTGTGACAGTGTTTTTGAGAGCGCCAAAATGATGCTTTTCATCTCGACTTGGTTTGGCGTGACCAAGTCAAATTCAAGTCGGACGTTTTCCAGCGCACGTTCATCGACATGCTCTTCCAGAATAGCTGCCAATAATTCAAACCGCTCCCGCAGCTTTAGGATTTCGGAAGACTGTTTTTTCTGCTCGGCACGTGCTTCAAATCCCTTTTTGAGGGTCATAGCAGTTAAGGCCGCCACACTCGCGCAAATGGGTGGGGTAAAGAATGGAGCTGAAATAATATTCCAAGCACCGTCAACAACTAATCCTACTGTGGCTGCACCTAAGAATACCGCCCAGTCGCTCGAAGAGACAACCGACTTCATTGCGTCTCCCAAGCTAGCTGTCACTATCGCTCCAAACCTTTTTAGATTTCAATCCACGTTTTCGATGGCGGATTCTGCCATGCACATCCCCACGTCGAACTGTTACATCTTCACTAATTATTTTGCCATTTCTAATGCTTATGCTAACGATGCGCGTTCCTAATTCGCCGAGGTTAATCGGTAGTTCTACCTCCGATAAACTGACGACTTTCTCGTTCCCAAGGGAAAAAAGATGTCGATCGTTTGACATCGCTTTGGAGGGTTTACGTCTGCTGTAACTGTCTTCAAATTTGGGGAATATACTGGGCTCGATTTTGCTCTTCCTATCTGGGCCTTGCTCTTCAGGCTTCGGAATTAGCGGACCCGCTTCTAATAAATCTCGAAGTGATTCAACGCTAGATTTCACAGAATCCTGAAGATTGTCGGCGAAGAAATGTCTATCTGGGTCACCTGCGTTTTTCTGGCCATTGAAAAGGGCAATTTGATACGATGTAAAACCCAATACAAATATTCCCGCGAATATCGCGGCGATCAAACCAAATATTCCGAGTGCGGTCAGGCCGAATGCAAGACCCAACAAACAGCCAAAAGCAACAGGAGAAAGAAAGTCAAATCGCTGTGTCATATGACCCATATACTCGCATTTCCTCACCAAACCAAATTTTCCGCAAAATAGTAGCATTCCAAAGAAATTTGTCGCCCTTAAGGCGATTAGGGCATTACCCCGCACCTATACCAAAAACGATCCGGATTTTGTCAGAAATAGCGCGATAGCAGCGAATATTGTTAGCGCGGTTAAAGTCCCGGTCACGATAAAGCTCTTGGTCGGCAAGTGCCGGACATTCTCTTTAATCGTCGCAACATCAGTCTTCACATTGCCAAGAATTACGGTGACAGTTTACCAAATGCACTAATTCCCTCTCCCTCAAGGGAGAGGGTTGTGCAGACTTGGCAGCTTGCTGCCTAGGCGGAGCTGGGTGAGGGTTTACAATCCCAACGCTTACCCGTTAGCCCTGAGCTTGTCGAAGGATGCTTCTCGGACGAGAGGCATGGTTCGACAGGCTCACCACTAACGGATAATCACCACCCGAACGCCCTCATCCAACTGCGCCTAGCCGCCTTCGCCAAGGCTTCGGCGGCAAGGCTTCCTATCCTTCTCCCTCACGGGAGAAGGGGCAAAATCGCTTGGCGTCTTCCGCTTTGCGGCTTCGTGGCTTCGCGCGAGTCCGATGGGCGCTCCGTCACCGCGAACAGCGCAAGGGGAACTTTCCCCTCCGGCAGCCGTTGAAGCACAGAGTCCCCAAACCGGAGAGACAGTCTGCATCCCCCGCCCTTCCCCGCATCCGCCAAACCCCTGCCCCTCCACCAACCCGCTCCCCCGGAACGGGCGCTCTGATGCGGCTGATCTTCCTGATCATTGCGCTGGCCCTGCTGCTGCGCGGCTATGAATGGGTCTCGCGGGATTACCGGATGCCGTGGACGCCGCTGTCGCTGGCCGCGCCAATCGGGCCGTTCACCACCCGGAAGATTGATGCGCTCGCCGACGATATGCCGCAGTGCAAGCGGCTGCTCGAGGAGGCGTCCATCGGCTATTCGCCCTTGCAGCCGGTCGATGCCGGTCCGCAATGCGGCTATGACAATGGCGTCACCCTCACCCGCGACCAGCCGCAGTCCATCGCCTACCGCCCCGCCGCCAAGACCAGCTGCCCGATGGCGGCCAGCCTGGTGATGTGGGAAAAACAGATCGTCGACGCCGCCGCGCGCGAGTATCTGGGCACCACGGTCGAGGCGATCACCACCTATGGCAGCTACAGCTGCCGCCGCATCGGCGGCGGGCAGACCGGCAATTTCAGCGAACATGCCACCGCCAATGCGATCGATATCGCCGCCTTCCGCCTCGCCGACGGGCGCACCGTCTCGGTCGCCGGCCATTGGGATGCGGACGACGAGCGGTCCCGCTTCCTCAAGGAAGTGCGCGATGGCGCCTGCACGCTGTTTGCGACGACGCTGTCGCCCGATTATAACAAGGCCCACGCCGACCATCTGCATCTCGACCAGGCGCCGCGCGGCGGCTACCAATATTGCCGCTAGCATCCGGCCAGCGGTCAGCCAAGAAGGAGAAGAAACCATGTTCGTTGCAGCCTATTGGTGGAAAGTCCATCCCGGCAAGGAGGAGCAGTTTCGCACCGCCTGGCGGCGCGGGACCGAGTTGATCCGCGAAAAATATGGCAGCCTCGGGTCCCGGCTGCACCGCGACCGCGACGGGCGCTTTGTCGGCGTTGCCGAATGGCCAGACGAAGCCACCTGGCAAAAGGCCTTTGATGCCAAAATGGCCTATGATGACCCGGAAACCCGCGCCGCCTTCGTCGACGCCATCGCCGACACCGCCGACGAGCCGCTGCTGCTGATGGAAGTGACCGACGATCTGCTCGAACGGGATTGAGCGCGGCCGGTCCGTCACGTCACCGCCCTGGCCGGCCCAGGCGATATTATCTGCCGTTTTCCGGCTCGCGGGTGGAACAGGATCGCATCCCGCACGTTGATTGACCAGAAGCAAAACAGAAAAGGAACGCAACATGACAGACAAGAGCCAGATCAAGGAACATATGGAAGTCATTGGTGCCGACGGCGTGCATGTCGGGATTGTCGATCATCTTGACGACAGCGGCGAGCGCATCAAGCTGACCAAGAAGGACAGCCCGCAGACCGAGGACGGCAAGGGCGCATCCCACCATTATCTGCCGATCGGTCTGGTCGCCGAAATCGAAGGCGACAAGATCCGCCTCTCTGCGACCGGCGAAAATGCGGTCAACATGTTTGAAGAAGACAAATAGGCTTGCCGCTCATGGTCTTGGAAGGCCCCGGCCTCCCCTTATGGGGCCGGGGCTTTTTCATATCCGCCCCGACCGGGCGCACAAAGCGCTGTCCTACACCCGCTCCGATCGCCTATCATCGCCGCCGCTCCCGCCACCCATGCGGGACCGGCTCTTTGACAATCTGAATAGCGGGCGGAAATTGCGAAAGATGACACTCGCTGCCGTACCGGAAGCCAAAAAGACCGGAAATCCGGCCCCTCCGGGCAAAGGTCGCAGAAAACAAAAGCCGCTTGGTTTGTCAGGTTCACCCCGAAGCGAAGCGGACCGGCGCCAAGACAGCCCCGCTTCGCATGATTCTGGCCTTGTGCAAGCCTGCCTGCCAATCTGCCCGATCGCGGCGAAAACTCAGTCTTCGTTCCTGGTATAGGGCACAAATTCGCCAAAGGCGCAGCTGCCCATCGTCATCTTGCTCATATTGTCGATCAGCTGGATGATCTCGCCCTTGCACAGCGAGGATGTCGGCCGGCTGTAGGACAGGATATCGCGGTCTGCATTGCGGCAGCCGCCCGGCGGATTGTTGACATAGATCGTCTTCGCATTGCGACTCGATCCGAAGATCAGCACATCATCGCTGATCACCGTCATCTGGCGCTGGTCATTGTTGCTGATGCAGGACCGGGGTTCTCCGGCGGTGCGACCTTCCAGCCGCTTGTCAAGCTTGGCCTGCTGCTCTTCGGTCAGCTGAATTTTCTCGCCACTGACGGCCGGGGCAGCGAACATCAGCGCGACCGGGATTGCCAAAATCAGTTTGTTCATCGCCTGTCTCCTGTTTTCAAAGCTCTGTCGGCGATCCGTTAAACAATAGCGGGACTGAACCGGGAATGAAGCGGCACCACCGGGTCAGAAATTGTCCTTCGCCGTTCGTCTCGCCGCCAGCTCCTCGACCGAACCTGCCCGCATGAACGGGTTGGTCGCCCGCTCCTGCCGGATGGTTGTCGGCACCGTCGCCTCGCCCCGTTCGCGCAGGGTCAGCACCTCGGCCATCCGTTCCTTGATCGCAAGATTGTCCGGCTCCGCGGCCAGCGCATATTCGCCATTGGCCTTGGTATATTCATGGGCGCAATAGATCCGCGTGGCGTCCGGCAGCGCCTCCAGCTTGCGCATATTGTCATACATTTGCGCGGCCGTCCCCTCGAACAGCCGGCCGCAGCCCATGGCAAATAATGTGTCGCCGACAAAGACCATTTTCTCCGACGGAATATGAAAGGCGATATGGCCAGCGGTATGGGCCGGCACATCGATGACCTCGGCGGTCACGCTGCCCAGCTTTACCGTATCGCCTTCCTTGACCATCCTGTCGAGCGTCGGAATCCGGTCCTGCTCCGCTTCCGGACCGGTGACATGACATCCCGTCGCCTCCTTGATCGCAGCATTGCCGCCGGTATGGTCGGGATGCCAGTGGGTGTTCCAGATCTGGGTGATGGTCCAGCCGCGCTCTGCTGCTTCGGCCAGCACCGGATCGGCGACCGCCGGATCGACCACCATGGTCTCCTGCGATTCGGGTTCATGGACGAGCCAGACATAATTGTCGGACAGAACGGGAATGCGGATAATTTCTAACATGACAACAAATTACCCGGCAAAGCCGATATTGTCGATGCTTAACGCTAAAATAGGACTTTAGCCTTATCGCGTCGGTCTCAGCAGCAGAAATTTAAGAAAAAGGGGTTGTCGCTTGCGCTTGTTGGTCGCGTTTCTCGCATATCTATGCCTCTGTTCCCCTGCCCTTGCCCATCTGAGAATGTCGGACCGTCTCTGCACGCAGAGCAGCGCCACCGATGTCAGCCTGACCACGCTGCTGAAATCCGGCAAGCCCTTTGACTGTTCGTCCGAAAAATATGCCGTTGAAGGCCCCAGAGTATGGGTCAAGCTCCCCTTTCTCGCCGACACGCTGCCCGCCGGCATCGTCGAGGTTCAGGGCGACAATAACGGGCTGACCACCATGCAGGTCCATGCGCAGCTTGATGATGGCCGGATTCTGTCCTCCGACTTCTCGAAGCGGCAGGTGGCGAAGCACTGGCGGTCGAAAGGCTCCTTTGGCCTGCCCGTTCCCGGCACCGACAATGCGGCGCTGCGCGACCGAATTCAGACGGTCTATGTCGCGATGGACCATCCAAAAGTGGCCAGCTCGATCTCGCTCATGCAGCTTGCCTCGAAAGAGAGATGGGATGCGATGACGCTGCCTCTGTCGATCATGTTCGCCTTATTGTGCGGCATGGCGATCATGCCGCTGATCTACAATATCTTCTTCTATGCCGCGATGCGTTACAATTTCATGCTCTGGCACAGCGTGATGATCAGCGCGACCGTTTGCTACACCTTCAGTTCCTCCGGCCTGATCTTCCTAGTGTTCCCGGAAGTCAGCCTGGTGACCAAGATGATGCTCAACTACTGGACGCTGGCGATCGGGGTCGGCGCGGGCGGCTTCTTCCGGCTCCGCTTTGTCGAACCGGGCAAGATCGCCCCCTGGCTGCAGCGCCTCATTACATTGACCGCCGTGTTGCCGGTTCTGGTCACCGCGTCCGTCCTGCGGATCGACGGCGGCTACAATATGGATGCGCGCAACTATTATCACGCCTCCTTTCTGCCGGTCTTTTTCGTTGTGCTTTACGCGATGGGACATGCAGCGCGCCGGGGCAGCCGCGCCATCTGGTTCCAGATCGCTGGCTGGACGCCAATCATCCTGTTCAGCCTCGACCGGGTTGCGCGGGGCCTGGACCTTTATATCGGCTGGCCGATCCTGGATTATGGCCTCTATTTCATGCTGGTGCTGGAGACCATCATCCTCGCGCTCGGTGTTGCCCATCGCATCCTGCGCCTGCGCCAGCAGCATGAACAAACGTTGCGCCACCAGGCCGAACTGACCGTGCTCGCCGAAACCGACGGACTGACGCTGCTGCACAACCGGCGGGCCTTCGATCGGGAATTCGAGCGCAACCAGCAGGAGATGCGCTACAGCCACCTGGCGATCATCGACATCGACTTTTTCAAGCGGATCAATGACCGCTATGGCCACGAAATAGGCGATACCGTGCTGCAGGTCGTCGGCAGCACGCTGAATGAGACCCCCTATTTCGCGGCGCGTATTGGTGGGGAGGAATTCACTCTGCTGATGCAGATGCAGGGCTCCGACGGCCGCAAAAAATATCCGGCCAATGTCGTGACCGACATTTGCCAGACGCTGATTCAGGCCGTGAACGACCAGGTCCCGGAAATCCGCGAAACCGTCACCTTCTCGGTCGGCATTGCCTCCATTTCCCGACGGGCTTCCCTGCGCAGCGTGATGGCAACCGCTGACCGGCGTCTCTACGATGCCAAGCGCAACGGGCGCAACCAGATCGTCTGGGTGGACATGTCCGAAACGAGAACGGAAAAACCGGCCGGAGCCGCTTCCGCCTGATCGCCGTCAGGCAGCTACCATTCGCCGATATTCTCCATGCTCGCCCAGGGTTCCTGGACCGGAAGATTGTCGCCCTTCTGCAGCAGCTCGACCGAAATATTGTCCGGCGAACGGACAAAGGCCATATGCCCGTCGCGCGGAGGCCGGTTGATCGTCACGCCGGCATCCATCAACTTTTGGCACAGGCCATAAATGTCGTCGACGGCATAGGCGAGATGGCCGAAATTGCGGCCGCCGTCATATTGCTCTGGTGCGCTGCCATCTTCCGCTGGCCAGTTATAGGTCAGTTCGACCTCGGCGACATTCTCCTGCCCCGAACCGGCCAGAAAAATCAGCGTGAAGCGCCCCTGCTCGCTGTCATAGCGCCGCACTTCTTCCAGGCCCAGCAGCCCGAAAAAGGCCACGGTTGCATCCGGATCGCTGACTCTCAGCATGGTGTGCAGATATTTGATTGTCACAGAAACTCTCCATTGGTCGTTATTCAGAAACGGTTCATCGCAGAAACTGCAGAGCGGAAGCGGGTCATCTGAAATAGCCTAAGCGGCTTTTGCATGGAGGGAAAGAGTGATGAGCGAGAAATTTATCGAGAGCAAAAACAAGGTCTGGCTGGCGAGCGCCGGCCTGTTGACCGTTGGTCTGATTGTCGGCGGCTATCTGCTCGGCGATGGCCTGCTCCGCGCCAAAATGGCGGATCGCAGCGTCACCGTACGCGGCCTTGCCGAGCGCGATGTCACCGCTGACCTCGCCACCTGGACCATCGCCTACAGCGCCCAGTCCACCGACCTGCAAAGTGCCCAGGCGGATATCGACCGCGACACGACCGCCATCACCGGTTTTTTCAAGGAATTGGGTTTCAAGGCCGATGCGCTCCAGCCGACCGGTGCCAATGTGAACCAGTATAGCAACGACGGCATCCCCCAATATACCATCCGTCAGCGGCTCAGTCTGCGGACCGAAGACATCGAAAAGGCCCAGGCCGCCGTCGCTCGCCAGTTCGACCTGGTCCGCCGCGGCGTCGTGCTCGAGGACGGATCGGGCATGAGCTACACCTTTACCAAGCTGGACGAAATCAAACCAGAAATGGTTGCCGAGGCGACCAAGGATGCCCGCAAGTCCGCCGAACAATTTGCCGAAGACAGCGGCACCGATGTCGGCGGTATCAAGTCTGCCACCCAGGGTTATTTCAGCATCGACAGCCGCGACGGCGATGCCGGCGGCTATGGCGTGACCGACACGCCCTACAAAAAGGTGCGGGTGGTGACGACGGTGAATTTCTATCTGGATTGATTCCGGCAAGGATAGCGGGCCGTCTGCCAGGCAGCGGCTCGCTGATCTTATTCCTCGGCGGAAGTAACCAGCTGCGCCAGATAGCGTTTTGCGGCCTTGGCGGACGGGCTGTCCGGCCCGAATTTGACCGCCTGTTCCCAGTTGCTCTTGGCATTCACCACATCGCCTGCCTGATAGGCGATATTCCCGGCTTCCAGAGCGACCGCCGGATCGGTGCCGGCCCGTTTGGCCGCCTCCGCGATATCCGATTTGGCGGTCACAAGATCGCCGGTTCGGCGCGCCAGTGTCGCCGACAGCAGCCAGCCTAACGGGTCCTCGGGAACAAGCTGGTGAACGATCGCAAATTCATTCTTCGCCTGATCATATTGCTCTTGGGCCACAAACACGCGGGCCATGTCCAGATGCACCTCGCCCTTAAGCAGGTCATCCAGCGTATCGGGTGCCAGAGCGGCCTCAAAATATTTCAGCGCCCCGGCATGATCGCCGCCAGCCAGCGCTGCATTGCCCGCTTGCGACCAGAAAATGGCCGCCCGATCGTCGCCGGCGGCCTCGGCGCCCTCGGCCGACTGGACAAATTCCGGTATGGCCTTGGTCCAGTTCTGCAGTTCCGCATAGGCAAAGCCCAGGCAATTGCGGGCAAGATAGCCCCCGCCTTCGATCTGCCATTTGTTCGCCGCCAGCAAGCCCTTGCCAGGATCCTCGGTCGCCTCGGCGGTGCACTGGAAAAAGCGGCGGTCCGTTGGCTTTTGGGTTTTCGGCACCGACGACTGCGCCGGTTGTTCCGACTTGGGCTGGGAAGGCCGGAGTACCGGGTCTATCGGCGATCCGAACGGTGTGGCGGATTGTATCAATATGGGCAGGAGTAGCGACGAAATCATGAAAGAATGTCCGTTCAGACCTTGTAGGAATAAGCCGGGGTTCTACCGAGCCGGGCGATCACATCAATCAGCAAGGCGATATCCTGATCCCGCGACAGGCGATGGTCGCCATCTTTTACCAGATGGACCTGCACATCATCTGAACGGATTTTCCTGGCCGTTTCCAGACTATATTCCCAGGGCACATCGGCATCTTTCTGCCCGTGCAGCAGCCGCACCGCGCCATCAAAGGCAATTTCCTTCTGAAGCAGGCGGCTGGCTTCACCGGACTGCCAGAAAATCTGCGTGGTCACATAGGGCTCGTCGGAATATTCGCTGTCCTCCTCCAGCTTGCCTTCGCGCAAGATCGTCATCTTCTGCTCCTGGGTGAAGCCCCAGTCGGTGAAGTCGGGGGCAGCCGCAATGCCGACCAGATTTTTCACCCGCATCGGCCTCGACAGCGCCACCAGCAGCATCAGCCAGCCGCCCATCGACGAGCCGATCAGAGTGACGGACCCTGAAGTCACCTTGTCGATCAGGAACAAGACATCATCGCGCCAGCTGGTCAGGCTTTGGTTCTCGAAATCCCCGCCACTGGCACCGCAGCCGGCATAGTCCAGCCGCAGCATGGCCCGCCCCTGTTGCTTCGCCCATGCATCAATCGCGAGCGCCTTGCCCCCTTCCATATCCGACATATAGCCGGGCAGAAAAACCAGCGTCGTCCCTTTCACCCCGGCTTTGGGCGGCGTGTAGCAATAAGCCAGCGAAGCCCCACCGGGCCGATCGAGATAAAATATATCATCTTCCATATAGTCACCCAATTGTGCCCCCGCGGAGGCGGGGGGCCATCTCCCGCCCTATACTTTAAAAACGATTGATGAGAAGGCATGTTGACGCAAGCCCGGTCGCTCAACCCGCTCTTTCGTCGGAAGATTGTGCAGAAGACGGACACATGCGTCGGCAGGTGCACCGGCGATTGTCCCCCTCGTCAGGCGGCTGCAAAATAGACAATGGCCAGACAGAGAAAGGCGATGATCAGCATGCCGATATTGGATAGCAGCGGCGCCTTGGCCCTGGGCAGCAGGCTGGACAGTTCCGGCGGAATGTCACCCTTGATCCCGAGCTTCCATTTCGGCCGCTCCTTTATCCCGTCTTCGAGCCCGAAAACATGCGATTCGCCTTCCTTGCCGCGATAGACCAGATCCCCGAAGAAAAAAGTCTCGCTGCGCCATTGCGGTTGATAGAGCAAAAAGGTCCTGCCAATCCCCTCGATCCGCACCTGCCGTTTCAGGGCGCTTTTGCCATCGATAAGCCATGCGGTATGATCGGACATGCGCCGGGTCTAAATCAACTTCAGCCCCGACGCATCAAAATTTTGTTCCGTTTCAGTCCCGTAGAAAAATTTGCTCAATAGTCATCTCAAACAGGTCGGCGATCTTGAAGGCCAGTGGGAGGGACGGATCATATTTTCCGGTTTCGATCGCGTTGACGCTCTGCCGGGAAACCTTGAGCCGCTCAGCCAGGTCCGCCTGCGACCAGTCCCGCTCGGCGCGCAGAACCTTGAGCCGGTTTTTCATGCTTTCCAGCGGACCAGCCCGCCAGCGATACCAAACATCCCCAGCCAGATGACGCCGATCCACTGCGGCCCCTGGACCAGCACGTCATAGACGTTGAGAAATTGCCAAACGGTCACGATCGCCAAGGTGACCGCCGTTGCGACGACAATCTGTTTGGTCATCAGAAACCGTTGATATTCATCGTCCATTTCCACCAGCAGGCGAAAAATGGTCCAGAATACGCCCAATATCGGCAGCGCCGTAACCACAGCCAGAACAGCTGGCATCGGGTCACCGGGACGATTGGCGCTGTTCATCCAGTTCAGCCCCCCGAAGAGAATGACCATATATAACGACAGAAATATCGCCAGGCGGATGAAATAGCGTTTCATATAGGATGGCACGTGGTTCATTCCTTCACTCCCCTGATACGGCAGAAATTAAGCGAGACGCCGGCTTTCACCAGGGTTGGCCCGGACAGTGCTTCAATCTTAAGTTTCCAGCCATCAAGCGACATGGACATTATGTCATGTTTCCTTGACCTATCTGGTCGATTCGCTCCCAAATGTCAAGGACACCTGACATAATGCATAGGTCGCTTTGCTGCGCTATTGGGGATGCCCTCTGATTTGGTTGACTTGAAACCCCAAAAGACTAAGTCAAAGCCGATCCGATGATCGCTGAATTTCAAGCCTTCCTTGGCCACCACTTTGACAAATTTTGAGAATGACCCGAGCCCATGACCGAGATGATTAAAATCACCCTTCCCGACGGCAGCGCGCGCGAAGTGGCCATGGGCACTACCCCCGCACAGATAGCCGCCGACATTGGTCCGGGCCTTGCGAAGGCTGCGCTTGCGGCGAAAATTGACGGTGAGCTGCGCGATATCATGCGGCCACTGGAACAAGACACCGAGCTCGCCCTGGTCACCGCCCGGGACGAGGAAGATACGCTCGAACTGGCGCGCCACGACTATGCCCATATCCTCGCCGAGGCGGTGCAGAATCTGTTCCCCGGCACGCAGATCACCTTCGGCCCCTCGACCGATGACGGTTTCTATTATGACTTCGCCCCCGCCGGCGATCCGTTCACCGACGAGGATCTGCCCGCCATCGAGGAGGAGATGAAACGGATCATCGCCGCCGACAAGCCGCTGCGCCGGGAAGTCTGGGAGCGCGACGAGCTGATTGCCCGCTGGCAGAAGGACGGCGAGACGTTCAAGGCCGAATGGGCCGCCGAACTGCCCGAGGGCGACGAGATCACCGTCTACTGGTCGGGAGACGACTGGATGGACATGTGCCGTGGCCCGCATCTGGCGTCGACCGGCAAGCTCGATCCGCAGGCGTTCAAGCTGATGCGCGTGTCCGGCGCCTATTGGCGCGGCGACCAGCGCAATCCGCAGCTGTCGCGCATCTACGGCACCGGCTGGCTCAACAAGAAGCAGCTGGCTGCCCATCTGATGCGGCTCGAGGAAGCGGCCAAGCGCGACCACCGCAAGCTCGGCCAGGAAATGGACCTGTTCCACTTCCAGCACGAGGCGCAGGGTTCCTGCTTCTGGCATCCCAAGGGCTATTTCATCTGGCGCGAGCTGGAACGTTATATGCGCCGCCAGCTCGACAGGGCCGGCTATGACGAGATCAAGACGCCGCAGCTGATGGACGTCAACCAGTGGGAAAAATCCGGTCACTGGGGCAAATATTCCGAGAACATGTTCGCCGTCCCGGACGAGGTTCCGCACGCCGATGGCGAAGGCCCGGTGATCACCGGCACCGCCGGCATGATGGCGATGAAGCCGATGAACTGCCCGGCCCATGTGCTGGTGTTCAAGCAGGGCATCAAGAGCTACCGCGACCTGCCGATCCGGATGGCGGAATTCGGCTGCTGCCACCGCAACGAGCCGCATGGCGCGCTGCACGGCCTGCTGCGCGTGCGCCAGTTCACCCAGGACGACGCCCATATCTTCTGCCGCGAGGACCAGCTGACCGACGAGATTGTCGCCTTCTGCGACCTGCTCGACGCGGTCTATCGTGACCTCGGCTTTGCCGAATATCAGATCAAGCTGGCGCTGCGTCCCGACGAGCGCTTTGGCTCGGATGAGGAATGGGACCGGTCCGAACAGATTTTGCGCGATGCGGTCGAGCAAGCCGGTCGCGCGACCGAGGCCTATGGCTGGGAAGAACTGCCCGGCGAAGGCGCCTTCTACGCGCCGAAGCTGGAATTCCATCTGACCGACGCGATCGGCCGGACCTGGCAGGTCGGGACGATCCAGGCCGACACCGTGCTGCCGGAGCGTCTCGACGCCAGCTATATCGGCGAGGACGGCAGCCGCCATCGCCCGGTCATGCTGCACCGCGCGATTCTCGGCACGTTCGAGCGGTTCATCGGCATATTGATCGAACATTATGCCGGCAAGCTGCCGCTCTGGCTCGCCCCGACCCAGGCCGTGGTCGCAACGATTGTGACCGACGCCAATCCCTATGCCGAGCAGGTGGCCGAAAAACTGAAAGCCGCCGGCATCCGGGTCGAGGCTGATCTGCGCAACGAGAAGATCAACTACAAGGTGCGCGAACATTCGGTTGGCAAGGTACCCAACATTCTGGTCGTCGGCATGCGGGAAGCGGAAGAGGGCAAGGTCGCCTTGCGCCGCCTCGGCCAGAAGGAGCAGGAGTTCCTGACGCTGGACGAGGTCGTGACCCTGTTGCAGAGCGAGGCTCTGGCACCGGACTTGAAAACAGCAGCTCTATAACGATATAAGAGACGACGCTGTTGCATTCAGACCACGGCTTACGGGGCTTATCTCGCCTTCCCTCTCAAGAAGGCTTTATTCCTGTGAGCTTTGCGGCTAATGAGCCAGCATAAACAACCACTCAGGAGTATTTAACATAGCTGCACCCCCTCGCCGCCCCATGCCACCCGTCAAAGGTGGCCCGCGCTTTAACGATCTGATCAATTCCGACACCGTCAGGGTCATCGACGACAAGGGCGAAAACCTTGGCGTGATGAGCACAAGGGAAGCGATCGAGCGAGCAGCAGAAGTGGGCCTCGACCTGGTCGAGGTATCTCCCAATGCGCAGCCACCGGTTGCGAAATATCTCGACGTCGGCAAGTTCAAATATGAGGCCCAGAAAAAGGCCAATGCCGCGCGCAAGACCCAGAAGGTCCAGGACGTCAAGGAAATCAAGATGCGTCCGAATATCGACGATCATGATTATAACGTCAAAATGCGCAACGTGAACAAGTTCATCGACAATGGTGACAAGGTGAAGGTAACCCTTCGCTTCCGTGGCCGCGAAATGTCGCACCAGCAGCTCGGCATGGCATTGCTTGTCCGGGTGCAGGAAGACATGAAGGAAACCGCCAAGGTCGAAGCCTATCCGAAGCTGGAAGGCCGTCAGATGCTGATGGTACTCAGCCCGAAATAGGCTTGCCTCCTAGCGGGCGTCAATGCGGGCGATCCACAGAAAAGCCAGTCCCGTCACCAGCCCGGTGATTGCGATCAGCATTTCGAAATTGTGGTTTACCATTTTTCCCTCTGCCTCTGCACAGTCTTGTAACAGGGCCAGGCTAACAGTCGGTTAAATGGCGCCCTGCCTCAGGATACGGGCTGCGCCCGATATTGGCCCGGGAAATATTTCTTCAGATTGGCGACCTTCGGCTTGTCCCAGCGGACAATATAGCCCTGGCGCGGGTTCTTCTGCATGAAATCCTGATGATAGGTCTCGGCGGGGTAAAAGGCCTTGTAAGCCTCTATCCGCGTCACGATCGGCCGCTTCCAATAGTCGCCCTTCTCCAGTTGCGCGATATAGGCGCGAGCCGCTTTCGCCTGCACGGCGTTCATCGGCACCAGCGCGCTGCGATATTGCTTGCCGCGATCGGGACCCTGCGCATTGAGCATGGTCGGGTCGGCGATGACGGAAAAATAGATTTGCATCAGCTTGCCATAGCTGACCTTGTCCGGGTCATAGACCACCCGCACCGCCTCCGCATGATCGGTCACGCCGGAACTGACGATCTCGTAGGACGCGGTCCGTTTGGTGCCGCCATGATAGCCGGACGAAGCGCTGATCACGCCCTTGGTATGTTCAAAGACAGCTTCGACACCCCAGAAACAGCCGCCGGCAAAAATCGCGACGGCCCGCTTGCCGCTTTCCGTCGTACTGACCCGCGGTGCCGGGATGATGGTGGCTTTTTCCGCCGCATGGGCTTCTCCGACCAGAAAGGGGCCGGACGCCTGATCCGCAGGGACGCTGGACTGAACACCTGCCCAGACCGCCCCAAATGCCGCAACAGCGACGCCAAGGGTGATGGTTCTGGTCAGGAAAGCACTCATGATGTGTGGTTCAGCAACTGACTGGCCGCGCTGACGGTAGACGACAGATTTTTGCCCACATCCGTCCGCTGGTCGGCGGGTTGCATCAGAAACAGCATCAGCGCGCCGGCGATAAAGCCGCCGCCAAGACTGTAGGTCAGATCGGATTTGAATATTTTCATCATACTCTGTTCCTTGGGGCTATCTGTTTGTTCGAAACATCCCGCCTGTTGGTTACAGTTCTAATATAGTTTTCCTGTCGCTTTTGTGAACCTGATCACAGCGCCATATTCACTTTGTCCGCGACAAGCTTTTCTATGTCGACTGTAATTTTGACCTCAAGCGCCGGGCGGGCGCATCCGCGCCCTTGGCTTTCGCGCCATAAGACTCGGCGGCCGGTCGGCCTTGCCTCCGCTTCGCGTCGGTTCGGCGCTCCCTCTCGCAGCTGGTGTCCAACCGAGCATAGCGAGGCAAGCGCGACCGCGCGCCCGAGCTGATGCGAGGATAGCCAAGGACGCGGATGCGCCCACCGGCAACCGGGTTAAGTCAACGCCGAGCAGGCCCGCTGGATTCGCGTACAGGCCTCGCTCAGCAGCTCCTCGGAGGTCGCATAGCTGATCCGGAACGCCGGCGAGAGACCGAAGGCCGCGCCATGTACGGCGGCAACCTGCGCCTCATCGAGGAAATAGGCGATCAGATCCTCGTCAGTCTTGATTACCTGCCCTTTTGGCGTGGTCTTGCCGATCACGCCGCTGGCGTCGGGATAGACATAGAAGGCCCCTTCCGGTGTCGGGCATTCGAGCCCCGGCGTATCGTTCAGCATCGACACCACCAGATCGCGGCGCCGTTCAAAGGCGGCGTTGCGCTCGATCAGGAAATCCTGCGGACCGTTGAGCGCGGCCACCGCTGCGGCCTGGGAAATCGAGCTGGGGTTGGAGGTCGACTGCGACTGCAACTTGGCCATCGCCTTGATCAGCCACGCCGGACCGCCGGCATAGCCGATCCGCCATCCGGTCATCGCATAGGCCTTGGAGACCCCGTTGACCGTCAGCGTACGATCATAAAGATCGGGACAGACCTGGGCGATCGTCGCGAAGGGAAAATCGGCATACCAGATATGTTCGTACATATCGTCGGTCATCACCATCAGATTCTGGTGCGGCAGGATCACCTCCGCCAGCGCTTTCAGTTCCTCTGCGCTATAGGCCGCGCCGGTCGGGTTCGAAGGCGAGTTGAGGATCAGCCATTTGGTCTTGGGCGAAATCGCCGATTCCAGCTGTGCCGGCGTGATCTTGTACCCTTGGTCGGCTCCGGCCTGGACGATCACCGGCGTCCCGCCGGCGAAATTGACGATATCGGGATAGCTCACCCAGTAAGGCGCGGGGATGATCACTTCATCGCCTTCGTCCAGCGTCGCCACCAGCGCGTTAAACAATGTATGCTTGCCGCCATTGCTCACGGTAATCTGGTTCGCCGCATAGCTCAGGTCATTGTCGCGCTTGAACTTGCCGATAATCGCCGCCTTCAGCGCTGGCGTGCCATCAACCACCGTATAGTTGGTATCGCCGTCGCGAATCGCCTGAATCGCAGCTTCCTTGACAAAGTCCGGCGTGTCGAAATCGGGTTCGCCCGCCGACAGGCCGATAACGTCGACCCCCTGCCCTTTCAGTTCGGAGACCTTCGCCGACATGGCGAGCGTTGCAGAAGGCTGGATGCGGCCGAGAGCTTTTGAAATACTGGTCATGAAGAATCCTGTTGCAAGGCGTTGACGCGGCCTTGCCTAATCAGAAAACTTTTGCACCGCAACAGCGCTATTGGCCGCCGCTACGTTTTTTCACAAATTCGGCCCGCAGCACCAGGCCCTTGATGCCCTCGTGCCGACAATCAATCTCCTGCGCATCGCCGGTCAGGCGGATCGACTTGATCAATGTGCCGCGCTTCAGCGTCTGGCCGGCGCCCTTGACCTTGAGATCCTTGATCAGGGTGACGGCATCGCCATCGGCGAGGATATTGCCGACCGCATCAACCACTTCCGGTCCGGTCGACTTCGCTGCGGCATCCTCCGGGCTGAGCCATTCGCCGGTTTCTTCGTCATAGACATAATCGCCTGCACCTTCGCTCATCACAGTGACTCCAGCGCTTGCGTCATATCGGCGATAATATCGTCAATATGCTCGATCCCGACCGACAGCCGCACCACATCCGGTCCGGCACCGGCGGCGACCAGTTCTTCGGCTGACAGCTGGCTGTGGGTGGTCGAGGCGGGATGGATGATCAGCGATCTGGTATCGCCGATATTGGCGAGATGGCTGAACAGCTTGACCGCGCTGACCAGCTTGACGCCCGCGTCATAGCCGCCCTTCAGGCCAAAGGTGAACACCGCGCCGCCCTTGCCGCCGAGATATTTCTGCGCCAGCACGTGATAGTCGCTGTCCGGCAGTCCGGCATAGGAAACCCATTCGACCTCGTCGCGGCCCTGCAGCCATTTCGCGAGCGCCAGCGCATTGTCGCAATGGCGCTCCATGCGCAGCGCCAGCGTTTCCATGCCGGTCAGGATCTGGAAGGCGTTAAACGGCGCCAGCGCCGGCCCGAGATCCCGCAGCGACAGCGCCCGCGCGGCCAGAATGAAGGCCATTTCTCCAAAGGCCTCGGTAAAGACCTTGCCGTGATAGCTGGGATTGGGCTGGTTGAGAAAGGCGAACTTCTCGCTCTGCGTCCAGTCGAACTTGCCCGAATCGATGATCAGCCCGGCGATCGAATTGCCATGCCCGCCCAGAAATTTGGTGCCGCTTTCCACGACGATATCCGCGCCATGCTCGATCGGTCGGCAGAGCACCGGCGAGGCCATGGTATTGTCGACGACCAGCGGAATGCCGGCGGCGTGCGCGACATCGGCGATCGCCGCGATATCCTGGACGACGCCACCGGGATTGGCGAGGCTCTCGATGAACACGCAGCGCGTGTCATCGGTGATCGCATCGCGCACCGCCCCGATATCATCGGCATCGACAAAGCTGACGTTCCAGCCGAATTTCTTGACGCTGTGGCCCAGCTGGTTGAGCGAGCCGCCATAAAGCTTTTTCGCCGCGACGATATGTGCACCGGGGTCCATCAGCACGTGGAAGACCAGCAGCTGCGCCGCATGGCCGGACGCCACTGCCAGGGCACCGATACCGCCCTCCATCGCCGCAATCTTGCCCTCAAGCGCGCCGTTGGTCGGGTTCATGATCCGGGTATAGATATTGCCGAACGCATCGAGATTGAACAGGTCGGCGGCATGCGCAGCATCGTCGAACACATAGGATGCCGTCTGGTAGATCGGCGTGATCCGCGCCTTGGTCGTCGGGTCCGGCTCGGTCCCGGCGTGGACGGCCATGGTTTCGAGGCGGGGATTATCGACAGCTTCGGTCATTGCGGGACTCCGTTTTTGATTCAGGCACGAGCTATGGGATTGCGGCCGCTTTTACCAGAGGCTTTGCCCCCCGGCAGAAGAAAAATCTCCCTACATCCGCGTAATGATCCCCATCCCCCGCCTGATCCAGCGAAACCCTGGCTCCCGCCGCCCTTCCCCGCGCCGCAGCGATGCAACAAATGCGGCGGTCGCGCGTTGCATCTTGCATGACGGATATGTTGACCGGACCGGACAGCCTTTCCTGGTCCGAGGCGCTGTGGCGGCTCGGCGCGGCTACGCTGCTGCCATTCCTGATCGGGATGGAGCGCTTCCTGCGCACCAAGCCGATCGATTTCCGGCCTTTTGTGATCATCTCGGTCGCTGCCTGCGCGCTGGCGATCGGGGCGCTGGAGCTGCTCGACACGATCGCTTCTCCGCATAGCCAGATCGACCCCAGCCGCATCTTCGAGGGCGTGATCACCGGCATCGGCTTTCTCGGCGCCGGCGCGATCTTCCGCGAGGGCAGCTTCGTCCAGGGTGCCGGCTCCGCCGCCTCGATCTGGGCCGCCGGCGCCATCGGTCTGGTCTGCGGCTTCGGCGAGATCTGGCTGGCAGCGATCATCACCGGCATCGTGCTGGTGGTGCTGATCGCCAGCGCCCCCTTTACCGAACATTGGGATCCCGGCGAGCATGACTCGCAGGAATCCTCCCCGCCATGAATCCCCACCCGCTTTCAACCGCAACCCAGAAGGAGAAAATCATGCCAGCCAAATCCAAAGCCCAGCAGCGCGCCGCCGGAGCGGCCCTGTCCGCGAAACGCGGCGAGACCAGGGTCAGCGAACTGCAGCGCGCCTCGAAACAGATGTATGACAGCATGACCGAGGAGGAGCTGGAGGATTATGCCAGCACCGACCGCAAGGGCCTGCCGGAAAAGGTCGACGGCGACGACTAGCCGCCACCATCCGCCACCCACGCAAAAGCCGGGCGGAGATCAATCCGCCCGGCTTTTTCATTCTCTGCTCTGTCGGCAAGCCTTACCAGTAAGGCGTCACCGTCCAATATTCATAGACGCTGGTCTGATAGTCCCGGTCATAGGCGCGATCCGGTTCCTGTTCGGAAAAGCGCGGCGCGTCCATCAGCTGCTCCTTGGTCACGTCGATACAATAGCCGCCAAGCTCCGTGTCATAGTCCAGCTTTTCCCAGGGGATGCTGTGCTTCTCGTCGCCGATGCCAAGGAAACCGCCAGCGGAAATGATCACATCGGTAACATTGCCGCGCCGCTTGTCGATCAGCAGCTTGTCGACCTTGCCGATCTTCTCCTTGTTGGCACCATAGACCGTCGTTCCGTCGACGCGGTCGCTTGCGATAACGGTTCTGTTGCTTTCTTCTTCCAATAACATTTGTCTCTCCTCTCGGGGTTCAGGGAATAGCACCACGGCGGCCCTCAAATGGGGGGAAGGCCAGTGCCGTGCGGCTACATCAAACCAACGGCCCACCCGGCCAATCGTTCCGCAGAAAGCAGGATTTTTTTGCGGGACCGCCCCGTCCCCGGAACCCGCCAGCCGATCCGGCAAATTTCCATGAATTTTCGCCCGTTCGTGCAACCTTCTCGGTGCTGCGCGTTGATTAGGAAAGACAACAAGAAGGAACATCACATGAGCGACGCAGACATGAACAAGACATCCGACCCCGAAGAAGTCCGGAAGGAATTCTGGGAATCCCTCGCCGACAGCCCCTTCGTGATGCTCGCCCTCGACAACGACCGCAAACACTCGATCCCGATGCGCGCGCAGCTCGACAAGGACGCCAACAGCGCGATCTGGTTCTACACCTCGCGCGACAACCGGCTCGCCAGGGGCGGCCCGGCGATGATGCAATTTGTCGCCAAGGGCCATGACCTGTTCGCCTGCGTCTCCGGCAATCTGACCGAAGAGACCCGCGAGGAGATCATCGACAAGCACTGGAACAAGGCCGCCGAATCCTGGTATGAGGAAGGCCGCCAGGACCCAAGCCTGCTGATGCTGCGCATGGATCTGGGCGACGCCGAAATCTGGGAAGCCGATCCCGGCGTGGTCGGTATCTTCAAGATGATGACCGGCATCACCATGAAGGGCGACGAAATGGGTGATCACGCCAAGGTCGCTCTCTAAAATCCCTTGACGGCCCCTCCCCCGGAGCCGGAACAGAATGAAAAGGGCGCTGGCCCGCCGGACCATTGCGGCAAGCCAGCGCCCTTTGTCATGAAAGCCGGCAGCCGAGCCGGTTGCCACCGCCAATCGACAGCCGCTAAACGCCCTCAGCCCCCCGCGCCAGAAAACCGGCAAAGCGGTTCTCGGCCACTCGCAGCCCGGTAATATCCGCATCATAGCCCTCGACCAGCGCGCTCCGCTCCGCCGCCTCCATCTCGACCAGATCGAACAGCGCCGGATGGACATAGCTCTTGCGGCAGATCGCCGGCGTGTTACGCAGCGCCGCTGCCGCTGCCTCGCAGGCCAGCTTGATCGTCGGCTTCTCCTCCGAGGCAATCGCCTCCATCGCCGCGACGCTGCCGTGCCAGGTGCGGAACATCTTGGCGCTCAGACTGTCCATGCCGGAAATCTCCTTCAGCCACTGGTTGACATCGCCGCTGTCCAGCGGATGCACCGCGCCGTCGCTGCCGACATATTGGAACAATCGCTTGCCCGGCAGATCGTCGATCTGCTCGAGTATCTTCTGCAGCCGGCTGTCGCGCAGGCTGCAGCTCACTTTCTTGCCGCCCTTGGCGCGATAGCGCAGCCGCATCCTGTCCTCGCCATAGGTCACATTGCGATTGTCCAGCGTGGTCGCGCCCTTGCTGACCAGCGAGCTGCCGCCGACCCGGATCGCGGTCCGGTCGATCAGCCGCACCAGCGCCGCCAGCGCCACTTCCTTGCTCAGCAAATCGACGCCCCCGTCGGGCCTGAGCAGGCTGTTCACCTTGCGCCGGATGCGCGGCAGCGTCGCGGCAAATTCCACCAGCTGGTCAAATTTCTGCTGGTCGCGAAAGACCCGCCACTGGTCATGATAGCGATATTGCTTGCGCGTCGCGGCATCAAAGCCGGTCGCCTGGATATGGCCATTGGCCTGCACGCAGATCCAGACATCGGTATAGGCCGGCGGCACCCCCAGCTTCCTGATCCGCGCCAGCTCGACGCGGTCCTTCAGATGGCTCTTGTCGGGCAACAAATATTGGAACCCCCTGCCGCGTTTTACCCGCGAGATACCCGGCTGCTCGTCGGTGGTGTAGACGAGACGGGGGATGCGGAGTTCGGTGCCGTTTTGGTTGGTGCGGATCATGAGGGTGTTCCGGAGGCAGCGCAGGGGCTGACGGGTATTTGCGTTAGGTTGACCATGAGGGAAAAACCCGGGCGACGGTGATCGGTTCCCGGGGTGATGGGGAATTGTCTGTAGGTAGATTGGGGGGATCGGCGACACGAAACCCTCATCCCTGTGAAGGCCACTATCCCAACCATATTTCCGTCTGCGGAAATGGTCGGGTTTGGTCTTTGGATTTAAGAAAACTTTCAGAAAGCTTTCTACACGTTGTCCCTGAGGTTGGCCGACGGGTATATGGCAGTCAGAAGTTCAAGTTTTCGACGAGATAGTCATCTAGTGAATATGCGAATTCATCTTCAGATATCTCGCCGGTAACGGCAGAGATGATATAGTCACCAAATTCTTCTGAATCAGTGCCTTCCACTAAAAATCCATTGTTCAGGCAGAAAACTATGCCTGCTGCATATCCGGTTCTTTTATTGCCTTGTTCGAACGGATGATTTGTAGCGATTCCGAGGATCAGAGACGTGGCAAGCCACGCGAGTCTTTCCTCTTGCCCATATGCCCACAAGTTATATGGACGCGCGCAAGCGCTTTCCAATTGATCTGGTTTGATCAACGAAAATGGTTCGCCGGTTTCCTCGACGATCAATTCATTAAGTTGGGAAATTTCTGTGGCTAATGGCCAAACAAGTTCATTCGGCAAGGCGAGCCATCGTTTTAGGATAGCTTTTCATAATATCCTGATATGCCTGCTTAATATCCACGCGACGTTGCTCGCCAGCCGGGCGGGCCATAGCGACTTTTGCTGGTCGAGATTTGATAGCTACTTGCATTTCATATACTCCTGAATGCTTCATATAGCGATTAGGTTACTAATTGGTCAACTCGAATGCGATAAAATTACACGAATTAACGCGATGCCGTCTAATTTTGGAATACACCTTCATAACGACGAACAGCGAGTTTAACGCCAAGTAAGCCGGTAAATATCAACACTTGGCCAACCCTCAACATCGGTTTTGGCTTGTTACATCTAATTGTCGCCGTTGCTAAGAGATTGACCATACTAATCAGGTTTACCTGGACATTTGAGCCACCAAGCAGTGCAAGAATTAATTTGGCACACTCTATAAATTATGCCCCCTGTCACGGTAACTTGAATTATCGGTCGCCAGATTATCGGGCTGGGGAGAGGTTAAGCGTCCGACCGGGTCTAGATGGAGTGCAGCGTTAATGTAATTCACGCACCCAACTCATTTAGAATCATCTGCTCAGCTTGATTGAGAGCATTGCCATAGCGATCGAACAAGTCAGCTTTTTCGTCAATGGACAACAACTCGTAGGAGCTTGCTTTCCAAGACACAACCTCTCGTTCTGTCTTAGAAAACTTGTACCTTGGCACGCAAACAATGACAGCATCCGACCCGATAAACTCTTCTAACGATAATATTGTTTCGGTCACAATCGTTGAAAAAATCCGCTTTTGATAGAGGCTGAGGCCAATTTCCGTCCATCCGATAACAAAGTATGGCACCAACTGTCCATCATCATTGATCACGAACGTTGGCCGCACCGGGACATTAACATTAGCGCCGACAGGGTAAAATTCTGCCATGTCCTTAAATATCTCGATCCCTTGCCATCCTCTGGCCCGAATATACGGGAGTAGAGGCTTGAGAATTTGATCTCCATATTCCTGAACACGAGGATTCTCGATCTTGGCAAGACATTTGTAAGCTTGTTCATCCGAAATGCCATCAACAACAACCTGTTTGATAATACTATAAATTTTAGATAAGCTATGTCGAGGAGCGTTTTTTACGAAATTAAATAGCGCTAGGGCAGTATCGTCTGTCCGTCTCTGCATGTGACGAACCCAGTTTTGAACTGCTGGCGGCTTTCGTAGCTTCTTTATAGATTTTATTGGTTCCATCATTGGAAAACATTCCTTTGGGGAGAGCTTGTCAGGATTATTTCGTCAGTAATTTCCATTCCTGGGTTTGTTTTATCTTCGTGATACCAGACCGCTGACCATGCACTGCCAGATGCATGCGAGATATCGCGGAGTATTGACGCCGGAAGACGAAGCAAATCATCAATTGCTTCTCGCATAAGAAGCCCATCATGGTAGGAAATTTTTGGCTCAACCTCTAACACCAAATTTAGTTTTGCATCAAACATACTTGCCTTCGATGTTATCGACTTATCACCAAACTTTTTGAATGATCGATATAGCTCACGAAAAACGGGGCCGTGCTCCCAAGCTTCTATCTTGGCGGCCGAAATTCTTCTCGAAAATTTCACGAGCATGTATTCATGTATAAAATAGACTAGCTTATTCAATGACATATTTGATAACTCTACATCGTTTTCATCGGCGTAAGCCAACAGCCAATTGGCGATTTCCCTAATACCATAAACGGCGCTTTCAGGCTGACAATTAGAATCGTTGATTTTCATAGACACCCTATTTTGTTCTTATTTCGTTCTTCGTAAAATTGCAAGCGACTACAGATTAATCAACTAGTTTTCCACAACATTTTCTGTCTATACCATTGTGCATAGGAGTACTTTCATCCTCGACCGCCACCCCGCTCTCAAGCAGCTCCGCTCGCCACGCCAAGCGTGCCAGTGTCAGCCTATGCAACTCACCGGTACGTTTCACAAACACATTCAGATCGCCCCTTCGATAACGCTACCGAGCCCCACCTCACCCCACCCAATTCAACCCAATCAAATAAACCGCCGACAGCACAATCCACGTCCCGTCCAGCGTCTTCAGCCTTTTCGCGCCCAGCCACAGCGCAATCGGGCGGGCCAGAAAGGCGCCGAATATTGCGCCCGGTCCGGCCAGCAGCACGATCTCCCACGGCATCGTGCCCGCCTCGATATGCCAGATGCTGCCGACCAGCGCGCTGACCGAGGAGATCACGCAGGCGGTGCCGGTGCATAGCAGCACCGGATAGTGGCGGATGAACAGATAGAGCGCGACCAGCTCGCCGATGCCGACCGAAAACAGCGCGGTCAGCGCGCCGCCGGGGATCGCGATCAGCAGCAGCACCGCGATATCGACCGGCTCCAGCCGGGCGCGCTCCGGCCGCTTGTGATTGATCGTCCATGTCGTGATGATCAGCGCCAGCCCCAGAAAAATCGAAAAAGCCTTGTAGCCCAGCAATATCATATGCCCGTCGACGATGGTCAGCCGCTGCATCGCCCATAGCGCAGGCAGCGCCAACGCCAGCACCGCCCCGATGACCAGCGCATAGTCGCGCGGACGCACCGCCGCCTGCCCAGACGAAACCGCCGTGACCGGCTGATGCAGCAAGCGGTCGGTCCAGCGCAGGCCGCCGATGGTCATGCCAAAGCTCTGGATCGCCATCGACGCCGCAGTGACGCGCAGCGGATCGAGCGTCATCACGCCATGTTCGCGCAGCGCATTGAACACCGGCACAAACACCACGCCGCCGCCGGTGCCCGATGTATTGGCAATCACCGCCGCCAGCATGCCGATACCCGGCAGAAACCACAGCTGCCCGATCAGCGCCGGATCATAGTTCGCAAACAGCAGGATCGCGGCATAAAGCAGCAGCAGAACCGCGCCGCCCGCCATAACCAGGCGCCCCGGCGCTGGTCTTGTCAATCGGTGGCCGGCACTGGTCATAACTGATCGTTGGACAAATCCGCGCGCTGACGCAACCGCTAATCATCCGGCGGAGACCGGAACCCTTGCCTTTCTCGCGGGTTTGAAAGCCATGACCAGCTGGAAACACACCTCCGCCCCCTCTCTTGCTTTTGCCCTTGCCCTGATTCTGTCGGGCTGTGGCCAGACGCAAACCACCCCCGATGACCCACAGGCCGCCACCAACCCAACGACCGAAACGGAGCCGAGCGCGAACGCCCTGCCCGCACCGGATCGCGCGTCCGCCGACCCGGCCACCACGGCCAATGAGCGCACTTCCGACCTGATGCCCGCAGAGCTGACCGCGGAGGCCGAGCGCGGCGACAAAGGCGCCCGCAATCTGCTGCTGTCTTTCGGACGAGCCATTGAGCTGGGGAAATTTGAGCAGGCCTGGGCGATGCTCGGCCCGGCGGACCAGAAAAAGTGGAGCAAGACCGACTTTGCGGCCCTGTTTGCGGATATGTCCAAAGTCACGGTGTCCCTCCCCGACGGCACCATCGAAGGCGCCGCCGGATCGCTCTATTATAGCGCGCCGGTCATCATCAGCAGCGAAAGCAAGGACGGCCGCCCGTTGCGCATCGAAGGCAAAGCCGTGCTGCGCCGCGTCAATGACGTCGACGGCGCCACCCCGGCGCAGCTGCGCTGGCATTTCCAGACCCTGACGCTCGACTGGACCCACTAAATTCAACGGAATTTACGATGACGGTGCACGAATTAAATTCAAGAACGTCTTGTGTTTGATTAAAGTGCACTCACCGCAATTCCCAAGTTTAGTCAGCAAGATCGTCCGGGTCATCTAGATCATCATCCATATCTCCATGATATGCGATAGCTGGCCTGCCCATCAACGGCCCATTCGAATACGTGCCTGGGGGAATATTTCCGTACGTTCTCGTTCTTGTAGATTCAAATCCCGTCCCTGCGACAATAGCAGAACACTTCACTAGAACTGCACCGTCTACGTCCTCAACAGAAGTAACTCGAGCGATTGTCATGCATGAACTCCCGCTGAACATATGGTCAACCTTAGATGACGAAGCTGTGCACTCCCACGCATCGAAAGTATATTGAAACGTGACCTTGTTGGCAGATCTACGCGCCCTTCGGATCTGGCCGGGCCCTTGGTATGATTTCCTTTTCACGATATCCTTAAAGGTGTGATGCCCCTGAAAAGCAATGAGCCTGTTAGGTTCCAGTATCATTCTTATAAAGGAAGCATCCATAAGGTCTGACAAATTTAGGATCGGCAGTTTTTCGATAGTCTGATTTACCACTTGGGCCATGTACGCATACATCTGCAGATTGTGAGGTCCCGCATATCGCCAGAACATAGAAGCGCTATTTTGCCCGTATGCCTCTGGCGCGAGCAACTGACCCGAGTGGTCTATGAGGCCCAATGAAAAAGCTAAGTTGAAGTACTTATTTCGCCTGAGGTCAACGTTGCGCGCGCGCGCAATTTCAAAAAGGCGAGTGTGATTGATATAGTCCCATCGATCATACCCATCCATGCTGGCAATTGAGAGTATCTGTCTTGCATCTATCTTTTCAACCTCTGATTCCCATGCAGACTTTGCAGCCTAATCTTATCTTGGGTCAAATTCACAGATAAGGACGAAGTGGAATGTGCTGCATCATGATGATGCAGGCACAGAACTGCCAAGTTGGTTTCCGAATGGTTTTTGGATATATGCCAAGGCACAATATGATGGAGAATGATCGGCTTTTCGCTATCGCGACATACACAACACGAATATCTATTCTTATATAGTGTGGCTCGCAGCGTACCAGAAGGGATCGGCGGCCTACTTTCAGCCAAAATGATATCCGCGCTTTCTTCCGTCAGCCCTAATACCAAAAGTTCGTCCTGTTTCTTTTGCTTCAAAGTTGACAAGGTAAAACCGGCTTCCGCGAGTTCTTTGGCCAAGGTAGAATTTACGCTCCTAGAAATGAGGGCATCCACTGTTCTTTTCATTTTCGATTACCTCGCCTATATCTAGCCGTATTCCGTAAGTTTTGGTAATTTGCAAGTAATAAACTATCGAATTATTATTGATATTTTTAAGATCATTTATAATAATTATACTGACTAATAATGTACCATCTACCTACCAATGTCGCTTGTCTTCTCAGTGATGCTTTCGACGAATATTGTTCTGTGGTTCACAATAAAAAAAGACAGCTCCACAAAGACCCTCATGGTCATAGCTGCTGCAACTCTGACTGACAGGGGACAGCCACCTAATCCGTCAGCGTGCCGCCAACCAGCCCACGCACACTATTCCCCAGCCAAAACCCGTCCGCCAGATCCCCGGCGCGCAGATCCGCCTCGACCGCCTGCCCGCTTGCCAGCAGTTCCGCTCGCAACACGCCCGGCAGCACGCCGCGCGCCAGCGGCGGGGTCAGCATCTTGCCATCGCGCTCGACAAAGATATTCCAGATCGCGCCCTCGGTGACAAAACCGTCGTCGTCGACAAAGATCGGGTGCACGCCGTCGGCCAGTCCCTCCACCTGATAGACGCGCCGGTCGCTGGTCTTGTGGTGCAGCCGGAAATCCTGCGGCTCGGCCTGCATCGGCACCAGCTGGCAGCGGACCGGGCCGTCCTGCGTCTGGGGCAGCGGCTTCAGCTCGATCGCCAGCGCGCCCGACTGGCCGAGGTGCAGCCGGACCATCGCAGCGCTGTCCTGGTGAAAGGTAATCGCCTGGATCGCGTTGCGGGCGGCGTGGCGGTCAAATTCAAATTGCAGGGCGCGGGCGCTCGCCTTCATCCGTTCCAGATGCGCCTCCAGCCGCATGATGCCGCTGGCGGGTTCAAAGGCCATGGTCTCGATCAGGTCGACCCTGTGGCCATCCTGTGCGTTGACATCCACGTTTGCAAACCTCCCCTTGGCGAGGCATTCCCGCCATTCGTCATCCCCGTTTGAGTCCGCCACTATGCCAGAGCCGAGCCCGATGGAAAGCGTTTCTTTGCCGCTGTCTTTTCGAGGGGCAATGAACAGGGTGCGGATCGCGACATTGAAGGCGGCGTCGGAGCGGCCCTGTGCGTCGGGCGCGTCGATCCGGCCGATCGAGCCGCAATAGATCGCGCGCGGGTCCGGCTCGCATTCGTCGATAATCTCCATCGCCCGGATTTTCGGGGCGCCGGTGATCGAGCCGCAGGGGAAAATCTGGCGGATGATATCGACCGCATCCAGCCCGTCTTTCAGCTCGGCAGTGACCGTCGAGGTCATCTGGTGGATGGTCGGATAGCTTTCGACATGGAACAGTTGCGGCACCTGCACGCTGCCCGGCGCGGCCACCCGCGACAGATCGTTGCGCAGCAGGTCGACGATCATCAGATTTTCCGCGCGCTGTTTCGGGTCGCTCTGCAGCCGCGCCTGCACCGCCGCGTCGGCTTGCCGATCGGCAAGCCGCGCCGCCGTGCCCTTCATCGGCCGGGCGGTGATCCGGCCGTCTTTCAGCGCGAAGAACAGTTCCGGCGAGAAGGACAGCATCCAGTTTTGCCCGTCGAACACCACGCCGCCATAGCCGGCCTGCGCCCGGCTGCGGATCGCGGCAAAAAGCGCCAGAGGATGCCCCGAATAGTCCATTTCTGCCCGAAAAGTGAGGTTGGCCTGATAAATATCGCCGGAAATGATATAATTTTGTACCTTTTCGAACGCCGCATCATAGGCCTCGCGCGTCACCCCCGGCTTCAGCCGTCCGAGCCAGGCGCCGTTGCGATCGGGCAGCGATTCGATCACTTGATCCTGGGATAACTCTTTGTAATCATTGAATATTCCAAACCATGCCAGCGGCGTCGGCAGATCCTCCGGCATCGTCCCCCGCAACCGCTCTTCCAGCCCCAGCCCCGCCTCATAGGCCAGATAGCCCGCCACATGCCGCCCCTCCCCTCTGGCCCGCGCCAGAGCGGCAAAACATGCTTCCAGTTCTTCCATTCTGTCGGCCCGCACCACCGCCACCGGATCCCGGTAAAGCCGCGCCGGAGCGGCATCACAGGCGCGCGCATCATCGAGCAGAACAAAGGGACGATCGGTAGAAAACATGGCCCCCTCTAATTGCTTTTGTCCCGCTTCGTCCATAAACATCGCAAAAACGGAACAGCAGGACAGAATATGATACGCAAGGGGTTGGCCCGCCTGGTGGCGGCAGCAGCGACAATCGCAATGCCCGGAATAGCGCTGGCCGAGGATGCCGCGCCCCGGCCCGCCGCGCTTGTCGCCGACCAGATTCCCGCCGTTCCGCTCGCTATGGTCGAGCGCACCCGCCCCTATATGGAACATCGCACGGCCAGCTTTGTCGACTGGGACCCGAAGACAAAAGCGATGCTGGTCTCTACCCGCTTTGGCGACACCAGCCAGCTGCATCGCGTCGCCTCGCCCACGGGCCAGCGCGAGCAACTGACCTTTGCCAGCGAACCGGTCTATTCCGCCCGCTATGCGCCCGATGGCTCGGCTCTGCTGTTCCAGAAAGACAGCGGCGGCAACGAGGTCAACCAGATTTACGCGCTGGCAAACGGCCTGCCTAGGCTGCTCACCGACGGCAAAAGCCGCAACAGTCTCGGCCCCTGGTCGAGCAGCGGCAAGCTGGTCGCCTTCGGCTCGAACAAGCGCACCGGGCTGTACAACGACATCTACCTGATGAACCCGGCCTATCCGGACAGCGCAAAAATGCTGATCGCATCGACCGGCGGCGGCTGGTTTCCGATCGACTTTTCGCCGGATGACAAGCAGTTGCTGGTCTTCAACTATGTCTCGGTCAGCGACAATCAGCTCTACATGATCGACCTCGCGGCTGGCACGGCGCGCAAGCTGACCGACAGCAGCAATCCGGTCGGCTATGACGGCCTGAAATTCGCACCGGACGGCCGGCTCTGGGCCGCATCCGATTATGGCAGCGACGTCAAGCGGCTGGGCGTGGTCAATCTGGAGACATCCCTGTTCGAGCCGCTGGTCGACGAGAAGATCTGGGATATTACCGATTTCGATATCAGCCGGGACGGCCGCTGGATCGCCTTCGAGGTCAATCATGCAGGCCGATCGCTGCTGAAATTCTATGATACGCAAAGCGGCCAGATTCGGGTCGCGGACAGCTTGCCGGCCGGCGTGATCAGCGGGGTCAAATTCGCGCCGTGGGGAGAATTGGGGATAACGCTCAACAGCAACCGCACCGGCAGCGACGCCTATAGCATCAACCCGCAAACGCTGACGGTCACCCGCTGGACCAGGAGCGAGGCCGGCGGTCTCGACACCGCCGCCAATGTGGCGCCGGAACTGGTCGAGATCACCAGCTTCGACGGAGAAAGAATGTCCGGTTATCTGTACCGGCCCGACTCTGCCCGGCACAAGGGCAAGCGGCCGCTGATCATCCACATCCACGGCGGCCCGGAAGGCCAGGCCAAGCCGCATTTTCTGGGGCGCGACAATTATCTGGTCAACGAACTCGGCATCGCGCTCTTTTACCCCAATGTCCGCGGATCGACCGGTTTCGGCAAACGATTCTTGGCGCTCGACGACGGCCCCTGGCTGCGCGAGAACAGCGTGCTCGATATCGGCGCCTTTCTGGACCATCTGCGCCAGGACCGGCACATTGACCGCAAGCGTATCGCCGTCACCGGCGGCAGCTATGGCGGCTATATGACACTGGCTTCGATGCTGCGCTACGGCGACAGGCTCAAGGCTGGGCTGGAGGTGGTCGGCATCTCCAGTTTCGTCACCTTCCTTGAAAACACCCAGGCCTATCGCCGCGATCTCCGGCGAGCGGAATATGGCGACGAACGCCTCCCGCAGCAGCGTTCGAAACTGGAGGAAATCAGCCCGCTGGGCCGGGCCAGCGAGATTGATATTCCGCTGATGGTGGTCACCGGAGAAAATGATCCGCGCGTCCCGGAGAGCGAGGCCGAACAGATCGTCTCCGCGGTCCGCGCCAACGGCCAGCCTGCCTGGCATCTGCTGGCCGGAAACGAGGGCCACGGCTTCCGCAAGAAGGCCAATGCCGACTATCAGTTCTGGGCAAGCCTGCTATTCTGGCAGAAATATCTGCTGGACGAGACACAATGACCAGGCGACCGACACAATCATGAGCCAGTCGGCCACCCTCTCAGCTGGCACCGGCGGGGCCTGAGCGTGACACGGCCGATGGCTAGGATTGTGATCCTCTACGCCATCCTGCTGGCTGCTGGCGCCTTCGCACTGGAATGGCTGCAATATAATTATTTTGCCAAGGCCTATCCGTTCGAAATCTATGTGACGCTGATCGCGCTCGGCTTCGCTATATTGGGCTTCTGGGTCGGCCATCGACTGACCGCGCAGAAAGCCGCTGGACCGTTTGAACAAAATCGCGCTGCGCTGAAATCGCTTGGCATATCGGACCGGGAATTGGAGGTACTGGAAGCCCTGGCGCAAGGACAGTCGAACAAGCAAATCGCTCGCACGCTTGGTATCTCGCCCAATACCGTCAAAACTCATGTCGCAAGCCTCTATGCCAAGCTCCAGGTCAATGGCCGGGTGCGGGCGATAGAGGAAGCGCGCAGCCTGCATCTCATCCCCTGACCCTTCGGGGTGATTCCGGCCCGGTCACCCGTTCGGGTGATTTTCAAACGTCTGCCTTGGTGCCATAACCGGCGCAGGAACGGGAGGAAATGACATGCAGAAAATTGCCATCACCTACGGAATTTTGTGCGGAACTATCACGATTGCGACGTTAATTCTCGGACTCGTGATCAGCGATGGCGGCAGCTTTCTGTCATCCGAGATTTTCGGCTATCTGACCATGATTGTGGCGCTGTCGATGATCTTCATCGGCATCAAGCGCTATCGCGACCAGGAACTCGGCGGAGTCATCCGTTTTCTGCCAGCCTTTGCCATGGGCCTTGCTATCGCGGTCATCGCGGCAATCATTTACACGTTCGTCTGGGAGCTTTATCTGATGACCAGCGGCTATGACTTTATCGACAGCTATGTGAACAGCGCGATCGAGGCAAAAAGGACCGCCGGTCTGGGCGCCGACAAACTGGCGGAGGAAATTGCAGCGCTGGAACAAATGCGATCCGACTACGGTAAAATCTATATCCGTATCCCCATGACCTTTCTCGAGATTTTCCCGGTCGGCCTGATCATCGCGCTGCTGTCCGCAGCGTTGCTCCGAAATCCGAAAATCCTGCCCGCCCGGCAGTAGAGAAGGATCGTCCTGACAAAGCCGTGCGCCGGTCGCGCAAATTGGGAGGATTATCTGTAATAAGTTCCCACAGGTCCATCGCCTGCGGATAACGAAACCCCAACGGCAATTTGTTCAGCCGAGTTGCCCCAATATTGCAGACAGACGCGTCACATCCTCGGCATCATGATAGAGCGCAAAGCCGATCCGCAGAACATCGCCGCGAACATCGGTGACGACATTCTCCTCAGCCAGCGCTGCGTGAACCGCCGCTGCCCGACTGCCCCGAAAGGCAAGAAAGCGGGCATGAGGACCGCCGTCCAGCGGGTTGAGCAAGGCGAAATCCGCCAAGGGACTATCGGCAAGAAACTGCTCCTGCAGACCCGCAACATGGCCTGAGATCATCGCTGTCGTCAGCCCTTCGGCCTTGAGCATAGCCTGCACGGCGTTGAAGCGGTAGAGGCCGGAGGGATCGAAGGTGCTGCCGAGAAAGCGGCGACCATCCGGCGCATAGCCGACATCGCCGGGCGGCAGCGCAAGATCATCGAAGGCGGCGTACCAGCCAGTCACGACTGGCCGGTCGGCATAACCGGGCGGCGCGTGCAGGAAACAGGCCCCCTCGCCCGCCATCGCATATTTATAACCGCCCGAAAGATAGAATATCCTGTCGGCGAAAGACGAAAGATCGGTCTCAACCGCCATAAAGCCATGATAGCCATCGATCACTACCCATGGTCCTTCGGGCCGCGAGAGGTTCGCCAACCCTTCGAGATCGAACAGAATAGTACCGGAATTGAAAAGCACATGGCTGGCAAAGATCAGGTCAAACTGACCGGCGCGGGCAGTTTCCAGCAAGGAGCCGGGGGATACCGTTTCGAGCAGCACTTCTCCGGCCTCTACCCAGCGCGTCATCTGCCGTCGAAAGCTGTGAAATTCCCCGTCGGTCGCCAGCACCCGGACCGGTCGCATCGGCAGGGCGGAGACCAGCCGGACCAGAAAATCATGGGTGTTCGGTGCAAAGCATAGGGTCGCGGGATCGGGCAGTTTCAGTTCATCAGCGACATGATGCTGCGCCGCCGACCAGACCGGCCCCATGATCCGGTCCCATTTCTGGTCGGCCAGCACGGCTGCATCATCCCAGGCCGCCATATGACCGGCATGGCTGGCGTCCGGCCAAAGGTGATGGCTGTGGGCCGCAAAATGGAGACGCTCCGGCTGAGCCTTCAGCGATCTGGAAAACAGATGTTTCCAGCTCATAGCTGGGTACGCAGCGACCAAAGCTCGGGAAATGCGCGCTTGCCAATTGTGCTTTGCAGATAGGAGACGCCGGAGGTGCCGCCGGTGCCCATTTTGCCGCCGATGATCCGTTCCACCGTCAGCACATGCTTGTGCCGCCAGGTCGCCATCGCATCATCGAGATCGACCAGCTTTTCCGCCAGCTGATAGAGTTCCCAATATTTCTCGGGGTTGCGGTACACTTCCAGAAAGGCGGCTTCCACCTGTTCGGATGGCTGATAAGGCTTGGAAAAATCCCTGTCCAGCAGGTCGGGAGCGATATCAAAGCCGGCCCGTGCCAGCGCCGCTATTGCATCGTCCCTGACACTCGGCTGATCGAGCGCCGCCTGCATCGCCGCCTGCGCTTCCGGGCGATCCTCCTGATATTTCAGAAAGCCCTTGTCCTTCAGGCCGAGCATATATTCCACGGTCCGGAACTGGTCCGACTGAAAGCCGGAGCTGGGGCCCAGCACATGGCGGAACCGGGTATAGTCGCTGGGCGTCATCGTCGACAGCACATCCCAGCTGAGTGTCATCACCGCCTGAATCCGGCTGACCCGCGCCAGCGCCTTGTAGGCCGGAACCAGCGCCCCGCTTTGGATCTGCCATTTTGCCAGACGCATCTCGCGGATGATCTGCTTGAGCCACAGTTCCTTGGTCTGATGGATGATGATGAACAGCATCTCGTCGTCGAGATCGGATACGGGATGCTGCGCGTCGAGCAGCGTGTCGAGCGCAAGATAGCGCGCGTAGGTCATGGTGGATTGATCGGTCATGCGTGATAGTAACGCCGCAATCCGTCCATGGAAAGAGCTAGCCGACCAGCGCTTCGCTTTCGCGTCTCGATATACGGATTCCCTCTTCGGCCGTGGTCAGGCCTTCGCGCACCAGTGCCCTGGCAGCCGAGCCTAGATTGGGCTGGCGCAGGAACGCGTGCGAGGCAATGCGCGCCTCATCGCCGCCATCATTGATCAGCTTGCGCAGCGTGTCATCGATGCGGAT